>Ga0209577_10004766_pt1 | contig 12728 bp, 9 predicted proteins | sample GraSoiAngelo_109_FD_185874 | JGI IMG/M metagenome (GOLD analysis project Ga0209577, IMG submission 185874) | Grasslands soil microbial communities from the Angelo Coastal Reserve, California, USA - 14_0903_12_20cm (SPAdes) (version 2) | ecosystem: Environmental > Terrestrial > Soil > Grasslands ... | reverse complement strand
GGGCGTGGATCGACCGCACGAGGTCTACGTTCGCGGACATGGCTCGTGCAGTATCCCTCCACGAGCCGAACGCAGGGGGAGGTGTGTGGTGCCACCACATAGTGGACAGATGTGTCAGGACATACCGGACACCGAGGAAAGCCGGATGCCGGTATGGGGATGGCTCGCTACGTGGTCGACGCCGCGCTCTTGGAGGGAAGAAGCACCCGCGAGGTCGCCTGGTCTTCCCCGGCTTCGGTTGACACTTTGGCTTAGTCGGCTATCTCCATTCCTGACGGGCGTGGTTTGATCATCTCGTACTCCGCCGGCGAGAGCATTCCGAGCGTCGAGTGCCTCCTGCTGGCGTTGTAGAAGATCTCGATGTATGAGCCTGTTCTCGGGGTCTCCGCGGGCGACGGCCATGCGCAGCGCATCGACGAACAGCTCGGCCCGCAGGTGATCGACCATCGACCAGCCGACGGTCCGTCGCGAGTAGAGCTCCTGCACGGCTGCGAGGTACAGCCACTCCTCCCAGGTGCGCAGATACGTGATGCCGACGCACCAGAGGACGTTCAGGGCCGTTGGGCGAAAGCGCCGTTCCACGAGGTCATCGGCGACGCGGACGCCGGGCAAGGCGGTGGGTTAGCAAAGCCTCGTTGTTATGGCCGAGGGCCTGCGCGCCACCGTGGAGGGTCCGCGATAAACGCAACGAGGACGCGGAGTCCCGTAGCGAGCAGGATGCCACCGATTGCGACGGCGCAGTACAGGAATACGGCAAACGTGAAATCCGCGCCGATGTTGTCCGCCGCTTTGGATGCGCTCCAGAAGCTCGTTGCTACCCCGCGCGAAAGCCAGAAGCCAACGCCGACAACGACCATGACGCCAAGCGCCCAAGCTCCAAGTACGGCGCCGCAGCCGATTGCGGCGAGAAAGAGCGGCCCGCCGTGATGGTGATGGACCTCGCCAGACGCGACGATGCCTGCCGTGAGGATCGCGACAGCCGCGCCGATTCGTCAGGCAGCGGGCAGCTTCCCTCGGAATTCGGCCATGTGGGCACTATCGACCGGCTATCACGGCATCTCAAGGCACACCGAACAGGCCGCGCGCTTCCGTGCGCCAGTTCGTGCGCCAGTCATTTGTCGGGTGCTGCGGTTTCCTGCACCCCTCCTGCGGGCACAACTGCTCGGGCGCGCGCCCGCAGGAACTCCGCGCATCCGCCGCAACACGCCAGATCTCGCTCTACCAGCGGAAGGGCCGGGATTCGAACCCGGGAGGCCGCTCACACGGCCTAACGGTTTTCAAGACCGCCGCATTCAACCGCTCTGCCACCCTTCCGAGCGCGCCAGGAATGCTACGCGGCGGCGACCACGAGGCCGGGCGGAGGCGTGCGACGCCCGGACGGACACCGATTACACTGGGCATCTCGGTGCCCACCGATGGCCCGGAGAGGTGGCCGAGAGGCTGAAGGCACTCGCCTGCTAAGCGAGTATGGGGGTCAAACTCCATCGCGGGTTCGAATCCCGCCCTCTCCGCTTTTTCGTCTCACCGCACGCCCGCGGCGGGCGCTTGGCCCGGTCCGCGCTCAGCTGCCCGACACGATGCGTTCGACCGGCGCCGTCGCGAGCACGTTGCCCGACGCATCGAGCGCCTGCACGGTCATGTAGGAGCCGGGCGCAGGCGCGGACAGCGTGATCGCAGTCTCAAAGCCGCTGCGGGGCGCTTGCGCAAGCGCCGTGAGCATGCTCGCGGATGAGCCCTCGAGCACCTTCCACGCGGCCACGAGCGTAGACCCGTTCCAGCTCGCGTACAGCGTGCGCGAGCCCGACGAGGGGCGCGAGAGAGAGAACGTCGGCTGGTGGGCGGGCGTGCCCGCCCAGGGGAAGCGGAAGTCGCGGTAGGACTCGTCCCCGGGGGGGAAATGCCCGTCGAACACGACCGCGCCGCTCGAGCTCACCTCCGAGAAGTACGGCGCTTCACCCCAGCCGAGGAACCAGTCGCCGTTCGCGAGCAGCTGCATGTTGCCCTGGCTCGCCGCGAGCAGGTGCGGCGAGTGCGTGAGCTGCGAGACGAGCGTCGCGGTCAGCTGTTCTCCATCGATGCGCACGACGATCCCGCGCGATTGGCCGCGCACCGCGGGCGATGCGCCGTTGTCGAAGATGCTGATCTCGTCGCTCGCGACCTCGCGCGGGTCGTGCTGCCAGGCCGTCGACGTCCCTGGCCCCATGTGAAAGCTCGAGTGCTTGCCGCCGAGCCGCCACGTGATCTGCCCGGTGCGCGCGTCGAGCTCGTAGACCGTCCACGTGTTGCGCGCCGAGATCAGAAGGGTTCCGTCGGAGTCGGCGTTGATCGAGTTGATGTGGAAATAGTCGAACGCCCCGGAGACCGAAGAGCGGTAGGCGTGTTCGTAGGACTCGCCGATCGCGACATGGTCGAGGCTCGTCCATTCGAACATCACGAGGCCGGTGCGGAGGTCGATCTCCTGCAGCACGCCGTCGGTCACCGCGCCATCTGCCGGGCCGCCGACCGCGGCGAGGTTGCAATGCATAGGGGCATATGCGGTGATCAGCGCCGTGCCCTGCGGCGTGAGGCGGAAGTCGTGCAGGTCGGCGCGGTAGCCGTTGCCTGCGTGCACGTGCCCGACTTCCCTGTAGGTCGCGTCGGCGATCACGTCTTCGCCGAGCCCGAAGCCGTGCACCGAGACGATGCCCTGCCACCACGTGAGCAGCGGCTGGCCGTACGGCGTCTGCACCTGGAGATTCGTCGCCGCCCTGCCTGGGGGCAGGGGCTTGAACCACACGAGCGAGCCGTCTTCGCCGACGATCATCGGGCCCGGCTCTCCCGGCCCGTCGTAAGGTGCCGTGAAGATGTCGCCCGGCGCCGCACCGTTCGCCGCCGTCGTCACGGTGATCGCCGGCGGGCGCAGGTCCGGGCGCGAATGGAACACCTGGACTTCGCGCGGGTTTCCGGCGTGTTCGTGCTCCGGTGTTTCGGTGATCGCGTCGGGTTCGGCTATCACGAAACGGTCGACGAGCGCGTGAGCAGCGCCGCCAACTCGCACCCTCGCGCGCACCGTGACGCGCTCACCGGCGGCGAATGGACGCTGCGGCAGGAAGCTCGCGCCGTCGCCTTGCGAGTACGCGACCAAGCGGCCACGGTGTGCCCCCGTGCGCGAGCCCGTCACGCTCGCCACGCGCAGGGCCCGACTGGGTGCGCCGAGGAAGCTGATCTGCGTCCACGGCGAAGCGTCACGGCTGCCCGCGAGCGGCGACACGGTCACCGACCCACCCTGCACCGCGGAGACGTCGAGCGTTCGCGGGGCGCACTGTTGCGCCGCCTGAGCGGGGGTGGCCAGGCAGAGCCACACCCCCGTTGCCAGCCCTACTATGAGCACCCGTATGCCGAGCATCGACCCGCGCGAGCATAGGAAAGTCACCCGCCGGACCTTCGTGCGGGGGGGTCTCCTCGCGGGCGGCGCGCTCGTCGGCACGGCCATCGGCCTGCGAGCGAGCGAAGCGACGGAGAACGAGTCCGCCAAAGCGACGAGGTCAGGCGGCAGCCGCTCACGCCAGCCGAACATCCTCGTCATCATCGTCGACCAGTTGCGCTTTCCGCAGTGGTTTGGCGCGTCCGCGCTCGGCGCCTCCTACGCGCCCAACCTCGCGGCGCTGAGCGAAGGCGCGGTCAACTTCGAGCGCCACTACACAGCCTCCAACGACTGCACCCCGGCGCGCAGCACTCTGCTCACCGGGCTGTACACCCACCAGACCGGCTGCATGATCACCGGCGGGAGCACGCTCGACCCGGGATTCCCTACGTGGGGAACGATGCTGCGCGAGCACGGCTACAGCACGCGCTGGCTCGGCAAGTGGCATCTCACCCACCACGACAACCACTGGACCGCCGCCCACGGCGAACGCGCGCTCGAGCGCTACGGCTTCGCCGGCGGCGTCTTTCCCTCGCCCGACGGCGCGCCCGGCCAGGGGTGGCGGATCGACCCTCTGATAACGCGCAGGTTCGACGACTGGTTCGCACTTGAGGCGAGTGCACAGCCTTGGTGCGTGACGGTGTCGTTGGTGAACCCCCACGACATCGCGTGGTGGTATGTGTGGAGCGATCGCGTCGCCGGCGAGGCGTCCGCCCGCCGCGTTGCGACGGGCCTGCCGCCCAACTACGAGACGCCTGAACTCCTCCAGCAGCGGCGCAAGCCGAGACTCCAGCATTCGCTGCAAGAAACCGCCGCGGCGTCGTTTGGACCGGTGCCGTTCGAAGGGGCGGACTCCGAGCGCATCTGGCTCGCGTTCCTCGATCTGTACTCGAAGCTCCAGCGCGAGGTCGACCAGCACGTCGGCCGCGTCCTGCATACGCTCTCGCGCCGGCCCGATGTGGCCTCCAACACGGTCGTCGTCTTCACCTCCGACCACGGCGAGTACGGGGCGTCGCACGGGCTGCGCGGCAAGGGCGCGAGCGGGTACGAGGAGGCGACGCGAGTGCCGCTGATCGTCAAGGACCTGCGCGGGATCCTTACCGACGAAACCGAACGGCCGCGCACCCAGCTCACGTCGAGCGTCGATGTTGCGCCGCTGCTGCTCACGATCGCGACCGGATCGGAAGCCTGGCGCCAAGATCCTCACTACGCCCACATCGCCCAACGCCTCCCGCTCGCGCCGATCCTCGGGGACGCACACGCGCCGGGGCGCTCCTACGTCGCGCACGCGACCGACGAGGTAGTGACCGAGTTCGCGGTGCAACCGTTCGCCGCCGACGCGCCCCTGCACGTGGTCGCTCTGCGTACGGGCGCAGGCAAGTACGCCTCCTACACGCATTGGCAAGATGGAGGGCTCACGCCGCTCAGCCGCGGCGAGGAAAACGAGCTCTACGACTACTCGTCCCATCCCGGCCGGCTCGAGATCGAGAACCTCGCCGGCAGGACCCCGCTGGAGGCGGGCATGCGCTCGCAGCTGGACGACGCGATGCGGGGCGAGCTGCGCGCGCCGCTGCCAGCTCGCCTGCGCCGCGCGCAGGAGCGGGGATTCGCGAACTATTTCTCGACCGCGAAGGCGGCAGCACAGAGCGCGGCGCGGCACAGGCGCGTCACCGACGAACGCGACATCGGCCCGATCGGGTCCCAGACGCCGCCGCGCGCCCGAGGCAGCGTGCGCTCGCGCGCCTCAGGGGGCGGGTCCGGAGCGCGCCGCACGCGCTGAGCTCGCGGCTGCGGGTGTGGCCGGCGCGCCGCTCGCGGCCGCGCCGTCGCCGCGAGCGCCAACCGGCGCGACCACCGCGCTTGACGCCGTGACGGTCGACGCCGGCGCCGCCGCGCCGCCGGTCGCGTTGCCCGCCGGCGCCGCCGCGGCCACCGGCGCGCGCTGCGGCAGGCGCGGCAAAAAGCGCAGCGCGACAACTGCACCCGCCGCGGCGAAGGCCGCGCCGATCAGGTAGGCGAGCCGAAAGCCGTCGTCGAGCGCGAGGATCGGCGCGCGGAAGTCGGCGCTCTGGAGGTGTTTCGCGTACAGCGCCGCAAGCGACGTGAGGATCGCGAGACCGAGCGCTCCGCCCATCTGGCGCGAGGTGTTGACGAGCCCCGAGGCGAGGCCAGCGTCGTCCGCGCCTGCGCTCGCGGTCGCGGCGATCGTCGAGGGGACCACCGAGAAGCCGATCCCGGTCGCGACCAGCAGCCCCGGGACCATCACGTCTCCCACGTAACTCCCGTTGACGCTCACGCGCGCGAACAGCGCCATCCCGAGCGCCATCAGCCCGAGCCCCCCGCTGAGCACGGGCGCGGCGCCGTACCTCGACACGAGCGCGCCCGCGCGCGTCGCGCAAGCCATGATCGTGAGCGCCATCGGCAGGAAGGCGACCCCGGCGCCGATCGGCGAGAAGTGCAGCACTTCCTGCATGTAGAGCGTGGTCAGGTACCACATCGGAAAGAGCGCCGCGCTGAACAGGACGACGACGAGGTTCGACATTCGCAACAGGCGGTTGCTGAAGATCCGCAGCGGCACGAGCGGCGCCGCTGCGATGCGGCCCTCGATCGCTGCAAACAGCGTCAGCAGCGCAAGCCCCGCGCCGATCGGGCCAAGCGCGCTCAGCGAGCCCCAGCCGTGCGAGCCGGCGCTCACGATCCCGTACACGAGCGCGAGCAGACCCCCGGTGACACTCAGCGCGCCGGCGAGATCGAAGCTCGTGCGCGCGCCCTCGCGCGGGCGTTCGGCGACGGCGACGCGCGCGACGAGCGCCGCCGCGATCCCGATCGGGAGATTGATCAGCAGGATCCAGCGCCAGCCCCACTCCTGCGTGATCACGCCGCCGAGGAGAGTCCCCGTCGCGCCGCCGGCGCCGTTCATCGCGCCCCAGAGCGCGACCGCGCGGATGCGCTCGGGTCCCGCGGGAAACGAGGACGTGATGATCGCAAGCGACGCCGGCGCCATGATCGCGCCGCCGAGCCCCTGAGCCGCGCGCGCGCCGATCAGCATCCCCTGCGAGCCCGCGAGGCCGCCGGCGAGTGACGCCGCCGCGAACAGCAGCAGCCCCGCCATGAACGTGCGCCGCTGACCGAAGAAGTCTGTCGCGCGCCCGCCCAGCATCAAGAAGCCCGCGAACGCAATCGTGTACGCGTTGACGATCCACTGCAGGTCGAGGACCGAGAACCCGAGGCTCGAGCGGATCGAGCGCAGCGCGACATTCACAATCGCGACGTCGAGGATGACCATGAACTGCGCGGTGCAGCACACGGCGAGTAGGAGCGTGTGTCGGCGCGGCGCGGTCGTCATGGCTTCGGCGGCGGCGGCGGTGGCGGGAGGACGGCGATCGTCGGAGATATGCCGAGCAGCGCGCCGTGTGCGTCGAGCGCCTGCACCGCGACGTATTCGGCGCGGTGTTCGGCGTAGCTCTCGGGGTATGTGACGCTGGTCTCGAACCCGCCCGTGTGGACCGTCGACTGGGCTGTCAGCGAGCCTGGGTCGGGGCCCGCGAGAACGCGCCAGTAGGCGACGTCCGTGGCGCCGTTCCAGCTCGCGGAGACGGCGGTCTGATCTTCGGTCGCGAGCACGCGGGCGCTCACCGCCGGCTGCCATAGCGGGTGCCCGCTCCACGCGAAGCGAAACGCGCGGTAGGAGGAGGTGCCGGGGGGCATGTGCGCGTCGAACAGCAGCGCTCCGCCGGGCGCGAACTCGCTCACTGACGGGTTCGCGCCCCAGCCGACGACCTCGTTGCCATCCGCGAGCGTCTGCATGTTCCCCTGGCTGTCCGCGACCAGCGGCGCCTGCGGGTGCGCATAAGCGCGAATGAGCTTCACCGTGCGGCGTCGCCCGTCGATCGCGAGGCGCACGCCGCGGGACTGGTAGTGGATGCGCGGGTTGGAGCCGTTGTCGAACATCGTCACCGTCCCGTCGGGCATCATGCGCGCGTCGTGCTGCCACGCAATCTCGGTCCCGGCCCCCATCGCGAAGCTCGAGTGGACGCCGCCGAGCCGCCACAGCACCGCACCCGAGCGTCCGTCGAGCTCGTACGCGGCCCACGTCGAGCGGGCGGAGACCAGCACTCTGCCGTCAGCCTGAGGGTCGATCGAATTGAGGTGAAACCAGTCCCACGGGATCGCCTGGCTGGGTACCGGCGCGTGAGATTCGCGAGCGTCGACGTTGTCGAGGCTGTGCCACTCCCAGCGCACGAGGCCCGTCTTCATGTCGATCGCCTGCACCGCCGTGTCGACGAGTACGCCGTTGCGCACGCCGCCCACCGGCGAGAGATCGCAGCGGATGAGGTCGTAGACGGTGATGTACGCGACATTGTTCGGGGCGATCTGGAAGTCGTGCAGATCGGCTTCGTAGCCGTTGCCCGCGTGCACGCGCGCGACCGTTTGGTAGTTGGCGTCCATCACCACGTCTTCTCCCTGACCTAGGCCGAGCACGAGCACCTTGCCCTGCCACCACGTGAGCACGTTCTCGCCTTCATAGCTCTGCATGCGCAGATCCTCCGCGGCGAGCCCGTGTTCGAGGGGGTCAAACCACACCAGCTGCCCATCGGGGCGATAGATCAGCGGGCCGTACTGTCCCGGCCCCGGCCCGACCGTCATCATCACCTCGCCCGCCCGCCGATCGCTGTCCGACATCGTCACCGAGAGCACCGGCGGGTGCAGCGCGGGCGCGCTTGCGAAATTCTGCACCGCGCTCGGCTGAGCGGGTGGGTTTGGGAACGCCGGCACTCCCTGCATCGGGTAGGGCGTCGCCACGCGGAAGCTGTAGGACAGCGCGGCCGTATGCGCCCCGGCGCCGATCCGAGCGCGCACGCGCACGAGCTCGCCGGCCGCGAACGGCTTGTAGGGCACGAAGCTCCCTCCGTCGCCCTGGAAGTAGCCGTACAGGTGCCCGTAGTGGTAGCCCGTTCGCGAGCCTTCGACATCGACGTTCGAGATGTTCGTCACCGCAGTCCCGAGGATGCTGATCTGCGTAGACGTGCTCGCGCTGTCGCTGCCCGGCGCCGGCGAGACGGTCAGCTGGGTGCCCGCGAGCAGCGCGCTGCGGCCGACTTGAGCGGACAGGCACGCGGGCGACACTCCGCTTGGCGGCACGACGGTGTGTGCGCCGGAAATGCTCCCGGTCGCAAACAGGATCGCGACCGTCACCCACGCCGCCGCCGCGATCGCCAGCACGATGTTCCGGCGCAAGCTCATGCGCGCTCCCTGCAGCGGTTGCGCGGCATCACGCGACCGCGCGTGCTCGCGCGGGCAAGGCGCGCCCGAGCGAGCGCACGAGCTGCTGCACGGCCACGGCCGCGAGCAGCGCGAGCGCGAACGCGAGGCCCGGTCCTGCCGGGACGACGAGGATCGCGACGAGCAGCGCGAACGTCGCAAAGCCGGCAGCGCCGCGCAAGAAGCCGCGCAGCAGCTCGGTCGCGACGCGCGGGCCGCGCTGCGCGAGCACGAACGCCGCGAGCACGCTCATCGCGACCGGGAACGGCGTCAGCACGCCTGTCAGTCGCGCGCCGAGGCCACCTGCCGCGCCGGTCAGGCCGACAACGAGGGCCACCGTCGCGAGCGCGCGCGCCGGCAGGTCCCAGCGGGGCAGCTCCCCGCGGCGAGACGCGCGCGCCCGGCGCTCATCCGGCATCAGCTTCGCGGCGAGCGCAAAGGCGCACAGCGCGACGACGAACGCGGCCGCGGGCGCGACGCTGATCGTCGAGAGCGCGAGCGCGAGCGTGACGAACGCCGCCCACCCCGCCGCGAGCGCGGGCACCCATGCCTGGACGCGCGCGACGTGCGCGAAGACAACGACGAAGCCCGCCAGCGCGGCGAGACCAAGCAACGATGCGGAAGCCGCGCGCGAGGCGAAGTGGGTCCCCTGCTCGAGCGTGACGATCAGCAGCACCGGACCGGCGACGATCGGAAGCGCCACGAGCAGTCCCGCGACAGTCGCTCCCCAATGGCGGCCCACGAGCGAGGAGCCGACGACCAGCAGTGGCGCGAGCGTGAGCTTGACCAGCAGCAGCGTCACCGCGACAGTGTACGCGTGACCGCGATCGAGCGCTGGTGGGCCGAGGGCGAACACGTGCTTGTCGACGTCGGAGGCGCCGAGCGCGCGATTTTCACGCGCCGCTTCGGCGCGGGGCCGTCGATGACTCTCCTGCACGGATTCCCGAGCTCATCGCACGACTGGGCCAAGGTAGTCCCCGGGATCGCGACGGGCCACGCGCTGCTGCTGTTCGACTTCCTCGGCTTCGGCGCGTCGGACAAGCCCTCCGAGCGCGAATACTCGATCGTCGAGCAGGCCGACATAGTGTGCGCGCTGTGGGCGCACGAGCAGATCACCAGCACGACGCTCGTCGCACACGACTACGGCGTGTCTGTCGCGCAAGAGCTGCTCGCGCGCGAGCGTGAGGGGGCGCTCGGCGTCGAGCTGCGGTCAGTCCATTTCCTCAACGGCGGCGTGTATCCAGACCTCCACCGCGCGCAACCCGCGCAGCTTGCGCTGCTCGACCCCGAGCAGGGCCCCCAGCTCAGTGCGCTGCTGGGCGAGGAGCTGTTCGTGCAGTCGCTGCGGCCGTCTTTCGCGGAGGGGTATGACGCGGCGGCCGATAGCGCTGACATCTGGGCCTCCACCCACCGTGGCGACGGCGAGCGGATCATGCACCTCCTGATTCGCTACATCAGCGACCGTCGCGCCAACGAAGGCCGCTGGGTCGGCGCGCTCGAGAGCACGCCCGTTCCGCTCGCGTTCACCTGGGGGATGCTCGATCCGATCTCAGGTGCGCACGTCGCGCAGCGGATCGCGGAGCGACTCCCCGCCACTCCCTTGATTGCGCTCGAGGACGTCGCGCACTGGCCGCCGCTCGAAGCGCCGCGCACGGTCGAGCGCGCGATTCTCGCCAATCAGCCGTAGGCGCCGAGCAGGAGCGCCACGCGGGGTCGCGGTCTTGGCGCTGGCCAACCGCACGAAATGGTTTCGTCTTCCAGCTCAACGGGTACTCAGCGCGCGGACAGCGAGCAGCGACGCAGTCATGTGTCTGCTCGCAACTACGAGAGGAGAAACATGAGGCAAGCCAGGCTGGTCGTAGTTCTCGCTTTCGCCACGGCCCTCGTGGCGTTCGCGGGTTCGGCAAGCGCAGCTCAGCAAGGAAAGCTGTCGGGAGGGAAGTGCTTTGTCGAAGGCAAGGCCAAATTCTCGCCCGCGCTCAGCGGCAATCAGGCAAAAGGCGTCGCGTATAGCTTCGTCAACGGACCAGCGGGAGCGAAGCACGCGGGAAGCGAATCGCTGACGTGCACGGGTGCCGCCACGGGTAAAGAACTCAACGCCAAAGGCGAACTCGTACCCGTTTCATCCAGCGGCCCCTGGAAAGGCGTCTCGGCGACGGTGCAAGGGGGCAGGGGCAATCTCTCCTGCGCGCTCGCCGAAGACGAAGGAGGGTCCACGAGCACGATAAAGCTGCAGGACACGAAAGCCGGTGGCAAAGAATGGGAATTCACATCGGCGTTCACGTTCGTTTCTCTGCCCACGGCACCGTTCCCCGTCGGCGAAATCGAAGTCAAACTGTCGAGCTCCGAAGGCACGGCGAGCGGGTTTGCCAACTTCACCGAACCTGGCACGCCTGAAGAAAAAGGCGCCGTGCCCGCAAGCTGCGCGACGGGCACCGCGAGCGAACTGGGCTTCGAAACCGCAAAGGACGAAGTCCCGGGCCGCCCACCGGTGGTGGGCATCGAAGGGACGATCGGCAAGGAATAGCGGCGGGCAAGACGCAAGCACGGCTCCCGAGAGAGGGCCGCGGCACCGTGCCGCGGCCCTCGGTCGTTGAACATGTCCGCATCAGCGGCGACCTGACGCGCGGTCGACGAGCCGCGCGAGGCGGGAGGGAGCCCTGCCGCGGCCCTCAAGCCGGTCGGCCGCCCGGTAGAGCGCGTACACGCCCTGGATCTCGCACCAGCGAAACGGCTCGGGCTCCCACCGCCGCGACCTGTGCCCGACCCACGCGAGGCTCGCGAACGGCCCGCGTTCGCCGAGCACGAGCTCACACAGCGTCCTCCCGGCGAGGTTCGCGGCGGCGACGCCTTCGCCGACGTAGCCGCCCGCCCACGCGATGCCGCTGCCGTGGTCCGCGGCGACAGAGACGCACCAGTCGCGCGGCACGCCGAGGACGCCCGACCAAGCGTGCTCGATCCGCGCGCCGGCGGCGGCGGGAAACATCGCCGCGAGCTTCGCGCGCAGCGCTGAGATCGTCGAGCGCGGCGTCTCGCCGGCAACGTCGGTGCGCGAGCCGAAGCGGTACGGCCGGCCGCGACCGCCGATCGCGACACGCCCGTCTGCGGTGCGCTGCAGGTACACGTACGCGTTCGCGGCATCGCCAAGCAGCTCGCATCCCTGCCACCCGATCGTTTCCCATGCGTCCTGCGCGAGCGGCTCGGTGATGATCATCGAGCTGTTCATCGGCACGAGCGCACGCTCGTATCCGCGCAGGCTGCGCGTGTAGCCCTCGGTCGCTCGCACGACCCACCGAGCGCGCACGGCGCCGGAGGTGGCGATCGCCTCGTGTGGACGCAGCTCGCGCACGGGCGTCGACTCATGGATCTCCACTCCGAGCTCCTCGCACGCCGCGACGAGACCGAGCAGCAGCTTCGCGGGGTGAACGCGCGCGACGTGCGGCGTGAACGAAGCGCCGCGCGCGCCCGCGACTCGCACGCGCCGCTCGAGGTCTTCGCGGCTGAGCTCGCGGAGATCGTCGTCGCCGTCGTCGCCGAGTCCGTGCGCGCGCTCCGCGCACATCTCCTCGCGTACGCGCGCGAGCTGCGACTCGTTCAGCGCGACGGTCAGGCGACCGCTCTTGAGGTAGTCGGCGTCGAGGCGATGCTCGGCGACGAAGCGGCCCACCTCATCGACCGTCGCGACGAGCGCGCGGCGCAGTGCGGCAACGCCCTCGCTGCCGCCGCTCGCTTCATACGCGCGCGCGGGCCCCGAGATCGACCCCATCACCCAGCCGCCGTTGCGACCCGAGGCGCCGAAGCCCGCAAACTCGCGCTCGAGCACCACTACGCGCAGCGAGGGTGCGGCGCGCGCGAGGTAGTACGCGGTCCACAGCCCGGTAAAGCCGGCGCCGACGATCGCTACGTCGGCCTCGAGCGCGCCCTGCAGCGGCGCGCGCCGCGGGGGCGGTCCGCCCAGCGAGCGCCACCAGTAGCCGAGCTCGCCGGTGTGCATCGCCCCTTACGTTACGGCTCCTGCAAGTCCAGCACGCGTGTCTCCTATCGTGCAGGCCGCCGGTCGTCC
>Ga0209577_10004765_pt1 | contig 12729 bp, 12 predicted proteins | sample GraSoiAngelo_109_FD_185874 | JGI IMG/M metagenome (GOLD analysis project Ga0209577, IMG submission 185874) | Grasslands soil microbial communities from the Angelo Coastal Reserve, California, USA - 14_0903_12_20cm (SPAdes) (version 2) | ecosystem: Environmental > Terrestrial > Soil > Grasslands... | reverse complement strand
TGCACGCTGCTGCCTCTCGACGACGATCTCGGAGCCCGAGAGTCGGACCTCTCGAGCTCGGTTTCGAGTCGTGTCTGGAGGCAAATTATGGCACGTCTAAATTTGAATTTCGACAAGTTCAGCATCGAACTTGAGCCAGCTTTGGTGGCCCCGGAGCCCTCGGACGCCTGGCGTAGACTCGGCCGCATGGGTAAGCGCGTCGCGCAGGTCGCTCGTCCCCCCGAGTGGCCAGGCGGCGGAGGACAGTCCGCGACGCCCTACCTAGACGCCCTCCGGGCGTACGCCGCGCGCGATCCGGGTCGCTTCCACGTTCCCGGGCACAAGGGCGGCGACGGCGCGGACCCGGGGCTCCTCGAGGCGATCGGGGAACCGGCGCTACGGCTCGACATCCCCGCCCTGACGCCCGGGATCGACGTCGGCCCCGAGCCGACGCCGTTCCAGCGCGCGCAGGAGCTGGCCGCCGAGGCCTGGGGAGCCGGCCGGACGTGGTTCCTGATCAACGGCGCCTCCCAGGGCAACCACGCCGCCATGCTCGCGCTCGCCCACGCGGGAGAAGCGGTCGTGGTCCAGCGCAACGCGCACTCGAGCACGATCGACGGCCTGATCCTGTCCGGCCTGCGCCCGACGTTCGTCGCGCCCGAGCTCGACCCGGAGCTCGGCATTGCCCACTGCCTCACGCCCGACGCGCTCGCGGCGGCACTCGACCGGACGCAGGGTGCGATCGGCGCGACGGTCGTCTCGCCGACCTACTTCGGCGCCGTCGCCGACGTCCGGGCGCTCTCCGCCGTGGCTCACGAGCGCGGCCTGCCCCTGGTGGTCGACGAGGCCTGGGGCGCCCACCTCGCGTTCCACGAGGACCTGCCGGAGCACGCGCTCGCGCGTGGCGCGGACCTGGTGATCTCCAGTACGCACAAGGTCGTCGGCAGCCTCACCCAGTCGGCGATGCTCCATGTCGCGGAGAAGCCGGTCGGGATCGATCCGGACGTTGTCGACCGGGCGGTGACGCTGGTCGAGTCGACCAGCCCGAGCTCGCTGCTCCTGGGCTCGCTCGACGCCGCGCGCAGGCACGCCGCCGTCGACGGCCGCCGGCTGCTCGAGGAGACGATCGGCGCGATGGCCGCCACGCGCGCCGCGGTGCGCGAGGTCCCCGGACTCGACGTGCTCGACGAACGGCTTGCCGGGCGGCCCGGCGTGTACGACTACGACCCCCTCCGGCTTGCCGTCGACGTGCGTGGAACGGGCGCGACCGGCTACGAGCTCGCGGCGCTCTTGCGCGACCTCGGGGACATCAATCTGGAGCTCTTCGGCGAGAACGTGATCGTCGCGGTCTTCGGGATGGGGGAACGCGCGGCGAAACTCGGAGTCCGGCTGGTCGAGGCTCTGCGCGCCGCCGGGGCCGGGCTCGATCCGGCTCGGGACCGGGGGCGCGAGCAGTTCGCCCCGCCTCCGCCGTGGGGCGAGCTGGCGATGGGCCCGCGCGAGGCGTTCCTCGGCCCCCAGGAGGTGCTGCCCGCCGCCGAGGCGGTCGGGCGGATCGCGGCGGAGTCGCTCGCGGCCTACCCGCCAGGGGTTCCGAACGTCCTGCCGGGCGAGCGGCTCACCGCCGAGACGCTCGACTACGTGCAGCGCGCGCTCGAGCAGGGCGGCAGCCTGCGCGGCGCGAGCGACCGGCGGCTCCGCACCGTTCGGGTCGTGGCGGAGTGAGCCCGGAGCCCGGCTCGCGCTACGGCCCGCCGGACGCGTCCGCGGCGCCGCGCTACACGGGCGTGCGCACCTTCGCGCGCTGCCCGCACGTGCGAGAGCTCGACGACGTGGACGTCGCCGTCGTCGGCATCCCGTTCGACACCGCCACGAGCTTCCGGCCAGGCGCGCGCTTCGGCCCCGAGGCCATCCGCTCGGCCTCGGCACTGCTGCGGCCGTGGAATCCCGAGCTGGAGGTGGACGTGTTCGCCGCGCGGTCGGTGATCGACTACGGCGACCTCGACGCGACGCCCGGAAACGCCGAGCGAACCGCGGAGCAGATCGCGGCCGGGCTCGAGCCGCTGCTGGCGCGCGGGATCGTCCCGATCGTCCTCGGAGGCGACCACTCGATCGCGCTCGGGGAGCTGCGAGCACACGCGGCGGCCGCGGGCGGGCCGGTCGCGGTCGTCCTGCTCGACGCGCACGCGGACACCTGGGACGCCTACTACGGCGAGCCGCTCTTCCACGGGACGATCCTGAGGCGAGCCGCGGAGGAGGAGGTGGTCGCGCCCGAGCGGTCGCTGCTCGCCGGCATGCGCGGCTCCCTCTACGCGCGCGGGGACCTGGACGACGCGCGCGCGCTCGGATACGACGTCGTGCCGGACGCCGAGCTGCGCTCGCTCGGGCCGGACGGCTTTGCTTCCCGCGCGCGAGAGCGGGTCGGCGAGGGAGCGGCCGTGCTGGGGTTCGACATCGACGTGGTCGACCCGGCATTCGCCCCCGGGACGGGCACGCCCGAGGCGGGCGGGTTGACCTCGCGGGAGGCGCTCGCGCACGTCCGGGCGCTCACCGGGATCCGCTTTCGCGGGTTCGACCTGGTGGAGGTCGCGCCCGCGTACGACGGGGTGGGGCAGACTACGGCGATCCTCGCAGCGAACATCGCCCACGAGTTCCTCGCGCTCAGCGCGCTCGCCCGGCCGTGACCGGCGACCGGGTCCGAAGGCGGGTGGTCGTCCACGGGAATGTGCAGGGCGTGTTCTTCCGCGACTCCACGCGCCGTCGTGCGGAGCAGCGCGGGGTTGCCGGCTGGGTGGCGAACCGCTCGGATGGGAGCGTCGAGGCTGTGTTCGAGGGCGAGCCGGACGACGTCCGGTCGATGGTCGAGTTCTGCCGATCCGGGCCGGGACACGCCGACGTTCGGGAGGTCGAGGAGACCGAGGAGGAGCCCGAGGGGCTCGACGGGTTCAGCGTGCGTTAGCGCAATTGTCGCTCTCGTGTAGCTGAATCGTTACGCCGTTTACCCACGCGGCACGCGGTGCCGCGTAGCGTCGTCGGCGTGGGATTGGACAGCGAAAAGCTGCGGATCGCGGGCTACGTCGTGGCCGCGGTCGTTGCCGTCCTGCTCGGGGTCCGGCTGCTCGGCGGGGGCGGCGGGAGCGGCGGTGCACCGGTGAGCGTCGACCCGGTTCCGCACGCTCCCGTGGCCGCGCCGCGCTCGGGCGGCGCCGGCGCGCGGGTCATGGTGCAGGTCGCGGGCGAGGTGAGGCGCCCAGGCGTATACGAGCTTCCCGCGGGCGCGCGCGTGGAACAGGCCGTGGAGCGCGCGGGCGGGCTGACGCGCCGGGCGGACCAGGTTGGCGTCAACCTCGTGGCGCGGGTGCAGGACGGCCAGCAGGTGATCGTCCCGCGGCGGGGCGGCGGCGGCGCGGTCGCCGCGAGCGGCGCCGGCTCCGCCGGGACGGGTGCGGGCACTGGCGCGTCGGGTGCGCCCGCGGGGCCGATCCGCCTCTCCTCGGCCACCGCCGAGCAGCTCGAGTCGCTCGACGGGATCGGGCCGACCCTGGCCCAACGCATCGTCGAGTACCGGCAGGCGCACGGCGGCTTTCGCTCGGTCGACGAGCTGCGGCAGGTTTCGGGGATCGGCGAGAAGCGGTTCGCGGCGCTGAGCAAGGCGGTCGTACCGTGAGCGCGCCGGGCTGAGAGCGCATCGTGCCGAGCGGATCGGCGCTGCTGCGCCGCGCCGGCAACCTCGCGCGCTTCCTCGCTAGGAGGCCGTTCCACCTCGGCGCCGGCGCTGTCGCTGCCGGCCTGGCGAGCTCCCCTCGGCCAAGCTTGGCGGTCGTGGTGGCCGTCGTGCTGGCGACGGTCGCGCTCGCGGGGCGTGCCGTGCGACTCGCGGTCCTCGTCGGCGTGCTCGTGCTCGGCGGCGCCGCGCTCGGTGTGACCCGTCTTCACACGCTCGACCGATCGACGGTGCAGGTGCGCGAGGCCGGCCACGCGGACGGGACGGCGATCCTGCTCGAGCGGCCGCGGCCGTCGCGATTCGAATCCTCTGCCGCGATCGAGCTGCGCACCGGCCCCGCCGCGGGCGCCCGGGTGCTCGCGCGAGCCCGGCGCGGGCTCCGGTGGCCCGGGGGTGGGGAGCCCGGCCAGGAGCTGCGTGTCCAGGGGCCGCTCTCGGTGCCTCGCCGTCGCGATGGCGAGCGTCTCGACTGGCCGGCATACCTCCGCAGGCGCGGGATCGCGGCCGAGCTCGAGCTGGACGACCTCGCCGCGACGGGCGCGCGGCGCGGAGGCGTCGCCGGCGCGATCGACCGCATGCGCGGCAGAGGCGAGGACGCGCTCGACGCTGGCATGTCGCCCGAGCGCGGGGCGGTTGCGCGGGGCATGGTGCTCGGCGAGGACGAGGCGATCGACCCCCTGCTCCGCGACGACTTCCGCCGCTCCGGGCTTGCTCACGTCCTCGCGGTGAGCGGTCAGAACGTGATGCTGCTGTGCGCCCTGGCGGCGCCGTTGCTCGGCGTCGCGGGTGTCGGACCGCGGGGCCGGGTCATCGCGCTGCTGGGCCTGCTCGCGCTGTACGTGCCGCTGGCCGGCGCCGGCCCGTCGCTCCAGCGCGCGGGGGTGATGGGCGCCGCCGGCCTGGTCGCGCTCGGCGCCGGCCGTCCGACCTCGCGCTGGTACGCGCTGCTGCTCGCGGCGGCGGTAACGCTCGCGCTCAACCCGCTGGTGGCGGGCGATCCCGGTTGGCAGCTGTCGTTCGTCGCGGTGGCAGGCATCCTGCTCCTGTCGGCGCCGCTCCGGCGCGCGCTGCACGCCCTGCCGAGGCCGCTGGCCGAGGGGGCGGCGATCACGGTGGCCGCCACGGTCTCCACTGCGCCGCTCCTCGCGCACCACTTCGGCGCGATCTCCGTGGTCGGGCTGATCGCAAACCTCGTGGCGCTCCCACTCGTGGCTCCGATCATGTGGGCCGGCATGCTCCAGGTCGCGCTCGGCATCGCCGGCGGAGCGTTGCCGGGAGCGTCCGCCGCCCTGGCCGCCGCCGCCGGGGCGCTGGGACGGGTGAACGGCGTGCTGATCGGCTGGCTCGATGCGCTCGCCCGCTACTTCGCCGCGCTGCCCGGCTCGCACGTCGTGCTTCCGCTGTCCTCGCCGTGGGCCGTCCTCGCGGCCTACCTCGGGATCGCCGGGGTGGCGCTGCTGGTGCGGCTGGCCGTACGGCGGGTCGAGCCGCGCGCGCGAGAGGGCGCGGCCGCCTGGCGCCGGCTGCCGCGGGCGCGCCGGTGCGCGGCGGCGATCGTCGCCGCCGCTGCGATGGCGTTCGCGTGGTTCCAGCTCACCGGCCCGCCCGATCCGCCGAGCCAGCTGACGGTCTCGTTCCTCGACGTCGGCCAGGGTGACGCCACGCTGATCCAGGACGGCCCCGGGGCCGCCGTCCTGTTCGACGGCGGGCCGCCGCAGGGACGGGCGGCCCGCCTGCTGCGCGAGGCGGGCGTGCGACGCCTGGCGCTCGACCACCACGGCGGGCTGCCCGAGGTTCTGGAAAGCGTCCCGGTCGACGCTCTGCTGGACGGCGGCGACGGCACGCGGAACCCCACCTTCGGCGCGATGCTCGCGCTCGCGCGAAGCCGCGGCGTCAGGATCGTGAACCCGCGTCCGGGCGAGGTCCTTCGCGCCGGCCGTCTGCGGATCCGGATCCTCGGGCCGCCCCCGCGCGCGCCCGGCCCGCCGCCCGACGACCCGAATCCGCGCGCCATCGTCGCGGTCGTGAGCGAGGGCGCCTTCGACCTCTTCCTCTCGGCCGACGCCGAGAGCGACGCGATCCTCGACTACCCGCTGCCCCACGTCGAGGCGATGAAGGTGCCGCACCACGGCAGCGCCGACCCGGGGCTGCCCGCAGTGCTCCGGAGGCTCGCGCCGCGGGTCGCCGCGATCGAGGTCGGCCGGCACAACCCCTATGGCCACCCGGCGCCCGCCACGGTGGCGGCCCTGCGGCGCGCGGTTCCGCACGTCTACCGGACGGATCGCGACGGCACGGTCCGGCTGACGGTGACCGCCAGCGGGATGCGAGTGGAGACAGGACGCTGACCGCGAAGCCGCGCCAAAGCTGGCCGCGGGGCGACCTAGACTGCCAGCGTGGCCGACCTGAAGCCCGTCTACCTCGTCTCCGGCGAGGACGACGCGAAGATCGACGCCTGGCGCGCGCGCGTCCGCCGCCGCGCGGAGGACGAGAACGGCCCGGGCGGGCTCGAGTCGCTCGACGCGCGACAGAGCGGCCCGGACGAGGTGGCGGCGGCGCTGTCGGCGCTCACCTTCGCCAGCGGCACGCGCTACGTGCTGGTCGACGGCATCCAGGCGTGGAAGGCGGGCGAGATCGATCCGCTCGAGCGTGAGCTGGCGGCGCCCGCGCCCGACACCGTGCTGGTCCTGATCGCGCGCGGGAAGGGTCCGCCGGCCCGGCTCGTGAAGGCGGTCGATAAGGCCGGCGGCGAGCGGCGCGAGTACGCCGCGCCCAAGCCCTGGGAGCTCCCGAAGTGGACCGCGGGGCGCGCGCAGGAGGAGGGGCTCCGCCTCGACAAGGAGGCCGCCAAGCGCCTCGTCGAGCTGGCCGGCCCGAGCCAGCAGCGGATCGCCCGGGAGGTCGAGAAGCTCGCCATCCTCGCCCACCCGGAGACGACGTTGACCGCAGATCAGGTGCAGCGCATGGCGTCGGGCGAGTCGAGCGCGCAGGGCTACGACGTGGCCGATGCCGTCGCCGCGGGCGACCTCGTGGCCACCATCCGCCTCGCAGAACGGCTGAGCACGGGCGGCGAGGCGCCCGCCAAGCTGGTCTACCCGGTGATGCGCCGCCTCCGCGACGTCCACCGCGCCGCCGACCTGCTCGAGGCGGGCGTCTCGGAGCGCGACGCGATCGCCGCGCTGGGGTCGCCGCCGTGGGTGGCGAAGCGGGCGGTCGCATACGCCAAGAAGGCGGACCGGACGGCCCTGGCGCGCGCCCTGTGCGTGCTGTCCGACCTCGAGGTGGCGCTGCGCAGCGGCGAGTGCGCCGACGAGCACACCGGGGTCACGCTCGCCCTGGCCCGCGCCGCGAGCTGAGAGCCGCGCTAGCGGCCGGCCCGCAGCTGAGCGGCGCGCGACTTCTTTCGCGCCCCGCTGTTGCGGTGCAGCGCGCCGCGCTTCACCGCGCGGTCGATCTGCGACACGAGCGTGCGGTGCTCGCTGTCCGCCCGCGCGTCGTCGCCCTCGGAGACGGCTGCCTCGAGTCGCCGGAAGTACGTCTTGATGGCCGAGGTGTAGCGCCGATTCTCGAGTCGCTCGCGCTGCGACCGCTTGATCCGCTTTTCTTGTGACGCGATGTTCGCCATGAACGCGAAGGCGCCGCGACGCGGACGGACCGCTCGCGGCGGGCGCCTACTATAGCCGTCCCGTGACGGTCGAAGAGCCCACCGGGGCGGCCGTGACGGTGCCTCCGGTCGTCCCCCCGGAGCCGACCGGCACGCGCGGTCGACGGCTCGCCCGGAGCACTGCGTTCTTCTCGTTCGCCACCGGAATTTCGCGCGTCGCAGGGCTCGCGCGCGAGATCTACGCCGCCAGCCTGTTCGGCGTCCGCGGCCCCATGTCCGCGTTCACGATCGCGTTCCAGGTACCCAACCTGATCCGCGCCCTGTTCGCCGACGCCGCGCTCCAGGGCGCGTTCGTCCCGGTCTTCACCGAGCTCCTCGAGAAGGGCCGCAGGCGCGAAGCGTTCAAGGTCGCCTCTGGGCTCTTCTCGCTGATCTTCATGATCCTCGGGAGCCTCACGATCGTCTACTGGTTCGCCGCGCCGCTGCTGATGAAGCTGGCGGCGCCGGGCTTCGGGGCCGTCCTCCGCGACCTCACCGTGTCGCTCTCGCGGATCATGTTCCCGATCGTCCTGATCATGGCCGTGCAGGGCGTCTTCGTCGGGATGCTCAACAGCTTCGAGCGCTTCGGTGCGCCGGCGTTCGCGCCGGTGCTGTGGAACACGGTCATCATCGTCGCGCTGGCCGGGCTGCCCGGGCTGTACGACCCGAGCCAGCACATCTACGCGTACGCCTGGGGCGTGCTCGCGGGCACAATCGTCCAGCTGCTGTTCCCGATGCCGTGGCTGCGGGGGCTCGGCGGCCGTTTCACGCTCGAGTTCAACTGGCGGAACCCGTACGTGATCAAGGTGCTGAAGCTGATGCTGCCCGTGACGATCGCGCTCGGGCTGATCAACTTCAGCCTGCTGATCAACTCGTTCTTCGGGACGCTCGTGAACAGCCAGGCGCCGGCCGCCATCGACAAGGCGTTCCGGATCTACATGCTCCCGCAGGGGATCTTCTCGGTCGCGATCGCGACGATCCTGTTTCCGACGCTGTCGCGGTTCGCCGCCCGCGGCGCCTACACCGACCTCCGCAACACGATGGCCAACGGGATGCGGCAGATCTGCCTCATGCTGATCCCGTCGGCGGCGTTCATGGCCGTGCTCGCGGAGCCGATCACGCGGCTGATCTACCAGCGCGGGCAGTTCAACGCCCACGCCACCGATCTCGTGTCGGAGGCCATGGTCGTGTGGGCGTTCTCGCTTCCGGCGCAGGGGGTCAGCCTGCTCCTCTCGCGGACCTTCTTCAGCCTCCAGCGGCCGTGGCTCACCACCGCGCTCGCGGGCGGCAACCTGGTGGTGAACGCGATTGTGGCGCTCGCGCTGTATGCGCCGTTCGGGGTCACCGGGGTGGTGCTCGGAACGGTCGCCGGCACGGTCGGGATGTCGGCCGCCCAGGCGTTCGTCTTGCGCGGCCAGCTGGACGGAATCGACGGGCGCCGCACGCTCGACGCCGTCGGGCGGATGCTCGTCGCCACCGCCGCGCTCTGCGGCGTGAGCTACGGCGTTTGGTGGGCGCTCGATCGGACGCTCGGGAAGGCGCTCTGGGCGCAGTGCGCCTCGGTCGGTCTCGGGATCCTCGCCGGAACGGCGGTCTACGCGCTCGGGGTGTGGGTGCTGCGCGTTCCGGAGGCGCGCCAGATCCGCGCGCTCCTCGCGGGGAGGCTGAGAGGCCGCCCCGCCGCCTAGCCCGCGGGCACACGGATTCGGAATCAATCATCTAGCGGTCGCGAGGTCCAGCGCATATTCTGAGCGGGTGAGCGGGCTCGCACCCGAATTCGTGCTCGACCACGTCGGCCTGCACGTGCGTGACATCGATGCGTCGCGCCGCTTCTACCGCGCGGCCCTCGAGCCGCTCGGGTTCGACGTGGAGATGGACTTCGGAACGGCGCTCGGCATCGGCCTCCCGGGCCGGCCACAGTTCTGGATCAGACAGGGCGATCGGCCCCAGGAGGGCGTCCACGTGGCCTTTCACGCGCCCGATCGCGACCGGGTCGACGCCTTTCACGCGGCCGCGCTGGCCGCCGGCGGCCGTGACAACGGCGAGCCCGGCCTCCGCGAGCACTACCACCCGACCTACTACGGCGCGTTCGTGCTCGACCCCGACGGGAACAACGTCGAGGCGGTCTGCCACGCCGTGGAATCGGGCTGATCGAGCGTGTCGGCGCAGAACCCGCTCGAGCTGATCCAGGCCAGGAACCTGCTCTCGAGCGTCTCCACGCCGGGGATGCTCGTGAGCGGCCCCGGCGACGTGATCTTCTACAACGAGGCCGCCAGCGCGCTGCTCGGACAGCGCTTCGAGGAGACGGGAACGCTCTCGGCCCAGGACTGGGTGCAGACCTTCGGTCCCTTCGACGACGACGGCGAGCCGATCCCGCTCGAGCGGCAGCCGCTGACGCTCGCATTGCGCGCGAACCGCCCGGGGCACGCCGTGTACGTGATCCGCTCCGCCGGAGGCGAGGAGCGCCGGATCGAGGCGAGCGGCGTGCCGATCATCGGCAAGGACGGTTTCACGGGAGCGCTGATCCTGTTCTGGGCGGCCGTGGAGGCGGAAGCGTGAAGGTCAAGATCTGGGGCGCGCGAGGCTCGGTGCCGGCCCCGGGGCCGGAGACGACGCGATACGGGGGGAACACCTCATGCGTGCAGATCACGCTCGACGACGGCACGGTCATCGTGCTCGACGCGGGGACCGGAATCCGTAGCCTCGGCGTCGGGATGCCGGCACCCGCCGGCCCGCTGCACATCCTCCTGACGCATCTCCACCTCGACCACATACAGGGCCTCATGTTCTTCGCGCCGGCGTTCCGGCCGGAGACCGAGATCGTGATCTGGGGCCCCGCGTCGCCGGAGGCGTCGCTGCAGGACCGCATAGCCCGCTACATCTCCGCGCCGCTGTCGCCGATCGACGTGCGTGAGCTGCCGTGCACGGTCTCGTTCAAGGAGGCGGAGACCACGGAGTGGCAGATCGGATCGGCCACGATCCGCGCCGCGTCCGTCACGCACCGCGGTCCCACGCTCGGGTACCACGTCCAGTGCGACGGAAGCTCGGTCTGCTACATCCCGGATCACGAGCCGGGGCTGGGCGGCTCGCTCGCCGACCTCGAAGACGAGTGGATCTCCGGCTTCGACCTGGCGCGGGACTCGACCCTGCTCCTGCACGACTGCCAGTACACGGATGGCGAATACCCCGACCACCTCGGCTGGGGGCACTCCCCGCTGTCGGACGCGCTGATGTTCGCCCGGCGCACGGCGGTGGAGCGGCTGATGCTCTTCCACCACGACCCGCTGCACAGCGACGACTTCCTGGATGCGCTGTGCGGCGAGTCGACGGCACGCTGGGAGGAGCTCGGCGGCCGCCCCGAGCAGGTGGAGTTCGCGACCGAGCGCCGCGAGACCCAGCTGTCCGCGAGACCCGCGGCGGCCGACGGCGCCCGGACCGGCTCCGGTTAGTCGACTGTCGCCCTCCTAGCATCTCCCGCGTGAGCGCCCCCGCGCGGAACATCCGCAACTTCTCGATCATCGCGCACATCGACCACGGCAAGTCGACGCTCGCCGACCGCATCCTCGAGACGACCGGCGCCGTCGATCCCCGCAAGCACCGCCCTCAACTCCTCGACTCCATGGAGCTCGAGCGAGAGCGCGGGATCACGATCAAGGCGCAGGCCGTGCGCGTCGAGTACACCGCGCGCGACGGCGAGACCTACCGGCTGCACCTGATCGACACGCCGGGCCATGTGGACTTCACCTACGAGGTCTCGCGCTCCCTTGCCGCCTGCGATGGCGCGCTGCTGCTGGTCGATGCGTCGCAGGGGGTCGAGGCGCAGACGCTCGCCAACACCTACCTGGCCGTGGACGCAGGGCTCGAGCTGATCCCGGCTCTGAACAAGCTCGACCTCCCGGGGGCCGAGCCGGAGCGCGTGGCGGGCGAGATCTCGGAGCTGCTCGGCGAGCCGGCCGACGAGGTGCTGCGAATCTCCGCCAAGACGGGGGAGGGGGTGGAGGAGCTGCTGGAGGCGATCGTGCGGCGTATCCCGCCCCCCGAGGGCGACGCCGGCGCCCCGGCCCGCGCGCTGATCTTCGACTCCGAGTTCGACCAGTACCGCGGTGTGATCGCATACGTGCGCGTGGTCGACGGGGAGCTCCACAAGGGCGACGCGATCCTCGCGATGCAGACCGGCACCCAGGCCGATATCGACGACATCGGGTTCTTCGGTCCCGACTCGACTCCCGTCGACGGGCTCCGCGCCGGCGAGGTCGGCTATGTGATCACCGGCGTCAAGGACGTGTCGCAGCTGCGCGTGGGCGACACCCTGACGACTCGCGCCGGGGCGGCCGCGGAGGCGCTGCCCGGCTACCGGGAGGTGAAGCCGATGGTCTTCTGCGGTCTGTTCCCGGTCGACACCGACGACTTCGCGGACCTCCGCGACGCGCTCGAGAAGCTGGCCCTCAACGACGCCGCGCTCACCTATGAGCCGGAGTCGAGCCAGGCGCTCGGGTTCGGCTTCCGCTGCGGCTTCCTCGGCCTGCTCCACATGGACATCGTGCGCGAGCGGCTGGAGCGCGAGTACGACCTGGAGCTGCTGGCGACGACCCCGAACGTCGAGTACGAGGTGACGCTTGCCGACGGCTCGGCGGTCACCGTCCACTCGCCCAGCGACATGCCGGACCGGGCGCTGATCGCGGAGATCCGCGAGCCGAATATCCGAGCGACGATCCTGTGCCCGAAGGAGCACGTCGGCTCGGTTATGGAGCTCTGCCAGGAGCGCCGCGGCCAGCACGTGGACATGAGCTACCTGTCGGCCGCGCGCATCCAGATCCAGTACGACCTGCCGCTCGCCGAGATCGTGCTCGACTTCTTCGACCAGCTGAAGTCGCGCACGCGTGGGTATGCGTCGCTCGACTACGAGGTGATCGGGATGCGCCCGGCGGACCTCGTGCGGCTCGACATCCTGCTGGCCGGCGACGCGGTCGACGCGCTGTCGATGGTGGTCCACCGCGACAAGGCGTACCCCGCGGGCCGCGCACTCACGGAGCGCCTGTCGAAGCAGATCCCGCGCCAGCAGTTCGAGGTGGCCATCCAGGCCGCGATCGGGTCGAAGATCATCGCGCGGGAGTCGGTCAAGCCGGTGCGCAAGGACGTGATCGCCAAGTGCTACGGCGGCGACGTGACCCGCAAGCGCAAGCTGCTCGAGAAGCAGAAGGCCGGGAAGAAACGCATGAAGCAGGTGGGCCGGATTGAGGTACCGCAGGAAGCGTTCCTGTCGGTGCTCGAGATCGGCTCCGGCGACGGCAAGAGCTAGGCCGATGAGGCGAGTCGGCCGCATCGCCGTGCTGCTTGCCATCCCGGCGACGATCATCTCCGCGGCGGCCTCCGAAGCCCGGGTCAC
>Ga0209577_10004763_pt1 | contig 12733 bp, 8 predicted proteins | sample GraSoiAngelo_109_FD_185874 | JGI IMG/M metagenome (GOLD analysis project Ga0209577, IMG submission 185874) | Grasslands soil microbial communities from the Angelo Coastal Reserve, California, USA - 14_0903_12_20cm (SPAdes) (version 2) | ecosystem: Environmental > Terrestrial > Soil > Grasslands ... | reverse complement strand
GGCAGCGCGAAAATTCTCGATTTCGGTTTGGCGAAATTAACGCATCAGAGGGCTCCCGACTCTTGCTCGAATCTTTCCGCGCTACCCCCGCTGGATGGGTCGGCGGGGATCACCCTGATGGGCCGGGCCATGGGCACGCCAAACTACATGTCTCCGGAACAGGTGCGCGGCGAAGAACTCGACGCGCGCGCCGACCTGTTTTCTTTCGGCGTGGTTCTGTATCAAATGGCAACAGGCCTTGTGCCCTTTCGCGGGGAGACTCCCGAAGCCATCACGAACGCGATTTTGCATCAGGCACCGGAAGCGCCCTCGCATCTCAATCCGAATGTTCCGTTGCGGCTGGAAGAGATCATCCTGAAGGCCCTCGAAAAAGATCGTAAATTCCGCTATCAATTCGCCGCCGAAATTCGCACCGATTTGGAGCGCCTCAAGAGAGCGCTCGTCTCGGAGCAGCCAATCTCTATAGCCGCGGTTACGCAGAAAGCGCGAGTCACCACGGCCGGTCGTTGGAACCCGTGGAAGAAGTGGGCGTTCTTGGGGTGTATCGTCCTTGCAGCTGTAATTCCCAGACTTTTGTTACTCGGGCCGTCGCGGCAATCGCAGCGGCTCGTTACACCTCTATCGTCCCCCTCGCTGTCTTCCCCGGTCGCGCCTGTCGAAATTCCTCTAGTTCGCAATGCAACAAGAACGGCTCGGTCGCGAACATCCCCGCCCCAGAATCGGCCCGTCAACCTTTCGACTGCTTACAATGCCAACGCAATTTATAGCGAAAGCACGGCGTTTGGTTCACGCTATAGTATCGATCAGGTAGGCAGCGCTCTTCCGGCGGAACTGCTAAAAGCTACCACCGACTGGAGCGGAGCAACATTTTTTTTCGGAGCGCCGAACGCCCCCAATGCCGTCACCAGCCAAACGATTCATCTGCCGGCGGGAAGGTTCGATGGCCTCAAGATGCTCGCATTGGGTGTTAACGGAAACCAGGAGGAGCAGGTTTTTAAGGTTACCTACGCCGACGGCACGTCTTCTTCTTTTACTCAGGGCGTCAGCGACTGGTATACGCCGCAAAATTTCCCGGGCGAGTCCGAAGCGATTCTCCTGCCCTATCGCATCACCGGCGACGGCGCCAGGGACAACCGCGAGTTTCACGTCTATGGCTACTCCTTCTCTCTGGATGACCGGAGAACGGTTCGAACCTTCACTTTGCCTCAAAACCCGCAAGTCCTGGTGTTAGCCATAACCCTGGTTCGTGGTCCCGCGCGCTAAAGCCGCTCTCGCAGATGCGGTCTTGGTGAACGCGCTTGCAGGAAAAAGGCAGCCTGACGTTGCTTAACCAGCCGGCGCCCGAACTGCAGAAAGACCAAGGAACCGATCTTTGGTCTCACGGCCCACTGCGGCTTGGCGGCAAGCGTATAATTGTCTCTGGAAGGAGGGTCCATGCAAGAACTCAAGATCCTCCAGAAAACACGAGAGCTTTACGAGGCGCGGTGGTGGGAACCTGAAGCGAACGGGCGGGTCCACTGCTATCTGTGCCCGCGTCATTGCCACATTCATCCGGGGCAATCGGGATTCTGCTTCATCCGCATCAACCAAAACGGAAAACTTTACAACCTGGGCTACGGTTCGCCGGCCGCTTTGCAGATTGATCCCATCGAGAAGAAGCCGCTGAATCATTTTCTGCCCGGCACGCGCATTTTCAGTATGGGCACGGCAGGCTGCAACATGGGTTGCTTCTTCTGCCAAAACTGGGACATTTCGAAATCGCGTTCGGATCAGGTGCATTCTCAGCACATTCCTCCGGAAGATGTGCCGCTGCTAGCCCGGAAATACGGTTGCGACTCGCTGGCCTTTACCTACAACGAGCCGACCATTTGGGGCGAGTACGTGATCGACATCAGCAAAGAAGCGCGAAAGTATGGCTTGAAGACGGTGATGGTAACGAACGGTTACGTCACTTACGACGCGTTCCACGACATTTACGACCACATCGATGCGGCTAACGTCGACCTGAAGGCCTTTACGGAAAATTTCTACGGGAAGATTACCCTGACGCATCTACAACCGGTGCTGGACACACTGGAATGGCTGAAGAAGGAAACGAACGTTTGGGTCGAGATCACCAACCTGATGATCCCTACACTCAATGATGATCCCACGGAAACGCGAAAGCTTGCTGAATGGATTTTGACGCACCTCGGGCCGGACGTGCCGCTGCATTTCACCGCGTTTCATCCGGACTTCAAGCTGCAGGATAAGCCGCGAACGCCCGCTGCTACCTTAGATCGCGCAAGACAAATTGCCATGGAAGTTGGCCTGCACCATGTCTACGAGGGAAATATCTATAGCGACGGCGCAAACACCTATTGCCCGAAGTGCAAGGAGTTGCTCGTGCGGCGCTCGTGGCACGATGTGGTGGAATACCGCCTCATAGATGGGGCTTGCCCAAAGTGCAAATTTGCCATCCCAGGTGTCTGGATCAACGAGGCAAAGGGAAGCCAGGAACCAAAGCGCGGCGCAGCAGCGACGCGGAACTATACTCACCTGAATCTGTAAGCCTCTTTCCAGACGCCGCTTCAATTTGTTCAGCGCAGCCCAATTCATCCAGTTTTTTTTCTTACTTGCTGAGTCCCGCAAAATATTGCGGCCATGCACTCCTGCAGTGGGGCAGCCCTGCTTATCCTGAGGTATGAAGGGCTGCCGCTTTTCCGCCATAACTTAAAACCCAGAACGGAAATAAGGATCGAGCAGGGACTACCTTAGTGCGGGTGGAAGTGATAGAAGCCGGGTCCCACGCGCATGCTGTGATGCCAGGCGATCGGAAAAGCCCACCAGACAAGCGAACCAAGAATCGTCTGCCATATCGCGAGCGGAAGAATGTTGCGCTGTTTCGAGAACAGCCAGGCCATCAAGGTGCCGCCCACAAAAGTGAGAGGCACTAGGACGGGATTGGGCCAATGGATCAGAGCGAAAAGCGTGCCCGAGATCAGCGAAACCCGCACCGGGCTGTCTATCGAGGTAAGGAGCCGATTGGTGACGAGAGAATTCAAGCCCATTTGTTGCACCAAGCAGAAAGCCAAATAACTAAAGAATCGGCTGGGAAGTAAAACGTGTTGGAGCGTGTGGTGCTTGCCTCCGAGAAGGAAACCCGTAACCATGATGGCGAGAGCGCAAGGAAAGAGGACCAGCGACGCCTGCTCGGTGGCGATCCACAAATTGTCCGCGCGCCAGCCGAGAGACTGCAGCGTGTCTTTGTTCCACGCGAAACTGGCAATCAGCCAAATGGGGAAAATAATCCAGGAATACGGATAGGCGCCCTCGAGCTGCCAGATGTACCACGCGACGCAGGCGCTGAAAAGGATGGCTTCGGCGAGCGGGAAGCGGCGCGAAGCGGTAACGGTCATTGTTGAGCTAATCATGGAGTGTCTCTTCGTTGGGATGACTTAAATCGAGGAGCTGCAGAGCGCTTTCAAAGAGCTGGTCGATCTCCATTTCGCCGGCTTCCTGAGGTGCCAGGAAGGCGTGAATGTCGAAGTCGGGGAAGCCACGATTAGTGACACGCGCGGGGAGAAGCTCGCGCAAGCGGCGGGAATCGATGGTGCCGAGCTCCCGAATCTCTTCGAAAACGACGCGGCGCAGGGGATCTTGAAAAACGTTTGGATCGAGCAAGCGGCAGATTTCGCCGCGCGTTCCGCCTTGAATCAAGACGGAGCATAAGAATCGGAGTGTGTTTCTCTCGAGTAAGGGTCTACCTGCGGGTTCGGAAGTGGTCATAAATCAATCTTACTGCGTAGTCGACGGGAACAATTTGCTGCCGGTCATAACCTCTATCTTAACTTTGTGGGCGTCGGGACAATTTGTTGGCGAATGAGCGCCTCGACTCGAGACCAGACGGCGGGGTCACAAGCAATCTCGGTGTGAGTCTTCGCAAGGGTCCGATCGTACCAAGGGTACTCAGGGCAACCTATCGGGTGTTCCTTGTAATCGGAGCGAAAATTTCCCAGGATTTGGGTCTTTGCAGTGTCGGCGGCGCGAATTTCCTCGCGACCGTGGATGACTCCGTTGGGCTGAAAGAAGTTCGCGGCTCGCGCGACATTGGGTGGAATTACCCTGTCATCCAGGCCAAAACGCCTCACGCTGTCCACCTGAACGGTAAGCAGAACCGGAATGCCCCGCTTGGCAAGGTCTCGGGCAAGCTGGATCATGGCCGAACCGCCCCAGCTATGGCCATAGAGAATAATACGCGCCTGCCGCTTTTCGTTTTCGGAAAGCCGGCCGGAAGAGTCTGCGCCTAGTTGTGTGAGAATCGCGCGCTTGGCCTTCGAACGATGACGATTCTCGAAGGTCTGGACGTAGACGCCACTGGGAAATTCTTCTCGGAGGTGCTCGGCGAGTTTGACTTCGCTGCGGATGGGGTCATCGTGCTTGACTACGCCTCCGACAAAACCAACGACAATCACGGGCGGATTTGAAGGCGCTAGCGGCGTAGGCGGGACAGCAGGCCAGTCGTGGCGTTGAATGATCGGACGAGAACACGCGGCGGCGCTGAACGCCAACAATGCCAGCGAGAGAAGAGCGGCGGGGGATCGCGCAAAAGTTGTGCGCGAGGGACGCAAGAGAATCACGCTAAATGAGATGATATTCCTTGGAGCGAGGTTGTGCTGAGGCGAGGAAATGGAGCGAAAACATAAAGTAGTCATTCTAGGGGGTGGATTCGGCGGGCTGGCCGCTGCGCGGAAGCTAAAGCGAGCGCCGGTGGAAGTTACGTTGATTGACCGCAGGAATTTTCATTTGTTTCAGCCATTGCTGTATCAGGTGGCTACCGGATCGCTCTCTCCAGGAGAAATTGCAGCCCCGCTGCGGCACGTGCTAAGCAAACAAAACAATGCGCGCGTGCTTCTTGGGGAAGCTGTGGACGTTGACCCGGAAGCGAAGCGGGTGATCCTGCTCGACGGCGATACATATCCCTACGATTCCTTGATCGTCGCCACCGGTTCGCAAACCTCTTATTACGGAAATGATTCCTGGCGGCAATGGGCACCGAGCCTCAAGTCCATTGAGGAAGCGACGGCCATCCGGCACAAGATTTTGTACGCGTTCGAACGCGCCGAGCGGTCGGCGACGGAGGAGGAAGCGCGCGCCTGGTTGACGTTTGTCATCGTTGGCGCTGGCGCTACGGGACTGGAACTTTCCGGGGCGCTTGCGGAAATTGCGCGCGAAACGTTGCGGCACGATTTTCGGAAGATTCGTCCGCAAGACGCGCGCATCCTGTTGCTGGAAGGAACGCCGCGAGTGCTGGGCAGTTATCCCGAGGATTTGTCGGCGAAAGCGGAGAAGCTGCTCACGCGCCTGGGAGTGGAAGTCGTCAAAGGCGTGATGGTGACTGATATCAAGGCGGAAGGTGTGAGGTTCAAGCGCGGAGATGCCACAGAGTCTCTGGCCGCGCGGACGGTGATTTGGGCGGGAGGAGTGATGAGTACGCCGTTCGGCGAAAGACTGGCGCAGCGCACCAAAGCGGAAACCGACCGAAACGGGCGCATCAAGGTGCGGCCGGATTTGACGATTCCGAATTATCCAGACATTTTCATCATTGGCGATCTGGCGCATGCGGTGGATGAAAAAGGGAAGCCGTTGCCGGGAGTCGCGCAGGTGGCGATGCAGGGCGGGGCGTATGCGGCGAAAACGATTCGACTACGCGTGGAAGGGAAGCAGCAAACTCGCCCGTTTCACTACTTCAATAAAGGCGATATGGCGGTGATTGGCCGGGCTGCGGCGGTGGCCAATATTTTTGGCTTGCATATTTCTGGATGGCCGGCGTGGCTCATCTGGCTGTTTATTCACTTGATGTACATCGTGGAATTCCAGAGCCGCGTGCTAGTGTTTATTCAGTGGGGATTTCAATACTGGACGTTTAGCCGCGGCGCGCGGCTGATTACCGACTCGGCGGCCCTGGATTCGGTTGGCAAGCCAGAGACGATGGGAAACGCCGGCGATGGGCCGTAGGCTGAGGCCGTTTTGGCGAACCCTTCAGCAATCCGCTCATCTATGGATGGAGAGGTTAAAAGCTGAGCTTCATGCCCAACTGAATCTGGCGCGCGCCGGTGGTGAAATCCGGCCGAAAGGTTTCTGCGGTGGAGTGGCCGAAGACCGTCGCGTCGGCAAGCAGGTTGTCGGGCTGATTGAACTGCACGCGATTGAAGAGATTATAGAATTCGAAGCGCATATCGAGCTTGACGCGCTCGCGAATTCCTACCTGCTTGTCTAGCACGGCGTCGGAGTTGTTGATGCCGGGTCCGCGGAAATGATTGCGGCCCAGATTACCGCCAGAGCCAAACGGCGGAATGGAGAAAAGAGCGAGCGAGGGGCCCGTTTGCGTGCGCAAGTCAGAGCTCGGCGGAGGGGTCACGCCGCTGTTCCAATTCGGCCGCGAAACGAGGCCGGTGTGCTGCGTGTCCTCGGGCGTGAAAATATCGAAGGGCAAACCGCTTGAGAACGCGGAAATTCCCGAAACCGTCCAGCCGCGGATGAGCGCGCCAGCAGCGCCTCCGCGAGAGTGGTCCTTAGCGCGTCCAAAAGGAAGCTGCCAGGTGCCGTTCACAACCAGGCGATGCGTGACGTCGAATTCCGAATTGCCGCGCTCGGCCCGCAAGTGGAAAGAGTCTCTCGGATACGGCGGGAAAAGAATGTTGTTGCTGATGGGAATAAGCGGGTCGGCGCCGTCATCAATGGCGTGCGAATAGGTGTAGGCGCCTTGCAGCGAGAAGCCGTGCGAAAAGCGTTTGGTGACATTCATCTGAAGCGCGTGGTAGATGGAATTGGCGATGCCCTTGAAGAATTCGGCTTGGAGAAAAGCGCTGTTGTTGGCAACCGCATTGCCATCGGGAAAGAGCGGCGGCAAAGAGCCATTGTTGACGCCCAGCCAAAGATTTGTGAATTGCAACGTGGTCTGGTTGCACTGGCCGGTGGGAGTGTGGAAGCCCATGTTTTGCGGATTTGCGGGGACGCAGAAGGCTTCGTATTGCGCGAGCCGGGCGGGCTGAGGAGGATTGCCATCGACCAAGCGAAGCAGATGCGTCCCCTTCGATCCGACGTAGTCGGCTTCCAAGAGCAGGTTGGGATACGGTTGGATTTGAATGCCGGTGCTCCAGTTTTGCGAATAGGGTGTGCGCAAATGCGAATCGACGAGGTAGGGAAGAATTGGAGAGCACGGCATTCCTGGCGGAGGGCAATCATTCACGACCGGTGAATCTTGGAAGGTGGGCAAGGGCGTTTGCGCGGAAAGTGTGCAAGCCTGGAAAGCTCCCACGAAAAAGCCAGGACACGTTTGTGTTTCCAATATCTGGAACGGCGGGTCGCCGCGCAGCAGGCTGACCAGTTGGCCGAACACGCGGTCATGATAGATGCCGTAGCCAGCGCGAATGGAAGTCTTACCCGCGCGCAAAGGATCCCAGGCAACGGAAAGGCGCGGTTCGATGTCTTTCCAGTCGTCCTGGTAGAGTGGCGCTCGGCCTTCGCCGATTTGTGTGAAGGTGAAAGGGCCTGGCCCGTCGGGCGGTACGAGAAGAACGGACAGGCGATCCTGCACTTCCACGGGAACGCCAAAGAATTCGTAGCGCAGGCCGTAGCTGAGAGTAAGATTGGGGATAATTTTGTAGGAATCCTGCGCATAAAGCGCGAATTCCCGCTGGCGGAAGCCGCGCTCGTCCGTGGTAGTGCGTGTGCCGCTTGCATCGAAGAACTGCGCCTGTGTCTGGAAATCAATACCGCCAAAAAGCGCCCAAACGAGGTTTTGCAAGTTCACGCACGCGAGCATTTGTTGCGGAGCGCAAGATCTGGGTTCGAAGCCGGTACCCGTGGTGGACTCGATGCCGAAACTGGAGAACACGGAGGAGTCGGTAATTGTGCGAGCAGCGAAATTGTTGGAGCTATTGGAGTACACATCGCGATACTCGCCGCCGATCTTGAGTGAGTGTCGACCGCGCACCCAGGAGATGTTATCGCCGCCGGTGTAGGTTCCGGCATTGCGCGTGGATCCACTGGTATCCCCGAGAAAAATGCAACCAAAACCGGCGAGACTCCCCGTCAAGGGGATGTCTTTCCCGCGCCCGACGGGGTCGAGACCGTTGCTCAGGCTGTCGAAAAGGCTGGTGCCCGTGCAGGTGAGGGGGAACTCGAGGCGGTTGAACGCGAGGTGAAGTTCGTTAATCAGCCCGCGCGCGGCAGTGGAAGTCAAACGCGCCGTGAGGTTGTGATTGTGGTGCAGCGTGGAAACTCCGCCGATGCCTGGAAGAAAGTCTTCGTGCTGATAGTTGGAATCAGAATACTGGTTAAACGTGTAGCGGAGCGAGAGGATGGCCTGCTCGGAGAAGTCATGGTCGATGCGCCCGGTTACGTTATTGGCATTCGCGAGGGAACGGCTGGGGAAATGAAGGAGGCCGCGAGCGCCGTCGAGAATCGTTCCGTTGGGATTGGGGTAAACGGCTAAGATTTTCTGCATGATGGGATCGAGCGGCAAGTTGCTGCCGTTGTTTGGCGATGTGGGCGTGCTTACATCCACATTTGCGGATTGTCCCTGGCTGGTGTAAGTGAAAACGCCTGTCTTAAAAGCGGCCGTAGGGACAATGCTAGTTTTGGAAAGTGTGGTGCTAAAACGCCAAAGTTCTTCGTTGGCAAAGAAGAAAGTCTTGTTTTTCTGAATAGGCCCGCTGACCGAATAGCCGAACTGATTGCGCACGAAAGGATCCTGGCTGCGATCTTGGGCGAAGAAATCCTTGGCAGAGAGCGCGGTGTAGCGCCCGAACCAATAGATATCCGATTGAAAATTGTTCGTGCCGCTTTTCGTGACAATGTCGATGATGGCGCCATTGTTGCGGCCGAACTCGGGCAAATAATTGTTGGTGAGTACGCGGAATTCCTGTGTAATCTCCGGATTCAAAACGCTGAGGCCGGCGGGGAATCCCGCCATGTCCGGGTCATTATTGTCCGCACCATCGAGCATGAAATTGTTGCTGCGCTCGCGCGAGCCGTTCACCGAGAATCCGCTGAAAAGCGTGTTGGTCTGCGCAACGCCGGGGGAAAGCAGCACAAGTTGATAGGGATCGCGCAAAATCAAGGGCAGATCCTCGATCTGGCGGCTGCTGACGAGGTTGCCGATTTGGGCGTCATTTAGATCCACCGGGGCCACGGCTTCGCTCGCGACGCGGACGGTTTCCCGGACGGCACTTACCACGAGCTTGGCATTCAGCGTGAGGACTTGATCCACGCTCAGGGAGATTTGCGAATACAAGACGGACTTGAAGTTGGGGTGCGCGATGGTGACGTCGTAGATGCCGGGATTCAGGTTGGTCATCCGGTAGACGCCGGATTCGTCGGTCTGGGCGATTTGTGTTTCGCCGGTATCAACGTTTTCGGCGGTGATTTTCGCGTTTGGCACCGCTGCGCCGGTGCCGTCGGTGATCGTGCCGCCGATCGAAGCGGTCTGGGCCCACAGGCAAGCTGGAAGAGTGAGGATTGCGAGCAAACCGACGACCACGGCCCTGAATTTCATGCGGTAAGTCCCCCTCTCGGGGTTTGATGCCAATTGAGGTGTACTCGTTCAGGGATTGTTTGCCTCGGCTATTCTTCCTGAGAAACCAGTTCCTCCGCAACAAAAGTTACCGAACGACTCAGGTGTTGCCAGGAATTTCCTGACGGCACTAGAACTCAGAGTTCAGATTCGAATTGGCGGAAGCGCCGCTCGAGTTCCCATTGCTGAGACGCCTTTTCGCTGGACTTGAGAAAAGCAGCACAGGCGGAGGAAGGTTTGTTGCTTCCCTGAGACTGTTTCGCGCAAGCAGACGTAGCGACAGTGAAATTGTCCGGCGCGCGCCACAGACTTTCACCCGGGAGAAAAGTGTGCTCGATGCTGGTGCGCACCATGTGCTTCAGGTCACCGTAGCTGAGGCCGTAGGTTTGCACGGCGCGTACGTATTCATGCGTCAGGTCGATGCGGGAGACGCCTTCGTCATCGGTGGCCAGAGCGACCGGCACACCGAATTGACGATACAGCGGAAACGGATGATCTTTTCCGCTAACGCCGAGAATCACGGCGTTGCTGGTCAGGTTGATTTCCACCATTATGTGATTCCGCTCCATTTCCTTCAGCAATTCGTGAGGGTGATCTTCGTACATTATGTCCGTGCCGTGGCCAATGCGCTCGGCCTTGGCTTGTTCGACGGCCAGGCGAATGTGGCAACAGAGGCCTTCGTACGGCACGAGGCCTGGCGCGAGCTCTCCCGCGTGCAGGGACAAATGAATTTTGGGGTAGAGCCTGTGAAGGAACGCGAGCATGCGCATGTGCAGAGTGTAGTCGGACATGGAGATGTAACCGTCTTCGGGCATGACAAAATTGATTCCGACAAAACGGGGATCGGCGACAACCGTTTCAAAGCACAAGACCGTTTGCGCAAAGACCTGCTGCTTGGGAAAGCCGCGAAGAACTTGACAGAGAAAGCGAATCTCGACGCGGCAAGCCAAAACGGCGCCGGGCTGCCCGCAGTGTTCGCGCTGGCGGCGGAGAGCTTCGGCTTGGTCGATTTCGGCTTTCGCGGTGGCGACTTCGTCGCGCAAGCCGTGAGCGAGCAATGCTTCGCGAAACTGGTCGAGATCCTCCTGCCAGCCGATTTCGTTTGCGATGGATGCGGCATGCGCGAATTCCGGCGTGTGCATCAATTCGAGATACTGTTCGTTTTGCGAGTCGGCGCGCGAGGCGATTTCGTCGAGCCATTCACCCAGATGACGACGGTCCGTGCCGCCAAACTTCGCAAAGGTATCGAAAAAGTGGTCGTGGCCAGTGACACCCGAAGATGGAACGAAACCGCGCATGGAAAAGGCATCAATCAGTGCGTCGTAGAGATGCTGGTCGTTGGAGGCGTTCTCAGCGGGGACTGTGCCACTTGCACAGCGGTCATCGCTTGACTTCGCGAAGGAAAGGGAAGCGACGTTCACGCAGAGATGATCCTCCGCAGCAGCGCGAATCCAGGATTCTGCATACACTGCTCCGCTTAAGTGATTGTGGAGGTCCGCGCCTTTGGGCATTTTCTTGAGGAAGCTGCGGAGTTGAAGTGGATTTGCGCGTGCCGCCTTCAAGTTCAGCTCGCCACGCCTCTCACCCGCAGTTTGTCCGGCGGTAGGTTGCTGCGGTCTGGTTTGCGCGCCTACGAAAGTCGAAACAAGCAAGAAAGAACCCATAAAACCAAGGACTCTCTTATTGAGGATTGCAAAATACGAAGCGGTGTGCGCAGGCGGAAAAGCGGCAGCCCTTCGTACCTCAGGATAAACAGGGCTGCCGTACTCCAAAGGGCATGGTCGGAATATTTTGCGACACTCAGCAGGAAAGTCATCGGACAGATTCTTTCTGGGATGGTTCATGGCTGGTTCCTTCATTGTTTCTCCTCGGTGGTAATAGGTGTGCCGCTTCGAATTACTTGCGTCGATTCCGGCGGTGTGTGTTCCGCCTTGGTGTGAGTGGGTAATGCTGGAAGCGAACCGACGACGCCGGGCGCAGCGCGGAACGAGACAGGTGGCTCGGCGGAAGACTCAGCGTGAAAAGCGGGAGAGGTGTGAGTTGACGAGATTGTAGGAGGAGGTGAGACACTTCACAGGTCCACCAAGACACTGGAGCGTGTCTCATGAGTCAGAATCGACTCCCTCCTCCCGAGTCTGAAGCTTGCCTTTTTCGGCTGCGTTCGTCCAGTCAAAAGGGCGGCACGCTGATCGCCGAAGAGGTCACCGACCACGCCACGCACGAGCGGCGCATTTGCGATCCGGACGGCTATCGGCCACCCTTCTGCCCGCGATGCGGGAAGCAGCTGCACGTGCACGATTACCGGGAGCGCGTGCTGCGCGCAGAGCCCGGCAAGCCAGTGACCACGATTAGGCGTTTCGAATGTGTGTCCTGCGCAGCGATCTGGCAGATTCTACCCCTCTTCATTGCTCGCCATCTCTGGCGGACCTGGAATGTCGTGCGACGCGCGCTGATGCCGGATCATCAGGCATCTTTGCCAAGCGAGCCGCAACACTGGCCGAAGGTGCCACAGCGAACCGTGCGGCGCTGGCGCACGCGGTGGTTGCGGCCGGCGCTTGCACTGGCTCAGATTCTGGCTGCCTCCGGCAAGGCCACTTGGGCCACGCTCGCCACTCAGTTGCTACCCGAGGCCACCTGCGCGGATCTGGTCGCTGCCTATGCCCGCGAGCACGTCGGCCCACCTCTGGCTGGCTTGGCCGCGCTCCTCTACCGCTTACAACCGCGGGTCCGTCTCATGTAACCCACGGCTGTCTCCGCGCCGTCCGGGACGGTCTGGAGCACGGCGAAAATCCCCCCAGAAATGGCCGCAGCTCCCCGGTATAACGCGGCCCATGGAACAGGAAGAAAAAGAAAAAATCGCCCTTTGGCGACTCGGCGTTCTCGGTCCGCTCATCAGTGCGCGGCTGGAGCACGGCGATCGTCGTCGCTACATCGAGGAAGCGGCCGCGCGGCTTCAGCAACAGCCGGACGGCACCTATGTGCAGCTCTCACCCCGCACCATCGAATCCTGGTATTACGCCTATCGCCACGGCGGCTTTCAGGCTCTGTTCCCTCAGGATCGTTCGGATCGCGGCTGTAGCCGAGTCATCTCTGCCGAGATCGCCGAGCAGATTCTGCGCGTCAAGCGCGAGCGCCCCCGCCGCTCCATCCGGCGCATCATCCGCATGCTCGAGC
>Ga0209577_10004761_pt1 | contig 12738 bp, 10 predicted proteins | sample GraSoiAngelo_109_FD_185874 | JGI IMG/M metagenome (GOLD analysis project Ga0209577, IMG submission 185874) | Grasslands soil microbial communities from the Angelo Coastal Reserve, California, USA - 14_0903_12_20cm (SPAdes) (version 2) | ecosystem: Environmental > Terrestrial > Soil > Grasslands... | reverse complement strand
TTCAGTTACCACGTCATGATGCCGAGAGCCCACCTTCCCGATCGGACGTCGATAGGTAATTTTCCATTGTACTAATAGCCTATTTTCCTAACTATAATAGCCGTTTTAATTTACTACTAATAGTCTTTTTTGTAAGATGGCACTCTGTGACCCTCATCCCCCGGCACCTGACCGAAAAGCTCGCCAGCACTCTGCGGACGACACGGGTGATCAATATCGTCGGTCCGCGCCAGACGGGCAAGACAACGCTAGTTCGGGATATGGTCGAAGCGGCCCGTTTCCTCGACCTCGACGATGAAAGCCTCTTCGCGTCGCTGGCCCTCGATCCATATGGCCAGCTCAGTACGTTGTCGAGCGAGACAAGGCAGACCGGACTGCCGATCGTCATCGACGAGGTTCAGCGCCTACCTCAGATCACGCTGGCACTCAAGCGTATTGTGGATCGAGACCGACGTGCTGGCCAATTCGTCCTTACCGGCTCTTCCAACATCTTCACCCTGCCGAGGGCACTTGATTCCTTGGCAGGCCGAGTCTCGACGCTGACGCTGCGTCCCTTGAGCGCCGCAGAGATCCGGCGCGCAGGACCCTGTCGCCTGCTCGATGTCGTCGCAGGTGAGTCATCCCTCTCTGCAAAGCATCTCCCAGCTCCTGCGCCCTTCCAGCGATCGGATGCCATCGATCTGCTGGTGCGTGGCGGGTTCCCGGAGATCCGACCGCTCGAAGATCGGGACCGGATGGCTCGCTACGATTCCTATGTCAACAGCATCGTCGAACGAGACATCGCACCGGTGGCTGAAATACGGCGGCCGGATACCTTGCGGCGGATGATCAATCAGCTCGCTCACCGCACGGCTGAGGAGCTCAATGTCACCAGCCTTTGCAGTGTTCTGGGTGCACGCAAGGAAACCGTCAACAACTATCTAGACGTGCTCTCTCGTCTTGGAATCGTTCACCGTCTCGGGGCGTGGACGGCCTCGGGCGCCCGCAAGGAGGTCAGATCCCCGAAATTGCACTTCATGGACACTGGCTGCGCCACGGCATTGCGCGGCGAAGACGCCGCGAGTTTCGGCCTCCGTGCCGATCCCGTCGCGCTAGGTCATATCCTCGAGAGCTTTGTGTTCTGTGAGCTGGAGAAATCGCTGCCGTTCCTGAAGCGGCGCTGGGATCTGTACCACTGGCGCTACGCTCCCCGAGAGATCGATATCGTGGCGCAAGCGCCGGGTCGCATGCTCGTCCTCTTCGAGATGAAGGCATCCACATCTGTCGACGCGGACGATTTTCGTCACCTCGACTGGTTCCTCAAGGAGGGGCCCGGCAAGTCCTATAAAGGAGCGGCCTCCGTCATCTATCTGGGGGACCAGGTCCTTTCTTTCGGGCCGGGCCGGTTGGCCTTGCCACTCTCTATCCTTTGGTCGTTTTCGAGTTCGGGAGCGACGAACGCGCGATCGAAGTAAACGCCGAAATGCTCGCGGGACTGTGCTGGGACTGTCGGTCAGTGCGGTGTCCCTATGGTTCGAGCGTCACCAGGAGTCCGTGGAGTCGACTTCCCTGTTTGCCTTTTCCGCTGTGTTTGAAGACCTGCGCCAGGAATGATCGCGCGGGCGCGTCCGTTGCCGTGTAGTCGCATTTGTAGCTGGCTCGGGGTTCGGGCACCGCTGGCTTGCCGAAAGCCGACGTTCGCGACAGGCTGCTCCAAGGGTCAGGAGGGGCGAGTAGCGCGAGGAATTGCCGATGACCGGTTTCGCGAAGAGAGCTGCCGTCGATACGGGGGGTCGAACCGAGGCTATTGGCGCCCGAGGTCACTGCTGTTGGCGCGTCGCAAGGTGTGAAATATCAAGTCGCCGTATCTATAGAATTCAGCCACCTATCCGAGCGTAACTTGCCAAAATATTTCACAGCGCTGATGAACAAACTCTTGTTGTGTCAATCGGTTGCGTCGTTTTCGCTCTAGGACTGAAAATCCGCGTGTCGGTGGTTCGATTCCGCCCCTGGCCACCAGTTAATAAAAACAACAGGTTAGATCACGTTTTCAGTTCTAACTTTAATTTCGTCGTATGCGATGCAAAATGACAGAACACGGCAAAATCAACAGCTTGCTGCCTCACTCGACACGCGGACGAAAAATCCGGTTGTCGGCCTGGACGCGATCACTCGCTTTTTGAGTTCAATGAGTTGCTGCAGAAGTCCGGCGGTTGTGCCGTGGCTGTGCCGCGATGACTCGCCCAGTCGTCGCCGGGACTCGCTAGCGTTGCAGATCAAGAATTATTAAAGAGCCGACACCCTCGGTCAATCTCGGATGCCGCTTGCTGGACAACTTTGGACGCTGGTCGTAGCGAAACTCCTGCTCGAGTCGCGGTGTGACGGTCACCACCGGCGTCATCCAGTGAGGCTGCGACTCCTTGGCCGCGTTTCCATCTGGGTTCGGCCACCGAGTTCGCAATGTCCGGGACGGTGTCGTGCTCGCAGCGAGGCGACACCCGCTCGGTTGTTCGTCAGACCCTGCACTAAGTCCCGGGCAGACATTGCCTCACCGGTCCGAAGCATACATGTGAACCTTTGTTCGCCACGTACCATCGCTCTGGCGTTCTAAGATGCGAATCGTGTTTCCGGAATACGTGGCTTTCGCTCCTTTCTCATCGACGCCGGCGACCGTCCATGAGCTCACCACATAGGCAATTTTGCCGTCTCTACGGGTGGTGATGATCTTGAAGGTGTGATCCTTGAATCCTGCCTTGATAGTCTTGACCCAGAATTGTTTGATTGCTTCCGGACCTCCTGTAACCGGCGGCTGGTCATCCGGAAACAATAGAGCGTCTTTCGTATACATCGCCGGGAAAGCATCGGGATTAGGAGTATTGAACGCCTTCAGCCATCGTGCGTTTTCGGCCTCCATCTCGGAGCGCAGATCGCCAGCCATCGCATTAAGTGTAAAGAAGCTGGCGCACGCGACGATCGCAACAGAGAATGCTCGGTTCAGCACCATCGATATCTCCCTAAGTCGTATCAGAAGAAAACTTTCCTCTATCACGGTACCAGCGAACAAACGCACCGGCAAGGCAATGCGCCAATGCGCCTCTGATACGAAGTTATGCCGCTGTCTAAGCAGGACACTGTCGGATAGCACTTGGCCGGCCACCGCCTTTCGACGCGGTGCAGCACTTTCCCGAAGCCGTCCGGGCATCACGCTTTATGTACGCAACAAACATCCCGTGACCATGAAGACTGTCCCGGCCGAGAAGATTGTGCTGTACGTGCACGGTGCGACGTATCCCGCCGAATCGACATTCGACCTGCCGTTGAATGGGCTCTCGTGGATGGACTACATCGCGCAACGGGGCTACGACGTCTATCTTGTCGATGTACGCGGGTACGGCAGATCGACGCGACCGCCGGCGATGGCATTGCCGCCGGAGCAGAACGAGCCAATTGTTCGAACGGATACAGCGCTCCGCGACTTCGGCACAGCCGTGGACTTCATCCTCAAGCGACGCGGTGTACAGAAGCTCAGCCTGATGGGGTGGTCGTGGGGCACGGTTCTCGCGGGCTGGTATGCCGCTCAGCACAACGAGAGAGTAGTGAAGCTCGTGCTGTACGCGCCACTGTGGATCCGAGATCCACCGGCGGTCGCAGACACGGGCCCCAAGCTCGGTGCGTACCGCGCCGCGCAGCAATTTCTAGATGAGGATTTCCGGGTCGGACAGTAGTGAACGGCAAAAGCCGTAAACCCTATGGCCCGCTCGAAGGCCTTTATACGAGCCGAGGATACCACTCCTGTCATTCTGGTCTTGCGCGGCCAACGCATCATTCTCGATCGTGACCTCGCAGCGATCTACGGCGTCACCACCAAGCGCCTGAACGAGCAGGTCAAGCGCAACGCCGAACGCTCCCCCGAGGATTTCATGTTCCAACTCACCCCCGAGGAGGCTGAACTAGGTAAGGCTCGGGCCAGTTCGCGAAGCCGCGGCCGACGCCAAGTGTGACTGCCTACGATAGGCTATCGAGCAAAGCCTTGGCCTGCTTCAGGTCCATCGTGTCGCGTCCCTCGGTGAACCAGGCGTACACAGGGGCAAGCAGGTCGCGAGCCCCGTCAGGCTTTCCTTGATCCAGCCACAGCTTCGCCAGGCTCGTGCCTGCCCGCAGCTCCCAGGACTTCGCCTGTTGGGCGCGCGCGACGGCAAGTGAGCGTTTGAAACACGCTTCCGCTCTGGCCGAATCCGGCTCCGGTATCAGCAATGCGATTTCGCCGGCAGCCCGGTGGACTTCCGCTTCGCACCATCGTTCATTGGTTGTTTCGAGCACTCTAATCGCTTCCGCAATCGAGCACAAAGCGTCCTCAGATTTCCCGAGCCGCGCATGTGCACAAGCCAAGCTCGACAAGAAGAACGGCGTCCACACCGTGGTTCCCGTTGACTGGCGCGCGCTGAATCCCGAGGTGATCAGGCGCACTGCGTCCGCCGGGTGGCCGGTGGCAGCGCATACGCAACCTCGACTCATCAAGCCAAATTCCTTCCAGAACAACGTTCCCTTTTCCTCCGCCAATGCGATGAGCTCATCGAAAGCCCCGGCCGCGGTTGTGTAGTTTCCGCATTGGTAATGCGCAAAACATCCATGGCCAAGCGCATACATCACGCTGGCCGCGTGGCTAATTTCTCGCGCATCTCGCAGCGCTAGTTCGGTGTCCGTGAGAGCGGCCTCGGGATATCCGAGCATCCATAGGGCCGCCGAGCGCCGCGATAGCATCACTACCCGACTATCATGGCCGAACCGCGTCACGAGCATCCGATGGGCGACGGGATCGTAGAGCGAGATCCCCCGATCGTAATGTGCTCGTCCCTGAGCAATGTTTCCCACAGTCAGCACCGAAATGCCCGTGATTTGATGCCCGATCACGCGCAGGCCCGTTGCTGCTTGCTCCTCTGCTAGCGAAAGGAATTGCGTCGCCAGATCACAGCAGGCAGCGCTATCGAATGCCACGAGGTTAGCGACCCAAGAACTATAGAGGACTGAGAATGGCAGCAGTGGGTCTTCGGGAGCCTCTCCCTCCGCCTTGATCTTCTCGAGCAGCAGACGCGCTTGCTCGGCAGCCGCCTTGGTTTCAGGCGCCGCATATCCCCTGACATGAAACAGCGTGTTAAGGAGCGCGACCCGAAGCTTAATTTGCTCACCGCGCCGCACTGGAGTGGCAGGCAACGTTTCCATTTGATCGATTGCCTGCGTGAGCTGCTGCATGGCCTCGACAAGTGCCGAGCGCTCCAGTGAGCGTTGTCCCGCCTTGCCCCAGAGCTCTGCGGCCTGCTCTATCAACCCGGCCTCAGTGCAGTGGTGCGCCAGCAGCTCCGGTTGGCTTAGGACGATCTCCGCGAACCGCTCTTCCAGCACGGCCGCAATGCGGGCGTGCAGGGCCCGGCGCGGCTCGCGTAGCAGGGTGCTATACGCGGTGTCCTGCACGAGCGCGTGCTTGAAGATATAGCTGCGGTAAGGGTGCACGCCCCGCCTGAACAGCAGACCAGAACGAACCAGCCGCTCGAGGGCCGAATCGAGATCCTTGTCCGGCACTCCGGCGACGGCGGCGAGCAGGGAGTGCGGGAACTCGCGACCAAGGGCCGCGCCGATCTGGGCGACCTCCTTGGCGGTGCCAAGGCGGTCGAGCCGAGCCATCAGCGAGGCGTGGAGCGTCGTGGGGACCGCGGTCGCCGCAGTTTTGGTTGCGCCGGCGATCTGGCGCCCCTGTTCTTCGCCTTGCGCTTCCAACAGTGCCTTGGTCATCTCCTCGACGAAGAGCGGTATGCCGTCGGCTCGTTCGATGATTTTTCGGCGTATCTGGTCCGACAGGCCATTGCCGTTCTCGATGCGGTCGATCAGCGTGCCGCTCTGGCGTTCAGTCAACCGGTGCAGGGACAGTGCAGTTACGTGCGATTCGCCAGTCCAGGGCGCTTCGAATTCAGGCCTGAACGTTATGATCAACAACGCACGTAGCTTCCTAATCCGATCGACGATTAGGTTGAGCACTTCAAGGCTCGTCGGGTCGCTCCAATGCGCGTCTTCGAAAACGATCAGGGCTGGGTTGCGGACTGCGAGCGCTTGGGTTCGAGCGACGATCGCTTCCAGAGTCTGCTGGCGGCGCTGCTCGGGCCCCGGATCCGGCGTGCTGTCGTTTCCGTCGGTCCGCAGGGATAGCATCGAGGCAAAGAGGCGAACCTCCTGCGCCGATGTGGACGACTGCGCGAGCAGAGCGGAAAGCTTGTCGATCCTTGTTTTCGCAGGGTCCCCGTGCCTGATTCCAGCCGCCCGCTCCATCTGGGTGATGAACGGATGAAGGGCGCTCGCGCTGTTCTGGGGAGAGCAGAAATAGCGCGTGCGCACGAGCAGCTCGCCGCCAAGGCGCTCTATCAGCGCGACCGCAAGCCGTGACTTGCCGATCCCCGCTTCGCCAGAGAACAGCACGACCTGGCCTTCGCCGGCGGCGGCTGTCGTCCAGCGGCGAACCAACAGATCGGTCTCTTCATCCCGCCCAACTAGCGCGGTCACCCCGGCTGCGTGAAACGCATCGAAGCGCCCTTCGGCCGAACCGGCTCCGATCGCTTTCCACGCGCGCACCGGGGCCTCGGTCCCCTTGAGGCCGACGGCGCCCAGGTCTTCGAGCTCGAAAAGGTCGCCGATGAGCCTACGCGTGCTTTCGGCGATGATCACGGTGCCGGGCTCGGCGATGTCAAGTAGCCGTGCCGCCAGGTCAGGTGTCTCCCCGACGATCCCGCTCTTCAAAGCGCGGCCCGATTCCATTGGATCGCCGACCACGACGAGGCCCGTCGCGACGGCGACGCGCATTTGAAGCCGCGCGGTGCCCACGTCGAGCGTGGCCACCTGAGCGATCGATTCGAGCCCCACCCTGATGGCCCTCTCGGGGTCGTCCTCGTGGGCCCTCGGATACCCGAAATAGACCACAATTCGTTCACCAAAAAAGTGCCCGACGTGCCCGTCGTATCGGCCGGCAATATCGGCCACGCACCGGTGGTAAGCCGCGATCACCTCTCGAAGGTCTTCCGGGTCAATCTGCGTCGGTCGCGTCGCCGGTCCAGCCAGATGGGCGAACAATACGGTCACCTGGCGCCGCTCGGCCGAGTCGTCGGCGCGGCTCGGCCACAGGTCCGATGGCCGGGCGATGCCGGCGCTGGCTTCCAGCAGCCGGCGCACATGCGCGATGAAGGCAGCCGGGACTTGTCCGCCTTCCAGCCTCGTCCAATGGACCTCGCGGATCTTTTCCGGAACTTCCTCATCGTCCTCGCGAGTGTCATCGATAACCACCGGGACGAGGAAAGCCCGAGTCGCGCTGATCAGGTTTGATCGGTCGAGCGCAAGCTTCCACTCGAGCCGAAAGTACCCTTCTCTGCGCTCATGCGTGTGGTCGGAGATCACGGGAATGAAGAGGGCGCAAGCTTTAATTTGTTTGCGGATCATCCGATCCCAGGCGTCCCCGCCGCGCAGCTCGCTTTGGTCGAACCACACTTCGATTCCCGCTGAGCGCAATGCTTCGCAAATGCGCTGAGCCGCCTCGGCATCCTGCGAGGAGTAGCTCAGGAATACGGCCCGCGTCGGTGCGCTCGACGGCTTAGGCGACTCTTCCCCCATCCGCGCCCTCTTGATCTTGTGTCTCGGAAGAATGCCCTGAGAAGCCTGTCTTAGGCAATGCAGCTACACGAGCGTCCGCATTTTCACTGGTTGAACGGCTGGTAAAGCGAAGGCCACCGGACCGCTCGGGGTCGGGTAGCGACCTTGCGTGGATTGGCCATGACCGGGGGGTCGCTGACCGGCCAGCGGACGGCCACAAACGTCAGATACTTGCTGCAAAGCAGTCACTCGAAAGCGCGTATAGTTCGTCAATAAGTCAAAGAATTCCGGGGGTATCGGGGTGCCTGACCGTCGTCGTCCCACTGTCTTGCGTCGGGACATTCTCAAGATTGGGGGTAGCGCGACGCTGCTGCCCTTTGCCTCCATCCTAGAACTCGCCGGCCCCAGACAGCGCGCTCAGGCTGGCGCCCTCGCGGTCGACTTCAAGTCACTCGACCACGCGCAAGCCATACTCCTGCTCAGCGTGGCGCGGACGGTGTTCCCGCACGACTTCCTCCCTGATGAGCAGTACACGAAGATCGTAGTGGTGATCGACGCGAAAGCGACAGCCGATAACGCCGTTGCGATGAGGGTGAAGGAAGCGCTCGCGGCGCTCCCCAACGACTTCACCGCTATGGAGGAGGCCAAGCGGGAGGAGTACCTCCGCACCCTTGAGGGATCGCCGTTCTTCCGTCTCGTCTACGAGGAAACGATCGCGGGTCTCTACGGCGACGCTACGGTGTCCGCTCTGCTCGGTTACGAGGGATCGTCTGTGGAGCACGGCGGTTACCTCAAACGCGGCTTCGACGATATTTCCTGGCTGCCGACGGACAAGCCGGTCGGTAAATGAGCGCAGCCGAACGCTTTGCCCTCGATGACGCCTCCGTAGTGGTGATCGTGGGGTCCGGCGCCGGCGGCGGCACGCTCGGCAACGAACTCGCGCAGAAGGGCATCAAGGTCGTGTGCCTCGAGGCGGGCACGCGCTTGACGCTCGGCGACATTCACAACGACCCAGCCGCAATGTCCGCAAAGCTGACCTGGCTTGATCCGCGGGTCGGCTCCGGTGATCTGGATCCGAAGGTGCCGGCACGGATCTGTAAGACTGTCGGTGGCACGACCGTTCACTGGGCTGGAGCCGCACTCAGGTTTCAGCCCCACGAATGGCGCGCGCGCAGCACCTACGGCGAGGTCGCCGGCGCCAGCTTGCTCGACTGGCCGATGACTCACGAGGAGATGCAGCCCTGGTACGACCGAGCGGAAAAGAAGATGGGCGTCGCGGGTTCATCCCAGGCGGGCCTGCCGCGGCTGCCGGGCAACAACAACTACAAAGTGCTGGCCTACGGGGCGCGAAAGCTCGGGTACCGCGAAGTTCACACAGGCAACATGGCTATTAACTCGCAGCCTTACGACGGGCGGCCCGCGTGCCTGCAGATTGGATTCTGCATGAGCGGTTGTGCGATCGGCGCCAAGTGGTCGACGCTCTATACCGAGGTGCCTCGCGCCGAGGCGACTGGCAACTTCGAGCTGCGCCCGGAGTGCCACGCCATGCGCATCGAGCACGATGCTGCCGGGCGGGCCAATGCGGTCGTGTACGTTGATGCTCAGGGCGTCAACCAGCGGCAGCGCGCGCGCATCGTGTGTGTGGCCGGGAATGCAATAGAGACGCCGCGCCTGTTGCTGTTGTCGAGCTCAGAAACGTTCCGCGACGGTCTTGCCAACTCGTCAGGCCAGGTCGGACGCAACTATATGATGCACACAACCGGTGCGGCGTTCGCGGTCATGCCCGGCGAGGTTCACCCCGATCGGGGCACGCAGATGGCTGGAATCGTGATGGACGAAGCCCGCCATCGCACGGACCGCGAGTTCGTCGGCGGGTTTCTCCTGGAATCCTTCCCGCCGCAGGGGCCGCTTGGTTTCGCCAGGCGTGCGAAGCCTGGTGCATGGGGGCGCCAGTACGCACGAGACATCGAGGGCTATCGTAATGTCGCGGGCCTCTGGATCGTCGGCGAGGACCTGCCCCAGACCGTCAATTCAGTGACACTCGATCCGAAAGTCCGGGACCAGCACGGGCTGCCAGTTGCTCATGTGCACCATGTCGACCACCCGAACGATGCAACGATGCGCAAGCGGGCCTGGGAAGTCGCCAGGTCGATTTATGAGGCAGCCGGCGCGCGTACGATCCATACGCGCGGTCCGTTCCCCGCCACGCACAACATGGGCACCTGCCGGCAGAGCGCGAGCTCACGCGACGGTGTCTGCAATAAGTACGGACAGACGCACGACGTCCGCAACTTGTTCATCGCGGATGGCAGTCAATTTGTAAACAGCACGAGCGAGAACCCGACGCTCACGATCGTTGCGCTCGCGATTCGGCAAGCTGATTACATCTCCAAAAAAATGGTGCGGCGAGAACTCTAACGTTGGCCTGGCCTGCACTGAGGCAAACGGCGATCCGCTCGCTGGATTAGTCAGCGTTTCATTTTCGCTAAATCCGTAGGAGGTGCGTCTGAAGCTCGAGACGTTACGGGGGAAACTTAACCATCGCCAGCGATTGGATTCTCGGAAGCAATCATTCGCAACCGTCTGCTTCGGGTTCGCAACCGGCCTTTAAGGCAAAACGGCAGCAATCGGCCCAAAAGCAGGCATTCAACGTCCGCGTTCAAGTTTCCCGAAAGCGGCCAGCTGGGTCCCTTTACTGACTGAATTAAAGCGGCCGGATTGCGAACCGCCATCGCCGTCGAACTCGGTCGAAGTCCGACGACGAGGCGGTTGTGGACGCGCTTTGCGTCAGTTACTACAGTTCGTATGCGCCGCGCCGCCGGCGATCTTTTATCCGGTCAGGGAAGGGTGCCAGTTCGCGCCCGTCCCTGAAAAACGTTCCCTGCTGCCAAACCGAGGCGTAGCTCCTCGGGCGACCGACCATCGCCGGGAGATGCCCGGCAAGAAACCTTGCAAACAGCGATTACGGGTCGACGGCGATCGCAGAGATTTCCACCAATGCGCCCTTCTTCGGAAGGGCCGCCACCTGGATTGTTGCGCGAGCCGGGAACGGTTTCGAGAAGAGGTTTGCGTAAGCCGCATTCATCCCCGTGAAATCATTCACGTCCAACAGATATACGGTCGTCGCCACTACGTTGTCGAGCGTCAATCCGGCTGCGGCAAGTATGGCAGCCACATTCATCAGGGCCTGGTCGGTTTGGTCCCCAATCGAAGGTCCCTTGAAATTGCCGGTCGTCGGATCGATCCCGACCTCGCCCGACACGTAGACCGTCCTTCCCACGCGTATGGCCTGTGAATAGGGACCGATCGCGGCCGGCGCCGATGTCGTCGAAATCTCAACCTTCCCACGATTCTCGTCTCCGGCATCATCAGCCCGGGCAGCTGCTGATCCGACGGCGATCACTCCGGCGATCAATGCGGTCAAACCTCTCGTCGCAAGATAAGCCTTCATTGAAATGCCCCCCTGTTGTAAGACGAAATGACGAACGATAGCCGCTGGACTCCGAGATCTAGGACTGTGAGTACTTGGAGACGACAAGCGGCGCAGCCTCGATATCTACACCCGCAGTTTCAGCCGCGCAAGACCTGGGTCTTTCACCCATTCTTCGTTTGCGCGAGCTGAGGCGCCGTCATTGGTCTCACGAAGGTGAGTTCCTGACCTGCGAGGTCAAGCGATCACTCATATCAGTTCTGTTTCGCTCCCACTAAGCGAGGCCCGGATTGCTGCGCTGCGTTGCCGTCGAGATGCAGTGTGCGCTTGGAGCTATCGAGATTCTCGTTCGCGATCCGGCGAATCAGGGCCTGAATACGCGCGGGAATCGGCGGCCGACCGGGCCGGGACTTCAAGCGCCAGAACAGGTTCCATCCGGCGCGATGCCAACGGATCATGGTTTCAGGACGCACTACCACCAGAGCGTCCTGCCAGCTGAAGAGCCGTGAGAGCAGCGTCAGCCCGATACGCGTCACCGGATCAATCCGCTGAGGCTTGACGTCTCGCTCGACATAAAGCGCGAGCTGGCGCCGCAGAAAGAGATTCTCTGCTTTGATCGACCGGCTCGATCGGAATGTGAGTCGGCACCAGCGGAGCGTCTCGGCGACCAACTGAAAATAGAATCTCGAGTCCGCTCAGCATCAGTCAATCATGCCACACGCTTTGCAACGAGGGTCGAGATTGACCGATTCACCAACGCAACGAATAATTGCGGAGCAACCCCACGCCCGGACGCGACAGCGGTCCCGAGCTTCGCGCGCCAGCGGGTCATGCAAACCCCCAGCCCCCTCTGACGCTTGCAGAGTCTCAGGTGACGGCATCCGCGGGGGCACGATGAACGACGGGAGCCGGAAGTGGCAGCAATTTCGATGTGTCTGGCGATCTCGAAGACGACGCATCGGGACGTTATAATCCTAAAATGCGTTTCTCGCAGCTGAGGTCAATCGGATGGCACGAGCGGTTTCGGAAATCGAGAGAGAGATCCGGGGGCTAAAGCCAGACGAGCAAGAGCGTCTCTTGCGCGCGCTGGTGGAAGAGCTCGATGGCCCTCCTGACCCGGGTGTCGAGCAGGCTTGGTTAGAAGAGGCACAGCGACGTAGTCGCGAGCTCGACTCTGGCGCCGTGACAGCGATTCCGGCGGAGGAGGTGCTTGCCAAAGCGCGTACCGAACTGAAGCCGCGGTGAAGGTCGAATTTCACCCCGCCGCAGACTCCGAATGCGCGCTGCCGCCAAGTACTACAACGATCGCGTATCAGGGCTGGGCGCCGAATTTCTTGCCGAGGTCGAAAAAGCCTGCTTACGGTTGGGTGAGCACCAGGCGCTCGGACCGCGGGATTGTGCCTGGGTGAGGCTGGGGTCGGGGCTGGCAAGCGTCGCAAGTGATTGATCTAGAAGCCCCTAGAACGGCCGATGCCGGACTGAAAATCCGCGTGTCGGTGGTTCGATTCCGCCCCTGGCCACCATCTGAATCATTCAGTTGAGCCGTGTTGTCCGGCCGTGCTTTTGGTCAGATCGCGCCGGCTGAGCGCTGCGGCGATCGGCCGCGAGCTCAGTCCTAGGAACAGGACCAGACCGACGGTAAGTCCCCCGTAAATGGGGACTACTGAATTTATTCCCTTCACGAACATCAGCACGATGACCAG
>Ga0209577_10004760_pt1 | contig 12738 bp, 16 predicted proteins | sample GraSoiAngelo_109_FD_185874 | JGI IMG/M metagenome (GOLD analysis project Ga0209577, IMG submission 185874) | Grasslands soil microbial communities from the Angelo Coastal Reserve, California, USA - 14_0903_12_20cm (SPAdes) (version 2) | ecosystem: Environmental > Terrestrial > Soil > Grasslands... | reverse complement strand
GTGCCGATCTTGGCAACGGGGACCTTTTGGCCGGGAGCGATGTTGGGCGCCCCGCAGACGATGTTGAGTTCTTTGTCCCCGACTTTGACTCTGGCGACTTGTAGCTTGTCAGCATTGGGATGTGGGATGACGTCGAGGATTTGGCCGACGATTATTTGGTCTAGTCCTTCGCCGAAAGTGTCGATGGCTTCGATGGAGGTGCCGGTTTCGTTGAGGCGCTCAATGAGCGTGTCCGTTTTGGGAAGGTCGACGTATTCGGATAGCCAGGATAATAATAGTTTCATAGTTAGTAGTTAGTAGTTAGTAGTTAGTAGTTCGGAAACTAATAACTAAAAACTATTAGCTATTAACTTATGCTTTTCAGTGCTCGCAGGTCATTGTCATACAGCACGCGAATGTCTGGGACTTGATACTTGATAGCAATACAGCGCTCGATCCCCCATCCCCAGGCATAGCCGGACCATTCCTTGGGATCCAACCCGCCAGCTTTCAGGACATTGGGATGAATCATACCAGCGCCACCGAGTTCGAGCCAACCAAGATTTTTGCACAAGGGGCAGCCTTTGCCTTTGCAGACGGTGCAGGTGATGTCGACTTCGAAACTGGGTTCGGTGAAGTTGAAGTGGTGGGGCCGCAGACGGGCTTGGATGTCGGGGCCGAAGTAACGACGGACGAAATGGTTCAACACAGCTTTCAGATTACCAATACTGGCTTGGCGTTCGACGACCAGACCTTCGAATTGGTGGAACATGGGAGTGTGGCGAGCCGAGACGTTGGGACGGTAAGTCTTGCCGGCGATAATAACGCGAAATGGCGGTTTTTGCGCTTCCATGACTCGAGTCTGGACGGAGCTAGTGTGGGGGCGCAAAAGCATTCGACCGTATTTGGGATGGGGAGGAGCGTCGATGAAATACGTCTCAAAATCGTCGGCGGCTGGGTGATCTGGAGGCATATTGAGAGCCTCGAAAGCGTACCAAAACCAGTCTACCTCAGGTCCGTCAGCGAAACTGAAACCTAATTCTTGGAAAATGCTGAGGATCTCGTCTATGGCGATTGTTAGTGGATGAAGTTTGCCGATTGGAAGGTCGGGGCCGGGAGCGGTGAGGTCCTGGGGAATTAGCGGGTCCGTCGAACTTGGGAATAGATCTTTCCTGAACGGTTTGGGATGCTTTCTTGGATCGTGCTCCGGTGCTTGTGGTATGGGGGTTAGGAAGGCTTGTTCTATGGAATTCTTAACTTGATTGACCAGTGGGCCTATTATTCGTTTTTCTTCTGCGGAGAGATTGGGTAGTTCTTTTATTACTTTAGTTAGGAGGCCTTGTTTGCGCCCAAGATACCTTATTCGAACAGCTTCCCGTTCGGTTTTGGAATGAGCGTCGTGGATGGCGGCGAGCGCTTCTTTTTCTAGATCAAGCAAGTAACCCTGCATGCCGTGTATTTTAAACGAATACACCCCAGATGGCCAGAGAGTGTTTAGGTTGATGAGTTCGTTTATTAACAGAAGAGTGAGCGCCGGCTGGTGGGTCGGCGCTGATAGGTCTCATCTTTCCAGATACTTGATCAGGGCAGCGGCTATGAAAGCTACTCCTCCGGCGCATCCAGCTAGACCCCATTGATTCTGATAGGTGAGGAGAAGAGCGCCTCCGGTTATTGACAGGGCACCCAGAAAAGCTAGTCCTTGAGCAGAGAAAGGGATGGGACGCTTGGCAAGCACCATGTCTACTGCTTGGCTGAGACCACTGCGGTGGTAAGCACTCAGGCCGAGAGCGAAGAGCCCGAGTATCGCTCCAGCAGCTGCGAGGGTTGTAGCTACTTGGGTTTCGTTGAGCAGATGGGACAGCTTGAGCGCTGCTGAGGCCGTATAGCAGAGGATGCTGAGGGCGACTGTGCCTGTGAACTGCTTGGAGCGTCGCTTTGCTCCTATGAAGAAATACTCCGCGATGGAACCGGCGATTCCTAACAGGTCAAGCGGTACAGTAAGTTCCACTACTGCCTCCGTTTTGGATTTGGTGTGCTGAGATAGCTTAGCAGATTTGAGATAGGTATAGGAATGCTATGAGTTGGGAAAGGGTGGCGCCAGCGAGGATGTGGGGTCCAAGCTGGCGCGGTGTGCACGTTGGGTTGACATCTCATCACGACTTTATAGCTCTAAGCGCTATTGGAATCGTGATGAAGAGAGTTGCTGTGGGAAGCATGATGATTGTTCCTTGGTCGAGAAGACGGTGGAGTTCTCCGGCCTGTGTGTGTAGAGCGGCGGTGGCGAAGAATGCTTGCAGCAGGAAACAGATTCCGGCTCCGAGCAGGCTCTTCCGCTTCACAATCCACGCCGCTACTATGAAGATCAGGGTCTCGGCGAAAGGAAATGCCCAGGCAATAGCAATCAATTGCGTGGGTGGGTAGGGGATTGTTCCCATTGCAAAACCTCCAAATGAATTAACGTGCTGGGCGATTTTAGCACTTAGCGAGCGAGTTTTCAACTATGGGATTACGTTAGTTGAAGCATTAGTTCAAACTTATCCGTAGGTGGAGTCCGAAGGGCGAGCGTGAGCGAATGCAGAGTTATCTACTTGGAGGCTGTTTTGACGACTTCTTGAAAGGTCTGGGGCTCTTCGTGAGCGAGGCTAGCTAGGACTTTGCGGTCGAGCTCGACGTTGTTTTTCTTGAGTCCGGCAATAAATCTAGAGTAGTTGAGGTCTTCACCATGCAGAGCGGCGCTGAGACGGGTGATCCAGAGGCGGCGGAAATCGCCCTTGCGCTCTTTGCGGTGAGCGAAAGAGTAGGCACCGGCGTGCATGACGGCTTCTTTGGCGGTTTTGAACAGCTTGCGACGGCCACCGCGGTAACCTTCGGCTTGCTCAAGTACTCTTTTGTGTCGGGCTCGGGCGGTAACGCCCTTTTTTACTCTAGCCATTAATTATTTCTCCAGTTATTAGTTTGTAGTTATTAGTTTGTAGTTTATTTCACTACTAACTGGCAACTATTAACTAATAACTAGTTTGTTCCGTACGGTAATAATCTTTCTAGCGTGCGCTGTTGTGACTTGTCGACTTGGACTGGTTCGAGGTGGCGGCGAATGCGGTCGGCTTTCTTCTTGGTCTTGAGGTGGGAGTTCATTTGGCGGCCGCGCATGATCTTGCCACCTTTAGTGACGCGGAATCTTTTGTTGGCGGATTTGTTGGTTTTTAGTTTATTCATAATTATTAGTTTGTAGTTGTTCGCAAGCTCCGGCCCTGCTTTGCTAGTGCAAAGTAGTTAGTAGTTACTGGTTTTAGCTATTAACTAATAACTATGAACTATTAACTCTTCCGTGGCTTGAACTGAATGCTCAGTTGGCGGCCGACGAAAACTGGCTCTTTCTCCACCTCGGCTATTTCGGTCAAGAATTCTTTCAGCTTATCAATTACTTTATATCCAATCTCGCGGTGGGCCATCTGGCGTCCGGTGTAGCGGACGACAAACTTGACGTGGTCACCATTTCCTAAAAACTCTTTGCCGCGTTCGACGCGAGTCATGAGATCATGATCTCCCATGAGCGGGCCGAGCCAGAGCTCTTTCATCTCGACACGGTGAGCTCCCTTGCGGGCTTCGCGCTCTTTGCGCTCTTCTTGGTAAAGGTACTTCTTGTAGTCGATCAGCTTGGCGACTGGAGGAGCGGCGTTGGGCGCGATCTCGACTAGATCTACTTCCAGGTCTCGAGCTTTTTGCAGCGCTTCCTCTTTCGACAAGATTCCTAAGGTTTCTCCACTTTCGCTAACGACGCGAACGTTGGGAGAAGATATGGCTTGGTTGATTCGATAGTTTCTGCTCAATCGTTGCGAATGATACCAGGGATACTTGCCGGTGTCTAGTGCTTAGCTTTGGGGTTGTTAGGCGCCAGCTAGGCTCGGTCCTGGATTTCCTTTTGGATGCGGCTAATTATATCTGGGATAGGCATGGAGTGCAAGTCGGTGCCGGATCGGAGTCTGACGGAGACAGTACTTTCTTCCACTTCCTTTGGGCCAATTATTAACATATACGGAATGCGGGCCAGCTGGGCATCGCGGATCTTAGCGCCGATCTTTTCGCTGGTGAGATTAATTTCAGCACGAATTCCCGCCTCTTTTAACTGTGCCAATACCGATTCAGCATAGCTATTTTGCGCGTCAGTGATAGGCAAAACGACAGCTTGAACGGGCGACAGCCAGGTTGGGAGGGCACCATTGTAATGCTCTAAGATGATTCCGATAAATCTTTCGAACGAGCCGAGAAGTGCATGGTGAATCATGATGGGAGTCTTCTCTGAGCCGTCTGCGTCTACGTACTTAGCTCCGAGTCCTGCTGGTTGCTGCATATCGTATTGCAGTGTGGTCAGCTGCCACTCACGGCCGATGGCATCCTCAACTCTAATATCTATCTTGGGTCCATAAAAAGCTCCGTCACCTTCGTTAATTTCATACCCGACCTTTGCAGCTTCGAGAGCGTTTTTGAGCGCTGTTTCCGCAACTTCCCAGTCCCCACGGCTCCCCATGTGAGATTCAGGCATAGTTGACAAGAAAAACTTGGACTTGAGGCCGAAAGTGCCGTGGACTTGTTTGGTTTTCTCGAGCAGAATTTTATATTCATTAGCTGTTTGTTCATGAGTGCAGAGGATATGAGCATCGTCCATACAAAGCTCACGCACTCTGGTTAGGCCGTGGAACACCTTAGTTGCCTCTGTTCGATGCAGCACATCAAAATTGGCCAGGCGCATTGGAAGTTCTCGATAGGAGCGGCGCCTACTTTTGAAGACCAACAGAGCTTCGGGGCAGTTCATCGGCTTGAGGAAGTATTCTTTGTCGCCATCTTGTACACGAAACATGTCATCTCGAAAGTGGTCGTAATGGCCAGACTTTTTGTAAAGTTCCCCTGACACCAACTCGGGAGTTTTGAGTTCTAGGTAGCCGGGACCTTGCAACTCTCTAGCGAATTTATCCAACTCTCGATAGATAACCATTCCTTTGGGGTGCCAGTAAGGCATGCCCGGACTATATTCCTCAAAATGAAACAGATCCAGCTCCACACCCAGCTTACGGTGATCACGGCGCTTGGCTTCTTCGAGTCTTTGTAGGTAGTCGTCCAATTGTTGCTTGGTTTCCCAGGCAGTACCGTAGATGCGTTGTAATTGTTTGTTGGCCTGGTCCCCTTTCCAATAAGCAGTCGAGAAGGACATTAGTTTGAAAGCTCCGATGTCGGAAGTTTTCTGGATATGTGGCCCTTCACAGAGATCGACGAAGTCACCTGTTTGATAAAAACTGACTTTCTTCTCGCCGGCTTTGGCTAGATCATCGATTAGCTCGACTTTGTAAGGTTGATTGCGATCTTGAAAGAATTGGCGGGCTTCGGCGATCGATTTTTCGGAGTATTCATAAGGAGAATCTAGCTTTTGCAGCTCGCGCATCTTTTTCTCGACCTTTTCGAGGTCTTCGGGCTTGAGATGATGCTCGAGATCGAAGTCGTAGTAGAAACCGTCCTCGATAGCGGGGCCGATGCCAAATTTGGTGTCTGGCCAGAGAGACTGCACGGCGGCGGCCATGAGGTGGGTGGTGGAGTGACGCATGGCGTCTAGACGAGTTTCGGTTTGTTTGGCCATACAAAAATGCCTCGTTTGTGACTTAGCACAGAGACGAGGTCAATCGTGGTTCCACTCTGGTTGCTTCTCTTTAGCTCATGGCGGTGAACTGTCCGGCCCTTCGTTGGTTGGTGAGTCCGAGTCTTCAAGGCAAGTCAAATTTAACTGAGGGAACGGTTCGTGTCAATTGGGAAAAGAAAACCGGGCTGTTTGGTGACGTGTTGTCACGAGAAAAATTTCAGGACGTGAGTATTGACTACGGATTAGTGACGATGCGCGTCGATGTAACCGACAATTTGCTTGATGTACTCCCCCACCACTGGGATGAAGTCTATGCGGCTAAGTACGAATAGCAATAGTCCAAGCAATAGCGAAGCACCGAGCGCGGCGCCGAGGCCGGAGGCTAAACCGATCAAGAAACCTCTTAACATAGCGTGAGGTAAGCGAGATTCTTGGTTCATTTTCGATTAAAGAGAGAAAGCAAACTTGAGCAATTGCGCATAGTTTATTCTCGAGCATAAAACTCCGGTTTTCAAGCCGGAGATGCAGCGTAGCCCGGGCGAGAGAACAAGAATCGGCTAAGATTCAAAAATACCGAGGACTCTTAGTCCTCGGAGGTTTATTTCCCAGAAAAATATCTATATGCTTCCACGGGCCAGAGAAGAGCTTGGACGATGTCGCTCAGGATAGTTTGGGTGGTTATGTGTCCGGTGGGTTGGAAGGCGATGACCAGAAGGGCGATGAGGTAAATAACCGCAATGGCACCATAGAGCTCAATAATAGTCGAGAAGATTCCCATGATGAAGCAATTATACAATAAGACTTGTGCGATCTGGAAAAGTTAGGAAGATGCAAGCTTGGGGGTGCGGCGATATTGGATTATGAATACAATCAGTGCTGCGACGACGATGATGGATCCGCCGATATTGTCTCCCAGAGAGGCGGCGTCGCTTCGTTCGACAATATTGCCGAATATCTGGAAGGCTAGGGCGACTACGCTGAAGATAACGGGTAAGGTGGAACGGCTGAAGCGGTTGCGACCGATGAGATACCAGATCACCGCTACTATTCCGACCAAGAGAAGGCCTCCATCATCGACTTTGTCGATCGGTTCTTCTTGAGGCTCGAAGAGGACCGAACCGAAGGATAAGCCTACCAAGCCTAGTACGGTGACGGTCATAAGATTGTAACCGCGATTGGCAATATCAATGATGGAAAGTTTAGCGTTGGGTTGATGGTCTGCCATGGAAGTTATTTTAGTTGACTTGCTGCAGAGCTGTAAATTCTTGCGTTTACGCTGTGGCGAATTAGGATTGGTTAGAAATGGATAGTGAAATTCTAGATCTTGCTAGATACATTTCGTCAGCCCTTGGCCGACGGCTTTGGTTTAATTTCTTGAGAGTCAAGAAAGAAGGGAGTCCTGGTGGTGGAGGACTCCCGGCGGCGAGTTAGAAGGCTTTTTGTTGGGAGAGGCTGCGGGCTACTACACAACATAGATCCCGCTCCCGAATTTTTCCCCGGAGTAGCGGGAGGTCCGAGTGTTCGTTGTTTTTGAGTGGTCGTTTGGTGTTTGCGGGCAGCGTAATGAGTACTTTTTGGTCCTCAGCCACCCAAATGACGTGGACGTTTCCTACCCGAGGAACCTCGATTATCCAGAGGCAGGAGCTTTGAAACCTTGCGAATGACGGGCTCAGCGTTGCAGATAATCTGTCCCACGTGGCGATGTCATCGAAAGTCTTGATCACTTCTCTCCTTCGGGAAAACTTCGGCCATCAGCTAGGGCTATTGTAACTTATTGGGAGGTTTGGGAGGAGGAGTCTGGCGGGACAGACTCCGGTGATGGACTTCAGCGATGGTTGGCGGAACCGCAGGAGGGCTCTTCACAATCGGCAGGGTCGCCGCAGCAGTTCCCTCGCGTCTCGTTCGTTTCTGCAGACGGCCCCGCGTTGTGCAGAGACGAGATTTCTTCGAAAGGTCCTAGTGACATGGTGCGATCTTCTCCTTGCGTTGAGTGGCGCCTCACAAAGTTCCCGCTTGTGCTCAGAGAGGCTTTCTCAGACAGTTTAACTAAATGGCTGAAAGGTTGATAGATGGAGCAGGAATTTAGATCGAGAGGGCGGCAGCAATGGCGTGGGCGCAAAATTGTCCCGAGCGGCCGGTAGGGCAGCCGCATGAGGCTTCCAGCTCTTCACCGCGGACCCAGAGCTCTACTTCGTAGCGATCCTCCCCATCGTAGACTTCAGCGACGGCTTGCTCTTCGTTGTCTCGTTTGAGGACGACGCGGCGTTCGGCAGCGAGGTACTGGCCGGCTTTGTAGGTGTCGCGGTCGACGTGGTGGAGATAATATTGGGATGCAGCGAGGTCTTGGAGTGTGGACATAGTTAGTTGATAGGTAGTTACTTTTAAAGTTGAGCGGAGTTTACCTTGCTTGTTTGGTTAATTTTTTGGTGGGCTCGACAGAACTCGAATCTGTGACCTCTACAATGTCAATGTAGCGCTCTAACCAACTGAGCTACGAGCCCGCGAGTAACATTCCAGTGGACAGTGGTTCGAGTCCACTTTGGTCCGCCAAAACTATCTTATTTCTTAACTACCGGAGCTTTCTTGGCAAGCTCTCCAGCCTGGAGTTTATCAGATGTGATGATCTTGTCAACGATGCCATAATTTACAGCTTCTTCAGCGGCCATGTAGTAATCACGGTCGGTGTCCTTGGAGATTCTGTCTTCTGGCTGACCTGTCTCTCGAGCCAAGATTTTTTCCACCTGCTTTTTGGTATTCAGGATTTCCTTGGCGTGGATTTCGATGTCAGCGGCTTGCCCTTCGTAGCCAGACATTACTTGGTGGATCATGACTTTGGAATTGGGAAGGGCGTAGCGGTGTCCGTTGTCTCCTGAGGCTAGGATGACGGCGGCGGCTGAGGCAGCAATACCGATGCAAACTGTGCTGACGGGACATTTGACGAATTTCATAGTATCGTAGATAGCGAAGGCAGCGCTGACTGATCCACCGGGCGAGTTTATATACATCGTGATTTCTTTGTCGCGGTCTTCGTGCTCGAGGTGGAGAAGTTCGGCGATGATAGTGTTGGCGGCGTCGTCGCTAATTGGGCCGCTGAGGAAGATGACACGGTCTTCGAGGAGGCGCGAGTAAATATCGTAAGCACGCTCGCCTCTCGGGTCGCGCTTGATGACCATAGGGATTAGTTCCATAGGGAGGTATTGTATCAGATCAGGGGAATTTTTTAAAAGAGGTGATCAAATGGATGGTGAGAAGGATGACGTAGGTTGGTTGAGATAACTTGGTAAAGAAAAACCCGCATTGGAAGTCTGGGAAGACTTTCACAACGCGGGTGCTCTGCTCCTTTGTCCTAGCCGGACGCAGTGGCTGGCCTAAAGTGTGTCTCTTCCCCGTCTCCTTTTTCTCTCTGGTCCTGAAGGGCTCGTTCCAAGGCGCTATGTGCTAGTCTTAGCCAGTAGCTTCGTCCAGGACCATTGGTCAAGGTGGCGCGACTTAGGCACATGGCAGCGTGATCGAACGGTTGATCGGCTTCCATACTTCTCTCTCTCTCTCTGACTGACGATTCTGAGCCGCGTTGGGTTAGGCTGCAGCTCGCGTGCGGCTCGGTCGGCAGAGTTCTTCGAGCTGCTTCTGTTCGTCTGGTGTGAGCCTTCGGAGCTCGCTGACTCTGAGAAGCCAGTAGTACTCCGTGCGTGTGCCTCGGGCCAGCTCGAGTCTTCCTTCTGCTAGTTTGAGAGCTTTGCTTTTCACTTCTTTCTCCCTTTGTCTAAGCGGCTACTTCTTGGGCCCAAGGGTATTTCTTGAGCCAGCCATGCTTCCGAAAAAGCTGCTGCAGCTCTCTCATCTCCCTGTCCATTTCAGCTTGGATGGTTCTGCGCGTGTCTGGGTCTGCGACGCGGGCAAGTTGGGCTGCTTTCTTTTGATGCCCTCTCGTAAGCCGGAGGGCATCTTGTACTATTGCCTCGCGGTTTCCCTGCTGTCCTTCTTGCCTGCCTGATGGCCTTGGAGGCCTTGGCCTGTCTAGGAGGCGTCCGTCGTGGCTAAACGGACGTTGTCCGTTATCATTTGCCATTACTTTTCCTTGCGTGATAGCTTACGTCGACTCTGGTGCGTCTGTTTCTTCTTGCTCCTCTCCCTTCGGCTGCTGCGTAGCTTTAGCCAATTGCTGAGCTAGCGCTTTTACATCTTGAAGCAAAGGTGAACTGATCGGCATGATTCCCTCCTGTTGTTTAAATCTCAAATCTCCCTGGCGCCTTGTGGTTTGCTGCCTTGAGGACGATAAGTGGAGGGCACTTACGGCAAGCTAGGACAAGACGCGAGGGAGACTTGATTATTTAGAGTCTCTGTGGGCTGTCATTTAAATTTTCAAGACAAAAAAGAAGACCCCTTGCGGGGTCTAGGGTTTTTGTGTGCGTGTGAGAAAAGTTACGCCCCGACCTCCGCGGAAAGATGCCCCTCAAGGAGGAACATGCTAATCCAGGTAAAGTGGGAATAACTCATGTTACTCACGTGGGTAAATATACAAAGAGATAGCTTGCCTGTCAAGTTTTCTTTCTGGCGATGATGTGAAAGACGTGCCAGTGTTTGGCTTCAGCACCGAGGTTGGCGAACCCATCGTATTCGATCTCGATAAAATCTACTACATCGAGGTCTTGGAAGAGGTGTCTTGCTTGCTGGGCTGAGTGAAAGTTTTTTGTTTCGTCTCCTTTGTTCCAAGCGTCTCTTTCACCAAATAGTTGTCCGATGAAAGTTCCTTCTTGATTTAATGAGCTTTTTATTTTCTGCAGGATGGTTGGAAAGTTCTGAGGTGCGACAAAGGGAAGAGAGAAACGGGCATTTATGAGATCATAAGTTTCGAACTTGAAATCCTCGAAGCTTGAGATCACGACTTTCAATTTTTCTTGATGCGGTAGCGCTTCTAAAAATTCCTCGACTTTGGGATCTTTATCGACTGCTATCACTTGGAAACCTGTTTCTAATAGAAATCTTGTATCTTTACCTGATCCACATCCTAAGTCAAGAGCTAGTTCTTTTTTGGGAGTTAGGCTGACTGCTTTGGCTAGTAAGACATCTGGAGGTCCTAGTTTGGTGGCGCTGAGGAATTCTTGTGACGGCATTACTGATTTATTTCGCGTCGATCTTAGCGTCGGATTCTATTCTCCCATCGCTTAGCATAATTATGCGATTGGTGTGTTGGGCGACAGCAGGGTCGTGAGTAACGATAATGAAGGTCGCTCCCAATTCCTGGTTGAGTTTTTTCATAAGGTCGATTATTTGCTCGGCGGTGTGTGAGTCGACTTCGCCGGTTGGCTCGTCGGCTAGGATGATAGCTGGCTTGGTGACAAGAGCTCGGGCGATAGCGACGCGTTGCTGTTCGCCGCCGGACATTTGCTGAGGACGATGCCGGGTGCGCTGGCCGAGGCCTACTTCCTCTAGAGCTTTGGTGGCTTGCTGGAGCCTTTTTTTGCTAGAGATACCGGAGTATTTGAGAGGAAGCTCGACATTTTCGAGGGCAGTGAGGGTGGGGACGAGATTGTATTGCTGGAAGACGAAGCCAATCTTGCTGCGGCGAATGCCGACCAGTTTGCGTGAGGAGAGCTTGGCTACGTCGATGCCGTCGATCTTGACAGATCCGTCACTTGGGCGATCGAGAGCGCCGAGCATATTGAGGAGAGTCGACTTGCCAGAGCCGGACCGGCCCATGATGGAGGTAAACTCTCCTTTGTGGATGGTGAGGTCTACGCCGTCGAGTGCTTTTACCAAAGCGTCTCCTTGGTGGTAGTGCTTCATTAAATCTCTAGTTTGTAAGGCGACGTTGTTCTCGTTCATTGTTTGATCTTAACGGCCTTTTGGCTTTCAGTTAAGTGTTTAGAGTTGAGAGCAGGCGAACTGTTACCTCTAAACACTGTACTCTTAACTTTATTACTCTGTCCTTAATGCGTTGACGATATTCATCCGGGCGGCGGAAATAGCTGGGATGATACCGGCGATAGCGCCGAGGAATGTCGCGAAGGCGATGGATAGAAGAGCAAGGCGTGGGGTGAGAGAGAATATCTGTAAGCCGTTGGCGTGGGAGGCAGTGAAGGCGTTGATAGCGATGGTAGCAAGCTTGCCGAGGCCGACGGCGATTGCTCCGCCTAGGAAACCCATCAGGGCTGACTCGAGGAGGAATTCTTGCATAATTTGACGATTGCTGGCACCGATCGCTTTTTTGATACCAATCTCTCTGGTGCGTTCACTGATGCTCATGATCATGGTGTTGATGGTGGCGAAACCGCCGACGACAGCGGCCAACCCGGCTCCAGCTAGGATAATGATATTAAAGATAAGTAGCCCTTGCTGGATTTGCTTTTTGAGGTCGGAGGGACTGAGGGCATTGAAGTCTTTGCTATATTTGTCATTTACTTCTTTGGCAACGAGATCGGCGTTTTCTGGCTGATCTGGGGTGACCACGAAGAAGCTAACGATCCCCGGCACGTTGGTGGCTTTTTGGATAATCTTGAGTGGCACTATAGCAGCGTCGTCGATCTGGTTGTTTTGAGTGGGTTGGAATATGCCGACTACTTTGAGCTTAGTGTCTTTAATCGTTTCGGTGTCTCCCACCTTGAGATTGGATTGAGCGGCGAGATTGTGACCCAGGACTGTGGTGTCGGTCTCGTCTTTTTGCAGTAAGCGCCCGTCTTGGAGAGGAATCTTGCCGAAGACGTCGTTGGCTGATTCGGGATTTATTCCAAAGGCAGTTTTGGCACTGAAAGGGTTGGAATTGCTGTCGCTGGAGTCGATCTGAGTTTCCAGGCCCCCGGTGACGGATTTGACGTGGGGAAGCGTGGTGAGCTTCTGACCGAGCGATTCCTGAACTGCTTCGATACCAAAGGAACCACGCGGCAAGACACGAACGATATCGCCGGTGTAACGAATGCCTGAATCGATAGAGTTGGTGAGATATTCAGAAAGCGAGCCCATGACGGAGAGGGCAAAGATACCAATGGTGATACCGAGGATGGTCAGGACGGTGCGCAGTTTGCGGCGTTTGAGATTGAGAAGAGATTCTTTCATTTTAATAAGTTGAGAGTTAAGGGTTGAGTGTAGAGAGTTGTAGTCTATACTTTTAACTCTAAACACCTAATTATTTT
>Ga0209577_10004757_pt1 | contig 12745 bp, 11 predicted proteins | sample GraSoiAngelo_109_FD_185874 | JGI IMG/M metagenome (GOLD analysis project Ga0209577, IMG submission 185874) | Grasslands soil microbial communities from the Angelo Coastal Reserve, California, USA - 14_0903_12_20cm (SPAdes) (version 2) | ecosystem: Environmental > Terrestrial > Soil > Grasslands... | reverse complement strand
TGCCGCCTTCCGCGCCGATAGCTAGGTCGGCATGGCCGGCGGCTGGCTGGACTCGGGGGGCTCGCTGCTCGCTCCGGTATGCGCTTCAGCTGCGGCCCCGTCGCCGGTCGCCGTCTTCGCGTTGAGAGCGCGGATTCTTTCGGCGGTCGCTTCGAGGCTCGGGTGGGAGAGGTCGCCGCCTTCGATGAGCCCGTACGCCGTCTTGCCGAGCTCGTTGTAGGCGTGACTCAGCTCACGCTTGGTCTGGGCGTCGTCGACGCCCTCTTTGGCCTTCGTCGCGGCTTGCTCCGCCGCCGCCTTCGCCTTGTCGAGGAATCCCATGGGCTGCCTCCTATTCGCCGAGGATGCCGCCGAGAATACCCCCGCCGCCGGCCTCGTCGCGCCCGCCTCCGGCGGCGGCGAGGACGCGGCGCGCCGTGCGGGAGAACGGCAGGGTCTGCAGAGTCACGTGGCCGGGGCCGGTCATGTGCACGAGGAACAGGCCTTCGCCGCCGAACAGGCTCTTGGCGACGCCGCCTTGCATCTTCACCTCGTAGTTGACGGTCGGCTCGACCATGACCATGCAGCCGGTGTCGACGATCAGCCGCTGCCCGGCGGCCAGGTCGAAGTCGAGGAAGTCGCCGCCCCCGTGCAGCCAGACCGTGCCCTTGCCCTTGAGGCGCTGCAGGAAGAAGCCCTCGCCGCCGCCGCGGATGCCCATTCCGAGTCGCTGGGCGAACGCGCTCTCGATCTCGAGGTCGCCGTAGTGGCCGAGGTAGGCGTGCTTCTCGCAGATGATCTCGCCGTCGAGCTCGTGCTGGCGGATCGAACCGGGGAACGGGCCGGTAATGCCGACCGCCCCGGCACCGTTCGCCACGTAGCGGGTGAGGAAAAGACTCTCGCCCGCTAGGAGCTTCCGCTTGAGCCCGCCCACCAGCCCGCCCGGCATCTCCACGTCCATCGCGATGTCGCCGGAGATGAACATCATCGCCCCCGCCTCCGAGGTCAGCCGCTCCCCCGGCTGAAGAGCCACGACGACGGCGGGAGCCTGGCCTTCGCGAACGGTCGCCTCCATCGCCGAGGATGCTAAACGGCTCGGGGCCCTGCCTGTCCCCCTAGTACTCCGGGCTCGCCGATCTTCTTCAAGCGATCGTCGAGATCGTCGTCGAGATCAAACAGGTGGGGACGCCGGTCCTGCTCGTCGAGCAGAACGCGCTACGGCAAGGTCGCGCTCACCGACGACGCCAAGCGTTGCGCCAGAACGTGCGGGTGCGTAAGGCCCTAGCTCGGCGTTGAGGGGACGGGCTCGCCGTCGAGGTTGATGGTCTCGTCCGCTTGCTCGATTAGCACGCTGTCGTGGGTCGCGCAGACGACGGCGACGCCGTGCTCGTGCGCCGCGCGCGCGAGCAGCGCGCCGGTCGAGCGCGCGTTTTCCTCGTCGAGCCGGGCGGTCGGCTCGTCGACGAGCAGGAGCCGCGTCCGCGCCGCGAGGGCTCGCGCGATCGCGACGCGCTGGCGCTCGCCGGCCGAGAGCCGCGCGGCGGGGAGGTCGAGATGGTGCTCGAGACCCACTTGGACGAGCGCCTCGCGCGCGCCGCCGTCGGCTCCGCGGAGGTGCAGCGCGAGTTCGACGTTCTCGAGCGCGTTCAGGTAGGGGACGAGTCCGGGCTCCTGCGTGACGAGCGCGACGTGGCGGCGGCGCAGCCCGGCGAGCTTTGCGCGCGTCAGCCCGCCGAGCGAGTCGCCTGCGAGCGTGACGTCGCCGGCGGAGGGGCGCTCGAGGCCGGCGAGGAGATGGAGGAGCGTCGTCTTGCCGCTACCGGAGCGGCCGACGACGGCGGTCAGGGCGCCGGCTCGGAAACCGCGGCTCAGTCCGTCGAGCACGATGCGTGTCCCGTAGCGCTTCTCGACGGCCTCGACCGCAGCGATCACGGGGCCCGCCGCCGCCGCCGCCATCACATCCCCGTCGACCGCCGCTGCGGGCGTGCTGTCCATCGGCTGGAGCACGAGCCGTCCGCCGGCCGCCTCGATTGTGACCAGGCTCGGGCGGCCGGTCTGCGCGAGCGCGGCATCGGGCAGCCGCACCCAGCCGTGGGTGACCGCAAAGGCCGGGTCCTGCCCGGGGCGCGCCTGGGCGACGACACGGCCGTCGCGCACGTAGACGAGCCGGTCGGCGATCGAGGCGGCGTGCGCGTCGTGGCTGACGATCAGCGCCGTCGCGCCCGATCCGCGCACGAGCTCACCGAGCAGCCGGTAGACGGTGGCCGCGTTCTCGGAGTCGAGCTCGCCGGCGGGCTCGTCGGCGAGCAGCAGGCCGGGTCGGTGCGCGACCGCGGCGCAGACGGCGACACGCTGCTGCTCGCCGCCCGAGAGCGAGCCCGGCCGGTCGTCGGCGCGGTCGGCAAGGGCGACCTGCCCGAGGAGATCCTCGGCTGCGCGCCCGGCCTGATGCGGGTCATGCCCGAGCAGCCCGAGCTGGAGGCCGACCGTCTGGCGGCAGGTCAGGTCGGCCGAGAGCGAGCGCGCGTAGTGCTGGTCGAGCAGGCCGAGGTTGCGGGCGCGGAAGGCGTCATCGATGTCGCGCAGCGGCGTGCCGAGCACGCTTCCGCCGCCGGCGGAGAGCCGCTCGAGCCCGGCGAGCACGCGCAGCAAGGTCGTCTTGCCGGAGCCGCTCGGGCCGAGCACGACGACGATCTCGCCCCGCTCGACCGTCAGCTTCAGCCCCTGCAGCGCGACGGTGCCGCCGGCCGCGGACTCGTAGATGCGAAAGGCGTCGCGGACCTCGATCATTCGAAGCTCCAGCCGGCGCGCTCCGGCGAGTCGCCGCGGAAGGCGCGTTTCGCCGTCAGCTCGACGATCAGCGCCGCCGCGACGGCGAGCGCGCCGAGCCCGGCCGCCGCCGCGACCCAGGCCGGCTCGAAGCGGAGCGGAGGCCGCGCGGTCTCGGTGGTCGCCGACACCCGGACGAGCGCGACGACGAGCCGCGAGAGAAGGAGGCCGAGCAGCGCGCCGCCGAGCGCACCGAGGGCGACGAGGATCGCGGAGCGCAGGCGGAACTGGCTGCGCAGCATGTTGGGCGAGACGCCCTGCGCCTCGAGGTCGAAGAGCTCGCCGCGCTCGTCGCGCAGCTCGCTGACGAGCGCGAGCCAGAAGCCGAGCGCCGCCAAGACGAGCGTCGCGAGCGCGGCGGCGCCGAGGGTCAGCTCCAGCCCGCGCGCAAGCGGATCGCCGGCGAGCGAGCGCTCGATGGCTCGTCGCGACGCGACCTCGAGCGCCGCGAACGGCGCCCGGCGGAGCGCCTGCTCCGCCTGCGACGGCCCCGAGAGCCAGACCTCGCCGGGCGTGCCCGTACCGGGGAGGCGCGCGTCGAGTGCGGTGGCGAGCCGGCTCTCGTCGGCGATCACGAACCCCTCGTCCTGCTGGTCGGCGTCGGGGAAGCGCGCCGCGACGCCAACGATCCGGGCCGGCAGCTGCTGGTCTTGGAGGTCGAGCGTGATCGAGCCGTCCGGCCCGGCGGCACTCGCGATCTCGGCGCTGACGACGACCCGCAGCGCGCGCCCGTCGGTCGGCTGGGGGAGGCGGAGCAGCATCGTCTGGCCTTGGCTGAACGCGTACGTGACGCGCCCGTGCGCGAGGCGCGCGCCACCGCGCGCGACCCAGCCGCGCCAGTGCGTGAGCGTGTGCCCGCCGGCGCGGAGCGGGCCGAGCTCCAGCGTGCCGGTGGGCGCGCTGACAGCGCCGACCTCCGCCTCGCGGTGGAAGTAGCCGAACCGCTGGGCGCTCGCGAGCGAGAGCTCGAGGCCGACGAGCTCGCGCGTTCCGCGCGGCAGCCGCGCGGCCAGCGTCCACACGCCAGCGCCGCGCTCGCCGAGCGTCACGATACCGATCCGGCCCCTCGAGTCGGCGACGGCTAGGTCGAGCCGTATGGGGGCGCCCCGGACGCGCACCGGGAGCGAGACGGCGGGCGCGCTCACGCGGACGCCGCGCAGCCGCGCCGGCCCGTCGGCGCCGAGCCTGCTCGCCAGCTCGGCAGGCGAGAGCTGCGAGAAGTCCGAGCGCCAGTGCAGCTGGGTGAGCGCATCCGCCGGCACTCCCAGCACGGTCGGACTGAGCACGCTCGTGCCGGGCCCGGGCACCGTTCCGGACAGGCGCAGCACGGGGTAGGGCGTGCCGAGCCTGCGGTAGCGGGCGAGCGGCGCCGCGGCCAACGGCCGGACGAGCTGCGAGCCCTCGCTCACCGCGTAGTCGAGCGGCACCGCGAACGCGGCCTCGTCGCGCGCGCCTCGTTCGACCGTCGCGCGGTAGCTGGCGGCGAAAAGCGCGAGGCCTAGGCTGACGAGCAGGAAGGCGACGGTCGCGATCGTGCGCGAGGGCGCGCGGGCGAGCGCGAGCAGGGCCAGGCGGAGCGCGCCCGGGCCTCGTCGCGCGGCCCGCTCGGCGGCGCGCATCAGTGGACCAATCAAGCGCCCCGCGGCGACGGCGGCGACGAAGGAGACGAGCCCTGGGAGCAGGAGCAGGAGCGTCGCGTCGCCGCCGCTGGCGAGCGTGTCGGCGTTCAGCCCGCCTCGGGCGAGCCCGACGCCGACCGTGACCGCGGCCCCGAGGGCTGCGACGTCGAGCAGGCGTAGGCCGCTCCGCGCCCTCTCCCGCGAGCGTGCCGCGACCAGCACGGCGGCCGTCCCCGCGAGCCAGGCGAGCAGGACGAGCACGACTCCGAGCGGCGAGCCGAGCGAGTGCCCGAGGACAGCGCCGCCCGGGAGTCCCGCCCGCGCCGCGACGACCGCGACGATGCCGGCCCCCGCTGCGACGCCGACCAGGGCTCCGAGCACGCTCATCGCGGAGACCTCGGCGCCGACGGCAAGCCAGAGCTGCGGTCGCCTGGCGCCGCGCTGAAGCAGCCGGCGACGCTCGCCGGCGACGCCCCGGCGCAGGCCGATCGCGCAGAGGAGCGCGAAGCCGAGCAGCAGCGTGCTGACCTCGCCGCCGATCAGCATCATCCGCTGCGCCGAGACTCGGCCCTTCGCTCGCGCGTCCGTGAGCGCGGCGTCCGGGCCACTCAGCTCGTAGGCATCCGTGTAGCGGGCGAGCTCGGCTTGTGCGCGCGATTCGCGTCGGAGCAGCTGCGGGATCTGCCAGACGTGGAGCCGGCGCGGGTCGAGCGGCGCGATCCAGCTGTACGAGTGGTAGATGCCCCCGAAGGCGGGCAGTCGATCGAATGCGGCCGAGCCCGAGGCGAGTAGCAGCGTCGCGGGCTCGCCGTTCGACTGCCGCGCCGGCTGGAGAAAGTCGCCGAAGAGCGCCCGCTCGCGGATCACGCCGGTGCCGACACGGACGAGGTGGATCCCGTCCTGATCCCAGGCGGACCGCCCCCCGGCTCCGAGCTCGAACACCTCGCAGCGGGCGGGGACACACATGCGCGGAATGCGGCCCGAGCGCACGCGCGCGAACCGGCCGAGGTCGTCCAGGCTCGCAAGCTGGACGAGTCCGCCCGCAACGCGGAGCTCGCGGAAGAACATGCCGCGGAGCGGCGCCTTCGAGGTCAGCGACGAAAGCGCGCGCCGGATCGTCCGGTCGGCCTGCGCATAGCTCTGGCCGGCTGCGAGGCCGAACGCGTCGACGCGAAAGCTCTGCTGGGAGGCGGGCAGCGCGGCGACCGCCCGCTGGACGGCGCGATCGCGGGCGATCACGCTCCCGCCGAGCACGCCGACCAGCATCGCGATCGAGGCGGCGATCCCGGCGGCGACCAGCAGCGCCCGGCCCGCGTGCCCGCGCAGCCGCGCCGCGGCAACGACAAGCGGTGCCCGGACCCGCCAGCGCAGACTGCGTCGTCCGGCCCGCGCGCGCGGCGTCGCGACTGCCTCGCTCACCTGCGCGCCGTCCGGCGCCGGTAGGCGCGCGTCTTCAGCCGGTTGCCGCAGAGCTGCATCGAGCACCAACTCCCGGAGCGGTTCTTCGAGTAGTCGTAAAAGGCCCACTTGCAGTTGCGACAGGCCTTCAGTCGCGGCCAACTTCCGTCGAGCATCGCACCGAACGCGACCGCGACGATCCGGCCAAGCGGGTCGCCGGCGGCGATCACGACCCGGCCGGCATCGTCGAGCTCGAGGCGGAGCCCGGCTGCCGCGCGCTCGACCGTTCTGAGCGCGTCGGCCTCAAGCGCGGCCCCGTTGTTCGCGCGCAGCAACATACGCAGCGCCTCGCGGAGCACATGCGCCCCGTCGACATCGACCCCCGCCTCGCCGCAGCCAAGGAAGTCCGCCAGCTCGGCGGGCGTGCCGATCCACTCGCGCTCGTTCTCATGGTCGACGGTATTCACGAACTGCTGCACCAGCCGAAGCGGCTCCGGCGCGGCTTTAGGAACGTCATAGCGCGGCACGACACCAACATTCTAGGATTACTGGTGTCGCCAATTCAAGCGGTGTCTACGGCGTCTGCCTCCTGCAGGGTCACCCCCGAAACGATCGTCCGGAAGGAAGGGCTAGCGGAGTAGCGCTTACGGCGAGGGCGCCCCTGACTCAGCGGAGTTCCGCGCGGGCGACTGGGGCCCAGAGGAAGGAGAAGTGCGGGTTGATGGCGAGCGCGCGCCGGAACCACGACCGCGCCGACGCCGAGCCGAGGCAGCGCTCGATCATCGCGCGATGGAAGACGAGCAGCGCATCGCGCGTGCCGAGCTGGAGCGCGCGTGCGGAGTGCGTTCTCGCCTGCTGGCAGCGGCCGTTTCGGTAGAGGCCCCAGGCGAGCGCGTCTTCGGCGTAGATGCTCGGCGCGGACTCGTACGCCGTGCGCGCCCGCGCGAGGGCGTCGGCGACGTTCCGGTCGTGGTCGAGGTCGAAGACGGCGGTCTGGAGCTCGGTGCGGACGCCGTTCGCGGCGAAGAGCTTCTCGATCACGCCCACGAGCGCGTACTCGCGACGAGCCGCAGCTTTGTGGCCGGAGCCACGAAGGATGTCGCCGAGCCAGATCACATACGCCGGGATCGGGAGCACCGTGACGGCTCGGCGAAGGCGTGCGATCGCTTCGCGATAGTGACCCTGCGAGGCCTCGACGCGTGCGAGACCGGCCTCGGCGTGCACGTAGCCGGGGAAGCGACGGAGCGCCCGCCGGTAGGCCTTCGCGGCTGCCCCGAGCTGGCCCATGTTGAAGTTGACGTTGCCGATCTGCGTCATCGTCCACGCGATCTGTTCCGGTATCGTCGCGTCCGCCTCGAGCGCCAGCTCGTCGGCGGCAACGGCCGCCTTGGGGCGGCCGATGAGCTCGCGGGCGTTCGCGACGCGGGTGAAGGAGGCGATGCCTGGCGCCTTGAGCGCCATCCGGTCGTACACCTTGAACGCCTGCTTGTAGCGCCCGAGGTTGAGGAGCGCGTCGCCGAGCGCGCCGTAGGCCGGGCCGTTCTCGGGATCGAGCCCGACCGCCTCCCTCGCGAGGCGGAGGCCGTCCCTGAACCTGTGCCGGGTATTCGCGAGTGACGCCTCGCCCTGGGCGATCAGCGGTAGCGGCCCGTCCGCGGCGGACGCACGGTGGAGCGCCGTGTCCGAGAGCCGGTAGTAGGCCGGATCGCCGCTCTCGCGGGCGCGTTGCTGGTAGGCGAGCGCGAGAACCGCGAGCGCGTCGCCGTCGCGCGGCATCCGCGCAACGCGCCGCTCGAGCGTGCGGACGACGCGGGCGGTATCGCCAGTCGAGAATCCAGCGAACAGCCGGCCCAGCTCTGCCTGTTCGGGTGAGACCCCGGCGTTGGCCGCGAGCACTGCGAGCGGGTTGGGGTGCGGGCGCCTCGAGAGGACGCCGCCGAAGAGCAGCACGAGCGCAGCGATGCCTGCGCCGAGCGCCCAGATCACCAGTCTCCGTCTGAGCATCCCACACGGTTCGCACGACGCATCGAAACGGTTCGTGAACCGGATCGAACGCAGCCGCGAATGAGATGCGCTTCAAAGATGAATCGTGAACGAAGGGAAGGGAGGACGTATGAAGGCAACCGTGTTGGTGAACCGGAGGATGCTCTTGATCGCGGCGCTTGCCGTCGCGGCGGGAGCGCTCGTGCTCACCGCATTCCTCATTCGGCAGGCAGGGCCGTCCGCTGCACGCGCGGCGGATCACCTCGACGCGCCGGGACTGATGCCACCGGGCGGGAGCGTGCAATCGGACATCACCGACCTGTACGCGTTCCAGTCGCCGTCGAATTCAGCGGACACCGTTCTCGTCCTGAACGTGAACACCGGCCCGGCCGGGAGCAACTTCACGTTCGGCCGCGGCATTCCGGGAGTCGGCAACACGAGAGGAGTTCTCTACAACCTCAACATCGACAACAACGGCGACGCCGTCACCGACGTGAACCTCCGCGTCCGTTTCGGCAAACCGGCCGACAACGGCTCCCAGCCGTTCGAGGTGCGGAGGAACGGCAAGCTCTTGATCTCGAAGGGCCAGGGCCTCTCGACTGCGTTCGGCGCAGCGCCGCACGCGGTCACGGTCGGCGACGTCAAAGCGTTCGCAGGGCGCCGCGACGATCCGTTCTTCTTCGACCTCGCGGCGTTCCTGGGCCTCAACGGGCGCTCGTTCTGCGACGGCCATCAGACCGACTTCTTCGCGGACAGGAACGTCTCCTCGATCGTGCTCGAGCTGCCGAGCAGCATGCTGACGGCGGACTCGGCTCACCCGAAGATCGGCGTCTGGGCATCGACGAATGCCGGTGACACCCAGATCGACCGGATGGGCCGACCGGCGATCAACACCGTGTTCAATCACGGAGACGACAAGAACCGGTTCAACGCGGGCGCCCCCATCAACGACTGGCGCGACTTCGGCGCCAGCTTCGTGAGTACGCTCACGGCGCTCGGGGCCGCCGATCCCAACGGCCTCGCGCACGTCCTGCTTCCGGACATCCTCACCTACGACACCTCGAGCGCGGCCGGCTTCCTCAACGGACGCCAGCTCTCGGACGACGTGATCGATGCGGAGCTCAACCTGATCACGAACGGGAAGATCACCGGGGACTGCGTCGCCAACGACAGCACGTTCTCGACCACGTTTCCCTATCTCGGGAGCCCGAACTAGCAGCGAGACGAAGGGGCGGGCCAACCCGCCCCTTCGTCCTCGACCCGGACCGCGCGCTACGGTGGATCACCGCGCGTTCGGAACTCGAACCCGGTCAAGACGATCACGTCGCGAATGTGGGCGCGGCCGCTCGAGTGGCGGCCGCGCCCGATGGGTCTGCTCCGCTCTACGAAGCGCCGCGGTTCGCTAGCGGCTCACCGTGAGTGTCGTGCTCTTGCCGGTGATGTAGCCGGGTGCCGCCTGCGAGGTCGGCATCACGACACGCAGCCGCGAGCGGCCGTGGTGCAGGCGGACGCGGAAGGTCGCCGAGGAGCTGCCGTCGAGCGTCACCTTCTTCAGCGTCGTCACACCGGTCGAGCTCAGACGCTGCACGAGCACGAACTTGCCGGCAAAGGCGCGCTCCGCCGTCGCCTTGGTCGAGAAGCGGCCGGTGGAGAGGTTGATCAGCGTCAGCGTGATCAGCGGCCGCACCTTGACGGTCACCGTCGGGCTGGTCGCGCTCTTCCAGGTCGCGTGGTAAGCGGTCTCGAGCGTCGGCTTGACGACGTCCGCCCACTTCCCGCCCGCGGTCGTGCTGACGCTGCCGAGGGTGCTGAAGCTGCTTGCACCGTACGCTTCGGCAAGCACGTCCACCGTCTCGCCCGCCTTGCTGTTGGAGACCTTGCCCGACAGCGAGATGCTGCCGCCGTAGACGACGCTCGGACGCGAGAGAGAGATCGTCACCGACTGCGGCGCCGCCCTCACGGCGCCGCCGCCCAGCAGGGTGGCCGCCAGCGCCGCCAACACCACGAGTGTCTTGCGCATCACAAACACCTTCCTTCGGTCGCGTGGAGGTGAGAGATCCTCCACCGAAGAAGATCCCGACGGCGCCGGAAACTCGCGCTCCGGACTGTAAAAACCCTGTAAATACCCGTTTTTAGCCTCGGACATCCGCTGCGCGGGCGGAGCTGGCCGGCCAGGAAGTCCTGGACCTTGAGTCCGATGCTGGGATCACCGAGGATGGCGCTCAGGTAGATGGGTCTGCCGCCTGCTCCGCCGAAGCCGAGGGTCTCCGTCGTCAGTTATGGGCCGGGGGCGGTCGAGCCGAGCCCGTTGCCGGGTGACTTCCTGTTGACGCACGGGACGGCGTGGACGAGCGACCTGATCCGCTTCGGGGAACGAATCCGCTACCGCGGCGCCAACCGACCGTTCGCGTTCTGGTCGCACGCCGTCGCGGTCGTCTCGGAGGCAGGCGAGATCGTCGAGGCGCTCGGCAGCGGCGTCCTCGCCGGGAACATCGCCAAGTACGCGAACACGGACTACGCGTATGTTCGGATCGAGGCGACACCGCCGGATCGGGCCGAGATGGCGACGTTCGCGCTCGCGCAGGTCGGCAATGAGTACGGCTATCTGACCATCGTCTCAATCGCGCTCGGTTTGCTCACCTCCGGACGGTTGACGTTCGGGCTCTCCGGCACGGAGATCTGTTCGGGCCTCGTGGCGCGCATGCTCGAGCGAGGCACCTATTCTTGGGTCGATCCGCCGTCGGTGATGCCGGCCGATTTGGCGCGCTTCTTCAACTCCCCAGGACCTACGTAGCTCGGTAGCGCCCCGGCCGAGCCGTAGTCGACGATCCAAGAAGACGCGGCGCGCGGGAGGCGTACGCGCGCTCCTTGTGTAGAGGGCTGGGCCTGATGCCCAGCCCTCAGCTTCTCAGCCTCGACTAGGGCACCAGCGGGACAACGTCGGCCCGCCCTGGAACGAGTGCCCAGATCACGCCCCAGAGCGTGGATCCGCGGAAGGCGATCGACGTCAGGATCGGGACGTGCGACACGACGGTCTGGCACGAGCCGGCGGCGAGGTCGCATGCGTGAACGGAGCCTCCGACGCCACCGCCTCCCTCGAGCGCGAGCCAGCTCGCGTCCTCGAGCTGCGCGACGTACAGCTTGCCGTCGGGACCGAACGCGAGGTCGATGATGGAGGTCAGGCCGCTCGCGACGACGGAGCAGGCTGGACTCGTGCCGCAGTGGGCGTGGCGCGTGCCGGGAGCGACCCGCCAGACGCGCGAGAGGCCGAGCGTGGCCGGGACGCCCGTCAGCTCGCCCACGTAGTAGGCGCCGTCGGGACCGATGGCGACCGACGTCGGGACTGCCTGGGCGCCGTTCTGCTCCGGGAACGTCGCGACCCAGTCGATGCGCCCCGTGTCGTTGGCGACCAAGAGGTCGTTCCCGGCTGCGTCGGCGAGGAGTGTCTTGCCTCCTGCCATCCGCGCGAGGTCGAACGGGTCCGAGCCTTCCGCGGTCCCGTCGCCGGCAGGGTCGTTCTCCACCTCGTACTGCTGCAGATCGGCGAGCTTGCGCGCCGACCCCTTCGACACACGGAAGAGCGCACCGTGCGCCCCAGGGGCGAACGTGCTCGTGAGTGCGAGCATGTCACCCCGCCCGATCGGCGCGATGTCGGTGACGCCCGGAAGCGACGCCACGAGCGCGCCCGTGTCGGCGTCGACGACGCCCTTCCCCGCATCGGCGACGAGCAGTTGCCCGCCCGGCGCCGTGCCGATGCCGAACATCGGGCTCGCGTAGAAACTCGGATCCGCTTGCGCGGCTGTGGGCAGGAGAACCGCCGCAGCGACGAACGCAACGGCCGCAGCCCAGACACTCTTCGTGCTCACGGACACTCCCCCTCTAGTTAGAATGACTGATGATCAGAGATCCTGTCAAAATAAGGAACGAAATGTCAAGCAGCGGCGAACCAGCGCTGCCAGGCTCGTCCCGGCATGAGCGCCCGAACATCGGGATCCTCCTCCGCGACCCCTTCCAGGAGGTCGTGCGGCGCGTCAGCGTGGGCCTTACCGATGCAGGGTTCGACGACCTTCGGTCAGCGCACACCGCCGTGTTCCAGCACATCGAGGCGGGCGGGTCGCGCCTGACCGACCTCGCCGAGCGCGCTCAGATCACGAAGCAGTCCATGGGCTACCTCGTCGATTACCTCGAGCAGCGCGGCTACCTCGAACGGCGTCCCGACCCGAGCGACCGCCGCGCCGCCCTCATCTCTCTGACCGAACGCGGCTGGGAGCAGATCCGCGCCGCGCTGAGGATCATCGCCACGATCGAGGAGGAATGGGGCAGCCGACTCGGCGAGCCTCGCATGCAGCAGTTACGGGAACTCCTGGGCGATCTCGGGCACCTCACCGGCAACGCCTGAGCTGCGGTTCCGCCCGCTCACGGCGGTTCTGTCGATGCGGCGGCGTCGCTCCTCGAGTAAGCGGTGCGCGCAACCCGCGCGGGAGAGATCGCTGCACGAACACGGCTGCCCCGAAGTCGGCTCGCTGCCGCATCGATCGTTGCTCCTCGCCGCACTCCGACGCGCCCCCGTTGAGGGCCGGCCGCTCGCTCCACTTCAGCCGCTACACGAGCGGCGTGGTCGAACGATCACCAGTAGGAGGTGTTGAACGCGACGAGCAGTAGGTCAGGGGAAGACGTCTTCACGCAGATGCGGCCCGAGCTAATCACATCGTGTGGCGAAACGCTCGTTTTCGGTGCCGAGAAGGCGGTGGTCCTTGATCCGCCCCTGATCCGCTCATTGTGTCCGCCGGTGCCATCCAGGGGCACTTCTTGTCGCTTGAGGAGTGCCGCGAACCTCGCGGGGTCCAAGCCCTTTAGGCCTCAGCAAGTGAAGCCGACGCCCGGACTCGAACCGGGGACCCCTTCATTACGAGTGAAGTGCTCTACCAGCTGAGCTA
>Ga0209577_10004756_pt1 | contig 12746 bp, 13 predicted proteins | sample GraSoiAngelo_109_FD_185874 | JGI IMG/M metagenome (GOLD analysis project Ga0209577, IMG submission 185874) | Grasslands soil microbial communities from the Angelo Coastal Reserve, California, USA - 14_0903_12_20cm (SPAdes) (version 2) | ecosystem: Environmental > Terrestrial > Soil > Grasslands... | reverse complement strand
AGAGGAATTATGGCCGACCATAAATACCTGACCTCTCCGCCGAAAATCACCACCATGCCGCCGGGCGTGCCCTACATCGTCGGTAACGAAGCGGCCGAGCGCTTCTCTTACTACGGGATGAACTCCGTCCTGACCATGTTCATGACCAAATACCTTTTGGACAAGATGGGGCACTTGAGCGTCATGCAGCCGGCGAACGCCGAAGCGTGGTATCACACCTTTGTTTCGGCGCTTTATTTTCTGCCGATCTTCGGCGCGATCCTAGCCGATGCGGTTTTCGGGAAGTTTCGGGTCGTCTTCTGGTTGTCGATTGTCTACTGCGGCGGCCACCTCACCCTGGCACTAATGGGATCGCCCGTCGCGCATGCGATCGAGCCGCGTTACTTACTCGCCGTCGGTCTTCTGATGATCGCGCTCGGCGCCGGCGGAATTAAACCGTGCGTCTCAACAAACGTCGGCGATCAATTCGGGGCATCAAACAAGCATTTGCTGACGCGCGTCTTCAACTGGTTTTATTTTTCCATCAATGCCGGCTCGGCCTTCTCGACGCTCCTGATTCCTTGGTTGCTCGAACCCTACCAAGCTGCGCCGGATGGATTCATCGCCAAAATGTCGCCATCCATTGTCGGGTTTCTTGAGAGTCCGCGCCTGCATAGTCCGGACATCGCCTTCGGACTTCCCGGCGTGTTCATGGCTCTTGCCACATTCATCTTTTGGCTTGGTCGCAAAAAATTTGTCCACATTCCGCCGGTCGGCTTACGCACATATGGCCGCGAAATCTTCAACAAAGAGACGGGGAAGATCCTGCTCAATATTTTAATTCCAGTTCCTTTTATCGCGATCTTCTGGGCGTTGTGGCAGCAAAATTTTTCTTCATGGATTCTTCAGGCGGAGTCGATGGATCGACATCTGTTCGGTATTGAATGGCTGTCATCGCAAATTCAGACGGTTAATCCGATTTTTATTCTGATCATGCTGCCGCTCTTTTCTTACTGGCTTTATCCTGCGGTTGAGAAGGTCGTTCGTTTGACTCCGCTGCGGAAGATCGGTGCCGGATTGTTTGTCACGGCGGCATCATTTTTTCTCGTCGCCATGATTCAAACGCGCATAGACGCCGGCGAGCGACCGGGCATAATTTGGCAGATCTGGGCGTTCGTGATTTTGACCGCAGGCGAAACGCTGGTTTCGCCGACGCACCTCGAGTTCTCCTACACCCAAGGGCCAATCAAACTCAAATCGCTCGTCATGTGCACGTATTTGTTCGCTGTCTCGCTCGGCAACGTGTTCACCGCTGCGGTCAATTTCTTCATCCAAAATCCTGACGGCACAGTGAAGTTGCAGGGAACTAGCTACTTCATGTTTTTCGTTTGGGTAATGCTGGGTACCGCAGTGCTATTTGCCGTCGTCACTCCGTTTTACAAAGGCCGCACCTACTTGCAGGACCAAGCGGAGGCTCCCCCTGCGGCTGAACCCGCGATTGGATTTGTGGTCCAGCCGGAGGCATAGCAGCGGCCGAGTTTGGATGAGATTGACACCGAGCCGATTCTCGCCCACGGCTCGCCCGCGTGATGCGCGTGCGACGCGACGTCTCAAAAACTGGTTATGAATAAAACGAAAGCTCTCGTCCCGCTGGAAGGCGGAGCTCTGCGACGCCGGTCTCGCGGAGCTCGACCCTCCATCATTGGTCGATCCAGATTGCCTGGCGTCCGACTGCGAATTCTCTTTGTATTAGTTTCGTTAGTTATGCCGCTAACAAACGTTAGCGCTACGCCCCAGGATGAACAGTTCCAACAGATCGCGCACGATTACATCGAAGGCTACCTGGTTACTCATCCAGAGAATGCTACGGAGCTGGGAGATCATCGCTTCGACGACAAGCTGACGGATTATTCCGCGGAGGCACGTGTCCAGGAACTGGCGCGGGCGAAGCAAACGCGGCAGCAACTCGAAGGACTCACTGACCTTTCACAACTGACCGGCGCGAACAAGGTCGATCTCCGCCTGCTTAAGGACAAGGTCGACAACGAACTCTTCGACATCGAAGAACTAAAGGAATGGGAATGGAACCCGCTGGTTTACAACCAAAGTCTCGCCAACAGCGTCTATTTGCTGGTGGCGCGCGATTTCGCACCAGCGGATCAGCGCATTCTGAATTTGCGCAAGCGCCTGGAGGGAATTCCCGCCGTCATCGCTCAAGCCAAGACCAACTTGAAACATTCGCCCAAGATCCATACCGAGACCGCGATCGAGCAGACCCAGGGCGCAATTTCGTTAGTGCGCGAGGGCCTTTCACCTTTGCTCAATCAAGCGCCGCAAGTGGCAAAAGATCTGGGACCCATCCAGGAAAAAACGGCGAAGGCGCTCGAAGATTACAAGACGTGGTTGCAAAAAGATTTGCTCCCACGGTCAGATGGCGATTTCCGCCTGGGTGCTGACAAGTTTCGCAAGAAATTGCGCTTTGCCCTCGCTTCCGATCTCTCGATGGAAGAGATCATGCAGCGCGCCCAGGCTGATCTGGCGCAAACCCAAAAAGCAATCTACGAAACCGCGCTTCCACTTTACAAAAAATATTTTCCCAACGCGGACAAGAAAGCGCTGGCCGACAAGAAGAAGGTCACTAGCGCGGTTCTGGACAAGCTGGCCGAGCAGCATCCGGACGACAATACCATCGTCGGTTATGCGCAAAAAATCGTGCGCGAAGCGACCGAGTTTACCAAACAGCGCGACCTCGTCGCGGTGCCGGAAAAGCCGCTTGAGGTCATCGTCATGCCAGAGTTCAAACGCGGACAGGCGATTGCCTACTGTGATCCACCAGGACCGCTCGAGCAAAATGGCAAAACATTTTTCGCGGTCGCACCGACGCCAAAAGATTGGAGCGCACAGCGTAAAGAATCGTTCTTCAAGGAATACAACAATTACATGTGCCGCGACCTGACCGTGCACGAAGCGATGCCCGGACATTATTTGCAACTGGCCCACGCTAATGAATTCCGCGCACCAACCTTGGTCCGCGCAATTTTCCAGAGTGGAACGTTCATCGAAGGCTGGGCCGTATATTGTGAACAAATGATGGCAGAACAAGGCTACGGCGGGCCGGAAGTGAAAATGCAACAGTTGAAAATGCGATTGCGCGCGATTTGCAACGCCATCATCGATCAGGGGATTCACGCAAAAAACATGAGCGAAAAAGAAGCGATGGATTTGATGATGAAAGAAGGTTTCCAGCAGGAAGGCGAGGCGGTTGCGAAATGGAAGCGCGCCCGGCTTAGCTCGGCGCAACTATCGACCTACTTCGTAGGCGTGGCCGAGCACCTTGACTTGCGTGATCGTGCCAAAGCGAGAGATGGCACAGCCTTCAATCTCAAAAACTACAATAACACCGTCATCTCCTTTGGCAGCCCGCCAGTGAAATACGTTCGCGAATTAATGGGACTGTAGTTGGAAAACCAAGGAGCGGCGGTCTCCGAGCCGCTGTTTATATAAATCGGCAGCTGGGAAGCAGCCGCTCCTTGATTGCTCCATGATTTTCGTGCGTGACATCGGACACGATCGGCAAATCATGCTTAATCCATGAGCTTTAACAAAAATATTGGAATGCTTTTGCTGGCGATCTATTTGATTCTCGTTGGCTTGATTGCAGTGTTTGGATTCAACTTCGGCTTTATTCCAGGAATCATCGCCCTTGTCGCCGGCATCTTCATTATTCTCGGGCGTTAAACGCCAAGCCCAAGGAACAGCGGTTTCCAAGCCGCCGATTAATTAAACGGGCAGTCTGAAAACTGCCTATCCTGGCTTCGGCGACTGGGAAGGCGCCGCTTCTTGGAGACTGTCATCCCGAGCCACGTCGAGGGATCCCGTCGCGTTACCTTCAAGTCTGTGCCACGGGATTCCTCGACTTGGCTCGGAATGACGGCAATTTGCGGCATGCGTAATATCGGCACCTGGATGCGCCGCTCGGACGAGAAATATTTCGCGCCATTTTTCGCGAAATGTCCAGATATCAAGGTTTGGAATGCGGCTCGGCGCGACGGTCCATTCGAACAAATGGATGGTTTATTGCTCACCGGCGGACCCGACGTTGCTCCCCAGTTCTTAAACCAACCTGTTCCCGATCCGTCTGTAATCGAAAAGGATGTGAATCCCGATCGCGATCGCTGGGAACTCGACGCAATCAAGAAGGCGATCGAACGCGGGCTTCCGATTTTCGCGATCTGCAAAGGGTTGCAAACTCTCAACGTCGCGCTCGGCGGCAGTCTCCATCTCGATATCGCAGGCCATAACCTGCCTGATCAGAAGACGCACGATGTCCAACCGCTCCGATCCGATCGCAAAACGCGCCATCGTTTTGAAAAAGTGAATAGCTCGCATCATCAGGCGATTAACAAACTGGGCGCTGGTCTCGAAGTGGAGTCCTGGTGCGCTACCGATGACATCGTCGAGCAGGTGAAACTGCGCGATTATCCCTTCGCTCTCGGAGTCCAATACCATCCCGAGCGTGGAAAGATTTATGATGAGTTGTTCGATGATTTCCTTTCGCGGGTGGGAAGTCGTTAAAGCGATGAAGGGATGAAGCGATGAAGCGGTGAGGCACGGCAGTTGTTTCTTGCGCATTAACCCTTCAACGCTTTAACGCTTTAACGAACCATGTCCGCTCCGCAAAACACCATCGCCATCGTTTACGACTACGATCAAACACTGAGTCCGAGCTACATGCAGGACGAAGTGGTATTCCCGGCATTTGGAATTAACAGCGAGATTTTCTGGCGACGTTGTTCCGAGCTAGTGCGCGAGCAGGGCTACGATAATGAGCTCGCTTACATGAAAGTCTTGCTCGATCAGCTCGGGATGGATCGGCCAACCAATGAGGAACTCAAAAAACTCGGCGCGAAGCTTAACTTCTACAAAGGTTTGCCGGAGATGTTTGAGGAATTTTGTGGCGGCGAAGGTTTACTCACCGCCGAACACGTCGCCTATGACATCACGGTCGAGCATTACATCATTTCATCGGGCATGAAGGTATTGATCGATGGCAGCCGGCTCGCGCCTTATGTGCGCGCCATTTTCGGTTGCGAGTTCGCGACCGACAACGAAGGTCGCATCACTTTCCCGAAGCGCGTCATCAGTCACACTCAAAAAACGCAGTTTCTCTTTCGTATTAATAAAGGCTTTCTCGACATGGCGCAGGACGTGAATGATCACATGGATCCTGAAATTCGGCCGATTCCATTCCCCAATATGATTTATGTCGGCGACGGTCCGACGGACGTGCCGTGCTTCACCGTGATGAAGAAAAACGCCGGTCAAGCAATCGCGGTTTATAATCCTGATGATTCGCAGCGTGTTGGTTTCAAAAAATGCTATCAGCTCTCCACGCATGCCGACCGGGTGAAACACATCGCGCCGGCTGATTATCGGCGGAACACGCATCTGCGCATGTTGCTCGAGCAAATGGTGGAAGAAACCGCGAACCGGATCGTGGAGCAGCGCAAGCTCGCCGTTGAGACAGGCACCGTGCGCGCGCCGAAACATTAGCTTCCAATTGGTAGGGATGGCTCTCCGAGCCGTCCCACGAATTTGTTTTCAAGGGATGTTGCGACGCCTCGGAGATGCGTCCCTACCTTTCGGCCGGCAACAGGACGTACGGCCAATCTTCGTATTTCGCGACCAGTCCCGCACGAACAGGATTCTGCAAAATGTAGCCTTTTTCCCGCCAACCTTCATCTCCGCGCAAGCGATGATCGAAAAAGTCGCGCTGCCACTGAATTTTTGCGCGCCTCGACGTAAATCGCTTCCAGCTCGCGACGAGGTTCGTCATCGTCGCATCCAACCCGAAACTCACAAGAAAGTGAACATGATCAGGCATCAGCACCATCACGTGCACGAACCACCTTTGTTCGCGCTCATAAAATCGCGCAGCCTCAAAAAGAATCGACGCAACCTCAGAATGGCAAAGCTGATTTGACCGGCGTTGCTTGCAGCAGATGGTGATAAAGAAAATTTCTTGCGCCGGGTCGAGCGACAATGGTGGATCATGAGGCAAAGCGCGTCGGGCAATTACATCGCGGTAGGGATGGCTCTCCGAGCCGTCCCACGAATTTGTCTTCATTGGATGTTTGGGACGCCTCGGAGATACGTCCCTACCGATTGTATTTCAGCCGCGATCTTCATTGCTTCCGCAAAACTGCGTCCGCTTTCCGCCACGATCGGTTGATACGGAATCGGCGGCGGATTTAGATCGCGAATGGTAAACTCAACCGGAACGTCACCCATCACGCCTGCAAAGAATTCGGCCTGCTGCATGGTGAATGGAAAGACGGGATACATGGCGTAGCCATTGATCCCATTGTTCAACGCTGTCCGCGATACCGTTGAGGAGACCGAGAAAACGGCCGCGATAGCTTGATAGTTCCGCAAAAAATAAAGCTCAGCGGCCTCGCGATCGTTTTCCATCCGAAAACCGTCGAGTTTTAGTTGGTCAGCTTCGTTCGTCTCGTTCGGGTGCGGACGATAAATCAAAGTGTGCCCGGTGAAATTCCGCCGCAAATAATCGAGACAGCGATTGAGTTGTTCGACGTAAACATCGGGTGACACGTTATGAATTAGCAGGAAGGGCGCCGAAAAAGATCACCTGGCGACTGATACCATCTCCATTTCTGTCGCTGACTTGTGGCAAATCCCGCAGCTCGGCCACCGCTGGGAAATTTGGCGAATATGATTTTCGGATTGTTCGAGACATCGGCCCCGCCGTTACTCATGACCACGATTCGATGGTAGAGCGATTCCGGATTTTTTTGCAGACGCTCGACGCGGACCCCATCGCCCCTGGATTTATACGCGGCTTGAAGTGGAGGGTTCGGTTTAAACCCGCCATCGGTTCGACAATCCGATTTTCTAACCAGCCCGAAGTGGTAAATCGATAGCGGGTGCGCTCGCCGACACGGGTAAGATCGCGATAAACTTTTTCTGCGACGCAAAGCACCTTCTTCGCCTCCGGATGCGCCGAGATCGTCGCATTGGAAATGGTCAGAATTCCACCCACGCAAACAATGAGATCGCGTTTTTTACCGATCGGTAGCTGCGCGATTGCTTCGCGCCGCGCGGCGGATTCACGGTAGAGTCGCGACAAATCACGCAAACCACGGCACGTATTCACGCGTGGGAAAGCATGAGTCTCGTCAAATTGTCCCGCATACGGCCGCCGTTGTGCGTGGTCCCACCATTTCGAATGCTCGTGCAACAAATGCACACCGCCTGGAAATTGTGCGCGAACCGCCTGCGCCACCGCAATCGCTGTCGGCAACCGGTCCGGTCGGGAAATTACAATCCAGACTCTGCTCTCGCCATTCATACGCCGCGCGTCGTGGGCGACCAGATGAATTTGTGCATCTGCAATTGAAAACGCGCTTTCAGATTGTCGGCTAACATCCACTCTACAATTTCGCGTGGTTCAATCCGGCCAAATATCGGTGAAAATAAAACGGCGTGACAGCGCTCGGAGAGATTGTGCTCGCGCATCTTGTCGCGTGACCATTCGTAGTCTTCGCGCGAGCCAACAACGAATTTCACTTCGTCGCGCTTGGTCAAATGCTGAATGTTCGACCACAGATTCCTCTCGCATTCGCCGCTGCCGGGAGTTTTCAAGTCCATGATGCGATGCACCCGCAGATCGACCTTCGAAATATCGTGTGCGCCGCTTGTTTCCAGCAGCACTGTTTTTCCGGCATCAGTCAGCGCACTCATCAATGGAAGAACATTTTTTTGCAGGAGCGGCTCGCCGCCGGTGATTTCGACCAACGGACAATCGAATTTCAAAACTTCAGTCGTAATCTCGGGCAACGTTTTCTTTTCGCCTTCGTAAAAGGCATAGGCGGTGTCGCAATAAGTGCAGCGCAGGTCGCAGAAGGTCAGCCGCACAAACACGCATGGAAGTCCCGCCCAAGTGCTTTCACCCTGAATCGAGTAATAGATCTCGTTAACAGTCAGCGTTGCGGTGCGCGGTTCAGTGATCGCGTTCATTGGAAATGGAGGAGGAGCCGAATGGCGAACCATAACATAACCTCAGCGGTGATGGCTTCGGTACCGACCTGCCAGCTCGGATGGGAAAAAACATGCGCGCCCAATCTTACCGCCGTGCATAAAACTACGCCCCAGGTCAGCGCACCGAAAACGACCGCGACCGCGATGCCGAGGGACTGTCGCACACTTGCGTTTTGTGCGGGCTGGCTGCCGATAACGGCCAGCCAGAAAATGACGCTCCACGGACTCATCAATACGATAAAGACACCGAGCAAAAATCCGCCGCGCCTTTGGTTTTTTGGCGCTTGAAACTGAAAGCTGCGATGGGCGCGATAGATTTTCCATGCTCCAATAGCGAAGTGGGCCGCTAAAAATAGGAGCAGTGCCAGACTTACGATCGCGAGCACACGTCGGATCTCGACCGAGTTGAGCAGGGCGCCCGCGCCGACGGAAACGCAAAAGGCCCAGATGAAATCGCCGGTGCACGCGCCAAGACCGATTGGCCAGGCCGACCAGAATCCACCGCCCCGGTCCTTTGGCAATAAACCGCGCCGGATCATTTCGGCATTAATTGGCCCTGGCGGCCAGGCAACCGACCAGCCGAGAACGTAGCCATTTACCAGGGTGCTGAGCGTCATCATTTCACGCGGACTAAATCTGCGCTAAGAATGCCAGCGATGTCCGAACGAATCGAACGTCTTTTTGCCCGGTGCCGCGACGAAGATCGTGCCGCCTTCATTCCCTACATTTGCGCGGGCGATCCAAATCTTGCCCGGACCGTTAAGATCGCACTGGCGTTGGAGAGAAACGGCGCGGATTTGCTTGAGCTCGGCTTGCCATTTTCTGATCCGCTGGCAGATGGCATTGTCAACCAACTGGCGGCGCAGCGCGCGCTGCAAGCCGGGGCAACTGCGCGCGGCGTGCTCGATTGTGTGCGCGAGATTCGGCGTGCCTCCGAGATCCCGATTGTGCTCTACACGTATCTGAATCCGATTTTCCGATTCGGCATTGATAAATTTCATCAGGCTGCGGCGGACGCCGGTGTGGACGGTTTCCTCATTCTCGATTTACCGCCCGAAGAAGATACGAAAACCAAACAGGTTGACTGCTTAAAGCAGTCAAGTTCGAGAATTGGGAATGGCGGAAATGCGGAAGATATAGTTTGGGTGCGATTAATTGCGCCGACTACACCGCCGGAGCGAATCGCCCTTATCGCGAAATCCGCCCGCGGATTTATTTATTATGTCTCGCGCGAAGGCGTAACCGGCGCACGCGATTCGGTCGCGCAATCGCTTGAAGAAAAGCTAACGATGATCAGGCGATACACCGATCTGCCCATCGCAGTTGGCTTTGGTATTTCGAATCCGGAACAAGCGACAACAGTGGCAAAGATTGCGGATGCGGTCGTTATCGGAAGCGCAATTGTGGACTTGATTGGGAAGGTTGGGGATGCCGACGATCTGGCCGATGGCGTCGGCAAGTTCGTTGCGCCTTTTGCGTCCGCCATCCGCCAAACGCGCAAAGGCCGTTAGCTGTCATCCCGAGTCCGGCAGCTGCCGGATCGAGGGATCCCGATGCGAAAGCTTTAAGATAACGCCACGGGATCCCTCGACTTCGCTCGGGATGACCGGTAGGCGAACGGTTGGCATCGAGGCAGCCATGTGGTACACAAACACATGCTGCGATTCACCAAGATGAATGGTGCGGGGAACGACTTTGTCATGATCGACAATCGCGCTGGCGAAGTGCATTTGAGCGCGCAGCAAATCGCGAAAATTTGCGATCGTCATCGCGGGGTTGGGGCGGATGGGGTTTTGTTGGTCGAGTCCGCGACCAATAGCGCTGACTTTCGGATGCGTTACTACAACAGCGACGGCGGGGAAGCGGAAATGTGCGGCAATGGCGCGCGTTGTTTTGCTCGCTTCGTAGAAAAAGTTGCCGATGCGAGGAAAAAAGTTTCGTTTGAAACGCCCGCTGGAATCATTGCCGCACAACTTCAGGGCGAACTCGTGACTCTGCACATGAGCGAGCCGACCGACTTGCAGCTAAATGTGACGCTCACGGTCGGCTACGAGAACAAAATCATTCACTTTGTTAACACCGGAGTTCCGCATGTTGTTATTCCAGTTGTTAACATCGAAGAGATTGATGTGTTGCACGAAGGCGCTGCCATTCGTCGGCACGAAATGTTTTCGCCCAAAGGCGCAAACGTGAATTTCCTGGAAGGACGCGGCGGAAACAAAATCGCAATCCGCACTTATGAGCGTGGAGTCGAGGGCGAAACGTTAGCCTGTGGTACAGGCGTTGTGGCGAGCGCGCTCATTTTTGCGGCCACGGAAAAAACCGACGGGCCCATTGGCGTGCTAGTGCGTGGCGGCAGCGAATTAAGTGTTGATTTTGGCCGCGACGGCGAGCGCTTCACAGATGTCACACTCACAGGGCCGGCCGATTTTGTCTTCGAGGGCACGATCGAATTGTAATCGCGCTCTTCTGTAAGCGGCGGTCTATGACCGCCGGGCCGAACGAACTGGCGAAAAGGAAATGATCGGCGCTCATAGAGCGCCGCCACAGGAAAGAAATGTTTTGCGGAGGCACGGTTGAAGTGTGAGCGGTTGTTCTGTAGCGGCGGTCTATGACCGCCGGGCCGAACTTGGCGCACCCAATTTTAACTTTGTAACTTTGTAAATGTTTCGCGGCACCTTCACCGCTCTGGTTACGCCCTTTCGCGAAGACGCGATTGATTTCACTGCGCTGCAGAATTTAATCGAATCGCAGATCGCAGCTGGCATCGACGGAATTATTGCCGTTGGAACTACAGGCGAATCGCCCACGCTCACCCATGACGAACGCAAAGAGGTGATTCGGTTCGCCATTCAAACTGCCAACAGGCGTTGCCTGGTTCTTGCCGGTACCGGCTCCTATTCCACGCGCGAAGCAATTGCGGCTACCGAACAGGCAGAAAAACTTGGAGTCGATGGCGCGTTATTGGTTGGCCCCTACTACAACAAGCCGAGCCAGGAAGGATTGTTTCGTCACTTTTCCGCGATTGCCAAATCCACCCCGCTTCGTCTGATGCTCTACAATATTCCGGGACGCTGCGGCGTTGATATCGTCGCGGAAACAGTGGCGCGAATCCAAAGGGATTGCCCGAATGTGGTTTCAATCAAGGAAGCCGGGGGGAATGTTGATCGCGTTAGTGAATTACGCGTGCGTTTGCCGGATGCATTCACGGTTTTGAGCGGCGACGATGGATTGACTCTTCCGTTTTTGGCGGCTGGCGCGGTCGGAGTGGTGAGTGTCGCGTCGAATTTATTGCCGCGCGAAATGTGCGAGCTGGTCAGGGCATTTACCAATGGCGACATCAAGCAGGCGGAGCGATTGCACCGCAAACTTTACTGGTTGTTCAAAGACTTGTTTATCGAGCCAAATCCGGTGCCGATAAAGACGGCTTTGTCGTGGCGCGGGACAATTTCAGCGGAAGTGCGACTGCCGCTTTGCGAAATGAGTGCCGCGAACCAGGCCCGCTTGCGCAAAACCCTGGAGGAATTTGAACGCGAATAATGCTGTACTTGTAGCTGCCGCCGTCGCTGGCGGCAGAATTCCAGGTCGCTGGAGACAGCAGCAGCTACAACAGCGACAGGTAAAACGAAGATGATGACAAGACTTCGTATTGGACTTGTGGGCGCCGCGGGTCGGATGGGGCAGGCGATCGCAGAGGTTGCTGCAAGCGAGAACGCGGAGATTATTGCAAAATCGGATCTCGGCGATCAGATCACGTCAGCGAATGCGGATGTGCTGATTGATTTCAGCAGCGCGGCAGCAGCTGAAGCTATTTGCGATGCGGCGATGAAATCGAACATTGCCCTCGTAATCGGAACAACCGGACATTCGGCTAAAGAGAAGCAAGCGATTGAAACGGCGGCGCGGAAGATTCCAGTCGTGTTCGCATCAAATTTCAGCATCGGGGTGAATGCGCTCTTTGCCCTGACGGAGCGAACCGCGAAAGTTCTCGGTGACGACTTCGACCTCGAAATTGTGGAAACGCATCATCGAATGAAGAAAGATGCGCCGAGCGGAACGGCGAAAACGCTGGCAGAAATTTTGCAGCGCGCACGCAATACAAAAAAAATGAGGCATGGGCGCGAAGGAATGATTGGCGAGCGCGAGCGATCGGAGATTGGCATTCATTCCGTGCGCGGCGGCGATGTGGTGGGGGATCATACCGTGATTTTTGCCGGACAGGGTGAGCGGGTCGAGTTGACGCATCGCGCGAGCAGCCGCGAAACATTCGCGCGTGGCGCCTTGCGCGCAGCGCGATGGGTCATCGGAAAACCAGCGGGGCTTTATGACATGCGCGATGTGCTGGGGATATCTTGACGTTGTAGCGGCGATCGCTGGTCGCGGCAGCCGCGGCCGACGACCGCGGCTACAGAGATTATGAGAGCGGCGATTGCGCTTGGGTCTAATCTTGGTGATCGGCTGGCGAATTTACAGAGCGCGCGCGATCGGATTCGGGCACTCGATGGCATCACGGAGCCAACGGTGCAGTCAGCGGTTTATGAAACCTCGCCGGTCGATTGCGAACCGGGCGCGCAAAATTTTTACAACGCGGTTATTGAGATTGGGTTCGAGAAATCGGCTGACGCGCTTTTTGAAGCGCTGCAAAAAATTGAGCGCGACCTCGGGAGAGAACGCAACCATGAGCGCAATGTATCGCGCGCGATCGATCT
>Ga0209577_10004752_pt1 | contig 12748 bp, 17 predicted proteins | sample GraSoiAngelo_109_FD_185874 | JGI IMG/M metagenome (GOLD analysis project Ga0209577, IMG submission 185874) | Grasslands soil microbial communities from the Angelo Coastal Reserve, California, USA - 14_0903_12_20cm (SPAdes) (version 2) | ecosystem: Environmental > Terrestrial > Soil > Grasslands... | reverse complement strand
GGTGCCCACCTCTCTATAGGCCGCCATCTGCGGTGGCTGTAGGCATGTTAGTCCCCGCTTCCGTCACGGTCGCCGGGAAACCATTTGGCGCCTTAGCACTCTAATGACACGAGTGCTAAAATTTTCCGGTCAAGGAGGAACGGCTATGGCTTTGCAAGCAGCGATGCCCCTGCCCGTGTCGGCAGCGATGCCGATGCCGACAGGCAGCCTCGAGGCTTACATCCAGACGGTGAACCGCTTCCCGATCCTGAGTGCCGAGGAGGAGCGGCGCCTCGCGCGGCGCTTCCGCGATGACGGCGACCTGGACGCGGCGCGCCAGCTCGTGCTTTCGCACTTGCGGCTGGTGGTCGCCGTGGCGCGCGGCTACCTCGGCTACGGGCTGCCGCACGCCGACCTGATCCAGGAAGGCAACATCGGCCTGATGAAGGCGGTGAAGCGCTTCGATCCCGAGCGGGGCGTGCGCCTCGTGTCCTTCGCCATCCACTGGATCAAGGCGGAGATGCATGAATACATCCTGCGCAACTGGCGGCTCGTGAAGGTCGCGACCACCAAGGCGCAGCGCAAGCTCTTCTTCAACCTGCGCTCCATGAAGAAGGGGCTCGCGCCGCTCACCAGCCAGGACGTCGAGCGCGTCGCGGGCGAGCTCAACGTGAAGCCCGAGGAAGTCGTCGAGATGGAAACGCGCCTCGCCGGCCAGGAGCTCGCTTTCGAAGGCGAGCGCGACGATGACGAGGCGTACGCGCCGGTGCATTACCTCGCCGACGAGGCCGACGAGCCTTACCGCGTGCTCGAGGCCGTGGAGAGCGAGCGCGTGCGTACCGAGGGCCTGCAGAAGGCGCTCGCGACGCTCGATCCGCGCAGCCGCCGGATCGTAGAAGCGCGCTGGCTGCGCGAGAAGGACGCCGCTACCCTGCACGACCTCGCCGCGGAGTTCAAGGTCTCGGCCGAGCGCATCCGGCAGATCGAGGCGAAGGCGCTCGACAAGATGCGCAAGCTCCTGCCCGCGCCAGTGTAATCAACTAACCGATGTAACGAACGGCCGCCGAGCGCGGCCGTTTTTGTTTCAGCTCTGGTTCAAGATCACCGGCAGATCGTGCGGCAGGTCTTCGACGAGGCGATCGTGGCGCACGAGCAGGCGCAGCCGCCCCTGCGGATCGATGACGTACGACTGGGCGCTGTGGTCCACGGTGTAGGTATCGCCCTGCTTGCGCTTCTCGTAGTAGATCTTGAATTCCTTCGCCACGCGCTGCGTTGCGGCCGGATCGCCGCGCAGCGCGATGAAGCGTGGGTCGAACGCATGCACGTAGCGATCGAGGTCCTGCGGCGTGTCGCGCTCCGGGTCAACGGTGACAAAGAGCACCTGCACCCGGTCCGCGTCCGGGCCGAGCGTTTTCATCACGCCGGCGAGATCGGCGAGCGTGGTGGGGCAGACGTCCGGGCAGTGCGTGAAGCCGAAGAAGAGCACCACGGCCTTGCCGCGAAAGTCGGCGAGATGGCGCACACGGCCGCTGGTATCGGCGAGCTCGAGCGCCTTGCCGTAGTCCACTCCCGTGATGTCCGTGCTCTTGAACTTCGGGCCGCCACTGCAGGCGGCGAGCACGAGACTAAAGGTAATGATCGACCAGCAGCGCCGTGAAAAGAAAGGCGAGATAGGCAATCGAGTAACGGAAAGTGCGTTGCGCCACGGCGTCGCTGTAGGCGAAATAGATGCGCAGCGCGTAGCCGATGAACACGCCGCCGAGTGCCAGCGCGGCGAGGAGATACGCGAGGCCGCTCATCTGCACGACGTAGGGGAGCAGGCTCACGGCGAAGAGGATCAGCGTGTAGAGCAGCACCTGCAGGCGCGTGTAATGCGCGCCGTGCGTCACCGGCAGCATCGGCACCCCGGCGCGCGCGTAGTCCTCGGTGCGGTAGAGCGCGAGCGACCAGAAATGCGGCGGCGTCCAGGCGAAGATGATGAGGAATAGCAGCATCGCCTCGGTGCTGACCTCGCCCGTCACCGCCGCCCAGCCGAGCACCGGCGGCATGGCGCCCGAGGCGCCGCCGATGACGATGTTCTGCGGCGTGACGGGCTTCAGCAGCAGCGTGTAGATCACGGCATAGCCGACGAACGTGGCGAGCGTGAGCCACATGGTGAGCTCGTTCACGTAGTACGCCAGCATCCAAAGCCCGGCGCCGCCGAGCAGGCCGGCGAAGACGAGTGTCTCGCGGGTGCCGAGCTCGCCGCGCGCGAGCGGGCGCCAGCGGGTGCGGCGCATGAGCGCGTCGATCTTGCGCTCGACCAGGCAATTGATCGCCGCCGCGGCGCCGGCGACGAGCGCGATGCCGAGCGTCGCTGCGAGAAGCAGCCCCGGCGGCACCATCCCGGGCGTCGCGAGCAGCATGCCGATCACCGCCGTCAGCAGGATGAGCGAGACCACGCGCGGCTTGGTGAGCGCATAGAAGGCGCGCACGCGCTGCGCGAAACCGGCGGGAAGGACGTGGGTGCTCAAGAGAAGAAACGCAAGCCGCGGAAGGCGAAAAAGTTTAGCACGACGAGCGCCACCACGAGGAGCGCGGCGAGCGCGTTATGCGCCGCCGCGAGCGGCAGCGGCAGCCCGAGCGCCACGTTGGCCAGGCCGAGCACGAATTGCAATATGACCAATATTGCAACGGTAAGTGCGAGCGGCCGCGCGTAACGCCAGGCGCGCGCGGCCGCCGCGAGCACGGCGGCGAGCGCAACGAGCGCAAAGAGACGGTGCGTCCAGTGGATCGCCGTGAGCGCCGCGAGCGGCAGGAGCTCGCCCTCGCTCGTGCGGCCGAGCTCCCGCACCACATGAAAGGCGTTGGCGAAATCCATCGCCTGACCGCTGCAGAGCGGCAGATCGGGGCAGGCGAGCGCCGCGTAATTGGCGCTCACCCAGCCGCCGAGCGCGACCTGCACCGCAGCCGCCGCCAGCGCAATCGCCGCGGCCACGCGCAGCGTGCGCATTTCGGGCGCCCGGGCATGCGGCCATTGCGCAAGCGCCAGCCAGACGAGGAGCGCGAGGGTGCCCATGCCGCCCAGGAGATGCGTGGTGACGATGGCCGGCTTGAGCAGCATGGTGACCGTCCATTTGCCGAGCGTCGCCTGAAGCACGACGAGCAGCACGATGGCGAGCGCCAAGCCGCGGGAGCGGCGCAGGCGCCAGGCGCCGATCCCGAGGAGGAGAATGATGGCGCCGAGCGTGCCGGCGAGATAGCGATGGCCCATTTCCTTCCACGCCTTGGCGAGCGCGTCCTGGTCGGCGATTTCCGCGGGCAGCGGCCGTCCGTAGCAGAGCGGCCAGTCCGGGCAGCCGAGGCCGGCGTCAGAGAGGCGCACATAGGCGCCCATCACCACGACGACAAAGGCGAGCACGACCGCCGCGAGGCACAGGGCGCGATAAGCGCTCATCCGAAGCTCGAATACTTCAGCAGACGCTCCAGGTCCTGGATCATGCGCCTCGCGTCCGGCTCGGCCGGAAAGCGCATCATCAGATTGCCGAGCGGATCGACGAGGTAGATGTAAGCGAGCGCATCGCCGGGAAAGGCGCTGCGCAAGCCCGCATCGGCCGGCGCGATGCGGCTGTCATCGAGCGCGGCGATGAGCTCGGCGCGCGGCGTGCCGGCGTCGGTTAGGAGCCACAGGCGCTCGATGCGCTCGGCGTTGCGCCCTTGCGCGCGGCGCACCTGGCGCACGATGTAGAGCTTGCGCTCGCAATTCGCACCGCAGGCCGGCGTATCGAGCGTGACGAGCACCCATTTGCCGCGCAGCGGCGCGAGCGGCCCGGCGAGCGCGCGGGGCGCGAGCAGCTCGCCGTAGTTCGCTCTTCCCCCCAGCGCCCACTGCCCTTCGTAGGCGAGCCAGCCGAGCGCGAGCGGGGCGGCGCATACGGCGAAGACGAGAGCAAGCTTAGCGCTCGGGGCCACGGCGGAAGGAAAGCACGATGGCGAGCACGATCGCGAGCGCGGCGAAGGTGTACCACTGCAGCGCGTAGCCCTCGTTCCTGTCGATGCCGAGATCCGCGCGCGGCCAGTCGCGCTCGAGGCCATCGTCCGTGTCCGAATGCTGCTCGATCACGAGCGGCTCGAGCGCAAGCCCGCTCTCGGCGGCGAACGCCGCGATGTCGAGGTTCTGGCGTACCGTTCCGCTCGAGGGCGCCGTGGCTTCGAGCGCGCGCGGCAGCCGCTCGAGCGCGATGCCGTCGATGCGCTGCACGCCCTCGGGCGTGCGCGTCACGATGACGCCGGGCGATGCCGGGGCGGCGACCCAGCCGCGATTGACGAGCACGTGCCACGCAGAATCACCGAGCTTGAGCGGCGTCACCACCTCGTAGCCCGCGCGCCCGTGGCGCATGCGGTTGGCGAGGAGCACCGTGCGCTCGGCCACGAACACGCCGCGCGCCGCCACGCGCCGGTGGATGAGCGGCCCGGCATGGACCGGCGCCGCCGGCAGCTCGAGCGGCGCGGCGCGAGCGGCCTCGTCGAGCTCGCGGGCAAGCGCGCGCTTCGTGTCCGCGCGGCGCGACTGCCAGTTGCCGAGCGCGATGAACACCACGCAGGCCGCGGCGGCGGCCGCGAGCGCCCAGCCACGCGGGCGGAAAGAGTATCCTCGGCGCATGCGCTACCTGGTGATCGGCGTGTTCCTGCTGATCGTCGCGAGCCTCTTCTCGGCGCTCTTCTTCATCTACCGCGACCGCGGCGGCTCGACGCGCGCGCTCAAGGCGCTCGCGCTGCGGGTGGGGCTGTCGGTGGGACTCTTCGCGTTCCTGATGCTTGGGTACTACCTCGGCTGGTTCCGCGAGCGCCTATAACCAGTAGACGAAGATGAAGAGGCCGAGCCACACCACGTCGACGAAGTGCCAATACCAGGCGACGCCCTCGAAGCCGAAGTGATGATCGGGCGTGAAGTGCCCGGCGATGCAGCGACCGAGGATCACCGAGAGCATGATCGCGCCACAGGTCACGTGGAAGCCGTGGAAGCCGGTGAGCATGAAGAACGTGGAGCCGTAGGCGCCCGTCGAGAGCTTCAGGTTGAGCTCGTGGTAAGCGTGCCCGTACTCGTACATCTGCAGGCCGAGGAAGGTGAGGCCGAGCGCGATGGTGAGCGCCATGAAGAGGATCAGCTGCCCGCGGCGGTTTTCCTTCAGCGCCCAGTGGGCGATCGTCACCGTCACGCCCGACGAGAGCAGCAGCAGCGTGTTGATCGCCGGGACGCCCCAGGCGGCCATCGGCGAGAACTGCTCCATGAAGCCCGGTCCGGCGGAGGGCCAGTGCGAGCCGAAACCCGGCCACAGCAGCGCGTTGCTCTCGATGCTCGCGAGGTCGGGCACCGAGTACTGGCGCACCCAGAAGAGCGCGCCGAAGAAGGCGCCGAAGAACATCACTTCCGAGAAGATGAACCAGCTCATGCCCCAGCGGAACGACACGTCCTCCCAGCGGCCGTACTTGCCGCCTTCGGATTCGCGGATCACGTCGCCGAACCAGCGCACCATCATGTAGAGCAGCAAGAGGAACCCGGCGCCGATCGACACCCAGCCGCCGTGGCGGCCGTTGAACAGGAACACCGCGCCCACGGCCATGAGAAACAGCGCCGCCGCGCCCATGATCGGCCAAGGCATCGGCGAGGGCACGGCGTAGTGGGCCTGCCGCTGGGGGGTGGTTGCGCTTTGCGCCATTCTTCTCTCCCTTTCAGCTCACGACGAGGCTGACGATGTAGCGCAGCGTCAGCACGAAAAGCACGACGAAGAGCACCGCCGCGATGACGAGCTGCACCGGCTTCACCTGCGCGCGCTCATGATCGGCGCGACGCCGGATACCGATCGCGCCGTAAAGCACGGTCTTCAGCGCATCGATCATCCCTTGCCCCCGCGGCCTGCCACCTCGAAGAACGTGTACGAGATGGCAATGCTCGTCACGTCCTTCGGCAGCTTCGGGTCGACCACGAACACGACCGGCATGCGGCGGCGCTCGCCCGGCCCGAGGGTCTGCTGGCTGAAGCAGAAGCATTCCAGCTTCTTGAAGTATTCGCCGGCGATCGCCGGCCCATAGCTCGGCACGGCCTGCGCGGTGACGGCCACCGGCTGGTCGTTGCGTACCTCGTACTCCACCGTGGCGAGCTCGCCGGGATGCACATCGATATGGTTCACGAGCGGCCTGAAATGAAACGCGAGCCCGTGCGCGTTGGCATCGAACTCGATCGTCACCTTGCGCGCAAGGTCGACCTGGCTATTGCGCGGCTGGGCGGCGACTTCGCCGAGCGCATTGATGCCGAGCGCCGCGCAAACGCGGTAGTACAGCGGCACGAGCGCGTAGCCGAAGCCGAACATGGCGACCGCGACCAGCGCGAGGCGTGCGAAGAGCTTGCGGTTTTGCTCGCGCAGCGTCATCGACCCATGAGCCAGAACTTGGCAATGATGCCGAGGAAAAAGGCGAGCGCCACGGTGGCGAGGACGAGCGCGGTGCGGGCGTTCCTGCTCATTTCAGTACCGGCGGCGTCTCCCAGGTGTGATAGGGCACCGGCGTCGGCAGATGCGTCCAGTCGAGCGAATCGGCGCCTTCCCACGGCATCTGCGGCGCCTGCGCGCCGCTCTTCAGCGTGGTGAAGAGGTTGTAGAGGAAGAGGAGCTGCGACACGGCGAAGCCGAAGGCGCCGATGGACGAGATCTTATTCCACGTCTCGAACATAAGCGGATAGTCCGGTATGCGCCGCGGCATGCCCGCCATGCCGAGGAAGTGCTGCACGAAGAAGATCATGTTGAAGAAGATGAGCGTCAGCCAGAAGTGCCACTGGCCGAGCGTCTCGTTGTACATCTTGCCGGTCCACTTCGGCAGCCAGAAATAGATGCCGGCGAACGCCGAGAACATGGCGCCGGCGACCATCACGTAGTGGAAGTGCGCCACCACGTAATAAGTGTCCTGCAGCTGGATGTCGATCGGCACGAGCGAGAGCACGAGGCCGGTGAAACCGCCGAGCGTGAAGAGAAAGAGGAACCCGATGGCGAAGAGCATCGGCGTCTCGAAGGAGAGCGAGCCTTTCCACATCGTCGACACCCAGTTGAACACCTTCACGCCGGTCGGCACCGCGATCAGCGTGGTGGCGTACATGAAGAAGAGCTGCCCGGTCACGGGCATCCCCACCGTATACATATGGTGCGCCCAGACGATGAAAGACAGGATGGCGATCGCCGCCGTGGCATAGACCATGGAGGCGTAGCCGAACAATGGCTTGCGGGAGAAGGCCGGGATCACCTGCGAGATGACGCCGAACGCGGGCAGCGCGATGACGTACACCTCCGGATGGCCGAAGAACCAGAAGATGTGCTGGTAGAGCACCGGGTCGCCGCCGCCCGCGGCGTTGAAGAACGTGGTGCCGAAGTGCCGGTCGGTGAGCGTCATGGTCACTGCGCCGGCGAGCACCGGCATGACCGCGACCAGCAGGTAGGCGGTGATGAGCCACGTCCAGCAGAACATCGGCATCTTCATGAGCGTCATGCCCGGCGCGCGCATGTTGAGGATCGTGGTGATGATGTTGATCGAGCCGAGGATCGAGCTCATGCCGAGAATGTGCACGGCGAAGATGGTGAAGTCCATGCCGATGCCCTGCTGCACCGTGAGCGGCGCGTAGAGCGTCCAGCCGGTGCCCGGCGCGCCGCCCGGCGTGAAGAAGGAGAGCATGAGCAGCGTCGCGGCGAAGGGCAGGAGCCAGAAGGACCAGTTGTTCAGCCGCGCGAACGCCATGTCGGGCGCGCCGATCATCATCGGGATCTGCCAGTTCGCGAAGCCGACGAACGCGGGCATGATCGCGCCGAAGATCATGATGAGGCCGTGCATGGTCGTCATCTGGTTGAAGAAGTCGGGGTTGACGAGCTGCAGCCCCGGCTCGAAGAGCTCGGCGCGGATGACGAGCGCCATCATGCCGCCGGCGAAGAACATGATGCCGGCGAACCACAGGTACAGCGTGCCGATGTCCTTGTGGTTGGTGGTGGTGATCCAGCGCATGACGCCGCTGTAGCCACCGTGGTGGTCGTGGTGCTCGTGGCCGTGATCGTGGCCGTGGCCGTGGGTATCGACGACTGCGCTCATGGTGTTTCCTCTTCCGCTATTTGTGTCGTGCCCTGACTTCCGCAGGCTGGACGATGCCCGACTTGTTTCCCCAGGAACTGCGCTCGTAGCTGATCACCGCGGCGATGTCGGTGTCGGAGAGCTGCTTGCCGAAGGGCGCCATCGCCGTGCCGGCCTTGCCGTTCAGCACGATGTCCATGTGGCCTTCCTTCGGCCCGTTGACGACTTTCGACCCCGCGAGCGGCGGGAACGCCGGCGGCGCGCCGCGGCCGTTCGCCTGGTGGCAGGCGACGCAGTTCGCCGAGTACAGCTTCTCGCCGTGCGCGACGAGCTCCTTCGGATCCCACTTCTTGTTCACGTCCTCGGCCTGTGCCGCGGCGGCCTGCTTCTGCTGCGCGACCCATTTCGTGTAGTCCTCCTGCGAGACCACGCGCACCACGATCGGCATGAAGCCGTGCTCCTTGCCGCAGAGCTCGGCGCATTGGCCGCGGAAGGTGCCGAGCTTGTCGGCGCGGAACCAAATGTCGCGGATGAAGCCCGGAATGGCGTCCTGCTTCACCCCGAAGGCGGGCACCCACCACGCATGGATCACATCCGCCGCGGTGGCGAGCACGCGGATCTTCTTGTCGATGGGCACGACGAGCTCGCGGTCCACTTCCAGCAGATAGTTCTCGTCCTTCTGCGCGCCCGCGTCGATCTGCTCGCGCGGCGTGGCGAGCATCGAGACGAAGCTGATGCCCTCGCCTTCGCCCTTCAGATAGTCGTAGCCCCACTTCCACTGGTAGCCCGTCGCCTTGATCGTCAGGTCTGGGCTCGAGGTGTCCTTCTGGGCGATGACGACCTTGGTCACCGGCCAGGCGATGACGATCAGGATCAGTGCCGGGATGATCGTCCAGAGGATCTCTACGGTCGTGTTCTCGTGGAACTGCTCCGCCGGGTGGCCGCGCGACTTGCGATGCGCGAAGCAGGCGTAAAACATGAAGCCGAACACGCCGACGAAGATGACGATGATCAGCCACATCACGTACTGGTGCAGGTGGTCGATCTCCTGCGCCATCGAGGACGCGGCCGACGGGAAGTACCACGCCAGGGCGTGCGCGCTCGAGCAGGCGAGCGCGGCATAGAGGCCGCCGAGCGCGCAAAGGAGCTTCGATCCCCTCATCTTGCTTTTTCCCCGAATCTAGACCCGCAGTCTTTTCTCGAGCTCCGCGGCGAACGCGGCGCGCGACTCGTCGTCGAGATGCCGCCCGAGCTCGAGCGGCTCGCCGCCACCGCGCAGCAGGACGTGCCGGCCATCGCTCTCGACGCGCACCGCTCGGGCGTCGAGCTCGTAGCGCGCCACGCGCGCCGCCTGCGCGATTTCGATCGCGAGCCGCCCGCGGTCAAGCTCGATGCGCTCATAGTCGGTGGCGTGGCGCGCCTGCAGCAGGAACGCCGCGGCGAGCAGCAGCACCTCGAGACCCGCGAAGGGCAGGATCAGCCACGCGCCGGCGAGCGCGAAGCCGGTGCCGATCGCGAGCGCCGCGACGCCGAGCGCGGCGAAAACGCAAGCCAGGCCGGCTGGAGAGATCGAGCAATTGCGCTTGAGGATCAGGCTGAAGCCGCGCGCACCCTCACGGAACGGCAGCTCGCGCCGCGCATTTTCCCAAGGCGACTCGAGGGCGGGCATGCTCACTGAGCCGCGTAAATTACCACAGGAGAATGCGCGCTCTCAAGAAAAACGCTTGAAAACACGCACCGTTTTGACTGCCGGCTCGGCCTCCACGCGACGCCACGCGTGGCCGTACACCACTTCGTACGTCGCGCCGAGCGGCGATTCGCGCAAGCCGCGCAGGAAAGCGCGGCCGGCGAGCCCGCGCGGCCGATCGGCCCGCGCGTTGGTCTGCCCGCTTGCGCGAAGGTCCTCGAGGAGCCGCGCGCCCGCCGCGTATTCGATGCGCACGACCTCCATGTCCATCACCGGCGCGCTGTAGCCCGCGGCGATCAGCATGTCGCCCAGATCGTGCATGTCGGTGAACGCATGTACGCGCGCATCCCCGGCGGCCGCGCGCAACTCCTTAAGCGTGTCGGGCCCGAGCGTGCTGAACATCAAGAGGCCTTCGGGCGCGAGCACGCGCGCGAATTCGCGAAACGCCGCGAGCGGCTCGTTCACCCAGTGCAGCGCCATGTTGCACCACACGAGCTCGACGCTTTGCGGCGCGAGCGGCAGGCGCGCCAGGTCGCCGCACAGCGCAATGGGTCCGCGGTAAAAAAAGCGGCGTCGGCGTGGCAGCATGGCGAGCGCGTAGTCGAGCGCGATGATCGCGGCGCCCCGGTAGCGCGCGGCGAGCGCGCGCGCTTCGCGCGCCGGACCGCTGCCGGCATCGAGAATGCGCCGCGGTGCGAGCTTTACGTAGTCGAGCCGCTCGAGCATGCGCGCGCCGACTTCCGCTTCCAGCCGGGAAGCGCCGGCGTAGGAGCGCGCCGCGCGCGTGAAGCGCCGGCGCGCCGCGCGCTCGTCAATGGCGCTCGAGCGCGCGCTCAAGCGCCGCGGCCACCGCGAGCGTATGCCGGTCCGTGCCGGCCATTGCGCAAACCGTCAGGCCGACGGGCGCCGTGCCCGGCTCGTGGCATGGCACGCTGACCGCGCAGCCGTCGAGGAAGTTGACGAGACCGGTGTTTCGCAGGATGCGCATGTTCCAGCGCACGTAATCGTCCATGCTCGCCTCGGTCTGCGCGATGGTCGGCGCCACGCACGGCACCGTGGGCATGACGATGGCGTCGTACGGCGCGGCAGCCGCGCCCACTTCGCGCTGGTACGCGGTGCGCAGCTCGCCGAGCGCGACGTAATCGGCCGCGCTGATGTCCTTGCCGAGGAGCAAGCGCTGGCCGACGCGCGGGTCGTAGTCGGCGAGCCGGTCGAGATAGGGCCGGTGGATGTGATAGGCCTCGGCGCCGGCATAGCCGCCGCCCTTGAAGTATTCCGCCTGGCGATCGAGCGCCGGCACCGGCCGCTCCTCGATCAGCGCGCCGCGCTCCGCAAAGCGCCGCAGCGCGGTCTGGAATGCGCGCTCGACCTCGCGGTCGAGATCGGCGAGCGCGGAGGAGCGCGGCAGTAGCAGCCGCAAGCCGCGCACATCGAGCGCGGTCAACTCGGCGCCCGGTTCACCCGCGAGCACCGCGTCGTACGCGGCGCAGCACGCCACCGTATTGGCGAGCGGCCCGACCGAGTCCAGCGTGTAGGAGAGCGGGAACGCCCCCGCGCGCGGCACGCGGCGCGCCGTGGGCTTCCAGCCGACCACGCCGCAAAGCGCGGCCGGCGCGCGAATCGAGCCGCGCGTGTCCGTGCCGAGCGCCATCACGCACATGCCCTCGGCCTGCGCCACCGCCGCTCCCGAGGACGAGCCGCCGGGCACGCGCGCGCCGGCACGGTCCCACGGATTGCGCGGCGTGCCGTAGTGCGGGTTGAGGCCCACGCCGCCGAAGGCGAACTCGACCATGTTGGTGCGTCCGACGAAGATCGCGCCTGCCGCGCGCAGCCGGGCCACCGCGGTGGCATCCTCTCTTGCCTCGAGCGCGAGCACCTTGGAGCCGGCGCGCGTCACGTCGCCCGCGACGTCGAAGAGATCCTTGAGCGACACCGGCAGTCCGTCGATCGCCGAGCGCCGCACGCCCCGCTTGCGCAGCTCGTCGGCGTGGTCGGCATCGGCGCGCGCCGCGTCTTCGTAGACCTTGAGGAAGGCGCGCGGGCCTTCGCCATACGGCCGGGCAATGCGCGCGAGCGCGCTTTCGACGAGCTCGCGGCTCGAGGTGCGCCCGGCGGCAAGGTCGCGTGCGAGCTGGGCTACAGTCCACATGGGCGACGATTGTATGCGGCACCGGTTAGCGAGCGCACTCTTCGGCGGCAGCTGCTTCCTCTGCCGCGGGTCGGCGCGCGAGGTTATCTGCGGTGCCTGCGACGCTGAGCTGCCGCGCCTCACGCGGCCGCTCTGCCCGCGCTGCGCGCTGGAATCGCCGCGCGGCGAGCTCTGCGGGCGGTGCTTGAGCCAGGCGCCGGCGTACGACGCCACGCAAGCCGCGCTCGCCTACGAGTTCCCCGCCGACGCCCTGGTGCAGGCGCTCAAGTTTCGCGGCGAGCTCGCGCTCGCGCCGCTCCTCGCAGCACTGCTCGCCAAAAAGCTGCGCGGCGAGCGCGTGGATTTGGTGGTGCCGGTGCCGCTTTCCCACGAGCGGCTGCGCCGCCGCGGCTACAACCAGGCGGTGGAGATCGCGCGCCATGTGCCCGGCGGAACGCTCGAGCTCGCGCTCTGCGAGCGCACGCGCGATGCGCCGCCGCAGATGGAGCTGCCTTACGAGGCGCGCCAGCGCAACGTGCGCGGCGCCTTTCGCTGCACGCGCGCGCTCGGCGGCGCCACCGTGGCGGTGCTTGACGATGTCATGACTACGGGTGCCACGCTCGACGAGATCGCGCGTACGCTCAAGGGCGCCGGCGCCCAGCGGGTGGTGAACTGGGTCGTCACGCGAACCATGCCGCATGCTTGATATCGTCCTCGTCCACCCAGAAATCCCGCCGAACACCGGCAACGTGATCCGTCTTGCCGCCAATACGGGCGCGGGCCTGCATCTGGTGCGGCCGCTCGGCTTCTCGCTCGACGACAAGCAGTTGAAGCGCGCGGGTCTCGACTACCGCGAATACGCGAGCGTC
>Ga0209577_10004750_pt1 | contig 12748 bp, 15 predicted proteins | sample GraSoiAngelo_109_FD_185874 | JGI IMG/M metagenome (GOLD analysis project Ga0209577, IMG submission 185874) | Grasslands soil microbial communities from the Angelo Coastal Reserve, California, USA - 14_0903_12_20cm (SPAdes) (version 2) | ecosystem: Environmental > Terrestrial > Soil > Grasslands... | reverse complement strand
GCCCGCCTCGAGGGCGGCCAGCGCGTTGGCGAGGCCGGTGTTGCGAGTGTTGTGGAAGTGGGCCCCGGCGCGCCTGACCCCGAGCCGAACCAGCCCCGAAACCAGCTCCTTGGCCTGGCGGGGCACCCCGACGCCGATGGTGTCGGCGACGACCACCTCGTCGGGCGCCGTCTCCAACGCCTGTCCCACGACCTCGAAGACACGGGCGGGCGCGACCGGTCCCTCGAAGGGGCAGCCGAAGGCGACGCTGAGCGTCAGCGTGATCGGCAGCCCGTCAGCTCGGGCGCGGGCCACCAGGCGCCGGCCGGTCGCGATCGCGTCCGCGACGGTCGTGTTCTGGTTGCGCCTGGCAAACGTGTCGGTGACCGGGAGCGCGTAGTTGATCGCGTCCACTCCGGCGGCCCGGGCGCGGTCGTAGCCCTTCTCGTTGAGGACCAGGCCGCTGTAAACCGTCCCCGGCTTTCGCTTGACCAGCCCCATCACTTCCTCGGCGCCGGCCATGGGAGGGACGAGGGCAGGGTTCACGAAGCTGACCGCCTCGACCCGGCTGAGGCCCGCGCCCGCCAGCCGCTCGATGAGCTCCGCGCGCACCGGCGGGTCCAGGATCGTCGACTCGTTCTGGAGCCCGTCGCGGGGTCCGACATCACAGATGAGGAGGCTCACCTTCTTTCAGTCTCCTTTTGGAACCGAATTCACTCCATCAACGGGGGAGAGCGCCGCGACGCGCTTGGGCACGACCATCCGCCAGGCGTCCAGCACCAGCTCGCGCATCTCCACCTCAGCAAGAGCCGCGAGCCGGGCGAGGACCCAGTTGTAGCGGAGGTCGCCCGCGGGCGGCAGCATGAACTTCTCCGGGTCCCCGCCGATCAGCCACTCGCGCTGCTCCTTGGGAAAGGCGAAGCCCAGCTCGGTCTCGTCGCGGGAGAAGGCCAGGTAGACGATCCGGCCGACCCGGAACTTCACGCGGCCCCTCACGCGCGCCTCCGTGGTCCCCGGAAGGCTCATGGCCAGCGCGCGCACGTCGTCAATGGTCGGCATCGGACTTTGGCGCTGCAAGGATAGGAGCCGGAGCGGCCACCCCGGCGCGTCAGGAGGCGGGTTGAAAGCTGCCAGTTGACAAATCGACGCGCCAGGTCTAACTTTGCGAAATTCGTTCGGCATTGTCGAACAGCAGTCAGACATAAGGGGGTTTCGGAGAAGATGTACTCCACGACACAGCGGGCCCTGGCCGAGTTTTTCGGCACCGCCGCACTGGTCCTGGTCGGCCCGGGCTCGGTCATCGCGACGCTCACCCTGGCCGGCAAGGCTGTCCCGGCGGTGACCGAAGCTGACCTGCTCGGGATCAGCTTCGCCTTCGGGTTCATCATCACGGCACTGGTCTACGCGCTCGGCAAGGTCTCAGGTTGCCACATCAACCCCGCCGTCACCTTCGCCCTGGCTGCTACCAAGCGCTTTCCCTGGCGCGAGGTCCCGATCTACTGGGTGGCCCAATACGCGGGTGCGGTTCTCGGCGCCCTTGCCATCTGGGGAGTCTTCGGCGCCAACGCCGTGACCTTCGGGATGGGACAGACCCACTTCGCCGCGGACGCCAACACGACCTACTACCTGCAGGCGGCCCTGGCCGAGTTCCTCGGCACCGGTCTGCTGCTGCTGGCCATCATGGGCATCGTCGACGCCAAGTCCCCGAACCAGCTGGCCGGCCTTGTCATCGGCGGCGCCGTGGTTGGGATCATCCTCGTCTTCGGCCCCGTGACCGGCGCCTCCCTCAACCCCGCCCGCGCCTTCGGCCCCGAGCTGGTCCAGGCGATCGCCGGCGGCAGCACCTTCTGGAGCCAGTACCTTCCCGTCTATCTGGTCCCGGGCCTCGCCGGCGCGGCGGCCGCGACCTTCCTATACGACTTCCTCGCCAACCCGAGAGTGATCGAGCGGCCCATCCGTGACGCCGTCAGCGACACGGCGGCCGTCAGCTAAAGAGGAGAAGAAAGGAAAACCCAAATGGCAGTCGAAACCAAAGCGCGGAAGTTCCTGAACAACCCGGCCGACCTGGTCGCTGAGTCTCTGGCCGGCCTGGCGGCAGCGCACCCCGACCTGCTCCGCTACGACGCGGCGGCCAAGATCGTCGTCAATAAGGGCGCGCCGAAGCAGGGCAAGGTGGCCCTGATCTCCGGCGGCGGCTCCGGCCACGAGCCGCTCCACGGCGGCTTCGTCGGCATCGGCATGCTGGACGCCGCCTGCCCGGGCGAGGTCTTCACCTCCCCGGTGCCGGACCAGATGCTGGCGGCCACCAAGGCCGTGGATGGTGGCGCCGGCGTGGTCCACATCGTCAAGAACTACACCGGCGATGTGCTCAACTTCAAGATGGCGGCCGAGGATGCCGCTGACGACGGCATCAAGGTCACCTCGATCGTGATCGACGACGACGTCGCCGTCCAGGATTCCCTCTATACGGCGGGCCGACGCGGCGTGGGCGCAACCGTCCTGGCCGAGAAGATCGCCGGCGCGGCGGCCGCGGGCGGCGCCGACCTGGCGACCGTGTCCGACACCGTCAAGCGCGTCAACGAGCGCGCCCGCTCCTTCGGCGTGGCGCTCTCCTCCTGCATCCCGCCCGCGTCGGGGAAGCCGATCTTCGACCTGCCCGAAGGACAGGTCGAGCTCGGCATCGGCATCCACGGCGAGCCGGGGCGCCGCCGCGAGTCCCTGGGCAGCGCCTCCGACGTGGTTGACGTGATGGTCGAGGCCGTGCTCTCCGACCTCAAGCCTGCCAAGGGCGCCAGGCTGCTGGCCTTCGTCAACGGGATGGGCGGCACGCCGCTGATCGAGCTCTACCTCCTCTACCACGAGGTGGACCGGAAGCTGCGCGCGGCCGGCCTGGAGCCGGTCCGCAACCTGATCGGCAGCTACATCACCTCGCTCGAGATGGCCGGGGCCTCGCTCACCGTCCTCGAGCTCGACGACGAGCTGATCCGGCTCTGGGACGCGCCGGTTCACACCCCCGCGCTGCGCTGGGGCATCTGATCTACTTGATCACCGAACAGGCCATGGACGCGGCCACCATCACCTCCTGGATGCGTGAGATCGAGACCTCGGTCCGGTCGGAGCGCGACTACCTGGTTCAGCTGGACGCCGCCATCGGCGACGGCGACCACGGCACGAACATGGTCAGGGGGTTCGAGGCCGTCGTTCAGGCCCTGGACGGTGAGGCGGCGGCGCCGCCCGGCCGGCTCTTGATACTGGCCGGGCGGACCCTCGTATCCACGGTCGGCGGGGCCAGCGGCCCGCTCTGGGGTTCGGCGCTCCGGAGCGGCGGCCGGGTGCTCGGCGACCAGCCGACCTTCGAGGGCGGCCAGCTGGTCGAGGTGCTCGCCGCGGCCCTCGCGTCAGTAAAAGACCTGGGCGCGGCGGTGGTTGGCGACAAGACCATGGTCGACGCCCTGGAGCCGGCCGTCGACACCCTGCGCACAGAGCTGGCCGCAAGTGCGCCGCTGGCAACCGCCCTCGGCGAAGCGGCCGAGGCCGCCGAGACCGGCATGCGAGCCACGGTTCCCTTGCAGGCTCGGAAGGGTCGCGCGTCTTACCTGGGCGAGCGATCGATCGGCCACCAGGACCCCGGGGCGACGTCCACTGCGCTCATCATCCGGGCGCTGCAGCGGGCGGTCTCGGCGGCAGGTTAGATGATGGAGCGGACCCTGACCGGGTTCGCTGCCGCTCCCGGGCTTGCCGCGGGGCCGGTCTCCCTGCTGCGACCGATCCCGGAAGGCAGCCCCCGAACAGTTCCGGCGCAGGACCGCGGTAAAGAGCTCGAGCGCGCCCGCCGGGCACTCGAAGACACCGCCAATCAGCTCGAAGAGCTGGCCTCCCGGCTGCGCGCCGAAGGCCGCTCGCCGGAGGCGGACATCGTCGAAACGGGGAGCCTGATGGCGCGTGACCCCGGCCTGGAAGCAGCTGTTGGCGCCTTGGTCCTCGAGGAGGGGCGGACCGCGCCCAGCGCTCTCTGCGAGGCGGCGGAGGCGGTCGCCGACGGGCTCGCTCGCCTCCCTGACAAGCTGCTCGCGGAGCGCGCCGACGACGTCCGCAGCCTGGGACGGCGGGCCGCCGCCTCGGCCCTTGGAACCCGGGTCGGGCACGCGGGCGGGGTGCTGGTCGCGGCCAACCTGGGGCCGGCCGACGTCGCCGAGCTGGGCGGCCAGGTCCGGGGCGTGGCGCTCGCCGGTGGCGGCGTCACCGCTCACGCCGCGATCGTGGCGAGATCTCTCGGCGTCCCCATGGTGGTCGGCCTCGGGCTGGAGCTGCTGGAGGTCGCCGACGGCGAGACGGTGGTTGTCGACGGCACCCGCGGCCAGCTGGTTCGCCACCCCCTTCCGAATCGCCTCGCCGCCGCGGAGGAGGACCGAGCCCGCCGCCGGCTCGCCCGCGTGCAGGCCGTCGCCCGGCGGCAGGAGCCGGCCCAGACCCGCGACGGGAGGCGGCTCACGGTGCTGGCCAACGCGGCCAGCGTCGCCGAGGTTCGGGAGGCGTTGGAGCAAGGAGCCGAGGGCGTCGGCCTGCTGCGCACGGAGCTCCTCTTTCTCGAGGCCCGGGCCTGGCCCAGCGAGGCCGACCACGTCCGCTTCCTGGCTCCCCTGCTGGCTCCGCTCGCCGGCCGCGCCGTGACGATCCGGCTGCTCGACTTCGGCGCCGACAAGACGCCGCCCTTCCTGGCCGGCTCAGCCGGCCGCGGCATCGAGCTGCAGCTGGAGGCGCCGGAGGCGCTGCGAGCGCAGCTGGGGGCGATCCTGGCCGCGGCGGCGGACACGCAGCTGCGGATCCTGGTCCCGATGGTCACCCGGCTCGGGCAGGTTCGGGCGGTCCGGCAGGCCCTGCTGGCGGTCGCGGACGGGCGGTCCCTGCCGCGGCTCGGGGCCATGATCGAGACTCGCGAAGCTGCCGGCAAGGCTCGCGAGCTGGCGGCTGAGCTCGACTTCCTGAGCCTGGGCACCAACGACCTGACCCAGTCCGTCCTCGGCCTGGACCGCGAAAGCTCCGGCACCGCGCCGGTGGTGCACCCCGAGGTGCTGCGGCTGGTGGACGTGACGATCCGGGCCGGCCGGGAGCGCGGCATCCCGGTCGAGGTCTGCGGTGAGGCCGCCTCGGACCCCGCCACGATCCCGCTCCTGGTCGGGCTCGGCGCCGACGAGCTGAGCGTCGGGGCGGCCCGGGTGGGCGAGGTGCGAGAGCTGGTCCGGGGGCTCGAGTACGCCGCCTGCCGGGAGCTCGCCCGGCGGTCGCTACTCGACCAGGCCGGCCACGCAGGCGCTCAGGGCGTCTAGCGCCTGCGCCGCGTCCGGGCCGTCGGCGATGAGGGTCAGGTCCGATCCGCCTGAGGCCCCCAAGGCCAGCACCGCCAGGATGCTCTTGGCGTTGGCCGTCTTCCCGTCCAGCTGCACGGTGAGCTGTGCCTGGAAGCTCATCGCGGTCTTGACGAAGAGTCCGGCCGGCCGCGCGTGCAGCGCCACACCTTCCGGGAGCCTGACCCTCAGCTCAGAGCTTGTGGGCACCACGCGCCTCCTCAGCGGCCTGCAACACGACCTCCAGGGGCTGTCCGGCGGAAGACGTGACCGCCGCCGCCACGGCGCCCTCGACGAGCGGCGCATCGGCCAGCCGGACGTGGCCGTTGGGGAGGCCGTCCAGCAGGTGCCGGACGGTCAGGATCGAGCTGCCCAGATCGGCCAGCACCACGACACCGTCGCCGCTGTTGGCGCGGTCGATTGCGTTTCGCACGACCTCGCCGCTGGTTCCCAGGGTGCCTTCGGGACCACCTCCGGCTGCCTCGATCCGGACCTCCGGCCCGGCGACCTGGGAAGCCAGGTCGGCCAGCCCATGGGCCAGTTCAAAGCTGTGCGAGACCAGTACAATCCCGACCAAATTTCGTCACTCCCACACGGTGTACGTCCGCTCGTCGGCAGTCTACACTACCGACAGGAATTCAGCAATGCCGAATCGTAGCGAGCGACGAAGCTCGATCCAGTCCATAGACAGAGCCGCCTCGATCCTCAAGGCGCTGGCCAGCGGACCCCGCCGGCTGGGCGTCAGCGAGCTGGCCGACCGCCTCCGCCTGGCCCGGCCCACGGTCCACGGTTTGCTGCAGACGCTGCAGGCCCATGGCTTTGTGGAGCAGGACCGGCACTCGGACAAGTACCAGCTCGGGCCCGGGCTGCTCCAGCTCGGTTACTCGTACCTGGACCTCAACGAGCTGCGGGCCCGTTCGATCGGGTACGGCGACCGGCTGGCGAGCCGAACCGGCGCGTCGGTACGGGTCGGGGTGATGCACGGGGACAGCGTGGTGGTGATCCACCATGTCTTCCGGCCGGACTCGGCGTTCGGCGTCCTCGAGGTAGGTCTTCAGCTGCCGCTGCATGCCAGCGCGCTCGGCAAGGCGATCCTCGCCTTTTCTCCCGGCCAGGTCCTCGACGACCTGCTGGCTGAATCCCTGCCCCAGCTGACCAAGCGCACCCTCGGGGGCGCCGCCCTGCGGCGTGAGGTCGCCGGCATCCGCGATCAGGGCGTGGCCACCGAGCGTGACGAAGCGGTTCTCGGCGAGTCGAGCGTGGCCGGCCCGATCTTCGACCACGCCGGGCACGCGGTGGGAGCCATCGGCGTGGTCGACGCCACCGAGCGGCTCTTCGGCCGCAGCCTGACCAAGGGCGTGGCCGCGGCCGTCAGCGAAGCGGCGAGGGGGGTATCCCGCGAGCTCGGCGCCGCCCGTTGGCCGTACGCCGCCGAAGCCTGAAGCGTCTCCCCGATTCCTCACGCCCGCTGGCGGAACTTAGCCCAGCGATGGCACACTTGATGGTAGCCGAGGTGTCGCGTTCGCTCCCGGCCTCGAATCTTGGAGGCGAGGGAAAGGGGTTCGCGCCGTGGATCAGAAGATCGGGATCGCTCCCCATCGGAAGTTGCAGCGCCGGGTCGGCCTGGTGGGCCTCATGTTCGCCTCGGTCGGATCGATAATCGGGTCGGGCTGGCTGCTCGGAGCGCTGACCGCTTCCAAGGTCGCCGGCCCGGCGGCGATCATCTCCTGGCTGATCGGCGCGGCGATCGTGCTCTTCATCGCCCTCGTGCACGCCGAGCTGGGGGGCATGTTCCCCGTCGCCGGGGGCAGCGCCCGCTACCCCCACTACGCGTTCGGCAGCCTGGCCGGCTTCGCCAGCGGCTGGTTCTGGTACCTGGGAGCCGTCACGGTCGCTCCGGCCGAGGTGGAGGCCGCCCTGACCTATGCGAACAACTACCTGCACGGCCTCATCAACAGCGACGGAACCCTGACGCTGCCGCTCGGCTTCGTCCTGGCAGCGATCCTGATGGTGGCGTTCTCGGGAATTAACCTGCTCGGCGTTCGCTGGCTGGCGGAGACGAACAAATGGACAGTCTTCTGGAAGATCGCGATCCCGGTGCTGACCGTGCTCGTCCTCCTGGTGCTCGCGCACCACTTCGACAACCTCAGCTCCCAGGGCTTCATGCCGATGGGCCTCCCGGCCGTCTTCGCCGCCCTCAGCAGCGGCATCATCTTCGCCTACCTCGGTTTTGAACAAGCGGTCGAGTTCGGCGCCGAGAGCGAGAACCCGCGCCGCAACATTCCCCTCGCGGTGATCGGATCGATGTTGATCGGCGTCGTGATCTATCTCGGCCTGGCGGTCGCCTTCGCGACCAGCATCCCGCCTTCGTCCCTGGCCAAGGGCTGGGCAAAGATCAGCTTTGCGGGCTCCTTCGGGCCTTACGCGGCCATCGCCAGCGCGATGGGCCTCGGCTGGCTCGCCGTCCTGCTCTACGCGGACGCCGTCATCTCACCTGCCGGCACCGGCCTTCTCTACGTCGGCTCCTCGGCCCGGATGAGCTTCGGGATGGCGCGCAGCCGCTACGTTCCCAGCGCCTTCGAGCAGGTCAGCGGCCGCCACGTACCGCTTTTCGGGATCGTCTTCGCGATGGTGCTCGGGTTTCTCTTTCTGCTGCCCTTTCCGAGCTGGCAGACACTGATCGGCCTCATCACCAGCGCGACCGTGCTCTCCTACGGGTTGCAGCCACTGGCGCTCGGCGCCCTCCGCCGGCAGGTTCCGAGCTACGACCGCCCCTACCGCCTTCCCCTGGCCGGGCTCATCTCGCCGGCCGCTTTCGTGGTCGCCAACCTGATCGTCTACTGGAGCGGCTGGACGACCGATTGGAAGCTGATGTCGGCGGTCGTCGTCGGCTTCGTGGTACTCGGCCTGAACCGCCTCTTCTCCGCGCCCGAAAATCGGCCGCCGCTGGACCTGCAGGCGGCTTACTGGCTGGTTCCCTACCTGGCTGGGATGACAGCCATCTCCTACCTCGGCGCCAAGGACTTCGGGGGTCGCGGTCTGCTTCCCTTCGGCCTGGACGCCGCGGTGGTTGCCGTCTTCAGCTTCGCCATCTACGCGCTGGCGATCCGGCTCCGGCTGCCCGATGCGGCCGCGGCGAGCTACATCGACGTGCTGGGGGCGGAGGCTGAGACCGAGGAAGCGGTGCTGGCCGCCCAGGACGATGGCGCCCAAGGGAGCCGGCGACCCGCGCTGGGCTGAGATCCTGGGCGTCCTTGCCTTGGCCTAGGGCTGGCCTGCCGCAGCCGCGGAGGCTGCGAGCCCCAGCGCTTCTGACGCGCTCAATCGTTTCTGCTTCAGCAGGGTCTCCGCTACCAGCTCGATCGCGGCCCAGTTGGCCGGGTCGCTGACCATCGCCGCCACGGTGGCGCCCAGTTCCTTCAACCGCTCCTCCGCCCGCGAGGACGGGACGAGGTAGAGGACCCACTCCCGGGCGACCGCGTCGAGGTCGAAGCTGCCGGCTTCCGCGTTCACGAAGCCGGACAGCCGGGCTTCGGCTGCCGAGCCCGCCACGAAGGTGGTGACGACAGCCTCGACGAAGCGCCGGTGGCGGTCGTCCATCGGCCGCTGCCGCCGGAACCAGCCCGGCGCCCGAAAGTTGGTGTGCCCGTAACCCCCCTCGGAGTCGGGGACGACGTCCACGTCGACCAGCTCCAGCCCGAGCCGGTGACCGACCACGACGTGGCCGGCTTCGTGGAAGGCGACCTCCTCCGGCGTCGAGCGCCGGCTGGGAGGGTGCTTGATCACCACCGGAATGCTATCGAAAGGCCGGCCTGCTTCCGGCTAACCTAGGCTCGTGAACGGGGTGCACGACCTCGGCGGTCAGCATGGTCACGGACCGGTGGTCGTCGAGCCCGATGAGCCCGTCTTTCACCAGCGCTGGGAGGGTCGGGTCTACGCGCTGATCAGCCTCGCGCGGCGGCGCGGGCTCTTCAACCTCGACGAGATGCGGCGGACGATCGAGACGATGCCGCCCTCCGAATACCTCGCCGCCGGCTACTACCAACGCTGGCTGGACGCGTTGGAGCGGCTGCTTCAGGAGAAGGGCGTCGTGGATGGCCCACCTCCGGTCGCGGCGCCGTCGGTCGAGGCGCCGCGGGTCGCGCCTCGGTTCAAGGCTGGCGACCTCGTGCGCACCCGTCAGTTCAACCCTCGCCATCACACCCGGCTGCCTCGCTACGCGCGTGGCCGGGCCGGCGTCGTCGAGCTGGTCCACGGTCCCTACCCTCTGCCGGACCCGCGAGCGCACGGCGACGGCTCGCAGTGGCAGCCCGTCTATACCGTCCGTTTCGGCGCCCGGGAGCTGTGGGGCGAAGACGGCCATGCGCTGGATTCCGTCGCGATCGATCTCTGGGAGGAGTACCTGGAATGAGCGGTGAGCATCGGCACGACCACGACCACGGCGGCCACGGTGAGCTGGAGGAGATCGAGGCGCGGGTGCTCGCGATCGAGTCGCTGCTGGTCGAGAAGGGACTGATCAGCAGCGATGCGGTCGACAAGGTCGTCTATCGTTTCGAGCACGACATCGGCCCGATGCTGGGCGCCAAGGTGGTCGCCAAGGCCTGGACCGACCCCGAATTCAAGTCCCGCCTGCTGGCCGACGGCACCGCCGCGATCGAGGAGCTTGGGATCGACACCAGCGACCTCCACCTAGAGGTGGTCGAGAACCGGCCGGGCGTGCACAACCTGGTGGTCTGCACGCTCTGCTCCTGCTACCCCTGGTTCCTGCTCGGCCTGCCGCCGGTCTGGTACAAGTCCGCCGCCTATCGGTCCCGTGCCGTCATCGAGCCCAGAGAGGTTCTCGCCGAGTTCGGGATGCGGCCGGCCGAGGACGTCGAGGTCAGGGTCTGGGATTCGAGCGCGGACCTTCGCTACCTGGTCCTGCCGGAGCGGCCGCCCGGCACCGAGGGGTGGGGCGAGGAGCGGCTGGCGGAGCTGGTCAGCCGGGACAGCATGATCGGGACGGGGGTCGCCGCCGTCCCCGAGGCCGCCGGCCGGTGAGCGAGGTCGACCGCGAGGTCGCCGACCTGAAAGGCCGTGCGGCGCTCCCGCGGCGCAACGGCGAGCTGGTCTTCAACCGGCCCTGGGAAGGCCGCGCCTTCGGCATGACGGTCGCGCTGCGAAGCAAGCGCCCCTATTCATGGGTGGCCTTCCAGGAGCGGCTCGAACGGGAGATCGCGGCAGCGGGACCCGGCGACGATGGCAGCCACTACTACGAGCGCTGGGTCGCCGCCTTCGAGCGCTTGCTGGTGGACGAGGGTGTGGTCGGCGCGGGGGAGCTGCAGCGCCGGGCTGACGAGTATCGCGAAGGGCTCCGCGAAGAAGTCTTCTGATCGAGGCTGAACGGCCCACCGGCCGTTCAGCCTCAGAGCAGCTCCGTCAGCCAGCGACGCAACAGCCGCGGACCAGGCGGGTCGGTGTAAGCGGGCAGCAGCCGCGCGACCGCCTTCACCCCCAGGTCGTGGACCTCCTCGACTCCGCGACCCGTGGTCGGGATGGGCTCGCCGACCAGGACCCGGATCGGCTTTCGCAGCCAGAGGTCCTTGGCCCCGGAGAGGGCGACCGGGACGACCGGGACGCCGGCCTCGACGGCGAAGTGCGCGAAACCCTTCTTGAAGGGGAGCAGCTCCCCCTCGCGCGGGCCCACGTCACCTTCGGGGAAGAGGGCGACCGCGCCGCCCAGCTCGAGACAGCGCCGCACCTGCCGGAACAGCTTCTCGTTGTGGCGCAGCGAGCGGTCGACGGGAACTATGCCGCCGGTCGCCCGGACGATCCACCACTCGAAGCGCCGCCTGATCATGCTCGTCGGGTCGGCCAGGAAGTGGAGCCGTGGCTCGACCGGAAAGACCATCGAAAGCGTGAGCGCGTCCAGCCAGCCGAGATGGTTGGCGATGACGACGTAGGTTCCCGAGCGGGGGATCCGCTCGCGCCCGCTGACCCGGAATCGGAAACAGGCGTGCAGGAGCGGCTCCGCCAGCAGCCGGAGCGCCCGGTAGGCGGCGGTGGCGCGGCGCCCGACCGGCAGCAGGTCGGCCGGCGGGATGCCCGCGTCTTCCGGCCCGCCCGCCTCGGCCGCGGGCCGAAATCGAAGCGCGTTCCAACTCCCGTCGATGCCCACCTGGGTGACCGCGACCAGGCCGGCCGCGTGCAGCGTGCCCCAGCCGTGATCCCGGGTCAGGTCCGAGGTCGGACCGTCACCGGGCTTCGGGTAAGCCGCCCAGAGCAGACCGCCGGGCTTCAGCGCGGCGAGGGCGGCCGGGACCCGACCCTCCAGAGCGGCACGGTCGAGCGCGAAGACCTGGACGGCGTCGTAGGCGCCGCCGGCGGGTCGAGCATCGGCCGAGGCTCCCTCCGGCAGCGGCTGGAGCGCGTCCAGGTATCCCGCGGGCGGATTGAGCACCAGCACTCGCTGTCCCGGTTGGACGAGCAGTTTGCGGGAGAGGGGCGAAGGGGTCACCGGCCGCATTATCGGGCCGCGGCAGGCCGCTGCCCGGCCGGAGGTTAGTGCTCGGCGTCCGCGCTGACGAGGCTGATACCCACCGTCCGGCCCGTCCTCAACAGGTCTGCCACCAGATCCAGGTAGGCGCGAACCGGCGCCAGCCCGAGCTCGCTCGTCCGATAAACGCGCCGCGCTTCCATGAGCTCGTCGGTGACCAGGCCGGCGGCTTCCAGGAAGCGGAGATGCCTGGCCACCGCCTGGCGGCTGATGGGCAGCTCGTCGGCGACCTGCCACAGTGAGCGCGGGGAGGTAGCCAGCAGCTCCAGGATGGCGCGCCGGCGCGGGCTGCCGAGGGCCTCGAACGGGTCCGCGCCCTCCCCCTCTCGGACCTGCAAGATCAGAGGACTAGGCGAGCGGCGGGTGGAGCTGGCGCCGTGTCCGGGTTGTAGTCGATCGAGATCCCGGCGTTGCCGGAGAAGTAGGCCGTGTAACAGATCACCTGCCCGGCGACGGGGGCCTTGTTGCCGCCGTTGATGGTCAGGTTGGCGGCCGGCATGTACATGGTCCCGATGTACTGGGTGAAGGAGCCGCCGTTCAGCCTCGGCGAACAGGTGTTGGCGGGCGAGAACCAGATCATGATGAAGTCGAACTGCCTGCCGCTGAACACCTCGGTGCCGCCGTTCCCGTTCTCGTCAAGGCAGTCGGCGCTGGTCGGGAAGTCGAACTGAACGGCTCCCGGCGTGACGGTCGATCCCTGGCAGGGCTGGGTCGCCGTGCCGTGAGTCTGCGGCCAGCACTGGTTCTCGTTGGCGCGGTCGCCGCCGGGCAGGAGCCCTTTGACGGGGCTTTCGTTGGCCAGGCTGTTGGTGATGCTGATGGTCGACTGCAGGGCCGGGTAGCTCGCGTTGGCAACGAAGGGCAGGACGTTCAGCACCGTGGACGAGGA
>Ga0209577_10004747_pt1 | contig 12752 bp, 9 predicted proteins | sample GraSoiAngelo_109_FD_185874 | JGI IMG/M metagenome (GOLD analysis project Ga0209577, IMG submission 185874) | Grasslands soil microbial communities from the Angelo Coastal Reserve, California, USA - 14_0903_12_20cm (SPAdes) (version 2) | ecosystem: Environmental > Terrestrial > Soil > Grasslands ... | reverse complement strand
CCGGACTTGGTGCTGCTGAGCTTGCTGGCGGAGCGGCCGATGCACGGGTATCAGGCGAACGCGGAACTCGAACGGCGGCAGATTCGCGATTGGGCAGCCGTTTCCAAGCCGCAAGTGTACTACTCGCTCAAGAAGCTGGCGCGCGCGGGATTGCTGCGGAGGTTGGAGACCGGTCAGCCGGCGGCGGGCCCGGAACGCGACACGTTCGAAACAACGGACAAGGGGCGCAAAGCGCTGGCCGATGCGCTCGAACGAGAGGAGTGGACGACGCAGCGCGACCGTCCCGCTTTTCTCACCTGGCTGGCGCTGTCCTGGCAGGCGCGGCCCGGCGTTTTCCGGAAACAGTTGAAGAAAAGGCGGCAATTCCTGCTGAAGGAACTGAACAGAGAAAGGGCCACTCTGCATTCGATCTATGCCGAGGTGGGCCACGAGTTTCACGAAGCAGTGTGGATGGTGGGCTGGATGATCGATCAGATTCGAACCGAAATTCTCTGGAACCGGCGACTGGAGCGCTCATGGAAGAGAAGGGCGCGCGCAGTCAATACCGTGTTCGCGGAAGGTTTGCCGAAGTAAGATTTGGCCGAACGAAGCTCCTCGCAATGGCAGCCACGAGCGGAGCAAGCTGGCACAGCAATGCTGCGCCCCTAGCGGATGAACTATTACAAGTTGAGGGAGCCGCTGAAGGAGACGCGGGCTTTGCCGGATTCAGCGCGCTCGACGCGGCCGATGCGATAAAACTTTTCGCGTCGCTTCTTGAGGTCGGCTTCGACGGATTTCACAAACTTCGGCGGCACCACCAGGATCATTCCCACGCCCATGTTGAAAGACTGCAACAATTCGTCTGTATCAATCTTTCCGATCTTGGCCAGATATTTAAAAATCGCCGGAATGGGCCATGAAGCCAAGTCGATTTCCGCCTTGACGCCGCTTGGAAGAACGCGCGGCAAATTCCCCGGAATGCCACCGCCGGTGATATGCGCGAGCGTGGAAACCCACCCTTTGGTTAGGACGCTTTTCAGCGCCGGCGAGTAGCAGAGATGCGGCTTGAGGAGTTCCGCGCCGATTTTGTTGCCGACTTCGGCGACGTACGTTTCCGGCTTTAATTTTTCGACATCGAAAATGAGCTTGCGCGCGAGCGAATAGCCGTTGGTGTGCAAACCGGCCGAAGGCAAGGCCAGCAACGCGTCGCCAGGCTGAACATTTTTTCCTGTGAGCAATTTTTTGCGGTCGACTACACCGACGATGAAGCCTGCCAGATCGTACTCGCCCGGGAGATAAAAGCCCGGCATTTCCGCAGTTTCGCCGCCGATGAGCGCGCAGCCAGCTTTGCGGCAGGAGCGGCTCATGCCTTCGACGAGTTGCTCGACCACTTGCGGGTCGAGTTTGCCCATCGCCAGATAATCGAGGAAGAAGAGCGGCTCGGCGCCCTGCACCAGGATATCGTTGATGCAGTGATTGACCAGGTCGCCGCCAACCGTGGAGTGTACGCCCATGGCCATGGCCACTTTCAGTTTCGTCCCGACTCCATCGGCGCTGGAGACCAGCACCGGCTCTTTCCATTTTTTGTGGTCGAGGGCGAAGAGTGCGCCGAAGCTGCCGATGCCGCCAAGCACGCCGGGGGTAAACGTGCGGCTGGCGTGATGCCGGATGCGCTGCTTGGCTTCATCGGCGACGGCGATATTTACACCGGCATCGGCGTATTTCATAATCGGCATGACCCGTGTTCTGTGTTCCGTGAAGGCGCAACGCAACGATGGAATGAAGCGTTAAGAAGGCGCGTTAGGAACAGAATGCCGAACCAAGAACCAGCTGAGCACCAGAATCAAAAAATGCGAGTCTGACGACTCGTTGTTGCCATTAGGAGTCTTCCCGGTCAGAAGGGAACACGCCACAGGGTTGGGGTAAACTCCAACAGCGAAAGACTCGCCCACTACAAATTTACAACCGAAAAGCACGAGTCTGAAGACTCGCCACTACAAAACCAAGCGCCGGCCGGGGAACGGCGCAACTTGCAAAGTATAACTTAACCAGGGTTTTCTCAGAACGTGCGGAAAATCCGCCGCCAGCGCACCTCGCCGGGATGAAGGATGGCATTCGCATAGGCGAAGAATCGCTCGCGAAACTGGCCCGGCTCCCAGGCTTGGGGCGAAACATCGAGCGACATGTAGATCATCACCGGTGTGCCGATGATGTCGTTGCGGGGGACACAGCCCCAGAAACGGCTGTCGTAGGAATTGGCGCGATTATCGCCCATAACGAAATAACAATCGGCGGGCACTTTATACGGCATGCGCAGTTCGTAAGGCTCGGTGGGGCCGGTGGTGTACTTCTCGTTCAAGCGCTGGCCGTTGATCCATACCGAGCCGTCGTGAATCTCAATGGTGTCGCCAGGAAGCCCGATGACGCGCTTCACATAATCCGGCGTATCCGGAGCAAAGGGCGGCTTGAAAATGATGACTTGCTGGCGCTTGGGATTGCGCCACAGGGGAACATGCCAGTTGGTGAAAGGAATGCCTGCGTCATAGCCGATGCGGCTCATGATCAGGTGGTCGCCGATGAGCAAGGTCTTCTCCATCGAGCCGGACGGAATGACGCGTGCCTGGCCAATGGCGCCATTGATGAGCAGGAATACGAGGCCCACCCAAAACCATGCGATAATTTCCCGCTGGATTTTCGTTCCTACGGGAACATTCGCTTCGGTTTTCTTCTCTTTTTCAGCTTTGGCTATGTCAGCTTTCACGATGCACCACCACCGGCCCTTCTGTGGGCGCGGGTTCACCGTCTATTGTAACCGAAGGCGCACGCGGTTTTCCGTTGGAAGCAGATTCGCGGACTTCCAGTTGCACAAGATCTGTCGGGTAAACACCCGTATAACAAGACGTGCAGAACCTGCCTTCGGTATCAGCGACAGCTTGTTTCAAGGACGGCAGCGAGAGGTAGCCCAGCGAGTCCGCGCCGAGGAATTTGCAGATGTCCTCGGGCGAGTTCGCAGACGCGATCAATTCCTCGCGCGTGGGCGTATCCACGCCATAGTAGCAGGGGGAAATCGTTGGCGGGCAACTGATGCGCACGTGAACTTCTTTTGCTCCAGCGTCGCGGACCATGCGCACGATTTTGCGGCTGGTGGTGCCGCGGACGATGGAATCGTCCACCAGCACGACGCGTTGGCCTTCGATAAGGCTGCGCACGGGATTGAGCTTCAGTTTGACGCCGAAGTTTCGGATGGCTTGCGAAGGCTCGATGAACGTGCGGCCGATGTAATGATTGCGAATCAGGCCCATGCGGAAGGGAATTCCGGAATCGAGCGCGTAGCCCACGGCGGCGGGCACGCCGGAATCAGGAACGGGGACAACGATGTCGGCCTCGGCGGGATGTTCGCGGGCGAGCAAGCGGCCGAGCATTTCGCGGCTCTGGTTGACGGAGCGGCCAAAAATGATGCTGTCCGGCCGCGAGAAGTAAACATGCTCGAAAATGCATTGCTGGTGCTGCTTCGCGGGAGCGAAGTGAATGGACTCGATGCCGCCCTTGGAGATGCGCACCATTTCGCCGGGCTCGATTTCGCGGACGTATTGCGCGTTGAGCAGATCGAACGCGCAGGTTTCGCTGGCGACGAGCCAGGCGGTGCAGCCGCCGGGCGTCACAAGTTTGCCGAGAACGAGCGGGCGGAAGCCGCGAGGATCGCGCACGGCGTAAAGCTCGTCGGTGGTGAGGACGAGAAGCGAATAGGCGCCTTCGACTTGATTCAGCGCGTCTCCCAGCGCGCCGGAAAGATTGCGGGCCTGCGAACGCGCAAGCAGATGCACGATGACTTCGGTGTCGCTATTGGTTTGGAAAATGGAGCCGCGATGCTCGAGTTTGCGGCGCCATTCGGCCGCGTTGGTGAGGTTGCCGTTGTGGCCAAGGGCGACTTTGCCTTTGTTGCAATCGATGACCATGGGCTGCGCGTTCAGCAGCGCCTTGTCGCCGGCCGTCGAATAGCGCGTGTGGCCGATGGCGAGAGACCCGGGAAGTTTTGCGAGAACGCCGGGCTGAAAAATCTCTTCGACTTCGCCCATGGCGCGGTGGAGCTGGAGTTCCGTGCCGTCGCTCGAGGCGATACCGGCGGATTCCTGGCCGCGATGCTGGAGGGCATAAAGGCCGAGATAAACGAGGTTCGCGGCTTCGGGATGGCCGGAGACGCCAAATACGCCACAGTGGTCGTGAAAGTGGTCGTCGAAGATCACGCGATTCTCCCGCCGCGCCAATGATGAGCTGAGATTCACGAGCGCGTTATCACCTTCTCGAGCGCATTGGCCCAAGTGTCGCGAAGCGGTTCCATTGGGGAATCGATCACCGCGCACCTCTTATGTTCGATGCGGAAAACATCGCCGCTGGTGACCTTGCCGATTTCGCGCGCGGCCACGCCGTATTGTCTCGCAATTGCCAGAACGGCGGCAAGACTATCGGGGTCAAGAGAAACGATGGCGCGGGCGCCGCGTTCGCTGAACAGGGCGTACTCGGTGGGGCGGGTGTCGTCGAGGTTGACCGTTGCACTAAGTGAAGAGAAGAGGGCTTCCTCGCTCCGCGGACTCCCCTCGGAATGACGGCGGTTTGGTTGGTTGGCTACAAAAGATGCGGAGGCAAAGCAGGATTCGGCGAGGGCGACGGCGAGGCCGCCGTCGGAAAGGTCGTGGGCGGATTCGACCACGCCTTCCGATGCCAGAGCCACGAGACAGCCGATGAGGCGTTTTTCGGCGGCCAGGTCGATGGCTGGTGGTTCGCCGGCGGCCATGGCGGCGATGGCTTTAGAGTATTCGGAGGAGGAGAATTCGCGGGCGAAATCGGAACTGGCGAGTGGCGAGCGGCGAGCGGCGAGCGACGGATCGCCCAGTACAACCCCGCCGTCCAGTAACACCAGGAGGTCGCCGGGGTTGCGAAAGGCGATTTTGAGGACGCGCGAAACGTCGTCGAGGATGCCGAGCATTCCCATAACCGGCGTCGGATAGATCGATTTACCCAGCGTCTCGTTGTAGAAGCTGACATTGCCGCCGGTAATGGGCGTGCCGAGAGCGGTGCAGGCTTCGGCGATGCCGTCGATCACCTGCGAAAATTGCCACATCACTTCGGGCTTTTCCGGGCTGCCAAAGTTGAGGCAGTTGGTGGCGGCGATGGGACGCGCGCCGCTCGCAGCGACGTTGCGCGCGCCTTCCGCGACGGCGTGCATGGCGCCGACGCGTGGATTCAACTGGCACCAGCGGCCGTTGCCGTCGGTCGAAAGCGCGAGAGCGCGCTTGACCTCGTTGGTCTTGGGATCCTTGATGCGCACGATGGCGGCGTCTCCGGCACCGGGACCGGCGAGCGTGTTGGTGCGCACGGAGGTGTCGTACTGCTCTGTGATCCATCGTTTGGAAGCAATCGCGGGTGAAGCCAGCAGCTTCAGAAGATTCTGCGTGAGGTTCGTGCCTTCCGGCGCGAACCGGAACCAGTCTTTTTCGGACTCGACGCGCGGCGCAGGCGCGGCGACGGGGCGATTGTAAACTGGCCCTTCTTCGGCCAGCGGATGCGCGGGTATCTCCGCGGCCACGCTGCCGTTATTTTTGATGCGCGCCAAACCGCCTTCGGTGACCCGCCCAACGACGACGGCATCGAGGCCCCACTTGTTGAAAACCCCGAGCACTTCCTGCTCATGACCTTTTTCCGCAACCAGCAGCATGCGCTCCTGAGATTCGCTGAGCATGATTTCGTAGGGCGTCATTGCGGTTTCGCGCTGAGGAACCTTGGCTAGATCAATTTCGATACCTGTGCCGCCGCGCGACGCCATTTCGACGGTCGAGCAAGTGAGCCCGGCAGCGCCCATGTCCTGAATTGCCACCACCGCTCCGGTTTGCATGGCTTCGAGGCAAGCTTCCAGCAGCAGCTTCTCCAGGAAGGGGTCGCCTACCTGCACGTTGGGACGCTTCTGCTGGGATTCCTCCGTGAACTCAGCGGAGGCAAGCAGCGACGCGCCGTGAATGCCATCGCGGCCGGTTTTCGCGCCGACGTAAATCACGGGATTGCCCGCACCTTTGGCTTTGGCGAAAAACAAATCTTCTTTGCGGGCGATGCCAAGCGCCAGTGCGTTGACAAGGGGATTTTGCGAATAGCAAGGTTCGCAAGCAACTTCGCCACCGATGGTGGGAACGCCGAAGCAGTTTCCGTAGCTGCCAACGCCGCGAATCACGCCGTCCAGGATGCGGCGATTTTTTGCTGCCTCCTCCGCCGTGGTATTTTTGCCGGGGGTAATTTCGCCGAAGCGCAATGAGTCCAGCACCGCGATGGGCCGCGCGCCCATGGTGAAAATGTCGCGGAGGATGCCCCCCACGCCCGTGGTTGCACCCTGAAACGGCTCGACGTAGCTCGGATGATTGTGCGATTCGATTTTGAACGCGGCGACGAGGCCGTCGCCGATGTCCACCACGCCGGCGTTTTCACCCGGGCCTTGCACAACAACCTTGCCGCGCGTCGGCAAGCGCTTCAGGTGCACTTTGCTCGACTTGTAAGAGCAGTGCTCGCTCCACATCACACTGAAAATGCCGAGCTCGGTGATGTTCGGCTCACGGCCGAGAATTTGTATGACGCGGGCGTATTCCTCGACGGTCAGCCCGTGCTCAGCGGCGATTTCAGGAGTCACTTTGATTTCGGTTGCGGCGGTGGCCATCTTGCCTCAACAAACTCGCGCTTTGACTGCACAATCGAACAGAGATTTCTCGACTTCGCAGCCCAGCTTCACAAATCGCACGCGACAGAAAGCCGGGCTGCCCGGCTGGAAATAACAGACACAACGAGATGGCCCATTACGCCGTGGCCTTTGCCGCACCAACGAGCGCTTCCACCATCGAGCGGAAAATGACCAAGCCGTCCTCGGAACCAAGGACCAGCTCCGCAGCGCGCTCGGGATGCGGCATCAGGCCGGCGACGTTGCGCTCGCGGTTGCAGACACCCGCAATGTTGTGAATCGCGCCATTGGGATTGCCGGCATCGTCGTTGGAGCCGCCGGGCTTGGTGTAGCGGAAAATCACCTGGCGATTCTTTTCTAGTTCCGCGAGCGTGGCCTCGTCCACGGTAAAGTTGCCGTCAGAATGTGCAATGGGGATCTTGAGAACCTGGCCCTTCGACCCGGCGTTAGTAAAGGGCGTGTCGGTTTGCTCGACGCGGATGTAAACGTGGCGGCAAATGAAGCGCAATCCGCCATTGCGCATCATCGCGCCGGGAAGCAAACCCGCTTCACAGAGAATCTGGAAGCCGTTGCAGATGCCCAGCACAAGTCCGCCGCTCGAGGCAAACTTCTCGACCGACTTCATCACCGGAGAAAAACGCGCAATGGCGCCGGTGCGCAGATAGTCGCCGTAGGAAAATCCGCCGGGCAGAATGATGGCGTCGCAATTCGCGAGGTCTTCGGATTGGTGCCAGATGAACTCCACGGACTTCTTGAGGACGTTTCCGATGGCGTAAAAGGCGTCGTGGTCGCAGTTGGACCCGGGAAAAACAACGACTCCAAATTTCATGCGGTACCAGCCCCCTGTTGCTTTGCGGGAACGGCTATTTTAGCACAGCACGGCGAGTTGGGCTGGGAAACGATGAGCCATTCTGTGCATCCCTGTGAAAATGTTACCTGCGTCTTTTCGCTCGGCGCGGGGATTTTTTCCTGGCGCTGGGGCGGGACGATTTTCTCGGATTTTGCGCGGCGGCGAGTTCGCGGCGTTTTTTCGCAGCCCACCCAGGCTTGTTCACCTGGCGGCCACGGCCGATACCCAAGCTATCGGCGGGAACGTTTTCGGTAATCGTGGACCCGGCAGCGACGTAGGCGTGATCGCCGATGCGCACGGGCGCTACGAGAACAGAGTCGCTACCAATGAACACTCCCTTGCCGATCGTCGTGGGATGCTTTTGAAAGCCATCATAGTTGCAGGTGATCGTTCCAGCGCCAATATTGGTCTTGGGGCCGACCTTCGCATCGCCGAGATAGGTAAGGTGCGGCACTTTCGCGCCTTCGCCGATGACGGCCTTTTTCGTCTCCACGAAGTTGCCAATCCGTCCGCCGCTTTTGACCTGCGTACCCGTGCGCAAGCGCGCGAACGGGCCGACCGTCGCGCCATTTTCCAGGCGACTCTCGACAACCAGCGAATGCGTTTCGACTTTCACGTCGTCGCCGATATTGGAATCCACGATGACGCTTCCGGTCTTTACGCTGCAGCGGACGCCGAGTTTCGTTTTGCCAAGCAATTGCACGCCGGCTTCGATCACCGTGTCTTCCCCGGCGGTCACTTCCGGGTCGATAAGCACAGTCTCCGGCAATTGAATCGTCACGCCCGCGTCCATGAGCGCGCTGCGTTTCCATTCGCGGAAGATGCGGTCGACTTCGGCGAGGTCTGCGCGCGTATTGCAACCCAGAACTTCGCGAGGGTCGGCGGCCACTTCTGCCAACACGGTCTGGCCCTTGCCGCTTATCACTGCGATAGCATCGGTCAAATAGATTTCGTGGTGTTTGTTGTTGGGTTTTACTTGCGCGAGGGCCGGCCAAAGATCTTCCAGCGTGAAGCAGTAAATCGCGGAATTGATTTCGTTGATTTCGCGCTGCTCGTCGGTCAGCTGCGATTCCTCGACAATCGCGGAAACAGCCGTCTCGGATTTGCGGACAATGCGTCCATAACCCGACGGATCGGCGACCACAGCGGAAAGAATTGTGGCCGACGCGTTGCCGCTGCGATGCGTGGCCATGAGCGCCTTTAAGGTTTCCGTTCGAACCAGTGGGGCATCGCCGGGCAGCACCAGCGCGAATTTGGCGCGGCCCAGGGCGCGCTTGGCGACTTGCGCCGCATGCCCCGTGCCGTTCTGAGGCTGCTGCAAAACCGTGACGGCTCCTAACGGCTCGACCACCGAGGCCACTTGGTCAGCTTGATGACCAACAACAACGATCGTATCCCTGGCTTTGAGTGGCGCGCACGCGCGGACAATATGCTCTGCCAGCGTGCGTCCTCCCGCGCGATGAAGAACTTTCGCGAGGCTCGATTTAAGGCGCGTGCCCTTTCCGGCCGCGAGGACAATTACGGCTAGGTCATGGTTAGACATGGTTAGCAACATATTCTGCGGGAGGCGCAGGCTTTTCGCAATCGGGGGTTCGCCCAGAAGCAGCTAAACGCTAATCGCCGGGAGTAGCTGGGACCTGAGAGAGGACGGTCTGGTAAGCCTGTTCCTCGGCATGGACAGCTTCGCCGGTGGTGGCCGTGGTAATGGTCCAGAGCGATGGGTCGGCCAATAGCCGGCTTACGAGCTGGGTGTGAAGGGAATGGCCAGCTTTGTGTGCCTCAACCCGAGCGAGAAGTGGCAAGCCTGCCAAGGCCAGGTCGCCAATCAGGTCGAGCGCCTTGTGGCGGCCAAACTCGTCGGGGAAGCGAAGGGGACCGTTCATGATGCCGTCTTGGGTAAGGACGATGGCATTTTCGAGCGACCCACCGCGGATCAACCCCATGGCGCGGAGCGGAGTGATGTCGCGCTCGAAGCAGAAGGTGCGTGCGCGCGCCAGCAGGTGGCGGAAAGTGTCCGGACCGACCACCATCTCCACTTCCTGCTGCCCGACCAGCGGATGCGGGAAGTCGACATAGCACCGGACGCGAAACTCTTCCGCCGGGTAGATGCCGATGCGGCGGTCGCCTTCGCTTACCTCCAAGGCTTTCAGCACCTTGAGATAGCGGCGCTTTCGGCGCAACTTGCGCACGCCCGAGTGCTCCAGCATTTGCATGAAAGGCTCGGCGGAGCCGTCCAGAATGGGAACTTCGATGGAATCCATATCGATGAAAATGTTGTCGATCCCGCAAGAGTAGATGGCAGCAAGCAAATGCTCGGTGGTGGAAAGCAGGACACCCTGCTTCATCAAGCTGGTGGCATAGCTCACGCGGGCTACGTTGTGCCCCTGCGCTTCGATAGGGAAGTTGTCCAGATCCACCCGGCGAAAGACGATACCAGTCTCGGACGGAGCTGGAACCAGCCGCACACGCCCACCAACGCCCGTGTGGAGACCCACACCCGCGGTGCAGGATTCTCTGGCTATCGTTGTTTGGAACATTCCCCCACTCTTGATTGTAGCATTTTGCTTGCCAGGTTATACCTGTGTTGTGCTTTATTATCAACGGGTTACCAATTGAGTTCCAATCTTGGAGAAACTGGCTGTGGTAATTCGGCAACAATTTGCCGACCTCCCCGTGTCGGTTTGCCCAAAACGCTTCGTTAAGCAACCGCTTTTTTGGCTTCCTTTCCTTTCTCGGCGCGTCCCAACCGTTGCGGTGGTATACTGCCTTGAGCAACCTAAAGGATGGGGCATGAATCGAGCTGCACGCATTGGCGTTTTATGTTTATCGGTTTTGATCTTCTGTTATGCGGGAATAGGTCACGCTCTCCGCACGACCCCGGATGACAAGGCTTACAAATCGCTGACAGTCTACGGAGAAGTGTTGCAAAAAATTCAGCAGGATTATGTGGACGATCCTAACATGCGCACGGTGACCGCGGGCGCGCTTCACGGACTGCTGGAATCGCTTGACCCGCAGTCCAGCTATTTGACGCCTCGTGAATACGAGGAATACAAAAAGAAAATCAGCAACCCGGGAACAGGTGAGACCGGGTTAACACTCAGCAAGCGCTATGGCTACATTATCGTACTATCGGTCCTGCCGGATAGCCCGGGCATCAAAGCCGGGATTCGCAGCGGAGACTTGCTCGAATCGATTGGCGGATTTACCACGCGCGACATGTCGGTTGGCCAGGCTGTGAATCTCCTGAATGGCCAGCCGGGTACGGGGATCAAAGTGTCCGTGATTCGCCGCGGCAAGGCGGGTACGCCGGATGAAGTGGACATCGTGCGGGAAAAGCTTGCAACGCCCAAATTGATCGTTCAAAAAATGGACCCGGATATTCTCGTACTGCGCTTTCCTTCGCTCGATACTGGACGTTCCGAGGAGTTGCGCAACCGTTTGCTGGACGCGGAAAAGCAGGGGATTCACAAAGTGATTTTGGACCTGCGCGAATGCGGTCGTGGGCCGGTCGCGGAGGCTATTGCCATCGCCCGCCTTTTCATTCCGTCTGGGACTTTAACCACGCTGCGCGGGCAGACGGTATCGACGCAAGTCATTTCGGCTGAGCCCAAACAAGTCATCTGGAGAAATTCTGTTTCCGTTCTTGTGGACACGACGACCTCGGGCGCCGCCGAGGTTCTAGCTTCCGCGATCGAAGCCAATCATCGGGGCGACGTGGTTGGAGAGCGCACCTTTGGGCTGGCTTCCGAACAAAAACTGATCACCCTGGATGACGGAGCGGCTCTGATCTTGACGGTCGCGAACTATTACAACGCCGACGGCAAGTCCATCTTGGAAGAAGGCGTTACCCCAACCGAAGTGGTGCGTGCGGAGACACAAGATGACTCGGACGGGGCGGAAGACGACAGCGCACCCGCGGGCGCTCCGAAAGAACCTGGACTGGGGCCGCGGCCGCTCTCGCCGGAAGATCCCATCTTTCACCGTGCACTGGACCTCCTGAAAACTCCCGCGAAGAAAGCTGCCTAGCAGTACGTGGGCCGGCGTCGAGCTGGTGCGAGGCCCGTGTCAAGGTCTGGGCTCGAAAGCTGGAAAGCACGCGCACCGCGGCCGTTTGTTGTCCTTACTCTTATACTGGCGTCGCTCTGGCTGCCCATCGCCTGCAAGAAAACGCCGACAGATTCTCTAACATCAACAAGAATTCACTCCCTTGCGAAGACTGCCAAACCTAGCGGGCATTCGGGGGCGAAACTCGCCATTATTTTGGACGACTTGGGAAGCAACCGTCACGCCGCCGAAGAGATTTTTGATCTTCCCTATCCGCTGACGATTTCCGTCCTCCCGAATCACGCACACTCGGTCGAGATAGCTCAGGAAGCCGAGCGCCGCGGTTACCAAGTGTTGCTGCACCTTCCCATGCAAGCCGTAGCGACCGAAAAACCTGAGGCCCAGGAATTGCGCGTGGGAATGGCGGCGGCGGACGTGTCCAAGCTCCTCAACCAGTTCTTGGAGAATGTTCCCGGGGCCGTCGGCGTCAACAACCATCAAGGCTCGGAAGCCACTTCAGATCCCAACTTGATGCGCGAGTTGATGCCTGTGCTGCGCGACTATCGTCTCTTTTACATTGACAGTCGCACGACATCGGCTACCATCGCTTACGAAACGGCGCAAAGTTCGCGGGTGCCGTCGGCGTTTCGCAATGTTCCTTTTCTCGATGACGTCGAGGAAGTGAGCGCAGTTCGTAAGCAGCTCGAATTGGCTTTGCGTGGCGCGCGGGAAAAAGGAGAAGCCCTAGCCATCGGCCATCCGCACCACGCGACGCTTCAGGCACTCCGCGAAGTTCTCCCCAGCTCCGAGTCAGAAGGAGTCCGGCTGGCCTTTGCCTCGGAACTCGTCCACTGAGACCACCTCGGCGTTTGAAGTGTTGCCCGCATCTTCTTTCTTCGCCGGAAAAAGAAAATGAATGGCCAGGGCAGAGACGCCCATCGTCAAAAAACCGAACACGCTTCCTTCCGGCCCGACTGTCCCGCCCGTCAACCACGCGGGGCCATGCAGAGCGGCGTTTGAGAGGTGGTGCTCAAACACATAGCCGCTATCAGGAACGGAGAAGAGAAACGTTTCGCCGAAGTCAAAGCTGGCGTGCCACCCCACGGCCAGCCAAAGATTCCCGGTTCTCTTCAAGGCAAACGCGAAGACCAGTCCGGTGAC
>Ga0209577_10004746_pt1 | contig 12752 bp, 10 predicted proteins | sample GraSoiAngelo_109_FD_185874 | JGI IMG/M metagenome (GOLD analysis project Ga0209577, IMG submission 185874) | Grasslands soil microbial communities from the Angelo Coastal Reserve, California, USA - 14_0903_12_20cm (SPAdes) (version 2) | ecosystem: Environmental > Terrestrial > Soil > Grasslands... | reverse complement strand
ACAATATCGTGTATCTCACGAATTACTGGTGCATGAAGGGCTATGACGCGGTGGTGTTTCCGCGCGAGGGCGAGGCTACCCTGATTACGCTCGAGCCGCAACTGGCCGATGCGCAGCGCAATTCCTGGACTCGGGACATCCGGCTCTTCAAGGGTTACGACGAGCGCGATCCGCGGCCTCCGCAATACCGCGCGTTGGATATTGCTCTTGCGGTCTTGAAAGAGCGCGGGTTGACGGACAAAGTCGCCATTGAATTGAACATGGGAACGCAAAGCGCTGATCGCATGGTCGGTGAGCCGACGACTCCCACGCAGTTCTACTTCGATGCTTTCCGAAAAGTTGCCGGCGAGGTGGTGGACGCGACACCGCTGCTCAACGAGGCCCGTGCCATCAAAACCAGCCAGGAAATTGAGCGGATGCGCCTGGCAAATGAGCTGGCGGCTTTGGCAATGGATTACACGCGTGACCACATGCGTCCCGGCATGAAGGAGAGCGAAGTTGGCGGCATGTATGAAAGCTTCGTGCATGGTATTGGCGTGGGGTACAAAGGCAAGGTTGAGATGGCGCGCGCCTTTACCCTGGTGTGGTCGGGCAAAGGGATCGCCACGTTTACGGCGACGGGAGATCGCCCAATCCAGAAAAATGAGCCAACCTTATTTGAGATCTGGGTTTGCGTGGATGGATATTGGACCGATCTGACCAAGAATGCCTGCCCCGGCGAACTTACTGCTGAATATCACAAGCTGCTCGACTTGTTGTTGAAAGTCTTTAACGAAGGCGTGGCATTTGCGCGTGAAGGCGCGAGCTTTCCCGACTTGGACCGGCTGATTCGTGCGCGGATTGCGGAAGGCGGATATGCGGGGCAACCCTCGCATCCCATTTGCCATGGAGTCGGGGCTCGGGCTCATGAATTTCCCTACGCACACCAAGCAGGCGGCGGGACTATGCGCAAGAATATGGTGCTCGCCATCGAGCCGGGAATCTATTGGCCAGGAGGCGGTGGACTGCGCCTCGAAGACAATTTTCTTATCACGCAAAACGGCAGTGAAAAGTTGTGCACTTATCCGGATGATTTTCGGTTAGCTCGTGCCGGAATGAAGGCAAGCACTACGTAGTAAGCGAGAACTTAACTCACAGTGCATACTCCAAAGCAGAGACAGACATCCGGCCTCGATGCCAAGCTGAGCGAGAAGATTCTCGCAGAGGTGAAGGAAGAAGAAATCGTGGCCATGAGCTGCGACGTCATCAACATTCCAAGCCCTACGGGCGGGGAGTTGCAGATGGCGGAATACATGCAGAATACCCTCCGTCAGTTGGGACTCGATGTCACGTGGCAGGAGGTTGAAGAAGGTCGTGCCAACGTGGTCGGGCGTTGGACAGGTAGCGGTGGCGGCAAGAACCTGATGTTCAACGGCCACATGGATACTTCGAACACTGGGGATGAGGAGTTCCTTAACGGGATCGGCTACAAGCCGCATGCCGTGATCAAAAACGGGATGATTTACGGGCTCGGCATCTACAACATGAAGGGCGCGCTGGTGTGCTACACGCATGCCGTAAAAGCACTGCTTCGGGCTGGGGTAAAACTTAACGGGGACGTCATTGTTGCCGCTGTAGCGGGCGAGATCGAAAAGACGCAGTGGGGTGAATTCAGAGGAAAAGAATATCGCGGTTACGGGTTCGGCACGCACTACCTGGTGAATCACGGAATTTTGCCGGACATGTGCATCCTGGGCGAGCCCACAGATATGAATGTTGTGCTGGAACACTTTGGTTCGCTCTGGGTGCGCATTTCGTGCAGCGGAATTTATGTGCACACGGCTTTCTGTGAGGGCCGCGAAGAGATGAATTCGATTCGCCGCATGTACGAGGTCATGGGCACGATCATGGAATGGATTACCGCGTGGGAGAAAAAGGCGGCCTACGGCGGCAAGAAGGCGATCGTAAACCTCGGCGGCATTCGCGGCGGCCATGCATGGCGGGCCAGCCGCACGCCCGAGAAGGCTGATCTTTTTCTGGATGTTCGCGTGCCGCCGAACATCGCCATGAGCGAGGCGCGACGCGAGATCCAGCAGGTCTTTTTCGATCTGGAGAAGAAGCATCCTGAATGGGGATTGGAGTTTGAAACATATGTTTCCGTTCCCGGCGCCTCGATCAGTGTCGATCATCCGATGGTGCAAGCGATTGAAAAGAACCATCAGCAGGTGATGGGAGCGCTACCGAAGCGGGATGTGGTGGTGTGGTGCTCAGACGCTTCGGTGCTGACGCGTTATGGAATTGAAACCGTGAACTATGGGCCGTCGAGTGGACCGCGGGATAAGGAAGGCGAGAAAGTATCGATCAAGACGTTGGTGGACATTACCAAGATCTACGCGCTTACAGCAGCTCAATTGTGCGGTGTGCAGTAGCCGAGGACATGTTGCCAAGCCAAACTGAAATCGAGCGTCGTTGTAAGAACATTCGTTCGCGTATGGCGCAGAACGGACTGGATTCGCTGATCGTGTGCGGGAACCAGTACGCCGGATTTGAAGGGGCGGTGTTCTACGTCTCGGGTTTTGAGATCGTGCATCGTTACGTTTATGTGCTATTGCCGCTGGAGGGCGAGCCGACGCTTGTCTTCCCGCGCGAGGCGCGTTGGATTGGCGATAAGGCGAAACCATGGGTGAAAGATCAGGTCTGGCCCGATGTTCCCGGCCAGTGGCTGCGCGAGCGCGCCATGGAGCGTAAGTGGAAGCGCCTCGGCATCTATGGCATGAACTTCATCATGCCGGTGCGGGATTATCGCGAACTGGCTCAGGGTTCTTTCGAACTGGTGCCGTTCGATGTTGAATTTGACATGGCGCGTGCCGTGAAAAGCGAAGAAGAGCTGGCCGAAGTGCGCGACGCCATGGACATCATCATTGATGGTTTTTGGGCGCTGGTCACGGCGTACGAACCGGGCAAGACTGAAGCTGAAATAATGGCGCCGGCGGTGGAGCGCTTCTTTGCGCGCGGCGCCGGCCCACGGATGATGAACATTGTGCTTTCCGGATCTCACGGCCAAGCGGAAGCGCACTTCAAAGTGCCGGGTAAGCGCGTAGTCGCGGCTGACGATTTGATGTTGTATTCGCTGGAGATCACAGGCGCCGGCGGGTACTGGGTGGAATTTTCGCGTGCACTATTACGTGGACGGCCGAGCGCCACGACACAGAAAATGTCAGATGCCTATCCCGAAGCACTGGACGGAGCACGCAAGCTGATGCGTGCCGGGGAACTGGCCAGCAATGTCCATCGCGCTATCGCGGGGAAATTCGCGCAGCACGGATTTTCGCTGGGGCATCTTTCGGGCCACTCGATCGGCACTACGATGATCGAGTACCCGGCGATCGGCGCCAAGAGCGACGTGCCGCTTGAGGAGAACATGATTTTTTCGCTGCATCCGCAGGTGGTGGACAAAGACGGCAAGGTTTGCCTTTACACCCAGGACACTTATCGCATCGGCAAAGACGAAGGCGAGTGCCTGGCCGATGTGCCTTGGCGGTTTTTTACCGGGGAAGAGACCAAGACCAGCGCCGTCCGCTAGGAATACTCGAGGATAGTGAATGAGAGTGTGTGTGATTGGGTGCGGCGCCGTGGGCAGCCTGTTCGCCGCTCACCTGGCCCATGCGGGCGAGGCAGAGATCTGGGCCTACGATGTCTGGAAGGAGCACGTCGAGGCCATTCGTAAGGACGGGCTGAAGCTCTCAGGAGCCGCGGATTTCACTGCACGGCTGAACGCGACCAGTGACCCCGCAGAGCTGCCGCACTGTGATTACGGAATTCTCGCCACCAAGGCCATTCACACACGTTCCGCGATGTCCCAAACGGCGCATATCTTCGACGAGAACAGCGCGGTTTGTTCGGTGCAGAACGGTGTGGGCAACGAAGAAATCATTGCTGAAAAGGTGAGATACGTGATTCGCGGAACCACTTTTCCTGCCGGACATCCCATTGGCCCCGGGCATATTGGCTTCGACATTAAAGGCGACACATGGATAGGTCCATTCGAGCCGACTAACACGCCCATGGAGAAAGTGGCAGAGTTGGCGTGGCTGATAACTCGTTCCGGCATGAACACCATTGCGTTAAAAGATGCACGCGGCGCGCAATGGACGAAACTGATTTTTAATGCGGCTACCAATCCGGTGGGAGCACTGACTTCACTGCACCACGGGGCAGCGACTCGCTTCGAGCCAACCAATCAGCTGTTCCATGACCTCATCGCAGAAGGCGAAGCGGTAGCGAAAAAGCTCGGAATCGAACTGCACGGTGATCCTCGAGAGTTGGTACAAAAAGGCGCACGCGCCCCAGGAAAGCACAAGGCCAGCATGCTGCAAGATGTCCTCGCCAAGCGCCGCACGGAAGTGGACTTCATGAATGGTGCCATTGTGGAATGGGGACAGAAGATTGGGGTCCCAACGCCGTTAAATCACGCTGTGTGGCAGTTGATTAAAGGATTGGAGCATTCCTGGAAGGATCCGGAGTGACACGATTAACGTAACTTCTACTCAAGACTAGCAGATGACCGTGCCTTTCAATATCGGAGTGCTGCAGTTGAGCATGGAGCCGGTGCGCGAGACTGTCGCGATGGCCAAGGCCTGCGAAGCCGCGGGATTTGACACTTTCTGGATCGCAGAAGCCTATCCTTGGTGGCGAAAGCATTCGTTTGAAGCGCGATCCTCGACCGCCATCCTGGCCGTAATCGCTTACGAAACGCAACGTATTCAGTTAGGCTGGGGCATTATTTCTCCTTATACCCGGCATCCCGTGCAGATTGCCATGGAGGCGCGGGTCATGCAGGATCTTGCTGGTGACCGTTTCTTGCTGGGCCTGGGTGCTTCCAAGATTTTCATGAAGGAAATTGGTGAAGGAGAAGGCGAGAAGATCGGGCCTGCGACGGTGATGCGGGAGAGCATAGAAATTGTCAGGGGCGTCCTTCAAGGAGACCCATTTCGTTATCAGGGAAAAATGTTTTCCGCCGATGTGCCTCCCTTGAAGACGGAGACCCATACCCCGCGCGGGATTCCGCCGATTTATGTCGCGGGCACAGGGCCGGTGCTGCAGAAGATGGGCGGCTCGATTGCCGACGGTCTGCTGACCGCGAGCATCACTACGCCTGCCTTCGTGCGCTATTCGCTTAAGAATATGGAAGAAGGCGCAAGGAAAACCGGGAAGGACCCTGCAAAGCTGGTGCTGGGTTCGGTGATTGTGGGCAGCATTGCTCGCGACCCGCGCAAGGGCAAGGAAGGGGCCCGCGAGCAGGCCGCGATGTATCTGGCCAACAAAGTGCAGAACATTAAAGGCTCGGCTGATGTCCTGCTGGAGTGTGCGGGCCTGACGTTCGAAGAACTGCAGCCGGTTGCGGAGGCCATGGAGAAAGGTGGGCGCAAAGCGGCGGCGAGAGCGGTGACCGACGACATTCTGAGCAAGGTTTGTCCGATTGCAGGCACACCGGAGGAATGCATTCAGCGCATCGAGGAGTACCGGGCGGCGGGTTGCACCCACATCATGCTCGAAATCTGGGGGGAGGACCGTACCGGACAAGCCAAACTATTTGGCGATGCTGTGCTGCCCCATTTCCGAGCGAAGAGCGTCAAAAGCTTTTAACCGCAGAGTTCGCTGAGGGAACGCAGAGTTCGCTGAGAAATTCGGCAGAGAAATTCCTCGCGAAGATTTATGCATCAGGTAGAGCTTAGAACCCCTGCGCCGGCGAGTTGGGCCACGATTTCGCGGAAATCTTCGTCGCTTACCAATCCATGCTTGGCAATTGAGCGCTTTTTTACCGCGGCCAGAATCGTTGCCCGCTGCTCCGGCCTGATCGCAATGCCGAGTTCTTTGCACTTCAAATCAATGCTGTCCAGGCCGCTCTTCTTGCCGAGAACAATCTTGCGCTGTGCGCTTACCAGGTCGGAGGAGTACGGCTCAATCGCTTCGGGAATGTGGAACTGCGTAGCCACGGCGCCGCTTTCGCGCATGAAGAGGTTTTCACCAACAATCGGTTTCCAGGCATCCACCGTATAGCCTGCGGCTTTCTGCACGACTTCCGAGACCCCCCGAACTTTAGTGAGATCCAGTGCTACTGGTACGTCGTACAAGCAGCGTAGGGCAAGCGCAATTTCGCCGATATCGGCGTTGCCGGCGCGCTCTCCCATACCGTTAATCGTTCCCTGAATCCAGGAAGCGCCGCCGCGCACAGCTGCCACGGCACAGGCGGTCGCCATTCCAAAATCGTTGTGTCCGTGGAAGTGTACGGGAGTTTCTTTGCCGACCCAGCCGCAGACTTCGCGGACCAGCATTTCTACGGCTTCCGGACCACAGGCACCGATCGTGTCTACCACAACGATTTCTTTTGCTCCCGCGTGCAGGGCCGCCAAATTAATCTTCTTTAGAAAGTCCAGGCTGGTGCGTGTCCCGTCAACCGCAAAAAACGCGACCGTAATTCCGCTTTGCGTCGCAAAAGAGATCGCATTCGACACTCGTCGGAGCACGTCGTCGCGTGACATGCCGTAAGCGTTAAGCTTGATGTCGCTCGTAGGCGCTTCAATCACCGTAGCGCGCACGCCGAGGCGTATCAACTCTTCCACATCCTCGCGCACAGCACGGGAAAAGCCCCACAACTCTGCTTTCAGATTTGCTTTTGACATTAGCTGGATGGCTTCCGCATCTTCCGCCGAAACGCGCGGAAAGCCTGCTTCGATCCGGCTCACACCTAATTCGTCGAGCTTGCGGGCAATTTCCAGCTTTTGCTGAGGGGAAAGAACTACGCCGACCGTCTGTTCGCCGTCGCGCAACGTGGTGTCGTAAAAACGTACTGGCGTACGCGGGTACGCAGAGCGGATTTCGGGGCGGGCGTTCAGTTCGCTAACCCAGATTTGTTTAGAATCTTCAGTCATGTTGTTTTCCCGGTAATGTCGCGATGCCGGTTACGGTGCGGTTTCCTGAGTCGCCAATGCCGTGGGCTTATGGCCGTAGGCCTCCTGCCAGGAGATTACGCGGTTCCGCAAGACGCCGATTTGTTCGATCTCGCACTCCATGACATCGCCCGGCTTTAAATACAGGGCTTTGGGATCGCCGGAAAATGCGGCCACTCCGGACACTGTACCCGTGGAAACCACATCTCCTGCGCTATATCCCATGGGCGAGTAGTGCGAGAGGATCTCGGGAATCTTTACCGACATTTTGCTGGAATGCGAACGTTGCCGCGACTTGCCGTTCACACGCAGTTCCATCCCGAGGTTGTGCGCATCGGCGATCTCGTCCGCGGTAACAATCCAGGGCCCTAACGGGCAAAACGTGTCAATACCCTTGCAGAAACTGAATACGCCGGATTTCATCTCGCGACGCTGAATGTCGCGTGCCGTGATGTCATTAAAGATCACGTAACCGCCCACATAATCGCGAGCCTCTTCCGGCGAAAAATGCTTACCACTTTTCTTGAGCACCACGGCCAGTTCAAGCTCGTAATCCAGTTCCTGGGTCAGGTGCTCAGGATAAATGACGGGCTCCTCGTGGCCAATAATGGCGTCTACATTTTGAAAAAAAACGATCCAGGGCAGAACCGGATGCGAGAAACCGGCCTTGGTAGCTTCTTCATGGTGCTCCCGGAAATTTCCGGCAGTGTGGAAGAACTTTTTTGGGATAATCGGTGCTTTGAGTTTCACCTGCCCGAATGGGTGAACAATGATTTCCCCACGCGGGCCGCTCGCCTCGGTATCCAAATGCCGGGCATAGTCAAAAGCTTTGTGGGCCGCCTCAAGGCTCGTGTCACCACCTTCGAAAAGCGCGCGCATATTGGGCGGGACCAGTGCGTCAGCTAGCCGATAATAGGCACTCTCGCCTTCTACATCTCGCAAATACAGAGCGCAAGCCGTGTTGAGATCCAGGATTGAATCGTTGTCACTGACCGCCCCGATACGTGCGGGCGCGCTGGGGGTTTCGAATGTAACAAGTCGCATAGGAAAGATGCCTGCGAATCAGCGAATGCGGCACTAGCAGTGTATTGAGCACCGAGGCGGTTGTCCACCTGCGGAATCAGACGGGGTAGGTGCCCGTGGCTTTGTCCGTCAGCAGGACCGGTTCTCTCACCAGGTGCTGAATTCCAACGTACTGGCCCCGAACCCGTGCCCAGCGTGAGCGGTGGTCGCGGACGTCCACATGGAGGAAGCCGCCATCATAAGCGCCGATGCCGCCATTACCGAACTCCGGAACTTGTAATGCCAGCTCGTACATTTGCTGCAAAGATAATCCGGAGATGCGCACATCGGCGGCCAGGCCTTGCGTGTGCTCACTATCGGCTACGCCGCCGACCTCTTCATTGTGTTTAGGGCAGCGATACGCATCGTGCACGATCACGGGAACACCAGCCAGATTCCGCAACGTTTCCAAAGCACTGAGCAGACGATCTTCAATTTTCAAATTCCCGCAGCAGCGGCAGGCCATTTCAGCCTTGGAGAAATGCGGACTCAGCTTCGTCATGCAACCTCACTTCAGACAAGCCTCGGAGCTGTCTCCATAAGGATGATGGTACTCGATTCGCCGGGTAAAGGTAAATTGTCACCAATTGGGGTGACAGTGATCACCGCGCGGGCAACGGGCCCGAGCCGGCGGCGGCAACAAAAGCACGTGCTCTGCCCCGCGCGGTGCGCTAATATTGACCGCTTTTCCGAAATCGACATCACCTGATTGCCTCAGGAGGTCAAAGTGGGCGACTCAAATCGGCGGCAATTCCTGCGTACGGTGGCGGGAACCGCAGCGCTTACCGTCAGTGCGGAAATGACTAGTTTTGCCGGCATGCGGCGGCTCAGGGTGAATGCCGCCATGCAAGATGCAGCTTCCCACGACCGGCTTCAGCCGGACTGGTATCGCAAGAAAATCCACCAGGTGCAGCAGCAGATGCAAAAGCGCAAACTCGACGCTTTGCTTTTGCTCAATGCCCACAATGTCATATACACCACCGGTTATTTTCATTTGTCCACGGAGCGTCCGCTGGCTGCGTTGATTCCGAAGTCGGGCGATCCCGTGCTGTTTGTTCCAGAACTCGAATCTGACCAGGTAAAGCTTTGGTGGGTGAAGGATTACGAATCCTATTTCGATTTTCCCGGCCCGGTGAACCGGGTACGGTGGATTTTCGAGCGAGTAGCGAAGCGCGGCCTCGATCGCGGCAAAATCGGCATCGAGGACGCCAGCGAAGCCCGGTTGAAACACATGAAGCTCGGCGCCCCGAATTCCACCTTGGTGAATGCGGCCGACTTGATCGAACGACTGCGCTGGGTCAAGGATGACGACGAACTGCGCATTATGCGCCGCGCCATGTATTTCGCGGATTTCACCGTGCAGGCGGGAAGGGAATTCGTGCTGCACCATGGCGGCGTAACCGAGGACCAGATTCTCAAAGCCACAGCCGACGCTGTGGCCGACAAGATGTCGGCAGAACTGAACGATGTGGTCGGAGTGGGCATCGCGCCTCCTTTCGGAGGTCTTGTGCCCTTTGGCAAGCGCTCCGCTTTTCCCCATGCCATGCCGAGCAAAGAACGGCTTAAAACCGGCGATGCCTTGATTCTGAGTTTTGGCGCAGAGCTGGGCGGCTACAGCGTGGAGTGCGAGCGCTCGTTCTCCGTCGGGAAGCCAACCGATTATGCCAAGCGCCTTTTCGACGCCATGCTCGCGGCCCACGACACTGCGGCGGAGAACCTGAAAGAAGGTGCCATTGCGGAAGAGGTGGACAAGAAAAGCCTGGATCAGATCCGCAAAGCGGGCTTCGAGAAGTTCCTCAAACATCGTACCGGGCACGGCATTGGACTGGAAGGACACGAATCACCCTGGATTGCCGAAGGCGATAGGACCGTTCTAAAAGAAGGTATGACCTTCAGTTGCGAACCGGGTGTCTATGACCCCAATTGGGGCGGTTTTCGGCATTCCGACACGGTCATAGTCCGCAAAGAAAAAGGAGAGATCATGAACACCTATCCAACCCGACTGGAGGACATGATCCTGGCGATTTAATGGATGTCACTTTAGCGCGGCAGTTACATCCAATAAGTGGAGATTGAAATGGCAGAGAAGACACTTAAGAACGAAGAGGAGTTGCGAAGTCGGCTTACTCCTGAGCAATATCACGTCACCCAGGAGTCGGGTACAGAACGCGCCTTCACCGGCAAGTACTGGAAGACAAAAGATCCTGGCACATACCTGTGTGTTTGTTGCAGCCAGCCTCTGTTCAATTCGGAAACCAAGTTCGATTCAGGCACCGGATGGCCGAGCTTCTGGCGTCCTGCGGAGCAGGGACAGGTCGCCGAGCACACAGACGTCAGCTATGGCGTGTCTAGAACCGAGGTGCGATGCTCAAGCTGCGGTGCCCACCTGGGACACGTCTTTGAAGATGGGCCCGCGCCCACCGGGCTGCGTTATTGCATCAACTCGGCGGCGCTGGATCTGAAGCCTCGCGATAAGAAGTAGTTCTCGACCTGAGTTCGCAGAAAATGAAAGTCGGTAGCGCCGCTGAGAACCTATCCGTCGGAAAACAACAGAAGTTCACAAGAATTGAGGGGCAGAACCTTGCGGCCTGCCCCTCATGTTCTGACAACTGGCGGGAGGAAAACTTAAGCGTTGGCCGTGGCCGCGATTGCCTTCGGCTGATCCGCGGGCTTGGGTTGTTCGGCAGGCTTTGCCTGGCCCGGGCTTTGATGCTGGTGCTGATGTTTCTCGTTCTTGCCGTCCGCGGTTCTCACCTGCACACTGCCTTTGATCATGGCGCCATCTTCCACGCTGATGCGCGGAGTGACCACGTCGCCGGTCAGCGAACCTTCGCTGCGGATGTCCAGACGATCGCTGCACTGGATATTGCCATGCACCTTGCCCATGATTACCACTTCCCGGGCAACGATATTGGCCGCCACGCTGCCGTTGCGGCCAATGGTGATGCGGTTGTCGGTCAGGTTGACGGAACCCTCTATGCGGCCGTCAATGTACAGCGACTCGGAGCCTGAGACTTCGCCCTTGATGACTAGCGAGCGGCCAATCGTAGCCTGCTCCACGGGCGATGTCACCGTCTTGGACGGCGTGTAACTTCCGGGGTTGATGGAGGAATTCTTTTGAGAGCTATCTGGCGGCTGCAGCATGGTTCCGACCTTCCTTAGTTTCCCCTGAGCGCATCCGGGCGCTGCTGTTGGGTCTATGGCCTTTGGCCATGCTGACTATCGCACAGACGTAAGTGATAAAGGAGGTTACGGAAGAACGTGTCCGTACGCGGAGGTATTAGGCAGTCACCTTGCTTGCTCAAGAACTTGCGACAGCTCTTCCCACTCAGAAACGAGAGCCTGGAGCTCGTTTCGACTCCCTTCGAGGTCCTGGGTAAGGCGTTGCGTCTCTTCGGCACTGCTAAACGTCTGCAATGAAGCTTCGCACTGCGCGATGGTGGTTTCCGCCTGGCTGATTTCTCCTTCCAATTCGCGGATACGCTCCAGCATTTGTTTTTTCTTGATGGGATTCAGGCGCCTCCTGGTACCATCCACCTTCTCGCTCGGCTTGCCATTGGTGGGGGATGCCGATGCCGCGGCCTGCTGGGCCGCCGAGCTTCGGGATACAGCCTCAGATAGCGCTTCTGCACCGCCCTCTTTGCGCCACCTGTAATCTTCATAATTGCCGGGATAGACCTCCACCCGGCCGCCCCCGATTTCGAACACCCGCGTGGCTAGCTTATCGATGAAGTAGCGGTCGTGCGAAACGAAGACCACCGTGCCGGTGTATCCCTCAAGAGCGTTCAGCAGCACATCTTTGGCGCGCAGGTCGAGGTGGTTCGTGGGCTCGTCCAGAAGCAGGAAATTGGCGGGATGCAGCAGCATCCGCAATAATGCGTACCGGCTGCGCTCGCCGCCTGAAAGCACGCCAATACGCTTGAACACATCATCTTCAGAAAAGAGGAAACAGCCCAGCAGGTTGCGCAATTCGGTTTGCGTCGAACGCGGGGACATCTCGCCCAAGTCGTCGAGAATGCGGGCATTCTGATCCAGCTCTTTGTACTGGTCTTGCGCAAAATAATCGGGCTGCACGTTATGGCCTATGCTGTACCCGCCTGCGGTCAGCGGCTCTGTACCCGCCAGCAACTTGATCAGCGTGGACTTGCCCGCCCCGTTTACTCCTACCAGCGCGATGCGGTCCCCGCGCTCGATCACGAAATTGACATCGCGGAAGACTTCTTTTTCACCATAACTTTTGGCGACCTGCTCAAATTCGGCCACAATCCTGCCGCTCGGTTTAGGCTGTGGAAAGGAGAAATGGATGGTCTTCTCTTCCGGCGGGAGCTCAATGCGCTCCATTTTTTCCAATTCCTTAATGCGGCTTTGCACCTGCTTGGCCTTAGTGGCCTGGTAGCGAAAGCGGTTGATGAACACTTCAAGTTGCTCGATGCGCTCCCGCTGGTTACGCCAGGCGGCGTGGAGTTGCTCGCGGCGTGCCGTCTTCTCGGCAAGATATTTTTCGTAGTTGCCTGAATAGAAAAAGATCTGTTTGTTCCATATCTCGGCGATCTTGCCGACCGTCACGTCGAGAAAATAGCGGTCATGCGAGATGAGCACGTAGGCATGCGGATAATTGCCCAGGTATTCTTCCAGCCAGTTTCGCGCTTCCAGGTCGAGGTGGTTTGTGGGCTCGTCGAGCAGCAGGAGATTAGGTTGCTGCAACAACAGCTTGGCCAGCGAGATGCGCATTTGCCAGCCCCCGGAGAACTCCTCAGTCCG
>Ga0209577_10004744_pt1 | contig 12755 bp, 9 predicted proteins | sample GraSoiAngelo_109_FD_185874 | JGI IMG/M metagenome (GOLD analysis project Ga0209577, IMG submission 185874) | Grasslands soil microbial communities from the Angelo Coastal Reserve, California, USA - 14_0903_12_20cm (SPAdes) (version 2) | ecosystem: Environmental > Terrestrial > Soil > Grasslands ... | reverse complement strand
AGGACGACGATATCGGTGGAATGCCAGCCGCGAGCACGGGCATGCATTAGCACCAGAACGCCGACTTGCTCCTCGCCATCGGTTAGCGGTAGAGCCAGCAGAGATGTGACCCCCAGTTCGGCAATTTGTGCTCGAACGCTCAACAGGTCCGGGGCCGCCGGTGCATCCGCAATGCTCAGCGCTCCCTTGGCAATCGCCAGGTCCTGCAGCGCGGCAACTACGCTGGCCAGGGCTGCCGAATTTCCCGGGGTCGTGCCCTCGGCGCAATATTCCTGCACTGTAGCCGGAGGCAAGCCAGGTTTGCGCATGGCAGCAAGGCACCGGCTGATTTTCCATTGCGAGCCGATTTCATTCACCGCCGTCGACAGTACGGAATTCGTGTTGCTTTGATGGTTCAGCTTGCGGGTTATCTCTGCCACGCGCGTGAGGCTGCTGACGTCAGCATCGCTGGAATGCTGAGCGGGAAGGGTAGCGGTCGGCGGAGCCGTAACCGGATTGAGCGTTTTAGCCGGCGCCGACGGCGGTACTGGCACCGCTCCGGCGTAGCGCGGCGTCATGCCGGCCGACAAATACAGGCGCTGCAAATCTTCGTTCTTTTCTTCCTCGTGAGGAAACAGTTCCTGGATCCTTTGCAGCCGCTCGATGGCTTTTGAGCGCATGCCGTACTGCACCAGAATTTCTGCCTGCAGCATCAGGTCTTGCAAAGCGGCGCTTCCCAAGCTGAGTTCTTCGTTCTTCGCTGGCTCAGTCGCGGAATGGTTCAGCGTTGTGAAGCGCGAGGCAATCACCTTAAAACGGTTGTCATCGATCTTGCCCCGCAGCATTTCCAATCGCTTCTGATGTCCCGGCTCATAAGGATCAACTTCGGCTGCGCGGTCGAGGCATTCTCCCGCTTTCTCGAAATTGCCGGTGCTGCAGTAGAGATCAAATAGCTTCAGCAGCGTCTGGCAATAGTCATTTTCACGATTCGAGGCATTAAACAACTCGCTCAAGAATTCCAGCAACTCTGGCGAAGCGCGATGCCCCGCCACGAGGTCTTGCATCATAGTGACGAAAGCCCGGCGCTCTCCGCGCCGCCGCTGGAACAGTTCCAGCTTGCGCGCGAGGGCCACAGCTTCTTTATCCAGGTCCGCGTCCACCATAGCCCCGATCAATGTCACGACCTGGTGGATGCGCGTGGGGTTCTGTTCAAACAGGAGCCATATCAGCGGCTCGGCCTCGGTCAGGCGATTGGCAGCCAGCAGAGCTTTGGCATAGTGTTCGCGCATTTCCGCCGACGGACTCCCCCCCTGCGCGTGTGGCTCGAAGATGAAAATTGCGGCGCCCACCTCTCCCTTCGCGAGCAAGCTCTTTCCGTAAGCGAGGGCGATGTTCGGATCTCGGGAATCTTCACCATAAGCGCGTTCGAACCAGGCATCTGCCTTCTCTCCCGAAGCTTGGGCCAATTCCGCAACTTTTAGAAACGCTTCGGCCGCCGCTTTGCCGTTCCCCGCTTGAGAAGAGACTTCTCCCAGGCGCACCAGGTTTTGTTGCGTGGGCTCGAGCCCTACTACGCGCTTGAGCACGTCAAGCGCTTCCGCCTTCTTGCCCTGCTTGGTGAGTTCCTCAAGGGCATTTTCGTAAGTTCCTATTGCCAGCTTCTTGTTCGACTGTTCGAGAAGCTGCCCAAATCGGACCTTCTGTTGCCAGGAGGGGTTGCCGTATCGCGCGAGCTTTTTGTAAGTCAGGCTTGCGCGAGTGGCTTCGCCGGCAGCTACTTGCCGCTCGAACAGTTCGCCGAGAAGCCGAACGGCATCGCGCGTGCGATTGACCGAAAGACAGAGGTCGGCAGCCATCTGCCGCACATTGTCATTTTCGGCATCTTGTACCAGGATTTGGAGATACTCCTCCAGCGCCTCCGCCGTTTTACCTTTCTGGAGAAGCTTTTCGGCGTGGTCTACGAGTTTGGCGGTTTCGGCTCGGTCCATGGGCCCCGGTTGCGGAGTACTCCCCGACACTCGATTTTAGGTGTGCCGGGAAAGCAGCAGCAATGCAGTAAGGCGCCCTGCCATTACGAAGGTCATCCTCGTAAAGGTATTTACCATTCTGGCGGTGTCTTCTACTTTCTGGTATATGTGCGGGGTGCCCGCCGAGCCCCAACTAGGAGAAGCACTTAGCCAAGAGCCGGCTCTGGAAAAGGGGCTTCGGCGTCAACTTAGCGCCGGGCAAATGGCAATGGTCGCCGTGGGCGGCTCCATTGGCACTGGATTACTTTTGGGATCGGCTCCCGCTATTGAACTTGCCGGGCCGGCAGTGGTTCTGAGTTTTCTCTTAGCCGCCTTCATCAGTTGGACCGTAACCATGGCGTTGGGAGAACTGGCCAGCGCCCATCCGGCGGCAGGATCGTTTGGCGTCTACGGGGACCTCTACCTGAACGAGTGGTCGGGGTTCATTTCTCGTGCTGGGTACTGGGCTGCTATTTCCATCTCCATCGGAGCCGAACTGGTGGCCTCGGCTACCTACATGGGCTACTGGTTTCCGCGAGTCCCTGCACTGGCGTGGGGAATTTTGTTTTCCGTCGTGCTCTTGCTGGTGAACTTGCGCAGCGTCGGCGATTACGGCCGCTTCGAATTCTGGTTTGCGATGGTGAAAGTGGTGACCATCGCGGCGTTCATCGTGATCGGCGCCACGCTGCTGATGGACGGTCGCGTAGCTCCGCAGTACACGGCGCAAGGTGGTTTCTTCCCGAAAGGGCCATGGGCGCTATTCCTGCCCATGACGTTTGCCATTTACACATTTGGCGGGGTGGAGTTTGTAGCGGTGACCTCGGGAGAGTCGCGCTCCGCGCCGGAAGTCGCAAAAGCTGTCTGGATGACCTTCATTACGCTCACGTTGGTATACCTTGGCGCCATCTTCGTGCTTGTGGGTGTGATGCCCTGGAACCGCGCCGGCGTAACCGAAAGCCCCTTCGTTACAGTATTTCGCTCGGTAAACATTCCCGGCGCCAGTAACCTGATGAACTTTGTCGTGCTGACGGCGGCGCTTTCCGGGGCCAATGCCGCCCTGTATGTCGCCTCGCGCATGCTGTTTTCGCTGGCCCGGACCGGATGGGCCCCGGCACTGCTCGGCCGCCTGAATGCCGCGGGATCTCCAAAGCCGGCGTTGCTAGCCTCCTCATACGGGATCGTCGTCGCACTGGTGCTCGAAAAGTGGGCTCCCAAAGACGCGTTCGAGTTCATTCTCAGGGCGGCGTTCTTCGGAATGATGCTGTCGTGGCTGGTGTCGCTGGCCGCCCACGTAGCATTCCGGCGACGCGCCCGGCCCGATGAAATTGCTGCGCTTCCGCTGCGCTCCCCGGTTGGCGCGTGGGGCTCAGCACTGGGTTTCGCAGTCATTGTCGCCGCCACCCTGAAAACCTGGTGGGACTCCCGCGTAAACCTCATAAGCGGCGTGCTGTATCTCGTTCTGTTGACGGCTGCATATTTTCTGATCAAGCCAACCAGGAGAAGCTCGTTATAAGAATTCAGTGCGCCCCTCAAGCACGCTTTGGGAGGGGTGTTCGTATGATCCGGCGCCTCCGTTTATCCGGCGAGCGGTACAATATTCCCATGTCTGACGATCTTCTTCGCTATCGTCCCGAGTTTCCCATCCTCGAACACACGACGTATCTGATCAGCAACTCGCTCGGCGCCATGCCACGCGGAGTATACGACGCCATGAAAGGCTACGCCGACACCTGGGCCACCCGCGGCGTCCGCGCCTGGGAAGAAAGCTGGTGGATGCTCGCGGCCGAGGTCGGCGACCAAATTGGCGCTCTCATGAACGCCCCCAATGGCTCGGTCTCCACTCACCAGAACGTGACAACCTGCCAGGCTGTCGTTGCTTCTTGCTTCGATTTTTCCGGCAAGCGCAACAAGGTCGTCTACACCGACATGAACTTTCCTTCCGTTATGTATTTCTGGGAGGCTCAGCAGGCCTACGGCGCCCGCGTGCACATGGTGAAGACCGATGATGGCATCACCGTCCCGACCGAGCGCCTGCTGGATGCTATTGATGAGCACACGCTTCTGGTTCCGATTTCACACGTCATCTTCCGCAGCGCTTTCATAAATGACGCAAAAGCGATCATCGACAAGGCCCACAAAGTCGGAGCCCACGTTGTTCTCGATACTTTCCAATCCTTGGGAACGGTACCGGTTGACGCTCAGGCATTGAATGCCGATTTCGTTTGCGGAGGAGTATTGAAGTGGCTCTGCGGAGGCCCGGGCGTCGCCTACCTCTACGTGCGTCCCGACCTTGGCAAAAAGCTGGAACCGAAATTTACCGGCTGGAGCGCCCACCAGGATCCCTTCGCGTTCGAGATCGGACCCAACAAGTACACCGATCCGCCTTACCGATTCATGAACGGCACGCCCCATATTCCATCACTCGAAGCGGCGCGTCCTGGGCTAAAGATCATTACGGAAGTGGGCATAGACCGCATCCGCGAAAAATCGAAGAAACAGACGGCTCGCTTAATCCAGCTCGCGGAACGCCACGGGTGGCGCGTCAACACGCCGCGTGATCCGGAAAAACGCGGCGGCACCGTCTCGATCGACATGCCCGACTCCTACGAAGTCTGCCGCGAGTTGATCAAACGCGACGTTTTAGTGGATTGGCGGCCCAAAGCAGGCGTTCGCATGTCGCCACACTTCTACAACACCGACGAAGAGTTAGATCGCGCAATTGCGGCGGTAGATGAAATTCTGAAGGAGCGGGCCGTGCTGGCTCGATAGATTCCAGTCTAAGCGGTCTGACTGGTACTGAGCCAAGCTGTAGTTCCGACCAAAAGCAGAAAGACTCCCACCACTAGCATCGGAGCCAACGGAATCCAATTCATCATCAGCCGACCAATCATGGCCGAAGCGGAATTTGCCCGATCGTAAAGAACGAATACGGCACAAGATTTTCGGCATTTTCTTCCGACCCCGAAGTAATGTTGTGAGAAGGTCTTTTCCTGCTGGTCTTCTCCGTGTCTCTGTGCTGAGATTTTCCTCATTACCAACGTAAGCCAGATTCGCGGTTTCCTGCTGCGACCGTCGTCGTTGTCCCGCTAGGCTAACGCCGGGACCCCTTCATCCATTCCCTCTCCCGATTGAATCACGAGGCGGGTCTTACAAACCGGAGACCTTATCTTGGGCCTTGTCCTTACCGTTCTGGTGACTAGCGAAGACCTCTGGATTGTCGCGCTCCTCGGGGCGTTGGCCGGCATTTACCTATTTTTTCGCGGCTTTCGCGTCCTGCAACGCAAGCGCCTGATCGGTGACACTCCGACGTCAAAAATTCGTAGCGCGTCTATGGGACTCGTAGAGGTAAGCGGCCTTGCATCTGGCCCGTACACCATGAAAGCGCCCATTACGAACCTGCCCTGTTATTACTATCGCAGCATGGTCTGGCAATGGAAACAGGCGGGAAAAAATAAGGAGTGGGTGAAGATCATTGACGAGAGCCTGCACCTGCCTTTTTACCTCGATGACAATACTGGCCGTGTGTTGGTCAATCCCCAGGGTGCCGAACTGGATATTCATCGCGATTTTCATGAGGAGTACAGCCCATCGCTCTTCTCCGATAAAGATTTCATCCCGGTGAACGTCAGCAGTTTTCTGGAGGGTCACGGCTTTGGCAACGATCGCGAGAAAATTAAAGTTGAGGAATACTGCATCAAGCCCAAGAACGCCCTCTTCATTCTGGGAACGCTGGCCGAGAATCCTGGTCTGGAAGTAAGCGCCAAGCCGATCCGCACTCTTCACGCGACTGCTACCAGCGTGACCTTCTCCATCTCCGGATTTAAGGAAGATCCACTGCAATCGGTTCTGGATGCCGCGCCCGCAATGATGCAAACCACCATGGAGACACGGAGCTTCAGCACCGTCATAACGACCAAAAAGTACGATCCAGGTGCTGGAACCTCGGAGGAAATTATCCGGCTGAGTGCCGACACTTCCAAGCCGCTGAACGCGGATCAAATGACGCAGCAGCAAAAGATCGCTGCTGCCCTTACCAAGGCCGGCATTTCGAATCCCGCCGCTTGGGCCGCTGCCGGTATTGACCCAGGTCCGGTGACGGCAACGGCGGTCTGCCCCGAAAATGGCAGTGCCACCAACGTCCAAGATTTCGATCTGAAGCCGAAGGTAGCTCTGATGAAGGGCACGCACAATCCTGCTTTCTTTATCTCATGGCGCAGCCAACGTGATGTGCTTGCATCCCTGGGATGGAAATCGGCACTATACATCTGGGGTGGTCCGATACTGACGCTTCTGTGCGCTTATATTTTGGTGCGGCACTTCAGCTTTCTGTAGAGACGCGGTTCGCCGCGTCCAGGCACACCTCAGTCCTTACCGGTTCTGGCGAGATGGGGCAAGCCCCGTCTCTGAAGTGGCGGCAATCGAGTCGGAGAGAATTTGTCATGAACAATCTCATTCTGTTGGGTATGGCTTTCCTCGCGGTCGGACTTTTGTGGTACACCGCCACGATCTATAACGGCCTGGTGGCTCTGAAGAACGATATCGACAAGGCTTGGGCCAACATCGACATCATGCTCAAGCAGCGTCACGATGAATTGCCCAAGCTGCTCGACGTGTGCAAAGGCTACATGAATTACGAACGCGATACGCTTCAGAAGATCGTCCAGGCCCGCGCCATGTACCAGCAGGCGGTCACGATGGACCAGAAAGCGCAAGCCGACCAGAGCACCCAAGCCGCTGTGCGCGGCCTGTTCGCTGTAGCCGAGAATTATCCCGATCTCAAGGCCAACAACAACTTCCTGCAACTCCAAAAGCGCATCACCGACCTGGAGAACCAGATCGCGGATCGCCGCGAGTTCTACAACGATTCCGTGAACACCTACAATATCCGCATCCAGGAATTTCCGGACACCTTCGTCGCCGCCTTCATGCAGCTCACACCCAAGCCAATGTTCAAGGTGGAAGAAGCAGATAAAGCCGACGTGCGAATGGCATTTGGAGCCAGCACGCAATAACTATCCATAAGCCTGCTGGTTGCCAGTCTGCCTGTTTAAACTGCCGTTTGCGCTGGCATCCTCCCGTGAAGATCGCGCCTGGCGCTACCCATCTCTTGGAGGAGCCCGGGACAGTGCGATCACTCAGAAACTCCATTCTGCCGAACCAATCAACCGGTCACCAAGCTCTTCACCTCCCGGCGCGCGGTATTCCCTGCCGCACTTCCCGCCGCATTGATTAGAATGCCCACGTGGCCGATACCGTCCGCATTGGGATCCTGGGCGACTTCAACCCCGACTTTCGTTCCCATCACGCGACCAACGACGCACTGCAACATGCTGCCAGCAAGCTGAAGTTCAAGGTCGAATCGCAGTGGATTCCCACACCTTCTCTGCTGGACCCGGCCGGCCAGAAGAAGCTGGAAACTTTCGACGGCCTGTGGGCTTCGCCCGGAAGTCCTTACCAAAGCGCGGACGGCATGTTGAAGGGAATCGAATTTGCCCGGCAGCGCGACTGGCCATTCCTGGCGACTTGCGGAGGATTTCAGTACACCTTGATCGAATGTGCGCGCAACGTGCTCGGCATCGCCGATGCCGACACAGCCGAGAACAATTCCGGATCGAAGAACATCATTATTTATCCGGTGGCTTGCGCCGTACCCAACCAGAAAAAAGGGGCCCCCAAACTATCCGGGGTAGTGCCTGAAATCCGGCTGCGTCCGGGCTCTTATCTGCAGTCTTTTTATATGAAAGATACGGTGGCGGAAGAATTCTTCTGTAATTTCGAAGTGAATCCCGAGTACGAGTGGGCCTCCATCGAAGCCGGCTTCCCCATTGCCGCCCGCGGACCCCAAGGCGAGATTCGCGCCATCGAATCCCCCGCGCATCGCTTCTTCGTTGCGACCCTATTCCAGCCGCAGTTGTCGTCGAAGGCCGGAAAGCCGCATCCCCTTGTGCTGGCGTTTGTGCAAGCGGCTGAGGACTGGGGTAAGAAAAAGTTGGATGACAGCATACTGACTTAGGGGGCAGGGAGCAGGTCGCGGGTGGCAGGCTAGTGCCGCCAAAACTCTGTCATCCTGAGCGCAACGGGTCGCTGCATAGCGGCCTGCGGAGTCGAAGGACCCCGGGCCTGTATGCAGCACGATAAGTCTTATGAGGAGTTTCACTTACTAAACCAATTCAAACTTCAGCTCCCCCAGTTTCTCCAAGCTGCAAGCAATCTTGTCTCCCGGCTTCAGCCACACCTGTTGGTCCTTCGGACGCCCCATGATCACTCCCTGCGGAGTGCCCGTAAAAATGATGTCTCCAGGCTTCAGGGTTATATAGCGCGAAATATAGCTGATCATCTGGCGGCTCTTGAAGATGAAATCGCTGGTATGTGAGGACTGCCGCGTCTCCCCGTTCACGCGACACTCAATTTTCAAATTGTCAGGATCAACCTGGTCCGCTGTCACCAGGTACGGACCGAGAGGCGCAAACTGATCCGGAGTTTTGCCGATCATCCACTGGCCGCCAGTCTCCATCTGCAGATCCCGTGCCGTGAAATCATTCCCGGTGCAGTAACCCGCCACATAGGAAAGGGCGTCCGATTCAGCAACATTTTTCGCCAACTTTCCCATCACCATCACCAGTTCGACTTCATAATCGAATTTCTTGGCGAACTCCACCGGCAACTTGACCGTACCGTTGTGATGATTGAGCGCCACATTGTACTTATTGAAGAGCACGGGCTGCTTGGGCACGGGAGCGCCGATCTCCTGCGCATGTTTCCGATAGTTCAGGCCCACACAGACAATTTTCTCGGGACGCGTAACCACCGGTCCATATTCGATGGTCTCTTCCTTGACGAATGCCTTTTGTGCAGCAGCCGATTTCATGGCCACGTTCACCAAGGCGCTCAGACTGGGACCATCTTCATGTTGAAGCAGATCGTCCATAGTCCCCGGAGCATGCATGTTCAACAGTTCGGCGGCGCCATTCACGTCCAGAATACCTTTGTCGGTTTTTACTCCAAGCCGGTATTCACCCTGATGCCGCATGGTCAGAAGAGTCAGCCCGTGCGCCATACCGTGCGCAACATTGCTTGAGTCTGGAACCTGAGCCTGCGCTACATCACCAATTGCGGCCATAGCGCCAACCATACCCGCTCCCATCAGAAAAGTCCTGCGATTTTGCTGCATAGGGATGCTCCTTGCATTTTCTCTTGTCATGGTTTCGCGGTTCGCGATTATACGCGATCAAAGGGCCTGGCTAGTACGCGGCAAGTCGGCGGTTGAGTAAATACTGGGGTAATTGAGAAAGCAGGAGAATGCGAGTTTTAGCTCGCCACGGTGAGGGAATCGGCCTGCCGTCCCTGGACGTTGAGCACGCCCTGGGTAGTCACCCGACTGACGCTCCCGATAGCCCGCGCCAATTTTGCAAAATCCTCGCGCACGCTGGCACGAGTCTCGTCAGATATCACCGAACTGATCGCAACCGTGAATCGGAATGCGTCCTCGGGAGTTTCAAAGTAGAGAGTTACCTCTGTCGGCGGTACTTCGGCCGGCTGCGGAGCGGGTCGCGGCTCGCGGATCTCCCGCGCGGTCGATGCCTCGTCCATCGACATCTGTCCGCTGAGTAGACGCTTCACGTCTGACTCAAGTTGCTGCCGCACGTCCCCCGCCATTTGGGTAAAGCGAAAGGGCTGCAGACAACCCTGGGTAGCCCAGATCGGAAACAACATCGCTGCCCGCGCTCGCACCGTGGCAGAGCCGAGGTGAAAAATAATTTCCACGGGAGCCGAATTCTCCAATGGCTCCGTCAGTTGCAACAATCCCCCGGTCGCCGAAACCTGGTGCAGCGCGCCACGAACATGCTGCCCATTGGCGAGCCCCAGCATTGCCAGGATAGAACCGGAGAGCTTTACGCGAAGAGCGCGCTGAGGAGAGTAGGGTTGGGGAGGCCGAGTCATCAGCGGCGACTATGCCACGACAGTAACGGTAACCGTGAGATTACGAAAGTTCATGTCCCCGGAGTTACCGTCCGCCCCTGGGTGGACACTCCTGTCCGCCGCCCGAGAGTGCAGCTTGGACACGAGGTTTACATTCGGAAACTTGTAGTTCGGCGCTCGCGCCAAAAGCTCCTTGACATTTCGCTTTATATTCGCCCACAATATGTGCATGGCAATTACCCGGCGACAGCGGCAGGTCTACGACTACATTTCGCGCTTCGTGGCGGAGAAGGGATATTCTCCGTCGTTCGAAGAGATTGGTCACGGGCTGGGGCTGAGTTCCCTGGCTACTGTGCACAAGCACATCTCCAATTTGGAGAACAAAGGGCTGCTGACGCGCGACTACAACCGCAGTCGCTCCATCGACCTGCTGCCTCCGAAAGGCAGGCTCAAGCAGGCCATGTCGGTCAACACCGGGGTGGTTCTGCCCCTGGTGGGGCGGATTGCTGCGGGTCAGCCGATTGAGGCTGTAGAGAACCCGGAGACAATTTCCCTCGCCGACTTTGTGCGCGCGAAAGATGTTTTCGTCCTCGAGGTGCGTGGCGAGTCCATGCAGGATGAGCACATTCTCGACGGAGATTATGTGCTGGTTGAGAAGACGAAGAGCGCGCATAACGGAGACATTGTGGTGGCGCTGGTGGAGCGCAGCGACGCGACCTTGAAGCGCTTCTACCGCGAAGGCGACAACATCCGGCTGCAACCCGCGAATGCGGCGATGCAGCCGATTATCTTGCCTGCGGCGACGGTGGAAATCCAGGGACGGGTGATTGGGGTGTTGCGGAAGTACTGAAGCAGGCGGTTGGTCGAGCGCGAGGCACAGAGTAGGCAGCGGTGCTTCTGGCAATCAAACAAAACGCTCGGGAATAAATCCCGAGCGTCAAAAACTTTGTCACCCACCATTAAACGACTGTTTACCCGATGTGCTTGTCGAGCGCCTTCTGAATGGTCTCTTTGGGAACGTAGCCCACGATCTGCTCCTTGACCTGTCCACCCTTGAAGACCAGCAGAGTCGGAATGCCGCGGACACCGTAGCGCATGGGCGTTGCGGTATTGCGGTCGACATCCATTTTGCCGACCTTTATCTTGCCCTGGTATTCGGTGGCGAGTTCGTCAACGATGGGCGCGATGGCGCGGCAAGGACCGCACCAGGTGGCCCAGAAGTCCACCAATACCGGTTGATCTGATTTCAAAACATCCTGGTCGAAGTTAGCATCGTTAACTTCGACGATTGCGTTGCTAGCCATCTATCCTCCGTGGCGCTGGATCGCCGAATACGCGCTCGGCGTCAGCCTCTATGAGTGCTGCCGCGATTGCGGAACATTATCCTAGCACTTCTATTGGATGCGCGGCAGTGAGAGAAGTCGCAATCGGCGGGGCAGGTGGCAGCGCCGTTTCAGGCTGCGAGCAATAAAAAAGCGTCCTGGACTTTTCAGTCTAGGACGCCTCGGCAGCCCTCCCCCAGAACTGCCAAACCACGAGTGGATATTAGGTCTTTACCCTATTGATGTAAATGTCACTTAGGTAATGGGCAATTTCTGCACGGGTAATCATGAACTGCTGACCGAAGTAACGGTTTTCCCCAAGCTAGGTTGGTATCCAGCAGGGCTCCTATTTAGTTGAGAGAAAAAGGGAAAGACGGTGATCTCAAGAAGCCTTCGTTGGCCTTGGTTACTACGCAGCAGTTGATGGTGGTTGGTATTTTTTTCCCAAGCGGGAAAGACGTCTTGGGACAGGCGTCGCTTGAGAAGGCGGACACGCAGGTAACCTAGCCACCATGTACAGCCGCTTGCCCATCAGGCCTTCTGCAGGTCAGGCATTAACTTCTTCGAAGGCGAAGGGTCAATGCTTTTTCCATGTTTGGCCAGCGTCAGAAGTGCTCCAGGACTTGCCCGCCGTGGTTGTCAACTCTCCGTGCCGATGGTCGGTGAACTCGATCGTCGCGATATCGTCGGTGAGGCTGGTGCCGTGGGCGGAAGGCCTGATGCGCGTCCATTGCTGGCCGGCGTCGGAAGAATAGTAAAGCAGACCAGCCGAACCTCCCGCCCAGACGTCAGCACCGACAGTGGCGACCGCGCGGAAGACCTGGTTATCGACAACCACGTCCTCCCAAGTCTTACCGGAATCGACGGAACGCTGGAGCGTGCCGCTGGGGGAGATCGTCCAACGTGGAAACGACGGCGTCGCTTGGAGGACAATGCCACCGATGACTTGATTAGTGGGCTCAGTTCGGGCTCCCAGACTGTGCACGGCTTCAGGCGGCAGCCCGGAGTTATCGACTTTGGGCAATGACTCCTTGGCCTTGCTGCCCTCGGCCGCATTTGTTGTAATGATGGGAGCAGCCGCGGTCACCTCTACTGACTCCGACGTGCTGGGGACTCTTGCCGCTGGCTGGCTAGTTTCCGCATCAAGTTCTCCTGTTGGCGCCGGGGCGCTCGGGGCAGCTTCTGCTCGGGACTCGGAGGACCGGCCAGCGTTGCCGGAAGCGAGCAGCGAGTCGCCGGTAATGCCAAGTTTCTTTTCGTTCACCAGCTGTTTTCTACGCACATTCGATTTGGAGAGTGCGAGCATTTCGCTGCGTGGTTCGGCTGATTTCTTGAACTCCTTTTTGGCCGCTAGTCCTTGCGCCAGGCGATCGTCGAAGACTTGGTCCTTGTCCGCGCGGTACAACGCAGCATCGGACTTCGAGGGCGCCGGGGCTTGGGGTTCGCTCTGAATTTTAGAGGCGGCCGGGGCCGTAGCGAATCTATGCTGCTCCCGCAGGAGAACTGCGCCACCAACAATTACAACCAG
>Ga0209577_10004743_pt1 | contig 12758 bp, 9 predicted proteins | sample GraSoiAngelo_109_FD_185874 | JGI IMG/M metagenome (GOLD analysis project Ga0209577, IMG submission 185874) | Grasslands soil microbial communities from the Angelo Coastal Reserve, California, USA - 14_0903_12_20cm (SPAdes) (version 2) | ecosystem: Environmental > Terrestrial > Soil > Grasslands ... | reverse complement strand
TGGGGGCCATGGCGAGCCGGCTGCTCGCACAAATTGTGTATCAGGCCACGCCGCGCGATCCGCTCGTCTTTGCCGGAGTCATGATCACCATGGCAGTATTGGGTTTGATAGCGACCTGGCTTCCCGCGCAACGCGCTCTCGACGTTCATCCGGCGGGCTTGCTCAGAGAAGAGTAAAGAATGTAATACGGCGCCTGTCCTTTGCCGTCAGGGTGTGGTCGCTTCAAGAAGAAGCGGCGCTCCGGGAAGACACGGACGCAGGAGCGGCGGAAGAAGAATCGGACACGGAGGAGGGAACATCCCTGTCGGTGGTTGCCAACGCCGCGGTGGCGCGATAACGCACGATCAACAACGTGAGATCATCTGCCTGCCGGGCGCCGCGCGTGAAGTTCTCCACCGCTTCGAGCACGCATTTCTGCAAGTGTTCCAGCGGGCACTCTGGCTGGCCGGTGAGAAGCTGCCGCAACCGCGGCGCGCCAAATAGCTGCTCGTCGGGATCCATCGCCTCGGTCACGCCATCGGTGAAAAGCACCAGCGTGTCTCCGGGCTCGAGTTTCAAGCACGCCGCCGTGTATTGCGCCTCGGGCACCAGCCCGACAGGGAAGGAGCCTTCGGTGAAGGCCTCTTCGGCCATGCCGCGGCGAATCAGAAATGGCGACGGATGGCCGGCATTGATGAATTCCAGATGGCCGTCATGATCCAGCAAACCAAAAAACACCGTGGCATAACGCCCGACTTCCGAGTGATCGCACAGAAAACGGTTCACGTGATTGAAGACGCGCGCCGGATCAGTCCCCAGCGTCATGCCGGAGAGCGCTCCCTGAAGCATGGTGGTTAGAATGGCCGCGCCAAGTCCCTTACCGGAAACGTCGGCAATTACGAATGCCGTACGGCCATCGCTCAGCGGGAAAACGTCGAAGTAATCGCCGCCCACGGACAAGCAGGGAAAATTGACGCCCGTCACGCAGCAATTTGGCGTATTCGGGAAGTTGCGCGGCAGCAGCGCCTGCAGAATGTCGCGCGCAATGTTGATCTCCTGTTCGAGCCGCTGGCGCTCGCGTTCGCGCTCTACCAGGCGTGCGTTGTCTAGAATGCTTGCCGCGTCGGCCGCGAGCGCATCCAGGATTTGCCGGTCGAGCTTCGAGAAAGCCGTGGGGCGGCGTGAGTCCAAGTACAGAACGCCAAGGAATTCGCCGCGCTTGACGTTGACCAGCGATTCCTGTGTGTTGGCGCGCGTCATGGCCCATAGCGGAATCACTACGACGGCGCGCAACCGCTGCGCCACGATGCTTTGCGCCGCTTGCAAATCCATGTCGGCTTGCGCCAGGTCCTCCGTGATGACTGGCGAATGTTGCCGGAGCGCGAGTTGGATGGCCGTCTGGCTGGGCGTCAGGCTTTCCGGCGGCAGCCGCAAGCCACCGCTGCGCCTGGCCAGCTTCACTCTCAGGGCGCCCGCGGGGTCGGCTTCCAGGAGCAGCCCGCGGTCGGCATCGGTGACGGAAACGGCGTGGTCGAGCATCGTGCCCAGAACCAAATCAAGCGGAAGCTGCGAATGCAGCAAGGAAGTCGCTTCCAGCAGAAGATTCAGTTTGCGGAGGCCGCCCCCGTTCGGTTCCGAGCTGGTGATGTGCTCGATACGCGTCAGCAAGCGCGGGATCGATTCTTCACCCGAGCCACTGGACAAGCGAAAGAGAATCTCGTAGGAGTCCTCCAGGCCGAAAGTAACCACGTCGCCGTTCAGCAGTTCGCGGCTCTCCACCTTCTCGCCGTTGATGAAGAGCCCGCGGCGCTGGCCCCGATCCTCCATGTAGTAACGGTTCGCCTCAATGACAATGGCCGCGCAATTTCGCGAGATGCGGCGGTCGGAAAGCTGTAAATGGTTGCCGGTTTCCGCCCCGCGCCCGATCAGGAATGGCGATTGCATCACGCGCACGTAGCGCCGCGCGCCGTCCGGAGAGACGACTTCAAGAACGGCATGCTCGCCTGGGAGAACGGTTTCCGACACGGGTGAATTCCAGTACCCGCATTGTAGCACGCGCTAACACCGGGGGAGCGAAGAAGAGCGCCGGCATCGCCAAACCCGAAGGGACTTAAGTTAAGTTAGAGGAAACGGAACTGACCGCCCATCTGTAATAGCCGGCGTTCTTTTCGGCCAACTCCTTCTGATTTTCTGGGACGTCGTCAACGGGATAAACGCAATTGTAGTCGCACGCCGGAATGATTCTCCAGCATCTAACGCCAGACAGAGGGTCTGCTCGACGAAATCGGACCAATTTAGGGTGCGTGGGATTACGCAGAAACCGGCATTTCGCAGCGAGGGCAGCACGTCAAACACCTGCCGCCAATCAGGCGGCCGCCGGCTTTGCCGGATGCACTCTTGCGGGTTCCAGCTCGGGCAGAAATGCGGTCAAGATCCCGATGGCCGGAAGATACGCGCAGACGTGGTAGACAAGGTCGATGCTGGTGAGATCGGCGAGCTTGCCAAGCAGGGCCGAGCCGACTCCGCCCAGTCCAAAGGCGAAACCGAAGAACAGCCCGGACACGGCGCCGATTCTTCCTGGCATCAGCTCTTGGGCGTATACCAGAATCGCGGAAAACGCGGAAGCGAGGATCAGTCCGATGATGACGCTCAGGATGCTGGTCCAAAACAAATTGGCATACGGCAGGATCAGGGTGAACGGCAGAACGCCAAGAATGGAGCACCAGATGACCAGCTTGCGGCCGAACTTGTCGCCCACCGGCCCGCCGAAAAATGTCCCCGCCGCCACCGCACCGAGGAACAAGGCCAGGTGGAGCTGCGCGCTCTGGACGGAAAGGTGAAAGCGGTTCATCAGGTAGAAGGTGTAATAACTGATGAGGCTCGCGAGGTAAAAGAATTTGGAGAACATCAGGGCGACCAGGATGGCGAGACTTAGCGCCACTTTTCTGCTGGAGAAAGCGGCCTGATGCTCGACGTGCGCCGAGGCGCAGAGACGGTCCGGATCGATACAGATCGCATTGGATTTGCGGCAATGCTCCTGCAGCCACCAGCCGATTCGGACGAGCAAGATCATGGCGAGCAGCGCCAGAAGCGAAAACCAAGCGATGCGCGGCTGGCGGTTTCCGAGCACATAAGCGGCCAGGAGCGGGCCGAGGGCAGTGCCTGCGTTGCCTCCCACCTGGAAGAGCGATTGCGCCATGCCGTGCTGCCCGCCCGAAGCCAGTCTCGCCACGCGGGAAGATTCCGGATGAAAGACTGCTGAGCCAATGCCTACCAGCGCCGCCGCGGCAAGAACTGCGCCATAGGTCGGTGCGACGGCGAAGAACAGCAGGCCCAGCAGAGTTACTGCCATTCCTATGGCCAGGGAAAAGGGCTGGGGGCGACGGTCGGTGTAAAGTCCGACAAGCGGCTGCAAAATCGAGGCGGTGAATTGCGAGGTGAGCGCGATCAGTCCGACCTGACCGAGATTCAGCCGCAAGGCTTCTTTCAGCAAAGGGTAAACGGCGGGGATGAGCGACTGCACCGTGTCGTTCAGCAAATGGCAAAAGCTGATGGAAAGAAGGACGGGAAAGATGGCCTTTGCGGCGGTCTGAGCAGGCGAACGCTCCTGAAGCGTTCCGACATTGGCTTCGGTGGCCATCTATGCCTGCAACTCTCCAATGGCTTTTGCGTGATTTTGGACCATGAGTTTTATCTGGCGGCGGATGCCAGGCGGCGGGTGAGGTAGTCGGAAACGTAGGTTTCGAAAAGCTCACACAGGCGCTGGCACACCGGACCAGGAGCGGAAATAGAGTGGCCGGCAACTTCGCCAACACTGATCAAGTTGCGATTGGTGGAAGTAATGAAAACTTCCTCAGCCGAATAGAGATCTTCCGGCCGCAACGACTGTTCAACCACGGAGAGTCCGGCTTCCGGCGCAATCTCCAGAAGAATGCCGCGCGTAATGCCTTCCAGGCAGCCGGAACGGAGTGGCGGGGTAAGGATCTTGCTATTTTTCACTGCGAAGATGTTTGCCGACGTGCATTCCGCCACCTCGCCGCGCTCGTTGAGCATCACCACTTCGTCGAAGCCTTCTTTGTTGGCTTCGGCCATGGACCAAACGTTATTGAGCCAGGAGATGGTTTTCACTCCTGCAAGCGGCGAAGCGGCGTGGCGCCCATGCGCGCGCAGTCCCAGGCGGACGATCTCCCGGTGCTCGGGCAGGCCAGCGGTGCAAAGGATTAGATCGGTCTGCGGGCGCTGTTCGTGGCTTTGCCAGAACCCCACCGAGTTGTAGATCAGATAAATGCGAGCGCAGCCTTCCGTGACATGGTTGGCGCGAATCAGTTCATGGAGATTCGCGCGGATTTTCGCCGCCGTGTATGGCAGGGGCAGGCGAATGATACCGGCGTCCTTTTCCAGGCGCCGCCAGTGGCGCTCGTACGCAAACGCCTCTCCGCGCGAAATGCGCACTGTGGTGAAGATGCCCCAGCCGCAGATCAGCCCCGCCTGGCCGGGCGAAAGGCGGACCTTCTCGATGGGAAGAAGGCTTTCGTTGTGGAAAACGTACGGATGAATCACTCTTGCCCCTCGATCTCGGGGACCAAAAAGATATTGTAACTGAATTGTGCGGAGATGCGGGATGGCAAGAAAGGAATCCGCAAATAAATCCAACCGGAACAGAGGCGGCGTCATCCAAGACAAAAGCTTGGGAACAGCGCCCAGCAGATGGTTGGAGAAAATCTCGGGAACTTTCCCATGCGGCGAGGGGAAAGCTTAAACAACTGTGCCGAGGGCCAGGGGAAACTTTGAGCAACGGTGAACCGTTTGACAGTTGTGGGCCCGAAACTAGGGACATAGAGTAAAGGTAGGCTCGGTCGTGAATTCTGGAAAAGCAGGGTCCGGCAAGAAATCCTTGGGCCAAACCGCCTGCAAGGTGATCTCTGTTCGCGCGACATTGATTTTGCTAGCGGCGGGCGTCTGCCTGGTTTGCACACTGCCGACGCTGGCGCAGTCACAGCCACAGACGCAACCCCCCCCGTCTCCGTCTCAGCCGCCTTCTGGCGCTCACGCCGCAGCGCCGCAAGAACCATCGCCAGTTGAGTCCTTGGCAGGAACGATTAGCGGAACGGTAGTGGATCAAATGGGAGCCGTCGTTTCGGGCGCCGTTGTCAAACTCGCCCGGGGAAATCCATCCTTAACGGCGGAGGCGACGTCGGACAGCGATGGGCAGTTCTTCTTTGCCAACCTCGCGCCCGGACCATTCCAGCTCACCATTACGGCGCCAGGTTTTGCGTCCCAGAGCGTTACCGGCACCTTGAATCCGGGCGAAGACCACACTATTCCGCTCCTAGCGCTTGCCGTGGCGGCTTCTGCAAGCGAGGTGCGAGTCTCCATGACACCGGTCGAAATGGCCGAAGCCGAGATCAAGGATGAAGAGAAACAGCGCGTCCTCGGCGTCATTCCCAATTTTTACGTTACCTACAATCCGTCAGCCGTTCCTCTGCACCCGAGGCAAAAATTCGAGCTGGCGTGGAAGCTCACCATAGACCCGGTAAACTTTGGCGTGACGGCAGCCATTGCCGGAATTCAACAGGCGGCAAATTCTTTCAGCGGATATGGACAAGGCGCGCAGGGCTACGGAAAGCGTTTGGGCGCGGCCTACGCCGACTCGGTTACCAGCACGTTCATCGGCGGCGCAGTCCTCCCATCGCTCTTCAAACAGGATCCTCGGTTTTTTTACAAAGGCAGCGGTAGCCGGCGGGCGCGGTTTTTCTACGCGATTGCCAACTCGGTGATCTGTAAAGGTGACAACGGACACTGGCAAGCCAGTTACTCCGCTCTTCTTGGCAGCCTGGCCGCGGGGGGCATCTCGAATCTGTACTATCCCGAAAGCGACCGCGATATGACGGTGACGTTTGAAAACACGCTCATTGGGATTGGCGCGACCGCCGCGAACAATGTTTTGCAGGAATTCGTCATTCGCAAGCTGACGCACAACCCACCCAAATACGCTACGGCTACCCCCTAGCTTAAGCTCTTTCCCTGAGTGCGTCAGAGGTATCCGCTTCCCGGGGTTGGAATGCGTCTGGCCGGAACGCGTGCCCCCCCAATCAACTCTGCTCGCGAAACGCTTGGAGCAAGCAGAGCACACGCTTCCAGCGCGCTTAGGATAGGCCCATCGAATTCAAAGGCAGCACTTCGCGGCTCAGGGTTGGCAGGACGCCGGGATGAGAAGCACTTGGCCTTCGTGTAGGAGGTTGGCGTCACGAAGCTCAGGGTTGGCGCGGGCGATGCAAGACCAGCAACTGCTGCGATGCAACTCCCTTTGCGCAATGGTCCAAAGGGTGTCGCCTGGACCGACCGTGTATTTCGTGGGTGCGCGCGGCGGAGCGACGGAAGCAGGAACGACAATCTGTGAACCTACCTCCAGGAGATTGGGATTCGGCAAACCGGGATTGAAGGCAAGAAGTTCCTGCCAACGATGTCCATCGCCGAGGCACGCGGCAGCGAACTTCCACAGCGAGTCCCCGGGCCGGACCGTGACCAGCATGAGTTTCCCGGGAATGAGTTTAGAGGACGGTGGCGCAACGGGTGCGGGACGCGGAACGGGAAGCGCGCGGGGCTCGGGCGGAACCGGTGCTAGTTCACGCGGCGAGGCAACTGCTGGCGGAGTCAAAACGGGCGGCCGTTCGAAGGGGGACCGCTTGACGAACGGCCGCAACGGTGCGACCACTCGCGGAGCAGGTTGCACCACCGTGGGAGGATCCACGGTGACAGGAGGAAGTAAGGGCTGGGCCGGCGGCTTGGGCGAAGCGAGCACGAGCGCATCCGCGAAAGGAAGATGAAATTCCGCCGAGCGCTGAAGTTGTTGCGACTGTTTTTGTCGGCGCAGGCGGCGCGCAACGTCGCCGAGCGGAGCCGTTTCGGGATTCACAGAAGGCGATGGGGCGGCGCTCCCGTCCTGTGCGACGGCTGCGCCATCGACGGGGGCGTCTTGCGCTTTTTGCTTGGTAGAGGGAGGTGCAGCCAGTTGGTACTTGCGTGCTTCCAATTGGGCGCGATCTTCTCGAGTGAGGATTTGATCGCGCTTCAGGTCGTCGGCCGTATAAATGTGTCTGGATTTTTTCTGCTGGTTTTGTTTGCGGGCGCGTTCCTGGCGAGCAGCTTCGGCAACACGAGTATCATTCTGAGCTTGGACTTGATCTTGGGTTTGAGCTTGGTTTTGAGTTGGTTGAGATTGTGCGTGGCAAACGGCGGCGCCCGCAAAGGCAAGTGAAAAAATCAGGAAAACGGGAACACCACAACGGAGAGAGCCGGATGGGGACTTTACGGCAATCAAGCGGCTGACCCGGGCTAGGGCGTCAAGATCAGTACTTGCCATTAAGACCGACCACTGACGGGGGACAACGCCTACAAGCAGTATACCGAAAAAAGCCGTTCCAGGAAACAACAAATTTTTTGTGGTCGGCCCTGGAGAAGGCGCTCTGCTGACGACCGCACAAATTGTTGCTGGAGCCATACGGCTCAGAGAAACGGAGCTATTTCTTGACGACGAACAATGGAGAGTTGTGATATGAACCGCGGTCGAGAGGGACATTACTATGAGTTTCGGCTTGACCGCAAAAACAAGAAATGCCGTCTTGCTCGTCGCGATTCTGAGCCCTTGCCTGTGTGTGACCGGACAGGAGCGGGCGCAGGACCGGAGAAAATTTTTGGATCCGGCAACGCCGGTCAGCGACGATCCGCGGCGAATTCCGGTCAAGCCCGGACCGAGGGGGCCCGACCGCGTTTTGGTTTTGCGCGGCGGAAGAATTTTTGACGGAACCGGGAAGGCCGCGCGCGAGGGCACGCTGGTCATCGAGCGCAACAAAATTTTGAAAATTTTGCCGCCCGCGTCGACAGACTGGCCGAAGAACGCCGAAGTCGTGGAGGTTACCGCCAAAACGATTCTTCCTGGACTGATCGACCTGCACACGCACCTAACCTATCCGTTGACGGAAGGAGATGTTCAGCATGCGCCGAGCGAAGCCGAGGCAACTTTACGCGCTGTGGAAAAGCTCCGTTACTTTTTGGAGAGCGGCGTCACCAGCGTGCGCGATGTCGGCTCGCAAGGCGACGTGACTTTTCGTTTGAAAGAGTGGGTACGCGACAACCGGCTCGCTGGTCCGCGAGTTTTTCCCGCGGGGCAGTTCATCACTGGCGAAGGGGGGCACTCAACCGAGAACACTCCCGATGAATGGATTAAATGGATGGGAGCGACCCGGATCGCGACCGGTCCAGATGATTGGCGTTTGGCGGTGCGCGAACAATTTCATAAAGGCGCGGACGTCATCAAGCTGGGGAGTCATTTTTCTGTCGAAGAAGTCAAAGCGGCAGTACAAGAGGCGCACGAGCTCGGATTGAAAGTAACCGTGGATGCGGAAACATTTTATATCCAGCGCGCCGTGGAAGCAGGGGTGGACACCATCGAGCACCCGCTGCCAAGAACTGACGAAACGATTCAGTTGATGGCCAAGAAAGGTGTCGCCGCCGATCCAACGCTGATTCCCTACCAAATTATTTTTGACGAGTGGGGCGGATACTTCGGTTCGACGTCGCGGCGTTTTACGTTTTCAAACGAAGCCAACATGGGGATGCTTGGTAGACTGAAGCGAGCGGGAGTCAAATGCGGCGTGGGGACGGATTTAATTCTGCATTGGTACCGCTACTTGCCGGGGCCGTACATTCGTGAGCTGAAGAATTTCGTTGCCGCAGGCTGGAGCGTTCCCGAGGCCCTGGTCGCGGCGACCAAAACGAATTCGGAGATCCTGGATATGGACGACCGGCTCGGCACGCTGGAGCCGGACAAGCTGGCGGATGTGCTGGTCGCCGACGGGCGGCCGGATGAGAACCTGGAGGACCTTGCTAAGGTGGATTTGGTGATCCGCGATGGGTACATCGTAGTCCAGGGTGGCAAGGTGGCCATTGCCAAGCACACCCCTGCTCCTCCGCCGAAGAAGCCCGAGCCCTAGCACGCTTCAATTAATCGGCGCATAATCAGCAAGATAGGCGAAGAATTTCGGTCCCCATGGCTCGGGTAAGTCGTCGGGCTTGTCCGAGCGTTAGGAACTGCCTTGGATTCAATTGGATTCAATTTGGATTCAAGGGGTTCAGGAGGTTTTTTTCCCACAGGATGTATAAATCGCATTTGACAGAGGACGTTCGCTTCCTTATACTTTGTTGTTTGTCAGGGATGTTACTAACCTGAGTGGGGCGGCTCCGTAAGTTTTGGAGCCGTTGAGTTGGAAGGATTATCTCCGGTTCCGGAACAAGCAAGACGGAATGGGACCGAAGAGCGGCCGGAATGGGGCGCCAGCCCCGCAAAGCCGAGTAAGCCTCTCCGAACTAATACCAAGAGAACAGCTCCACCTCTTGGAGTGCGTACGGAGTTTCTTGCTGGTTGTACCTCCGGATTCGCAGCAGACCTTTCAGCAGAGGCGCACGCTCTCGCGTGATTTTGTTTGCGCGCCCGGCGAGAGCCGCGAAGCTTTGCGCGCAAGAGTTTGGCCGCCGTGTGGCCGAAAAAAGAGGGAAGACTGTGCCGACGTTTTCGCAACTAGTCCGCATGGGCCGTGAAGCGGTCAGCAGCAAGACGAAGTCGCCCGCGTTGGTGGGCTGCCCGGAAAAGCGCGGCGTGTGTATACGCGTTTACACGCAGACGCCGAAGAAGCCCAACTCGGCTTTGCGCAAAGTGGCGCGCGTGCGGCTCACGAATGCCGTCGAGGTCACGACGTACATTCCGGGCATAGGCCACAACTTGCAGGAGCACTCCATCGTGCTCGTGCGCGGGGGCCGCGTGAAGGACTTGCCGGGAGTGCGCTACCACATCGTGCGCGGCACGCTGGACGCGGCGGGCGTGGAGAACCGCAAACAGGGGCGCTCGAAGTACGGTGCGAAGCGGCCGAAAGCGGCGCAGGCGAAATAAGCGTTTCGAGGGGTGAAGGAGCGATAGAGAGCGATGCCACGCAAAGGATTAGTTTCGCGGAGAGTCCAGGCGACCGACCCGGTCTACGGCAATGACCTGGTGGAAAAATTCATCTGCTCGATGATGTGGGACGGAAAGAAGAGCACGGCCCAGCGCGTGTTTTACGGCGCGATGGACCAGGTGGCGAAGAAGACCAGCGACGATGCGCTCAAGGTCTTCAAGAAGGCCGTCGAGAACGTGAAGCCGGTGCTGGAAGTGAAGACGCGGCGCGTGGGCGGCGCGAACTACCAGGTTCCGGTGGAGGTGAATCCGTTTCGCCGTCAGTCGCTGGCCATTCGCTGGCTGCTGCAGTATTCGCGGGACCGCGCGGGCAAAACGATGGTAGATAGGCTGGCGGATGAACTGATCGACGCAGCCAATGCGCGCGGCGGGGCCATCAAGAAGAAGGAAGATGTGCACCGCATGGCGGAAGCCAACAAGGCCTTCGCCCATTACCGCTGGTAGCAAGAATTTTAAGGACAAGGACAAGGACAAGGACAAGGACTAAGGACAAGGAAAAGGAATTGGTGGAATCGTGAGCGAAGCTGTTGCAATCCGGCCCGGAGACAAGAAGACCACGGGAACCATGGGAAGAGCGTTCAAACTCGAAGACACCCGCAATATCGGGATCATGGCGCACATCGACGCCGGCAAGACCACGTCGACCGAGCGCATCCTTTATTACACGGGTGTGACCTACAAGATCGGCTCAGTGGATGAAGGCACGGCCACCATGGACTGGATGGAGCAGGAGCGGGAGCGCGGCATCACCATCACCAGCGCCGCGACTACTGCGGCCTGGGATCGCTTCGGCAAGAAATATCGCGTCAATATCATTGACACGCCGGGCCACGTGGATTTCACCGTGGAAGTGGAGCGTTCGCTGCGCGTTCTGGACGGCGCGGTGGCAATTTTCGACTCTGTGGCGGGCGTGCAGCCGCAGTCGGAAACCGTTTGGCGCCAGGCGGACAAATATCGCGTCCCCCGCCTCGCGTTGGTCAACAAGATGGACAAGATGGGCGCGGACTTTGACCACGTCATCCGCACCATGCGCCAGCGCCTCGGAGCCCACCCCGTTCCCGTCCAGTTTCCCCTCGGCCGAGAAGAGAACTTCATCGGATGCATCGATTTTCTCGAGCAGAAGGTGATTGTCTGGCTGGAAGAAACGCTGGGCGCGAAATTTGAAATTTTTGAAGTCGAGAAGCTCTGGGATTCGGCGTTTGTCAACTCGCGTCCCGATGTTGCTGCGGCTTTAAAGGGTTCGGCCATCGACAAGAAGTTTTACGAAGACCACCGCAACAAGGTAGTCGAGTACGTCGCCGAGCATGACGACGAACTGGTGGACAAGTATTTGAATGGCGAAACGCTGACTGTGGAGGAGATGCGGAAGTCCATCCGCAAGTCCACGCTGGCGATGAAGATCGTGCCCGTGCTTGCCGGCTCCGCGTTCAAGAACAAGGGCATTCAGCCGTTGCTCGACGCCGTCGTGGATTATCTCCCCTCGCCTGTGGATGTGCCCCCCGTGGAAGGCATCAACCCCGAAAACGACGAACCGATTCTGCGGCGCGCTTCCGTCGAGCAGCCCTTCTCGGCACTGGCGTTCAAAATCATGTCCGACCCTTTTGTCGGCCATTTGACCTACATCCGCGTTTATTCCGGCATGCTGAAGGCCGGCAGCTACATTTACAACTCGACCAAGCACACGCGCGAGCGCATCGGGCGCCTGCTTCAAATGCATGCGAACAAGCGCGAAGAGGTTGACGTCGTGTACGCCGGGGACATTTGCGCTTGCGTCGGCTTGAAGAGCGTCACTACGGGGGACACGCTTTGCGACGAACAGAAACAAATCATCCTCGAAGCCATCGATTTCCCCGCGCCGGTTATCTCCGTAGCTGTGGAACCCAAGACCAAAGCTGACCAGGACAAGATGGGCCAGGCGCTCTCCCGGCTTTCGCAGGAAGATCCCACGTTCCGCGTGCACACCGACACGGAAACGGGACAGACGCTGATCTCCGGCATGGGCGAATTGCACCTGGAAATCATCGTTGACCGCATGAAGCGCGAATTCAACGTGGAAGCGAACGTCGGCCGGCCGCAAGTGGCGTACCGCGAAACGATTCGCAAGAAGGCCGAGGCCGAAGGCAAGTACATCAAGCAGACCGGCGGCCGCGGTCAATACGGCCACTGCAAGCTCGAAGTGCATCCCCTGCCGAGCGCCGACCACGAGGACATGCACGAAATGGGCACGGATGAGCTCGATGCGCTGGCGAAGTCCGTGGCCGGGGCGGGTGGAAAGTGGAAGTTCGACAAAGAACATCGCTTCTTGTTTGTGGACAAGATTTTCGGCGGCGCCATTCCCAAGGAATTCATTCCCCCGATTGAGGTGGGGATCCGCGAAGCGATGGATAGCGGCCCGCTGGCGGGCTTTATGATGGTGGACGTGGCCGCGGTGCTCGTTGACGGCAGCTACCATGACGTAGACAGCTCGGAAATGGCGTTCAAGATTGCCGCCTCCATGGGTTTCAAGGAAGCCTGTGCGAGGGCCAAGCCCGTGTTGTTGGAACCGATCATGAAGGTGGAGGTGGTGGTTCCCGAAGAGTACATGGCCGCTGTGTTTGGCGACCTCAATTCGCGCCGCGCTCAAATCCAGGGTTCAGAAGTACGCGCGGGCAGCCATGTGATTCGCGTGCAGGTGCCGCTGGCGGAAATGTTCGGCTACGCCACCGATTTGCGCAGCCGCACGCAGGGCCGCGGCAACTTCACCATGCATTTCTCGCATTACGCGGAAGTGCCG
>Ga0209577_10004741_pt1 | contig 12759 bp, 7 predicted proteins | sample GraSoiAngelo_109_FD_185874 | JGI IMG/M metagenome (GOLD analysis project Ga0209577, IMG submission 185874) | Grasslands soil microbial communities from the Angelo Coastal Reserve, California, USA - 14_0903_12_20cm (SPAdes) (version 2) | ecosystem: Environmental > Terrestrial > Soil > Grasslands ... | reverse complement strand
GCGGACGCAGCCCGTTCCTGATCAGGTTTCCGAGCCACCGAATTCCGGGCAAGTCTCTGAAAGCCGGCGAAGGCCACAAAGAACGCCAGGCCAACGCCTAAACAGGCCCCAACTAAATCCAGGGCAGCTCGATTACGTGCTTCGCTCTGCAAAGCGGCGGTGGTCTGCGACTCAATTTTCACCTGCAGCGTCTGAATTTGATTTTGCTGGTCGGCAATCTGATTTTGCTGGTCGGCAATCTGCTTTTGCTGCTCGGCAATCTGCTTCCTGAGTGGCGCAGCGACGGAGGCCTCCCATTCTTGCTGCTGACGCTGCTCGATGGCTTGATTGTATTGCTGCATCAACTCGTCGCAGGGATCGCCCGCGTACCGCACCATGCAGTTTGGCCGCGGTAGCTGGACAAACTGAGGTTGAGGAACAGCCTGCATAATCACGCCGATTGGTTGCCCGTCTTCTGCTCAAAGTCTAGCCCAGAAATTCCTGAACCGAAGGTTACGAGAGTCACTCCTTTGGCTGGATTTAGAGCAGCACGCTCATGGAATGGATTCCTCGCGGGTGAAGCCGATAAGCCGATAGTAGCACGTCCTGCCGGAAAATAGACTGGCGCCACGGAGAGCAGACATCACGATGCGCCCCGGCGTGTTCTGCTCGCCTAGACCGCGTGTCCGGAAGCGGCCGTTCTTCTTAAAGGCTCCGGCAAACCGTACCGATTCGATATCAAGCTTCTTCAGTCGCTGGCGCGGTTCGTGCCCCCGCGCTCGGAGCAGCAAACTGGAAAACCGTATATGAACGCGGCGGCACCTCGAATCGCGTGCGACCGTTGCTCGTGACAGGCTTGGCAGCAACCGGTTGTTCCACCACGGCCTTTGGATTGTCAAACGTGTTTATGGCCTTTAGGTCTCGACCGGTCAGTACCGAGGCCATGGTCACATTGCCGGGAACTCGGTCTTCCCAGATCAACTCGACTTCACGGGGCTGAGACAGGTCGCGGTTGAGCACGAACACGGCAATCTCGCCCGCCGGGCTCACAGCACCTGCGACGTCTACGTAGGGAACCTGCCCCATGCCCTCCACATCGTAAGCCGGCGCCGCTTCTGACAGCAGTTGGAGCGTCGCGCCCCGGGCATACTGTAACGCCCACTTGTACGGATAGTAGGTGGTTTGCAGGAGAATGCCCTTGTCGTTGGTCATGACGGGGGCAATCACGTTGATCAATTGCGCAAGGCAAGCAATTTTCACGCGATTCGAATTTCGAAGTAGCGTGTTCAGCAACCCGCCTACCAATAAGGCGTCCTCAAGGTTGTATTTTTCCTCCAGCAAGTGCGGAGCGACTTGACGGTTCCCATCAACATCCGCTCCCTGTCTGGCGCGATACCAGACGTTCCATTCATCAAACGAAAGCCACAGTCTTTTTCGGGACCGCATTCGGCCCTGAACGTAGTCGCAGACCGCGACAGTCTCCGCGATCTGCTTTTCCATGGACAGATTCATGGCGAGATACTTCGAACTGTCACCGCCCGTCTCGCTGCGCGGTTCGCCATCGTTGCCGAAATACCTGTGCAGCGACAGCCCATCCACGTATTCGTAACATTGTTCGAGTACCTCGCGGTCCCATTCCAGATACGTACGCATGAACGGTCCGCTCGATCCACAAGCAACTAACTTCAGTGATTTATCGACATATCGCATCTGGCGGGCGGCATCGGCGGCTTTCAGGCCATACTCCTTGGCGAGCATATGCCCGATTTGCCAGGGACCGTCCATCTCGTTGCCCAGACACCAATACTCGACGTTCCACGGATCATTTATACCGTGCCGCCGGCGAAGATCGCTCCAGCGAGTTCCCTGCTGCACGTTGCAGTATTCGACCAGCGCTGCAGCCTCCTCCGGGGTGCCGGTACCTAGATTCAGGCCCATCAAGGGCTCGGTACCGACTGCCTTACACCACGCCAGGAACTCATTCGTGCCGAACTGGTTCGTCTCGATTGAGTCCCATGCCTTGTCGAGTTGGCGGGGGCGGTTTTCGACTGGACCCACTCCCTCCAGCCAGTTGTAACCGGACACAAAGTTTCCGCCGGGGTAGCGGACGATCGGCACCCCCATCTGGCGCACCAGTTCCAGCACGTCCCTGCGAAACCCGCGCCCATCGGAGAGCGGTGAACCGGGCTGATAGATGCCCTCGTAGATCGCACGGCCAAGGTGCTCCAGAAAGGATCCAAACAGGTACTTGTCGATGGGCGCGATGGTGCGCCGGGTATCGGCATAGAGGCGCGTAGCTGACGTAGTGCTGGCACGCTTCACAGCCTGTGCCGCCAGGGAAGTGGCGGAGAGAACACCGGAGGAGTACGCTGCGACCGCGGTCGAAATCTGCTGTAGGAAAACTCGTCTCGTCGATGCCATATAGCTGCGTCCTGTACTTGTATTGCGCGCCGATGGTAGAGGCGCGCTGATGACCGCCAAATCTCACGTCAGCTTGCATCTACGGGTAACTTCCGGGGGGTAAAAGTAAACGCTTTCCCGAGAGCGGTCAACCAAAAAATTCCCTATTGTCAAAAAATTCCCTATCCGTTAATTCGTTGAGCAAGACCTGGTCGCAAAGGATTTCCGGGACCGAGAGTTCGGAAGGCTCACTTTGGGTGGGAAGCTTGCCGCTGAATGGCGGAAGGTAAAGCCGCTGGACTCATTCCGCGGTTGCGTCTACATCGCTCGTGCGGGCTCTCGCCGTTGAGCGTCTCAGGACAAGGCTTGTGTCGAGTTCGTGGTCAACCCGACCTTTGAGTGCCGCCTGACGCTCGGTCTCGCTGATCAAGGACTCAAACGCTATTCGCGCCAGCTCCGTCTGTGACATTCGTATTGTCGACAAGGGTGGAATGATGAATTGCGCCAGACGAATGTCATCGAACCCAATCAAGGAAAGATCTTGTGGAACCTTGATTCCCTGATCGTAAGCCTCTCGCATTACGCCAATCGCAGTCATGTCGTTGGAGCACATCACAGCCGTCGGCCGCGTCTCGGATCTGACCAGTTGCGTCAGCAGACGCATCCCACCCTCCATCGTATGATCGCCCTCGACAATCAACTCCGGTGCCAGGCCGATTTCTTCCATCGATTTCTCGAACGCAGTTCGGCGAGCCTGAGCCGACTTGAGGTGTAATGGACCGGTAATAAAAGCGATCTGACGATGTCCTAGCGCAGCCAGGTGCTGCACTCCTTGCCGTATTCCGCTCTGGTAGTTGATCCTAATGTTGCTGACGCCCGGAAAATCTGGGCCGACATCGACAAACACAAGTGGAACTTTGCGGAACCGCAGGTGCTGAATAAGTGACTCTTCCATGCCGAAGGTCAGAATGGCGACACCGTCCACCCGCCGCTCTATCATCCGGCGAACGGACAACTCCATGCGCTTCGGGTCATGCACCGTCGATGTCAGTAGAATCTCGTAGTTGTTCTCCACAGCGAGGTTCTCGAAGGTTTGCACAATTTCGGGAAAGAACGGATTGGTGATTTCCGAAACGATGAGCCCGAAAACGCGGCTCTTTCCGGAAACCAAGCCGCTGGCCAGCTTGTTTGGGTAGTATCCAACCTCGTTGACAACCTTCCAGACACGCCGGGCCAGCCGTGGATCAACCGTCGGTATGTTATTAAGAGTACGAGATACGGTGGCGGTCGAGACCTTTGCTCTGGACGCGATCTCGCGGATGTCCATAATGCAACAACTTCCAATTTCTCATAGATTCTACCATATTTGGAATACGTTTACTCAGAACAGCTGCCGTGCGCGCCGTGCGGCTCGGTATGAGGCTTATCAAAGGCGACGGAAGCCAGAGGTCGCCGACTTCCCTACTGGAGGTCGACAATGAGCACGGAGACCGATGAACTGGGGAGGGTGACGCTAAAATTGCCGCCAGCTCTGAACTGCTCTTTCCAGATCGACACTGCGTGAGGCGTACGGAAACTGTTTGCCGCGCCAGCCTGACCACTGACCGTTTCACGGGTTCCGGCTGTACCGACCTTGGCACCGCGGATCTCTACCAGGGTGGACAGCGCGTGATTATCCGTATTCACCGCTTTGATGAACAGGTGTCTTCCATCGGCGGTGCGACTTGCCACCGCGTCCAGGGATAGCACAGCCTTTCCTTCGGTGGTCGTGTCAAAGGTTGGGCTTTCCACCTGGCTAGCCAGACGCTCACTTCCCAAGTAAGTGCTGTATAGCTGATTTACCAGGTAGGTCGGCGTAACAAATACTCCGTCTCGACTGGCTTGAATGACCCCGCCCGACCAACCGTTGACCATATCCGACACGGCGCTCATGGCAACGATGTCGCTGCGTTCGAAGACGTTCATGAGGCGCCCGGCGTACAGGGCCGATTCCATCGAATGCTGCTCCGGGAGAGGCAAAGACGTATTCCATTCATTGATCGCGAGTTTGATATCGCGTCCCGGCACGGTCTCGCGAATCAAGGTGGCTACCTGCTTGTAGAAGTCTCCATAATGAAGTGGGTGGGCCATCAGGTTCAACGCGTCGCCCTTCATCTCCATTTCTCCGTAATAATGATGGATAGCCAGGTAATCGATGTGCTCCCCAGCAATCTTGAGCACCGTGCGGTCCCAATCGAAATTGTTATCACCGACTGCAATCAAGCGGATGGACGGATCGACTGCCCTCATCGCCTCTGCGTAGCGCAGGTAATGGCGGGCATAAGTCTCGGCATCGCTGTGTCCGCGCACCCACGAGCCCCAAATCTCGTTGCCAACCTCCCAGTATTTGACGTGGAAGGGCTCCCGATGCCCATTCGCCGCGCGCATGCGCCCATATTGGGTGTTCCGGGTGCCGTTGGCGTATTCAACCCAGGCGGCTGCTTCTTCCGCTGTCGCGCCCCGGCCCTCAACATTCACTGTGATGGACGGTACCGCGCCGACGTTTCGGCACAGCTGAATGTACTCGTCAGTCCCGAAGTCGGAGGGTTCCAGTTCGTTTCCCCATGACAGGTTTACCCAGCTGGTCCGCTGGTCGCGCGGGCCGACACCCCACATCCAGTGGTAGTCCTGCGCCACGTTACCACCCGGCCAGCGAATGAACGCCGGACGCAGAGCCTTGATCTTCTCCAAAACATCTCTGCGTAACCCATCCACCGCATTCGACATCAGGGAAAGCTGGTCGACCCAAAGACGGCCCTTTCCATAGAAGAGAATTGCGAACTTGGCCAGCCGATCCGTCTTGGTCGGAGTCAGCGTAAACTTGTATTGCTTCCAGTCGCCGCCGACATCGGGAATGTCTTTCGACGCGTAGGTTTCCCCACCGGTGGTGTTTTGCTCCAACGCAACCGTGATGTGACCTTTGAAATCGGCAGTTTTGATCCACAGGTATCCGTCATAGGCGAGACCGGCGCCTACCGGCACATCAGCTTGATAAATCCCGCGGCGCTGTCGGTCATTGGATCCCACTTCCACTTCGAGCGAGTGATTAGCGACCTCAGCCTGCTGTGCGGGCGGATAGAACACCGACTCACTCCAGAGAAAGCGGATGGAATCATCATTGCGATCGTCGGGATCGCGTTCCCAATAGCGCGGCAGGCCCGCGGCATTGGGGCTCTCATCGAAGCTGCGGTCGCGGACGAGTTCGGCATAGAGTCCGCCTTTGACTCCGCCGTACATAAACTCGTCAAACTGCCCGTACAGCATGGGGCTGATGCGGCCCTCGACTTTGCCGGCGTCGACCACGATCTTCGCCGTCGCCGAGGGAGCATCAGCCGCAGAGACGCTAATCGTGAGCAGAGCCAACCCGAACCAGGCGACAAACACGCGCCCGGCGCTCGGCCGGTTGCCGCTTCTCGGCCGAATCAGTTCCGCTGCTTGCCAGCAGTACATTAGCTCAACTCGAGCCGCAGCGCCGTAACCGAAGCGGCGGGAAACGTGAACACGACCGAGCCGGCTATCTTCACATCTCGAGCTTGTGGCACGACGTTGTTGGGTTGGTCGAAGGTGTTGTGTGCGTGAATATCAGGATTGGTCAGCAGCGTGGCCTGACCGGATTTCACCGAGGCGCCGCGTACCACGATTTCGGTCTCCCGCGGCTGGCTGAGGTCAGGATTAACGACCGTTAACAATAGCATCCTGTCGTCGAGGGAAGCCGAACCTTTCAGGCCCCAGAAGGTGGCGGACTTGCCATCACGCTGATAAGTGATGGAAGGAGCAGAAAAGATCGTGGGAACTGCCTGACCGCCCTGATGTCCGGCATACATCTGAAAAACCTGGCCTACCGGAGTGACGACAAACTTGTCCTCGTGGGCCAGGTACAGGCTGTTCAGGCAATTGATGAGCTGCGCACAATTGGCCATCGCCACCTTCTCCGGATGACGATTGAAAATGTCCAGCGTCATGCCACTGAACACCGCGTCTCGCAGCGTGGGCATTTGCTCGAGGATATCGCCGGGGGTAGATTCGGATCCCGGCTTGTACCACGGCCCCCACTCGTCAACCACCAGCTTCAGCTGGTGTTGCTTGTCGATCTCACCCATCACCTGCCAGTGGCCTTCGATGAGCCCCTCCATGCGATCGCCTTCACGCAACAACTCATACCAGTCCACCGCATCGAAGTTCAAAGCATCGCCCTTGCCCTCGACCCAGCCCTGGGTACGGCCGCGGCTGAGGTTCCAGGCATAATGATGGAGCGCCAGGCCATAGATCCCGCGCAGATGCCCGGGGCCTTTGCGAACAATCTCTTCCAGGAATCCACGAGTCCAATTCCAGTCATCGACGTTCGGACCTGACGCGATGAAGGACAGCTGCTGGCCGTAACGCGGCACCCAGGTCGTGTACTTGCGGAATTCGACTGCGTATTCTTGCGGAGTGAAATTCCCGCCACAGCCCCACGATTCGTTACCCACTCCCCAGAAACGGACTCCAAAAGGGTCGGGATAACCGGCTGCGGCACGCTCCTCCGCCAGCATGGTCGTTCCAGCGGGCGAATTGCAATATTCCACCCAGCGGTAAAACTGCTCGGCAGGTAGCGACCGCACATTGGCTGCAAGGTACGGCTGGCTGCCAATCAGTTTGCAGAAATGAACAAATTCGTTGGTGCCGAACTGATTGGGATCGTACTTATGACTGGGCGGCGACAACGGTGATTCATCGTTGGCCCAGAAATTCGTGCGCCTGGGACGCTTATCCGCCGGCCCAATGCCGTCCCGCCAATCGTAGCTGTCCGCAAAACATCCCCCGGGATAGCGAACCACAGGGGCTTTGATCTTGCGCATCTCCGCGATGAGACTTTTCCGAATACCGTCTACATTCGGAACTTTGGAATTTCTTCCAACCCACACTCCATCGTAGAGCACGCCGCCCAAATTCTCTGCAAAATGGCCGTAGATATTGGGAGCAACCGTCCCCAGCGGCTCTCCCAGAAGCACTTCAACGCGTGAGTCCAGCGCCACGAATGGGGATGGCGACGCCAGTCCGCCATACCGGGAAAACACCCACGCTCCCGCGCTCGCGAGTGTCTGCTGCAGAACCTCTCTGCGCGTCGACATGCTGCCCCTCACGCCAAAGTGGAGTAAACGATTTCTCAACGGCAGGAATATACGACTGGGTTCTAAACTACTGCAAGGGATTTTTCGCTGCCTCGCCCTGCCCCGAACTCGCGGCTTTTCCCCGGCTGGTGAGCCTCTTGATCAGTTCGACTTCGGCGGCGGCGTAGGGCTTCCCGTCGGGATAAAAGATGTCATGAAACCATACTGGCGGCGGACCTGTATACTCGTTTTCCCACGAATCCCACGGATAAATGGTCTGCGATTTTCCTGAAACAAAACCCCAGTTGTAGGCGCCGACATGCTGCTCTTTCAGCAAAGGAAGAATGGCCTGAAATGTGCTTCCCAAAGGCCTGGCCATGTATTCGCTGCAAACGATGGGGCGTCGGAAACGCCGCAGGGAATCAATGCGCCGCTTCGTCACCTCCGCAGGTTCATAGCTGTGGAAGGTAAGGACATCGGAGTTTTCCAGTTGAAAGCGTGCCGTGTCGCTGAGCGCCGCCTCGCTCGACCAGTCCCCCTTCCAGACTCCACTGGTTAGGGGCTGCGATGGGTTCACTTCGCGGGCCCACTGCCACTCGCGTTTAAGCAATCGCGTCGCTAGCTCGGCTTTATTGGGCAGTTCCTTGCCTCGATATGGCGGATTGTCGTTGTCGGGCTCGTTCATGAGGTCCCACATCAGGATCCTCGGGTCGTTGCGAAAATGCTTGAGCACGCCTGTGACGTAGGGTCTTAGTTCCTTCTCCCACCGGGAGGAGTCCTTCAAGATCTCCGCACCTGGCGCCTGCACCCAGCCGGAGTTGTGCACGTGCGGTCTGGGAGCACGCTGCCGCCCGGTCTGCGGATAAGGATCCCAGACTGAATCCAGCAGGACGAAGGTAATGCGTATATGGTGCTTGTCGGTGATCTGGAGAAATTGCTCCAGACGACTGAGAAAGCCCTGGGAATCCTCTCTCCAGGGCAGGTTATGCAGAAACACGCGCATGGTATTCATGCCGATCGATTCCGCCCAGCCCAGCTCACGGTCAATAGTCTTTGAATCAAACGTGTCGGCCTGCCACATTTCCAACTGGTTGATTGCCGTGCTGGGAAGAAAATTGCTGCCCACCAGCCACCGCTCGGAGGCGTACCACTCGTTCGCCTTCTCCTGCGGCCAGCGTCGAGGTTCGCTTGCAAGCGCGGTCACAGCCTCCGCGATGATCAGCAACAGCAGGATAAAGTTGGAGCAACGCACTCTGGCCATACAACCTCCTTGACGTGCGAACCACGGTTTACTGAGCCGTTCCCTGGCGAGGTCAACGAAAGGTCTTCTTGCCTATAATTCCCTTCCCCTCTCGAATCATAACCAGTTGGTCGGCGGCGACGTTTGGAATGCTCTCGGTTCTGCCATTTGTCCACCGGACGGTCAAGTCGGCTGACGCTTCGGCTCCAAGTCCAAAGTGGAGTCTTCGATCATTAACAGAATAGAAGCTCGATTGGGCGAGAACCTCCTGTACCTGTTGATGCTTTCCATACCGGGCAACCACACGGGCGCCGATGGCGCTGCGATTGGCTTGAACTCCGATCAGAAGCACTTTTAGCCAGTGATGTCCCCCGGAAACGTCGTTGCGCAACAAGGACGGCGGCTCGTTCATGTTCATCACCAGTATGTCCATGTCGCCATCATTGTCGAAATCACCGAAGGCACAGCCGCGACTCGCGTGCGCCGCGCTGACCCCGCCGCCCGCCTCCTCAATCAATTCCTCAAACCTCCCGTCGCCCAGATTGCGGAAAACCAGCCGGGGTGTTTGGAAGGGATAGGACGGCAGCTTCTTCCCGACCTCGGGATAAACGCTCCCGGTAGCGACAAACAGGTCGGGAACGCCATCATTATCGAGATCAACGATTCCCGTTCCCCACCCCACATATCGAGTCTCCACGCCTATGCCGGACCGGGTAGTCACGTCGTCGAAATTCCCTTTGCCGTCGTTGCGGTAGAGCACGTCGGTGTCATCCGCGAAGTTGGTTTTAAAAATGTCCAGGTTACCGTTCAGATCATAGTCGCCAACTCCAACCCCCATGCCAGCCTGTTCCAATCCATCCTCGCTCAACGCCACTCCGCGTTCTAACCCCTCCTCGCGAAAGGTGCCATCGTGCTGGTTGCGGAACAACCAGCTCGGCGTGGAGTCGCACGCTACGTAGATATCGGGCCAACCATCGTTGTCAAAATCCGCCGCAACCGCCGTCATGGGATAAGAGCCCGACGCAGTCGACACCCCGGACGCGCGGCTCACGTCCGTAAATGTTCCGTCGCCATTATTGCGGAATAGTTGAACCGACCCAGGGGGCAGACCGCGGGGTCCGCAATTCACCGGGACTCCCTTCCACGCGCAGTCGGCATTCTCACCGGGCCGGGGCAATTTTTCCAGCGTCGTGTTGAGATAGGTGGCGACAAAAAGGTCCAGCCGGCCATCGCGGTCGTAGTCCACCCAAGTACACCCGGAACCGTAGCGCACACTGGTCTGGCCGAGCCCGGCTTTTTCGGTAACATCGGTAAACGTTCCATTTCCATTGTTGTGGTACAAGACATTCCGGCCGTAGTAGGTGACGAACAAATCATCAGAACCATCATTGTCGTAGTCGCCCACCGTCACCGCCGATGCCCAACCTGTGCGGACCAACCCGGCTTTTGAGGTTAGGTCCGTGAAAGTGCCGTCGCGATTATTTTTGTAAAGCCGGTTGGTAGCGCCAGGCGGATCGCCGTCGAGACGAGTCCCGCTGAGAACGAAAAGGTCCACCCAGCCGTCATTGTCGTAATCGATGAAGGCGACTCCACACCCGACCACCTCGATGATGTAGTTTTTGCTGTCTACGCCACCGTATACAACGGGATGGATGAGGCCCGCCTGCTTGGCCACATCGGTCAAACGCGAAAAGAAAGGACGGCCAGAAGGTTTGCCGCGTGGTTGCGCCTTCACGCCGCGCGAAGAAATCCCTTGCGCGAATGCGGCGCGGCTGACGCCGGTCATCGCTGCACCCGCGAGCCCAGCCACGGTCAGGATCATTTTGCGCCTGGTGATCATGGGACCGGCTCGACGGCCTTCACTGTCTGGCGGGCTCTTACGGTTTCGAACTTCTGCACAATTCCGGATGGCCACCGGATTTCGATCAGTTTAGCAGTCGAGTCGCTGCCCAACCCTGCTATGACCCGCTTGTCGCTGGCCGAGAGATAGCCGACGGCCGTGTTGACGGTGTAATGCTGAGTTAATCCCGAGGCGGATACTACTTTGATCCGCGCACCGATCCCGTCACGATTTGACTTCTTTCCGATAGTTTCAATGGCAATCCAATGGTTCAGATTGCCGCCGTCGTTCCGGAGTACGTATGCCTTCTGTCCAACGTTGCTGACAACCACATCAACGTCGCCGTCATTGTCGATGTCACCAAAGGCGGCGCCGCGTCCAGCCCAGGGCTGCTGAAATACCTCGCCAGCGCTCACTTTTTCGAAATGGCCGGCCTGGTTATGAACCAGGAGCGGCGGCTCCAGATATCGCAGGTTGGGAGCGGTCTTCTCGATCGTATCCATGACATGCGATTGGGCAACGAAAAGATCCTTCCAGCCGTCGTTGTCATAATCGAAAAAACGCGTACTCCAGCCCGAAAACGCCAAGCTCGCTCTGCCCAGACCCGAGCGGTTCGTCACGTCCCGGAATGTGCCGTCTCCGTTGTTGTGGAACAGCATGTAGCGCTCGTTGGAAAGATCCGTCACCACAATGTCCGGCAGGCCGTCATTATCGAAGTCGCTGAAGTCCGTGCCCATGCCCGCAAAGGTCTTCCCGTCCTCGTTGTAGCCCACTCCGGCCAGCAGTCCCACTTCCGTGAAAGTGCCATTCCCGTTGTTGTGGTACAGGAAGCACTGCACCGAGTCATTGGCCACAAAGATATCGGTGAAACCGTCGCCGTCGTAATCGGCAAAACTCACTCCCAGGCCCTTGCCGTTCGGATTCGCTATACCGGCTTTGGCGGAGACATCGGCGAACGTGCCGTCGCCATTGTTGTGATAGAGGATGTTCGTCATGCCGTCGTAATTGTCGGGATGACAGTAGGCGCGGAAACCGGGTCTCTGCTCTCCGCAATAGCGATTCGTCTTAAAGGTCCAGTCCACATATCGAGTAACCAACAAATCGAGTTTGCCGTCATTGTCGTAATCGAAGAATCCAGCGCTTGCGCTCCATCCTCCCGCGCCCACACCCGCCCTCTGGGTGACATCGGTAAACGTCCCATTGCCATTGTTGTGGTAGAGCGTGTTGCCCCCATAGCCGGTTACGTAAATGTCTTCGAAGCCGTCGTTGTCATAGTCGCCTACCGCGACCCCCATGCCGTAGTGATTTTGCGCCATTCCGGTCAAACCGGCCTTCTCGGTGACGTCGGTGAAGGTGCCATCCGCATTTTGGTGATATAGCCGGTTCCAGAACTTGGGTTCCGACTTGTCGGGGAGCTTACCATCGGACATGGGATCGGCGAGGTATGCCCCGTTAACAAAGAAAATATCCAGCCGGCCGTCGTTGTCGTAGTCGAGAAGAGCCACCCCGCCGCCCATCGTCTCAATCAGGTACTTATTCGATGTGGCTGAGTTCTCTTGCTTAAAATCAATTCTCACCTCCCGGGTGACGTCGGTGAAGCGCACCGCGGGAGCCTGTGCGGAATTCAAGCCCCGTAAGGCCAAAGCACAGAGCGCTAGCCAACAGCCCGCTTTTGCCGCTCTCCTCATGGTTTGGTTTTATCGAGGTTTCCGCGAATCGACGATTCCCCTGGTTTCCTCGACCACCAGGAATTGATTGACCGGCAGATGCTTGAACGTCTCCTTCCGTCCGGATGGCCACGCTATTTCGAGATCATCGACTTTGTTCGCTTTGCCGAGTCCGAAATGCAGCCGCAAATCATTTTGCGAGTAGTAGCTCGAACCGCTCATCACCTCGTCGATCTGGCTGCGTTCACCGCTCGTGACTCGCACGCGCGTGCCAATGGCCGAGCGATTAGACCGCGTTCCCACACACTTGACTATCATCCAGTTATTCCGGTTACCACCGTCGTTCCGGAGAAGGGTGGGCGGCCCGTCCAGATTGTTGATTACTACGTCCACGTCACCGTCGTTGTCGAAATCTCCGAACGCGCAACCGCGAGCAAGATTCTCTGCCCGAATCGCTTTCCCGGCCTCGAAGGAAACATCTTGGAAGCGGCCGTTTCCCAGGTT
>Ga0209577_10004739_pt1 | contig 12761 bp, 14 predicted proteins | sample GraSoiAngelo_109_FD_185874 | JGI IMG/M metagenome (GOLD analysis project Ga0209577, IMG submission 185874) | Grasslands soil microbial communities from the Angelo Coastal Reserve, California, USA - 14_0903_12_20cm (SPAdes) (version 2) | ecosystem: Environmental > Terrestrial > Soil > Grasslands... | reverse complement strand
CCTCTCTGTTGTGCGGTGATAGCTGGCGAGAGGACGCGCGTAAACCCATGGTCCGCCGAGCAGTGAAGTCCGACGTCACCGAACGCGGGTGTGGCATCCCCGGCCCCGTCCCGGCCCCGTCGGACACGATCCCCGCTGCCCCGAATCACAGACTAAGCTCCTCCCGTGCGGCTGCGCTCATTGCGCCTACGCGCGAACACGTTCTTGTCACCAACGCGAACGCGTCCAAATATGCCACGTGCGATCCTCGCAGAAGGCCTATCTCGGTGTCAAGAGTAAAAGCGATAAACCGTCGATTATTGCGTAAAACAGAGCTTACGTCGTAATACGAGTTATTACTTGTACCGGGACCGTTAGTGCTCCTGGTCATTTCACCTGGGAAGCTCACACACTCCGTGACGTGCGCCCAACAAGGTGGCGTGCTTCGCACTCACGCGAAGTCGTGAATGCCGCCCGGCTGCGCGCTGGAATACTCGCTGAATGCCGACCCATATCAGCCCCGCAAGGACCGACGTCGGCGGGCTCCGCGATCTCGGGCCGCCGAGTTGCATCAGCACCATCGCGAGGTGCCTGCGTACCCGGCGCTCGGAAGGCGCCTCGTACCTGACGGCCAGCGACGGCGAGGGCCGCCTGATCGGCTACGCGTTGGTTACGCTCGAGAGGGGCCGATGACACGTTCGCTGTCGAGGGCGGGATCGCCGGGGTGGTTTCGCTCGTCGTCACGCGAGGTCGGCGATCAGCCGGAGGGGGTCGGGCGCTCCTACGAGCCGCTGAGGGCAGCGTCCGTGACCATGGATTCGACACCATCAAGATCGCGGTCATGGCCGGAAATGCCCGCGCGCAAGCGTTCTACGAGGCGAACGGATACTCGATCGCCGAGCACGTCCTGCATCGTCGCATCGGCACTTGCGGTGATCGCGGCGATCAGCGCCGTCGATGACAATGCGCACGCCGGTCAGCGCTTGCCGGCGTGACTGGAGAGAATGTCGGCGAGCTGTCCTCGGCGCGAGCCCCTCCCACTGGGCTCAACTTCCAGGTAACGCCTGCAGGAGTGGAATACCAGCTTCCTGATGCTGACCCAGCGGGGTTTCTCGTGTGCCTGGTTGGGGTGGGGTGACGACCACCGTCGCGCTCATCGGTGCCAGGCGGATGGCCAAGACGGCCGTTTCAAACTCGGCCACGATCTCCCGCGCCCGCTCGAGGGCATGCGTGATCTCCGCGGCAGGGAGCTGGCATTCCTCGAGGAAACGCCGAACTTGCGCCCCGCTCAACGCTCGGACATCTGCCTCCAGCTCCTCGACGTGGGTATAGGTGCCCTCGCCGACGGCCTCCTGCGCGAGGATGCACGCGGCCATGTCGTCGGGCGTCGCATCGGCCTCGGCCCGCACCTGCTCGAGTAGCTGCGCCGCGACGGGTCGCGGGCCCAGCGAGCGAAGAATCTCAACCAAGCGCTCGCGGCCGAGCAACTCACCCGCACGGCGCGCCTCGGTGAGGCCATCGCTAAAGAAGCACACCTCCCCACCGGCTGGCAGTGAGATTTTCGTCTGGCGACGCCCGGTCGGCACTCCCCAGCCGATCGGCGGTGAGGCGCAACTTGTCGGCTGCGCGCGTGCCCGAAAGCCAAAAATGATCGGTGGGGGATGCCCGGCATTCGCGTACGTCAGCGTGCCGCCCTGCCCGTCATACACGGCGAGCGCAACTGTGGCATAGCGGAAGCCGCCCGGATGGGCCAAGACCTGGCCGGCCAGCCCGAGAGCCGCGCGCGGCTCAAGGCCCGCCTGGAGGTACGCGCGCAACGTGTAGCGAGTGAGCGCCGCGTGCGTAACTGCGTCGCGTCCGTGCCCGCACACGTCGCCTAGCACGATCGCCACCTTTCCTGGTTGTGGTACGAACACGTCATAGAAGTCGCCACCTGCAGCCGGACCATCGGCCGGCCGGTAGCCCACGGAGACCGCCAACCCCTCCAGGCGAGCGGGAACCGCAGGCACAAGCGCTGCCTGCATCGTGTCTACATCGTGAAGTAGCACCTCGTCCTGTTGCTCGAGGCGCTTGGCGCGAGTCGCGGCCAGGCGAAAGCGAACGCCCAGCCAGATGGCCACCAGCAGCAGCGCGGCCATGATCGGCTTGCTCCAGTCCGGTACCGGGAGCGGCAGGGGCAGGTGTTTACCAATCGTGTCCAGAGGGTTGCCCGAGCCCGGGTCGTGAGCACGAGCGGTTGACGTCCGTGAGGAGGCAGGCGCACGTAGTCGCCCTGAAGGGAGAAGAGCTCTCGAACTGGTGAGTGGACGCGGCCGCCTGGCGCGGGCTGCTCCCGAAGGGAGGGTGGCGGTGTGGCGTCGATCGGGGGCCGCCCTGTGTCGCCGGCCGCCACCGACTGAGGCAGTCTGGACGGTCGACGGCGACTGTGGAGCCCTCGTGCGAGGCACGAGCGGCGTTCGAGAGCCGCCGAGGGTTTCGGCCACGGGCGGGCGCGGGCCGACTGGCGTCGGCACGCTGATAGTGGGAGGGGGTGCACTCGAGGTCGGCAACGTAGGGACGGTCGGCGGCAGCGGGACGGTGTCGGTCGGCACCGGGACGCTGACTGTGGGCACCGGAACGCTGACTGTGGGCACCGGAACGCTGAGGGTGGGCAGACTTGGTTCGGCGCTCGCTGGAGCGATCACTTGGCCGGAGCCATACCCAGCGCCGAACACACACCCGCCGATCAGCAATGTCCTGATGTTGGCCCCGGCGCCTCTGGCCATGATCGGCCACTGAGGTCGAGTGGTGTGAGGCTTCACACCCGTGGTGCTCACCACCAAGCCAAAACGTCAGGGTGATCCGGTCGTCGACTGGGACGCAGTGAAAGACAGGATGAACTCATTCGCGCTCCCAATACTTCGAGGCATCGAGCGACTAGACGCGTTTGAGGTCGGCTACGCAGGATCGTTGCCTTAGATGCCGGCAACAAGATCGACGCAAGGACGAACCGTGCGGTGCGCGTCCCCCGGTGAGGGCACCCGCACGAATCAAGCGCAATCAGTTAAGCGGGGGTGCGCTCGTACCGCACGGCGTTCTCAAAGTGCGGCGCCCACGGCTGCGCCGAGCGCGTCCAGATCTCGACCGTCGGTTCGATCCAAGCTGTATCGTCGATCGTCCCTGCCTTCAGGAAGGCCACTCCCGGCATCGACTCGATCGTGCTGAATATCGGCGACCCGCAGGCCGAGCAGAACCTCCGCTCCGTAGTGCTCCGGTACTCCTCGCTGGCGGTCTTGAACGAGGCGAGTGTGCTGCCCTCAACCGTTAGCGCCTTGCTCGGGACGCCCACGATCACCGAGAAAGCCGTAGCGGTCTGGCGCTGGCAGTTCGCGCAGTAGCAAGCTCCTTGCCAGACGGGCTCGGCGTCGACGATATAAGTCACGCCACCGCACAGGCAGCGGCCTGTGATGGGTCTGGGTGCATCGGCCAACGCACCCGAGACCCTACACCAGCACCATCGCGCGCCGCTAATCCACCCGTCATCCGCTGTGCGCCGACGGGCGCAGCGCCTACGGCGAGATCACGACGCGACCGAAGGCCCGGCGGCTCTCGATGTACGCGTGCGCGGCAGCGGCCTCGGCGAGCTGGAACGCCCGGTCGACCTCGACGCGCAGCCCACCGCTCGCCACTCGCTCGAGTAAATCGGTAATCATCGCGTGGACACGGGGATACTCGCTCAGCAGCACCCCACCGAGGAAGACGCCGCGCAGCGCGTTGTTCTGCCCCCACAGATCCCTCGCCTCAATGCTGGAGCCGGCCCGGCCCGCCACCCCAACGCTGACGAGCGTCCCGCGGTAGGCGAGCGCGCCAACGCTCTCGACGAGGTTCTGGCCGCCAACCGAGTCGAGGACCACGTCAACGCCCCGCCCGTCGGTCAGCTCGCGCGTTCGCTCGACGAAGTTCTCGCTCACGTAGTTGATCCCGTGGTCGAGACCGAACTCCTTCAGGCGTTCGAGCTTCTCGTCGCTCGACGCGGTCGAGATCACGGTCGCGCTGGCCTGCTTGGCGAGCTGGATCGCGGCCATCCCGACCCCTCCGGCTCCGGCGTGGATCAGAGCCGTCTGCCCGGCCTGGAGGTCGCCGGCGGTGAACAGGCACTCCTCGGCGGTCCCGAACGCGACCGGGACGCAAGCAGCGGGAGCGGCGTCCAACCCGTCGGGGATCCGCCAAGTAGACACAGCGGGGACGGCCCGCTTAGAGGCGTGCGAGCCTGCCGCGTTCAGGGTCACAATCCGGTCGCCGACCGCGCGACCCTCGACGCCCGCGCTGACCGCGAGGACCGTGCCCGCGGCGAGGTACCCGACGATGTGCGGGACCGACGGCGGCGGCGACGCGGCGCGCGCCAGGAGGTCCCCGCCCTCGACGCTGATCGCCTCGACATCGATCAGCACGCAGCCCTCGGGGCACTCGGGATCGGGTACGTCCTCGTAGCGCAGGACGTCCGGGGCGCCGTTCTCGTAGATCACCGCCGCCTTCATCGCGGCGCAACTCTAGTCGAGGCGGCCTCTTCGTAGAGACGAACACGAGCACTAACGCGCAAAAACCCCGGACACTTCCGCACTGCGTTGCGCAAGCAGGCGTGAGCCTACCTTCAGCCGACAGCCGACGCGCTCGGACCTCGTCCAGTGCGGCGGCGTTCGCCAGGAACAGGTTCGGCCTCGGGCTGCTGATGAGCCTGAACATGCTGATAGAGACACGCGAGGGGTTTGACTACACGGGGGCCGACTGCCGTGGCTGGATGGCCGACGTCGGCTTCCACGAGAGCTACGTCGAGCCTCTGGTCGGGCCGGATTCGATGGTCGTGGCGATCAAGTAGTCGGCGGCCCGCGAAACGGGGCGGTGGAGGTCGAGCTCGCTCGCGTGCGCAAGCGGGTCCGCCCACCTCTGCCCAGCGAGCGAATCTCAAAGCGGGTCATAGGAGGTACACGCTGAGTCCGTGAGTGGTGAGATAAATGTCACCTAATCGAACCGCTTACGAATAATTGAGGTCCGGTTCATCGTCTTGTCATGAGGTGACCCGTAGCGTCTTTGGTGCTCATGACCCCGAACCAAGGAGCATCATCATGCGCAAGCGACTAAAGACAATCACCGGCGTCACGGCCGCACTTGCGGCCCTTGCCCTGGGCGGCTCGGCCATCGCCACAGCTGCTCAGGGCACGGCGAGTGCCAACAAGCACGCCGCCGCGAAGAAGCACGTGGTAGGAGAGAACACCACTGGCCCAGACACCGACCGCATCCGGTCTGGTGAGCAGACCACGCCCGACGTGCGCGGCAAGGCGTCCTCGGCGTCAGCATCAGAGACCTCCACGGCCGAGGCGCCCGAGACGAGCTCCGACAGTGAGAGCTCAGCGCCGAGCGACGGTCCTGGTGGCCACGAAGACCCCGCGGGCGTCGACAGCGAAACTCAGGAATAGTCACATCCCGCATGTACGTAGAGAGCGGACCGCTTGGCGGTCCGCTCTCGGGGGATGTCCGGAGCAATGCCGGGCTTAGGCGCTGTTTGACCGCCTGCGCAAGGTGGCCGTGCGTCACGATCAGCGCCTGCGCTCACCGCTCAGCGACGCGGAAGCCGAGCTACTGGCCGATCTGCTCGACAAGCTCCGAGCGAGCCTCGAAGGCTGAGAGCACGCCGCGCGGGCGCCGAGCCTTGCCCGGCGCCCGCTTAGCCCGCTAGAAGTTCAGGCTCTCGAAGTCATTCCAGAAGATCTGGACCTGGTCGGTGGTGCCTTCCCAGTTGGGAATGTTCAGCGTCCGGACACCGTGGCGTTGGGTGGGGAGCTGGCGGGGATGTAGACCTGCGCACCCTGGATGAAGGGGAGTTTGCTGAGGACCGGGTCTTCCTTCAGGGTCGTTTCTTCTTTGCCTTCCCAGTTGAACGCAAAGAACGCGTTCACCAGCTTTTTCCAGGGGCATAGGGCTTCCGTGCAGACGTTCAGGCCGTTGACGAGCAGTTCGTCGTTTTGGCCGGGTTCGTTGCCCCAGTACTCCTTGTATCTGATCATCACCGCCCCCGAGCTTTTAGGGCTTTTTCCGGTGTACTGCTCGATCGGAGCGGAGCCCAGCAGGCGGATGGCATAGTCGCTTCTCACGAACGGCTCCATGTAGGTGTGGATCGCTTTACCGCCCGGTTTCAGGAGCGCGAATTCGTAGCGCTGTCCCGCCTTGGCCGCCACCGGTCCCCACGCGCCTCCGCCGGTCGAGCCGTCGGTGATTAGGATCGAGGCGAGCGGCGTCGTGGTCGTCCGCGCCCCCGCCGAGCTGAGCGGCCAGATCTGCACGGTGTCTCCGAGCAGTCCACTGTTCTGCGGGAATTCGAGCGCCTTGCCCGCGAGCACGATTTTGACTGCCTGCGGCACGATGTCGTGCGCCGGCAGGGTGCCCCTGAAGAACTTGTAGACCTGCTGGAATGACTGGGACGACGTGGACGACTGCACGTGCGTCTGGTTCGGGATCGTGACGTTTTCCGCGCCTTCCATGTGCCGACCGTTGGGTCCCGTGGGCCCCGACCGTTCCGCCCAGAGCGCGAGCGTTGGCACCCCCGGATTCTTTTCCTGGCCGTCCATGTTGACGTAGCGCGCCACGTTCGCCCTTCGTTCGGCGGCCTTTTCCCCTTCCGTGAGGTAGCTGTACATCACCGAGGTCCCCTCCGAGTGCCCGATGACATCGACCTGGGACTTTCCCGTACGCTGCTTCAGCGTCGCGATCGCTTCGTCGATCTGTCTATCGACTTCGGTCTTATTACCTACTGCCGCGCTCGAGTTGTAGTCGATCTCCGCGACCCAGCTCGGCGCGTAGCCGTTGCTTTCGAAGCGCATCGCCTGCGACGCGAAATTCGAGCCCGCACTCTCGAAGCCGTGGACGAACAGGACCGGCCGGCGTTCGAATGTCGACGCGCCCGCCCCCGGCGCCGCAGCCAACAGCAGCGCGCCGCCGGCGAGGCCAGCGACAAGCGAAGGCACGGCCCGACAGTAGGTAAAACGAGTCCGCAGACGGAGCCTGCTCTTGACGCTCATGCCTCTCCCTTCCGCCGACGCATGTCGGCGCAAACGCTCCACTTGGCGCGAACGTATCAAAACATTTGGGTGATATGTGCCACAAACCAGGTATTGTTTGATGTCATGACCGAGATCTCGATCGAACCAGCACCGGTCGCCCAACCACGCGGGCGGCCCGCGAATGCCAGCCGCGAGGACGTGCTCGCGCTGGCGACGCACCGCTACCTCCGCGGAAGGCGCGTCGACGTGCAGGCGATCGCCGGCGAGCTCGGGCTCGGTCGGACGACCATCTACCGCTGGTTCGGGTCACGCGATGAGCTCATCGGCGAGGTTCTCGTGCGCGCGGCCGAACCTCTGCTCGAGCGCGCGCGGGCGGGAGCCCGCGGGGCGGGCGGGCTCGCCTTGCTCGACACCCTCGATCGCTTCAACCGCAGTCTTACCGACGCTCTGGCGCTGCGGCAGTTCATCGAGAACGAGCGCGATGCTGCGCTGCGGGTGATCACCTCCAGTGCGGGCAACGTGCAGCCGCGAATCGTCGAGATGGTCACCGAGTTGATCGAGCAGGAGGTCCGAGCCGGCACTTATCGGCCGGCCATCGAGCCCGCGACGCTGGGCTACGCAATCGTGCGCCTCGGCGAGGCCTTTCTCTACAACGACGCCGTCGCGGGCCTGCGTGGCGACGTCGATCGGCTCAGGGATGTCCAGGCGGCGCTTTTCGGTGCGGAACGCGCCAAAGACCGCGAGGCGAGTTGACACGCGCACCTTGGGTCGAGGTCGTCCATGCGAATCGTCGTCATCAACCACCTCACCCTCGACGGCGTCATGCAGGCTCCCGGTCGGCCCGATGAGGACACGCGTGGTGGCTTCAGCCACGGTGGATGGGCGGTCCCCGGCAACGATGAGGTCATGGGCCACGCGCTCGCCGGGCGGATGGGCAAGCCGGACGGTGGCCTGCTGCTTGGCCGGCGCAGCTACGAGGACATGCTGGCCTCCTGGAACGCTCAGGGCGGCCCGTTCAAGGACGCGCTCAACAGCGCCCCCAAGTACGTCGCCTCGACGCGCTCCGCGACGAGGCTCGACTGGCCCAACTCGACTCTCCTGCACGGCGACATCCCCGCCGCCGTGGCCGAGCTCAAGCAGAACTCGGCCGGCGACCTCGTGATCATGGGCAGCGGCCAGCTGATCCGCTCGCTGCTACCCCACGGGCTCATCGACGAATACCTGCTGATGATCCACCCGCTCGTGCTCGGCTCCGGCCAGCGCCTGTTCGACCACCGCGACCACCACGCCAAGCTGCGGCTCCTCAGCAGCACCCCCACTACGACCGGCGTGATCCTCGCGACCTACCAGCCGATCTAGCACCCACGGCCCCAGCGGTCAGCGATCGACCTAGCCGCAGGTCCGTGGTGCGACTCGCGCATCGGCGCCTGAAGCCCGAGGCAGTCGCCCTGCGTCGAGCCAGCTGGCATCACTACCTGCCGAGGCTCGCGCTCGCAGCCTCGGGGCGGATCCCCGCCGCGATCCCTGGCGAGACTTCCCCACTGAGCGCGGCCGGGGTCCTGCCGGCATAGCCGGGACGAGTCTTCACTTGACACTTATATAAGTAGCTGCTACAGTAGTCTCCTTTCCGGGTGAGCCGTCGCGGCGAATGCGATCAGCAGAGGCGTTGGCTGGCCGGCCCAGGACCGGAGTCACGACCGTGCGCGTCACCTTCCGGCGCAAGCGAAAGGAGACAGTAGATGAGACCACGAGCGATCGTCGCCGTCACCGCGATTGCCGCCGCGTCACTGGTGGCCGGCGGATGGGGAGCGGCATCCGCGCAGGCGACAACAACCTGCACCTGGGGCGGCACGCCCGCCAATCCGACTGGGGAAGTCTGGTACACCGGCCAAGGGATCACGAATACGCCGTCCACCGAACCGCTGCCTTTCGTAGCCACGGGTCCGCTCGCGGGAGGCTGCAGCGGGACACTCACCTACCGCGGCGTCCAAGGCACGGGATCAACCTGCGCATTCGGTCCGTTTGAAGCCAGAGTCATAGGTCTGCCGCGGATCGTGCGGGCTGCAGGCGACAATGTCATTGGACTTGTCCCTGCCCTGCTCTACGACACGCACGGCAATGTCGTCGGCTCCGAGAACCCGCAGGTGCTGACCAGCGGCACCGAAGAACAGAACCTCGGCTTCACCAGCTGCAATAGCCCGGAAGGGTTCAAGAAAGGGAACTTCAGCTCAGTGATCGAGCTATTCGGGTAGCCGGGCACGCAGCGTCCCGTGCCCCGCCCGTCGCGATCGGCGCCCTAGCCAGTAGGTAGCGGGCCGGGGCGCCGACCGGCGGCGGTCCAAGCCCTTCGTGCGCGCCAACCGACCGAAGACAGGACGTCGAGCACCGCGACGCACCGCCGTCGCCGTCTGCGACGTGTAGGGTCCACGCCGGTAGGCGTTACTTGCGCCCGCCACTACAAGCGAGCGTGTCGGCGGTCCCATCTCGGATGACCGCCGTGGACGAGATGCGAGAGCCAAGGTCGCATTCGGGGTGGCGACTGCAATGGGGTCGCGGGGGCGAACGCCCCCGCGGGGCGACCTACCGACCGTCGCGCGAAAGCGTCACCGGGATCGCCTCCCACGGTGCCTTAGGCGGCTGGTTTCGGTGCAACCGGCCGGTCGCCCTGCGCGCTGTACTCCCAGTCGCCCAATAGCGCTCGGATTGATGCTCGTTAAGCCATGCCAAGTACGGGTCGGTGCACGTGATATGCGCGACCTGCATGCCCGGTTCCCAGCGGCTCGCAAACTGGTCCGCTTTTGAAAATCGCTCCCCCATTGACGAGAGTGAGTCGTTGCGGACTAGGGGAGTGCCTTGCATAGATTGATCAGGGGCTTGAAGTGGTTGCATTTGACGGTCTCCTGCGTTGGCGGCTGAGATCAAGAATGCCACGCTAGCGCCCAAGTCCCGCAGGTCGTAAACGAACGACGTACGTTCCGTCACTAAAGGTGAATGACAGATGTGTAAAAAGGCAAGTGACCGGGCCTAATCGGGCAAACGTGTCGTCCTCTTGGTGCAATTCACCTCTCGAGGTTGCAACCCAAGTCGACGACCTCCTGTCGCCCTGGCTAGAGGTCACTCGGGCCGGATGGTTCGCTGGCCGGAGGTCGCGGCTGGCGCTAAGCCGCTGCTGCCTCTCGCACATTGCAAGGGCCAGCCAGGCATCGGCGGATACGCCCGCTTGTCGGTCGTTCATTGCGCTAGCGCCGGCGAATGCCATCCGCGCGCCTGCTTGGCCGGTGAAACCAGGAGTCTTGCGGACTCCTCCCGACCGCTGCACGTCGTCCAACTCAGCGGTCTGCCCGGTTCAGCCGAGGCGACGCCGCTGCAGAGCCCACCAAAGCTCGACGAGCGTCTCGGTCTCGCGCAGTGAACGGCCGGTGATCTCCTCGAATCGTTCCAGGCGGTGGCGCACGGTGTTGGGGTGGACGTCGAGGTCCTTCGCCGTCAGATCGACGCTGCGATCATTGGCCAGGTAGCGCTCGGCCGTGGCTAGGATGTCTGGGCCGGCGGGAACCGCGAGCACGGCGTCGACGTAGCGCGTGAGCATCACCGCGCCGAGATCGGCATCGCTTGCAATCGCCGGTTGGATGCTCAGGTCGCCGAAGCCGAAAATGCCCTTGGCACCGAGCGCGAGGGCCGTCTCCAGCGCGCGACCGGCCTGCCTGAAGGCCGGCTCCATCGCGGACAACGCCACCGGGTCGGAGATGCCAACGGCGGTTGGCGCTGGGGTTCGGGGAAGGTGGCCGACGAAGCCGCACGCGTCGCCGTCGATCAGGGCGACGAGACCATTGCCCCGCCTCACGAGCCCATCGGCACCGAGATAGCGCTCGATCGCCTCCATGTCGACCGCGGGTTCGGGGCGGGCGCGCAGAGCGTAGTACTGCCCATCGAAGTCCAAGCCGAGTGGCGTCACGGCGCTCCGAATCTCGGCGGGCGCGGCCGTTCCGGTGAGGACGCGGCGCACGAGGTTTGTTTGGACATGCAGTTGTTCGCGCGTGACGCTGAGCTCGCCGCGACGGTGGCCGTTGGCCGCGTTGAGCATCGCGAAGTCGGCCCAGGCCGAGGCGAGTTCCAAAAACTCGAGCAGCAGCGCGTCGCGCCCGGGGCCGGTCGCAGCGACCTTGCGTGCCAGTTCGTGGAGGACCCGAAGCCCGAGTCTCCAGAGCGCCAACATTTCGGCGAGGGCGACGCCCTGGCGGGCGCGCGTCTCTCCGGCCGCGTCGAAAACAGCGCCGTCGTCGCGCGCGTCAGGGGGGCGCCGCTCTTCCAAGCCGTTCAGCACCGCCTCGTAGTTGCTGCGCACGGCCTCGCGGATGGCGTCTTCGTCGACGTCGTGATACGAGCGCATTGTCCGCGTGCCCTCGACCGTCTTCTCCACGGCCTCGGCGTACTCGGCGCGGACGACCCCCACCAGCGCGTCCCAAGCGGTACCAGTCGACGACTCGGCGGATGCTTCTAAAGCATCCATGAGCTGACTGTACCTGAGGAAGGGTGGAGGTATGCACAGCTGTCGGCGGGCTCGCTGGCCTTTTCTCCATTGGCCGCCGGTCGCGGTTGGGCGAAGCTCCCGATTGCTGAACGAATGCACCGACGAGCGGCCTAGAAGCCGCTGACAACCTCGAAGCGAGATGAGGACCCAATGACAGAAGTTGCAACCACCGAGCAGACCCGCATCACCGACTCAGAGCAAGACCAGATTGCGCGAGCGAACGACTCCGGCTTGGCGCCCGTGGTCTTCGTGCATGGTCTGTGGCTGCTTCCCAGCAGCTGGGACCGCTGGGCCGCCGTATACGAGGAGGCCGGCTACACCGCCCTCACGCCAAGCTGGCCTGACGATCCCGACACGGTCGAGGAGGCGAACGCGCACCCGGAGGTGTTCGCGGGCAAGACCGTCGGGCAGGTGGCCAACCACTACGCCGACGTGATCGGCCAGCTCGACAAGAAGCCGGCCGTAATCGGGCACTCCTTCGGCGGGCTGCTGGCGCAGATGCTCGCTGGACGTGGCCTGTCGGCCGCCACCGTAGCTATCGACGCGGCGACGTTCCGTGGCGTGCTGCAACTGCCCATCTCGGCGCTCAAGTCCGCGCGCCCCGTGATCGGCAACCCTGCGAACTACCACCGTGCCGTCCCGCTGACCTACGAGCAGTTCCGCTTTGCCTTCGCTAACGCTGTCAGCGACGGTGAGGCCAAGGAACTGTACGAGACCTTCGCGGTGCCGGCTTCCGGCGCCCCGCTCTTCCAGGTGGCGACCGAGAACGTCAACCCGTGGACCGAGGTCAAGGTCGACACAAAGAACCCGGAGCGTGGGCCGCTGCTGCTCATCTCGGGCGAGAAGGACAACACCGCCCCGCATTCGATGGCCGAAGGCACGTACAACAAGCAGAAGCGCAACGAGGGCGTGACCGAGAGCGTCGAGATGCCCAACCGCGGGCACGCGCTGGTGATCGACAGCGGCTGGCGCGAGGTCGCCGACACGGCCCTCGCCTTCATACGACGGTTCGTCTAACAACACGACCGACAGTTCGCGCGGCCGCGGGTAACTGCCGGAGCGCGACGCAACACCTAGAGGCGCAGTCAACGACAAGCCAGGTTGGCTGAGCCACCTGTTCTGAATGTCGCGTGTCGGTGCGCTCAGTGCTCCTGCTCGTCTAGAGCAGCGGCGTGATCTAGCACGAGGATGGCCGCGTGAGCGGCGAAAGATGCGAG
>Ga0209577_10004737_pt1 | contig 12763 bp, 10 predicted proteins | sample GraSoiAngelo_109_FD_185874 | JGI IMG/M metagenome (GOLD analysis project Ga0209577, IMG submission 185874) | Grasslands soil microbial communities from the Angelo Coastal Reserve, California, USA - 14_0903_12_20cm (SPAdes) (version 2) | ecosystem: Environmental > Terrestrial > Soil > Grasslands... | reverse complement strand
TCGATCTTGTGCCAGACCACCAGCGCGACGCCGGCGAGGCCGACGAACACGCCGGCCCATTGCCCCGGCGCAAGCCTTTCATTCAGGAATCTGGATGCAACCACCGCGCTCAGCAGCGGCTGGCAGGAGATGACCAGCGCGGCGACGCCCGCCGACATGCCGAGGTATTGCGCGTAGTGGCTGCCGCCGAGCTGCACCGCGTGCATGAGCAGGCCCGCGACCACAAGATGCCCGAATTCGGCGCGCGAGCGCGGCCAGCGCGGACGCCACAGGAGAACGACGAGAGCGAGACACGCCAGCCCGAAAGCGAATCGCAGGCTCAGAAACGTGAACGGCGCGGCGTACTGCAGCCCCAGCTTCGTCGCGACGTAGCCGGCGCCCCAGACGGCTACGAAATACCAGGCGAGTAAAACTTTCAGCTGCTGCGCGCCTGGAGCGCTGCGATGCGCACCTCGATCGGGGGATGGGTGGCGAAGAGCTTGAACAGGCCCGAGCCGCCGGTGATGCCAAAGGCCTTCACCGACTCCGGCAGCCCGTTGGTCTGAACCCCGCCCAGGCGCGACAGTGCGGCGATCATCGGCCGCGGCGAGCCGAGCAGCTGCGCCGAGCCCGCGTCAGCGCGGAACTCGCGGTAGCGCGAGAACCAGGCGACGACCATCGAGGCGAGGATGCCGAACAGAATCTGGCACACGATCACGGTGATATAGAAGCCGGGGCCGATGCCGCGCTCGGTGCGAAACACCGCCTTGTCGACGATATAGCCGACGATGCGCGACAGGAACACGACGAAGGTGTTCAACACCCCCTGGATCAGCGTGAGCGTCACCATGTCGCCGTTGGCGACATGCGACAGTTCGTGCCCCAGCACGGCTTCGACTTCCTCGCGGCTCATCGACTCGAGCAGGCCGCTCGAAACCGCGACCAGCGCCGAGTTCTTGAATGCGCCGGTGGCAAACGCGTTGGCCGGGCCCTCGTAGACGGCGACCTCGGGCATGCCGACGCCGGCCTTGCCGGCGAGCTGCTTGACCGTTTGCACCAGCCAGTACTGGGTCGTGCCTTCCGAGCCGTCGATCACCTGCGCTCCCGTCGACCACTTGGCGACGGTCTTTGACATCAGCAGCGAGAGGATCGAGCCGCCAAATCCCATCACGGCCGAAAACAAGAGCAGCGTAGTGATGTCGATTCCATCGGCCATCAGCCAGCGGTCGAGTCCAAGCACGCTGACGACGACCGAAAGAACCAGCAGAACAGCGATGTTGGTGGCCAGAAAAAGGACGATCCGTTTCATGAATTTGCTCTCCTTGGTGGCCGGTTAGATGGGGGACCGCCCAGTTGGTTTCAAGATCGCCCCGGCGCCCTGGGCTTCGGCATGGAGCGGCTCCCCTTCCCGGGAAAACTCGATGCAGATGGCTCGATGCGCACCTTCGAAACAAGCGCTCCGGGCAGCACGCTGAGATTCTCGCGCTGCGGCGCCGGCCGCGGCGCGGGCTCACTCTGGAAATACGCGCGGCCAAGATTGTCGCCGGCGCTGAACGTCTTCACCGGCGCGATGGCGCGTTCGGCGGCCGCCGCGCGCCGCGCATCGAGGATGTCCCGGCGCACGCGCGGGTCCTCGCCGGACCTCGCCGCCCGCGCCATAGCCGTGCGCGGGCCGCGCGCGCAAGCGATCGAGCGGCCGGCGAGACAGGGGCGGGCGCGGTCCGGTAGCACCCGTCGGTGCGCGCATTGGCGCGTGGCGTAGGCATCGCCCGCCGGCAGGTCGATCCGGAACCCGTCGTCGCGCCCGCCCGCTTCGAGCCGCAGCGCGCGGCTCTCCAGGTCCCGCAACGGGCGGTTGGCGAGCAGGCAGCCGGCGCCTCCCGCGCCGGCGATCGCGTAATCAAGGCTTCCGAATTGCTGCACCCTTCGTCGCCTTGCAGGTATTGTACCGAGAGAGGAAGACGTGACGGACCCGGACACGCAGCTGGCGCAGGCGCTGCAGGCGGTGAAGGCCGCGCATTTCGACGCCGATGGCACCGCGTGCGACTACGCCGCGCTCGCGGCCTCGAGGGAGCGCGGGCGGCTTGCCGCGTGCCTCGGCGACCTCGCGGCGTTCGATCCGAAGAGGGTGCGCATCCCGGCGCAGACCGCGTTCTGGGTGAACGTCTTCAATGCCGGCGTCCTGCGCGACATTCCGGAGCTGGAGCTCGCGGCGAGCGCGGGCGAAGTCCAGGCGTTCTTCGAGCGTCCTCGCCTCAGGATCGGCGGCCAGCTCTACTCGCTCGACGATGTCCAGCACGGCCTGCTGCGCGGCAACCTGCCCAAGAACGGGCGCCTGAGACCGCCGATGCTGCGCGACGATCCGCGCCTCGCCTACATGCCGATCGCCTACGATGAACGGATCCACTTCGCGATGCACTCGGCGTGCCGTTCGTCGCCTCCGCTGCGCGTGTTCGACGGCGGGCAGCTCGACGTCCAGTTCGAGGACGCCGCGACCTGGTACGTGCGCCGCTCGGTGCGCGTCGAGGCCGCAGGCGCGCTGGTGGTCATTCCCCGGCTGCTGCACTGGTATGCCGCGGACTTCGGCGGCGAGCGCGGCGTGCTCGAGTTCGTGCTCACGCGGCTCGAGGACGACGCGGCGGTCGACCTGGTGGACCGACGGCGCGGCCGGGTTAAACTGCAATACGCCGCATTCGACTGGACGCTCAACCGCAAAGAGACGAGCCATGGCAAGCACTCTTGAGCAGTTCGCACGGCAGTGCCACGACGTCCTCAAGCAGGATCCCGGACCGGCCGGGCGGCGCAAGCTCTGCGCGCTCCTCGAGACTGCCTTGCTGAATGCAAGCTTCATCAAGAGCTGTCTGAACGACAAGACGCCGGAACGGCACGTCCTTTACGAAGACCCCGAGCTCGGCTTCTGCATTCTTGCGCACGCCTACCACGGCGCGAAGGACGCCCCGCCGCACGATCATGGTCCGTCGTGGGCGATCTATGGTCAGGCGAAGGGCGAGACCGAGATGACCGACTACGAGCTCGTCGCGCCGGCCAGCAGGGAGAACCCGGGCACGGCGCGCGCCGTTCGCACCTACCGGCTGACCCCGGGCATGGCCTGGCTCTACAACGAGGGCGATCTGCATTCGCCCCGCCGCAGGGCACCGACCCAGCTGATCCGCATCGAGGGCATGAACATGGACAGGGTGAAGCGGTTGCGGTTTGAAACCGCGCGCTAGCCAGTCCGGTACCATTGCGGCCCTCAGATCACCGACCTTTGGGGCATCAATGAAACGAAAATACGGCGCTGCGCTCGCGCGCGAATCCATCGCTGAAAAGAGCATGCGCGAGGCGGCCAAGGCAGCCGGCAACAACCGGTTCAACTTCGGCTCGGTCTCGCGCAAGGGGGCCGTCACGCGAGGCAAGCGGCGCGGCAGGGCGTACCGGGCCGGATAAAGTTTCGCCCGTTAGTCTTGACCTGCGCCGCATCGATGCCCATGATCGAACGCGCATTCCGACACCTTGGAGAGGGGATATGCGGCATCGCGCCGTCGCAGTGATTGCGCTGGCCTTCGGCATCCTGGGAAGCTCGAACGCCGGCGCGGTGCGCCCGCAGCCCGTGGAGGACACGGGCCTCATCACACCGGTTTGGACGCCGCTCGGCGTAAGCAAGGCGCCCGTCACGGTGGTCGTGCAGCTCGCCGGGGAATCCGTCGCAGAGCAGCAAGGCAACGCCGGCCGCAAGCTCGACCGGAACGAAAGGGAGCGCATCAAGGGCGAGCTGCGCAACCAGCAGGAGGGCCTGCGCGGCAGCATCGAGAGCCTGGGCGGCAGCGTAGTGGCCCACTATCAGGGGGCCTACAACGGCATCAAGGTTCGCATCGCCGCGGACAGAGCGAAGGAGCTCGCTACCCTGCCGGGCGTAGTGGCGGTTCGGCCGCTTCAGCTCATGAAGCCGGACAATGTCCGCGGCGTCCCGTTCATCGGCGCCCCGGCAGTCTGGCAAAGCCTCGGGCTGCATGGCGAGGGCGTGAAGATCGCGATCATCGACAGTGGCATCGACTACACCCACGCCAACTTCGGCGGCCCGGGCACCGCCGCGGCGTACTCGGCGGCCCACGCGATGGAGACTATGCCTGCCGATCCCAAATTGTTCGGCCCGTCGGCGCCGCGCGTCAAGGGCGGCATCGACCTCGTCGGGGACAGCTATAACGCCGACCCGAACTCGCCGGATTACCAGCCGATTCCGCACCCGGATCCGAATCCGCTCGACTGCAGCGGTCACGGCTCGCACGTCGCCGGGACCGCTGCCGGTTCCGGCGTCACCTCCGCCGGCGCGACGTACACGGGTCCCTACAACGCATCGACGATTGGGGCGCCGGACAAGTGGAACGTCGGCCCGGGCGTTGCGCCGAAAGCCGACCTCTACGCCGTGCGCATCTTCGGCTGCGCGGGCGTGACCGAAGTCGTCGTCGATGCGATCGAGTGGGCGGTTGACAATGACATGGACGTCATCAACATGTCGCTCGTCTCGCCGTTCGGCTCGAAAGACGATCCTGCCGCGGTGGCGTCGACGAACGCCGCGAAAGCTGGCGTCATCGTCGTCGCATCGGCCGGCAATAGCGGCGCGAGCCCGTACGTCACCTCCTCGCCGGCAAGCGCGGACGGCGCCATCTCGGTGGCGGCGAACGATCCGTACTCGAGCTTCCCGGGCGCGACGCTCAGCTTCTCGGGCACGACGATTCCCGCGATCAACGCCAACGGGTTCGCGTTGTCCGGTTCGGCGACGTTCAACATCAAGGTCATCAGGGACGATCCGACTACCTCCGGACACGAATCGCTGGGCTGCAGCGTTGCGGCCTTCGGTTTGCTGGGGCCGAACACGATCGCGGTCGTGAACCGCGGCGCCTGCGCGCGTGTCGCCAAGGCGATTTTCGGCCAGCAGGCCGGCGCCGCCGCGGTGGTGATGGCGAACGACGCGCCCGACTTCCCGCCGTTCGAGGGGCCGATTTCCTCCAACCCGGACGACGGCACGCCTTTCGACGTGACGATTCCGTTTTTGGGGGTAAAGGGACCGGCATCGATCGCGTCGTCGGACGGCGCAACGCTGCGCTTGGCAGCGGATGGGACTGCGACAACTGTCGCTGCAGCGTCCATCACGAACCCCAATTTCACCGGCTTCGCGAGCTTCACCTCGGGTGGGCCGCGCACCGGAGACAGCGCTCTTAAACCGGATGTCACCGCGCCGGGGGTCGGCATCATCTCGACGGCCATCGGCACCGGCAATGCGGGCGCGGCGTTGTCCGGCACGTCGATGTCCTCGCCGCACGTCGCGGGCGTCGCGGCGCTCACGCGCCAGGCCCATCCGACGTGGAGGGTCGAGGACATCCGGGCGGCGATCGTCAATACCGGACTTGCGCCAGGCGTGCTCGGCTACAGCACGAGCCTCGGCGGAACGGGCCTCGTCCAGCCGGCGAGCTCGACCGCGACCCAGGTGGTTGCGCGCACTGAAGGCCAGAAATTCGGCGCCTCTCTCAACTTCGGCTTCGCAGAGTTCAGCGGCAGGTTCCGCAGGACGAAGGAGATCTCCCTGCGCAACCACGGCTCTTTGGATGCGATCTTCAAGATCGCGCAGGCAGCTGCGTCCGGCAGCCCGCACACCGTGAGTTTGAGCACAACCTCGGTGCGAGTCCCGGCGCACGGCGAAACCGAGGTCAGCGTGACGCTCAATGTCCCCGCCGCGACGGCAGGCGGCTCGGATGGCTTCCAGGAGGTAGCGGGCCTTGTCGAGATCACGCCAGCAAGCGCCTCGGACAACGCCGGCGTCGCGCTTCGCGTGCCTTACTATCTGGTTCCCAGGGCGCTGTCCGGTGTTTCAACGTTCATCGGCAGGCTGAGGGGACCAAACCCGTCCACGATCGCCACGGTAACCAACAAGCGCGGCGGGATCTACGGCGATGCAGACTTCTATGCCTGGGGAATTTTTGACAGGAAGAGCAGCGGCGACGACTCGGAGAGCGACGGAGAAAACGAGAACAGGGATAACGCGTCCAACGACGTGCGCGCGATCGGCGTCCAATCGTTCCCGTTCCCGATCTCAACCAACCCAACGACGCAGCTGCTGGTCTTTGCCGTCAACACCTACCAGCGCTGGTCGAACGCGTCGACCAACGAATTCGACATCTACGTCGATGTGGACGGCGACGGCACGGACGATTATGTCATCGTGGGTGCGGATGACGGACTTGTTCAGACGGGCAGCTTCAGCGGCCTGATGGGAAGCTTCGTGTTCAGTACGCGCTCGTTCGGAGCGAGCAGCGCGGGCCTTGCCGCGGCTCCGACGGACAGCTCTACTGTAGAGCTCCCGGTGTTCTCTTCGCAACTTTGCCGGCCCGCAGAGCCCTGCCTTTCCGAGTCGACAAACCCGCGCCTCACTTACCATGCGGTAAGTTTCGATCTGTTCAACGGCGGGACCAAGGTGGTCGCCGGCTCGGCGAAGTACAACGCCTGGTCGAGCTCGATCAGCCAGGGAGGTTTCGTCACCGTTGCGCCCGGAGCGAAAGACGCGACCACCGTCATTTCGGTGAACTCGGCCGAGTCGAAGCTCACGCCGGCATTGGGTGTGATGGTCGTCACGTTAGACAACAAGAGCGGCCCCGGCGAGGCTCAGCTCATCAGGGTCAACGTGAGGTAGGCGTCGCTTCATCAGGATCGGCATTGACATCGGCGGCACGAAGATCGAAGCGCTCGCGCTGGACCCGGCCGGGCGCGAAGTCCTTCGCAAGCGAGTCCCGACGCCGCGCGGCAATTACGACGCCACGATCTCGGCAGTAAAGGCATTAGTCGAAGAGATCGATTCCTCCTCGGGCGTGAAAGGCAGCGTCGGGATCGGCATTCCAGGGGCTCTCTCGCGCCTGACCGGGCTCGTGAAGAACGCCAACTCGACCTGGCTCATCGGGCGTGCGTTGAAGGAAGATCTGGAAACCGCCCTGCAGAGGGAAATCAGGCTCGAGAACGACGCCAATTGCTTCGTGCTTTCCGAAGCGGTCGATGGCGCGGGGCAGGGCGCGCGGGTGGTGTTCGGGGTGATCCTCGGCACCGGTGTGGGCGGCGGCATCGCCGTGGATGGACGCGTGCTGACCGGGCCGAACGCGATCGCGGGGGAATGGGGTCATAACCCGCTGCCGCTGCCAACCGCTGCGGACTTGCCGCTGCCGCCTTGCTATTGCGGCCGTGTCGGCTGCATCGAGACCTACCTCTCGGGTCCGGGGTTGGTGCGCGACCACGAACAGCTGACGGGAAAGCGCCTGAGCGCGGAGGAAGTTGTTTCTCTCCAGGGTGAAAGTCTGAAGCGCTACGAGGAGCGCCTCGCGCGGGCCTTGGCTACGGTGATCAACCTGCTCGATCCGGACGTCATCGTGCTCGGCGGGGGGATGTCCAACATCGAGCGGCTGTACGGCGAAGTCCCGCGGCTCTGGGGACGGCACGTATTCTCGGACGGGGTAACGACCCGCCTCGCGCGGCACGCCCATGGGGACTCAAGCGGCGTGCGCGGCGCGGCGTGGCTGTGGCCGTCAACGCGGTGAAGCAGGTCGCTTGAGAAAGACGATGCGCGCGTAGCGCTGGGAGGTCCAGTAGGCCCAGGTCAGGTCGAACATCACCATGATGCGGTTGCGGAAGTTGATGAGGAAATAGATGTGCGCGACCAGCCAGACCAGCCAGGCGGGGAAACCCGACAGATGCAGGCGGCCGATCATCGCCACGGCGGCATTTCGGCCGATGGTCGCGAGCTGGCCGTAATCGCGGTAACGGAAGGGCTTGGTGGGTTTGCGCTTCAGTTGAGTCAGGACGTTGCGAGCGGCATGGCGGCCCATCTGCTTCGCCGCCGGCGCGATGCCGGGAACTGCGTCGACGGCCGCGAGATCGCCGACGACGAAAATTTCCGGATGACCGGGCACGGAGAGATCCGGCTCGACTTTCACCTGCCCGCTGCGCTCGAGCGGCGCACCGAGGGCGCGCGCGAGCGGCGAGCTGGCCACTCCCGCCGCCCAGATGACGGTCTTCGCGCCGACGCGGTCGTTACCCAACGTTACGCCGCCGGCATCGACCTCGCTCACGCGCCGGCCGAGCCAGACAGTCACGCCCAGGCGCTCCAGCTGCAGGCGCGCCTTTTCCGATAGCTCGGGCGGGTACAGTGGCAGCACGCGATCGGTGCCTTCCACGAGCACCACCCGCGCATTGCGCGGATCGAAGTGCCTGAACTCGCCGCGCAGGGTGTGCCGCGCGATCTCCGCCAGCGTGCCGGCAAGCTCGACGCCGGTGGCGCCGGCGCCGATCACCACGAAGGTGAGCCACGGCAGGCGGCGCGCCGCATCGGGCTCGCGCTCCGCGCGCTCGAAGGCGAGCAGGATGCGGCTGCGGATCTCCAAGGCGTCGTCGAGGGTCTTCAGGGCGGGAGCGAACGGCGCCCACCTATCGTTGCCGAAGTAGTTGTTGATCGAGCCGGTGGCGACGATCAGCTTGTCGTAGGGAAGCTCGCCGCCGTCCTCGAGAACCACCGCGCGCCGCGCCACGTCTACGCTGCGCGCCTCGCCCATCAGCACGGTGACGTTGCGCTGCCCGGCGAGAATGTGCCGGATCGGCCCCGCGATCTCGGGGGCGGCGAGCCCGGCGGTCGCGACCTGGTAGAGCAGCGGGGTGAACAGGTGATGATTGGTGCGATCGACCACCGTCAGCTCGACCGGTGCCTTGCGCAGCGCCTGCGCAGCCCACAGTCCGCCAAAACCGCAGCCCAGGATGACCACGCGCGGGGTCGCCATGCGGCGATGATACAAGTTGTTACGCAATCTACGCGGTTGCCGCAGCCCTCTTCTGCGGCAGCGCCTTGGCGCAGACCGGCACCCTCCGGCGCGACCTCAACCAGCAGGAGCGCATCGAGCAGGGCCTCAAACCGGGCCCAGCTCACCACCGGCGACGCCGCGCGCCTGGAGCGCGAGGAAGCGAAGCTCGAACGCGATCAAGCGAGCGCGCTTCGCGGCGGCACTCTTAGAGGCTCGCCTCGCCGATCATGCCGAGAGCGTCGATGCGGCGCAATGCTTCCGCGTTGTGCTCTGGCTCGGGAACCGGGTGGTCCGCGCTGAAGTGCCTCGTGAAGTCGAGTTCGCTGACGCCCGCTGCCTGCTGCAATGCGGCTACCATAGCATGCGTGGACCTGGGGAGACTCAAAGCGGGAATGACGGGCAGCGCCGAACTGCGCGTCGGCGAAGAGCACACTGCGCCGCGCGTGGGAAGCGGCAAAGTGCACGTGCTGGCCACGCCGGTGATGATCAACCTCATCGAGGCGGCGGCGCTCGATGCCGTGGAGCGCCTCCTGCCTCCGGGCTATCAAAGCCTCGGCACGGTGCTCCAGGTGCGTCATATCGCCGCAACACCCGTCGGCATGCGGGTGCGGGCCAGCGCCGCACTCACGAAGGTCGAAGGCCGCACCGTGTTCTTCCGCGTAGAAGCGCGTGATGAAAGAGAACTCATCGGCGACGGCACGCACGAGCGCGTGGTCGTGAATGTCGCCAAGTTCGATGCCCGCGTGCAGCGCAAGCTCATTCCGCCTTGATGCCAGGGTCCTTGATCATGACCTCAGAGCGAACCATCCCGCGGTGATGGCGAGCGTCGCAGCCGTGACGGGAATCCCGGTCATCGCGTGCCGCCGCCAGCCTATCGTGACGCCGCGGCGGCGTGCGGCGTCGACCACGATGAGGTTGGCGATCGAGCCGACGATCAGCAGGTTGCCGGCGAGCGTGCTGACGAGCGCCAGCATCGGGCCCGAGAACGGCGTGGTGGCCGCCGGGAGCAGCAGCATCACGGCGGGAACGTTGGACAGCACGTTCGAAAGCACGAAGGTCGTCGCAAAGAGCGGCGCCGGCTCCGACAGCGGCAGCCCGGCGGCGGCGAGGCTGCGGATCGCCTGCGCGGCAAGGCCGGTGCGCTCGAACGCATGGTTCACGACGAACAGGCCGATGAACAGGATCAGCAGCTCCCAGTCCACCAGGCCGAGCATCTTGTGCGAATGCAGCCGCCGGCTCGTCATCAGGATGCCCGCTCCGAGCAGCGCGGCGACCTCGCGCGGCCAGTCGGTGAAGAGAAACACCAGCAGCAGCACGCCGGCGACCGCGAGTCCCTTCGCGGTCTGCCATGGATCGAGCGCGGCGTGGTCGCCTTCGCGCCTTTCCGGCAGCGGAAGATTCGACTCGAGGGGGGTTCCAGCCATCCGCCACGCGATGATGCACCATGCTGCGGCGAGCCCGAGCAGCACCGGCAGGAAGGCTTCGCGCAGGTAAGCGGCGAAATGCATCGCGAGCACCTGGCCGATCAGCATGTTCTGCGGATTACCGATCAGCGTCGCCGCCGAGCCGATGTTCGCCGCGCAGGCAAGCCCGATGAGATAAGGCACCGGATCCAGCCGCCGCCGCGCGCAGGCATCGGCGAGCACCGGCGCGACCGCGAGACAGACTACATCGTTGCTGAACACCGCCGACAGAGCTGCCGCCGCGGCCATGGTCGCCGCCAGCAGCATGGGCGGCGCGAGCGGCAGCGCGGCGATGCGCAGCGTCACCCACGTGTAGAAGCCGCCAAGCCGCATCTGCGCCGAGAGCACCATGAATGAAAATAGCAGCAGCAGCGTCGGCAGATGGATCGAAAGCGCCGCCTGCTCCGGCGTGAGCACTTCCAGGCCGACGATGGCGATCGCGCCGAGCAGGGCCACGCCGGTGCGGTCGAGCTGCAGGAACGGCAGCCCGCCGAGGATCATGCCGACATAGACGATCGCGAAGACGGTCGCGACCGTCGCGGTCATCCGGCGAGCGCTTTCGTGACGATCTCGGCCACGTCCTTGGAAAGCCCTTCGGTCTCGCCGATGCGCTCGAGCTGCGCTTTGGCCTCGGCCTGCCTTGCCGCGTCGAACCTCTTCCAGCGGTCAAAGCCGCGCGCCATGCGCGCCGCGACTTGCGGGTTGATGGCGTTCAGGGCGATCACCTGGTCGGCGAGGAAGGCGTAACCCGAGCCGTCGGCGGCGTGGAAGCGCACGTGGTTCGACGCGAAGCCGCGAATCAGGGCGTATACCTTGTTCGGCACCTTGATGTCGAACGCCGGGTGCGAGAGCAGCCGCTTCACGCGCGCGAGCGTGTCGGGCAGCCGCGAGGTCGATTGCACGGTGAGCCACTTGTCCAGCACCAGGGGTTCGTGCTTCCATTTCTCGTAGAAGGCGTCGAGCGCCGGCTGCCGCTCCGGGCAGTCGAGGTTCGCGAGGCAGGACAGCGCGGCCATGGCGTCGGTCACGTTGTCCGCCTGCTGGAGCTGCTCGTAGGCAAGCCCGGACATGCCCAATTCGCAAAGAAAGCCGAGCGACAGATTTCTCAGTGCCCGCTTGCCTGCTGAAGCGGCGTCCGGGGAATACGCGCCGGCGAGCTTCAGCTCTCGATACCGCGAAAGGAATTCTGCCTTCAAATCCTGTGCGAGCGCGCGGCGCAATTCGTTTCTCGCCTCGTGCAGCAGATCCGGATCGACCACCTGCATCTGCTCCGCGAGAAACGCTTCGGGCGGCAGCGTAAGCACTTCGGCGGCGAACGCAGGGTCGCGGTCCGAAAGAATGCTCCGGCTTGCCTCGAGGAATGCCCGCGAAGGCACGCCCTTCCCGTCGAGGATGATCGAGCTGGCGAGCCGCTGCCCCGCCTCCCAGCGACTGAAGGCATCGTCGTCGTGTCCCATCAGGTGCACCAGCTCTTCCTCGGTGAACGGATAGTTGAGGATCACCGGGGCGGAGAAACGGCGCAAGAGAGAAGGAACCGGTTTCCCCTCGACCTCGAAGGTGAACGTCTCCTCTGGCTTGCGGAGGGACAGCACCTGTTCCTTGGGCCCGATCTTCACGGCAAACGGAATGTGGAACGGCGGGTTCATCGACTGCTTCACGGTCAGCGTGAAGCTTCCATTTTCGTAGGAACTCCTGCAGTCGAGAACCGGCGTGCCCGCGACGTCGTACCAGAGCTTGAACTGCGACAGGTCGATGCCGGAGGCGTCCTGCATCGCCTGCACGAAGTCGTCGCAGGTGACCGCCTGGCCGTCGTGGCGCTTGAAGTACAGGCGCATCCCGGCCTGGAATTTCTCCTCGCCGAGCAGGCTGTGCTGCATGCGCACGACTTCGGCGCCTTTCTCGTACACCGTCGTGGTGTAGAAGTTGCGGATCTCCATGTACGACTGCGGCCGCACCGGGTGCTTCATCGGGCCGGCGTCCTCCGGGAATTGCGCCGCTCGCAGCCCGCGCACTTCCTGGATGCGCGTCACGGCGCGCGAGTAGCTGTCGGCGCCGTACTCCTGGTCGCGGAATACCGTCAGGCCTTCCTTCAGCGACAGCTGGAACCAGTCGCGGCAGGTGACCCGGTTGCCGGTCCAGTTGTGGAAGTACTCGTGCGCCACCACGCGGTCGATGTTCAGGTAGTCGGTGTCGGTCGCGATATCGGCGCGCGCGAGCACGTACTTGGTGTTGAAGATGTTGAGGCCCTTGTTCTCCATCGCGCCGGAGTTGAAGTCGCCCACTGCAACGATCTTGTACTGCTCGAGGTCGAGCTCGAGGCCGAAGCGCCGCTCGTCCCATTTCATCGCGCGCTTCAGGCAGTCCATCGCCCAGCCGGCCTGGTCGAGCTTGCCCGGTTCGACGTAGACGAAAAGCTTTTTCGTCTTGTATCGATCCTCGAGCACTTCGAGGTCGACGGCGACCATCGCGAACAGGTATGAGGGCTTGGGG
>Ga0209577_10004735_pt1 | contig 12772 bp, 15 predicted proteins | sample GraSoiAngelo_109_FD_185874 | JGI IMG/M metagenome (GOLD analysis project Ga0209577, IMG submission 185874) | Grasslands soil microbial communities from the Angelo Coastal Reserve, California, USA - 14_0903_12_20cm (SPAdes) (version 2) | ecosystem: Environmental > Terrestrial > Soil > Grasslands... | reverse complement strand
TAAAGCCCAATAGCGAAGTTCCGCCAATACATGGCCGTATTCATGGGATCCAGTTCGATGGCCTTCTGGTAAGCGGTCAAGGCGTCATCGATTTTCCCGGTCCTGGCCAGCGAATTACCCAGGTTGTTGTAATAGCTCGGGTCCGGCTTCAGCGCGACGGCCTTTGCATAGGCGGCTGCAGCATCGGAATATTTGTTGTCGACCTCATAGGCCTCGCCTAGTCTGGCCAGAACGATGTTGCGATTCGGATCGGTTTCATTGGTTTGTTCCAGTGCGGCATTATATTCGGCGACTGCCGTCAAGTCGGTCTGATCGAGCTGGCTCTGCGCGGACGCTTGTTCAGCCTTAGGCATCTTGTCCATTTGGGCCCGCGTTTGTTTGGCTTGTTCCAAAGCCGCGTTACCCGCGTCGAAATGCTGCTTCATGGCCGAAAACTTGGCTTTGGCCTCCTCATTCTTCTTCGCCGCCTCTGCCGCCTGTTCGGTCTGCTGGTTCTGCAGCTCCTTGAAATTGAAATCCTGTTGGGTATCCTGCCCGGCCGCGAGCTGCACAATCTGCGAATAAGCCGACTTGCCTTGCACCTTGACGTCGATCGAGTAAGTGCCTGCCGCTAGGTTGGCGCTGCGATAACGACCCTGGGAATCCACGGGGAAGTCCAGGCTTTGACCCGTAGTGCTATTTCGTACGGACACGACCACGGCCCCGCCACCGAACGGATTGCCCGACACATCGAAGACCTGGCCATGAATTTTTGCGGGCTTCTCTTTCTCTTGTGCCGCCGCGCTGATTGCAACTCCCGCCGCGAGGGATAGCGCGCACACGAGGACTAGTGCGATCCTGGTTCTCTCTAGCTGCTTCATAGATCGAGTTCCTCCTCCCGGCGGGTACGCCGGATCATGCCACTAATTTTCTTCTATTATCGCCTAACTACTTCATCTTGCAACCGGTACCCGGTACGGTATCGCATCGGGGACCCCGGCTTCGGCAAAGGCCTGTAATCTCAGCCGGCAACTATCGCACACTCCGCAGGCAGCGTCTTCATACTGGTAGCATGACCAGGTGAGCTCAAGCGGCGCGCCGAGCTCGAGCCCTTTCCGGACGATCGCGCTTTTTCTCATTCCGATAACCGGCGTGATCATCGCGATCTGCGTTTCCGGCCGCGTGCCGACATTTGCCAGCTGCTCAAATACGCGGTAGTACTCGGGACGGCAATCGGGATAACCCGAACTATCCTCCGCTACTGCGCCAATAAAAATGGACTTGGCTCCAATGACCTCCGCCCAGCTCACGGCTACGGAAAGAAAGTGAGCATTGCGAAAAGGAACGTACGTCACGGGAATAGAATTTCCGGCTACTGGTGCGTGCGGCTCCCCCTCCGGCACTCTCATGCTCTCATCCGTGAGCGCGGAGCCGCCGATTTCCCTCAAGTGATCCAGATGCACTACCAAGCGCTCGCGAACCCCAAAGAAATCAGCAATCGCTTCGAACGCCGCTCGCTCTCGCCGCTCGGTACGCTGCCCGTAGCAGGCGTGCAAGACCGCCAAGTGATGTGACGTCCTCGCGATGGCTGCGGTTACGCACGAATCCATCCCACCGCTCACCAGAACCACCGCTTTGGATTTTGCCGTCATTTTATCCGAAGCCCCCAATCACACGCCGTGTGTGGATGGATGCCAAATGAATTTGTGTAGTTGCAAACCGAGACGCACAGGCAGGCGGTCGGCCAGAATCCATTCGGCGAGGAGTCGAGCATCCAGCCCGCTCCAGGAGCCATTGGGGTCAGGAAAAACCGGTGAGAACAAGACTTGCCGAACGCGGCGCGCCAGCTCGTGCCGGGCGGAAAAATTCCTGGCAAATTCGTAATCCCGGCGGCTGCCGATAACGAATTTAATCTCGTCCTTGCTGTCCACTGCCTTCAGATTATCGAGCAGAAATGTGCCCGCTTCGCCCGAGTCAGGGCACTTCACGTCCACGATTTTCACAACCTGTTGGGGCAGGATGCCCACAAAGCGCTCGCCGCTGGTCTCCACGAGCACCGTGTAATTCTCGGCCAGCAGGCGTTGCGCAAGCCCAACCGCATCCGGTTGGAGCAGGGGCTCGCCCCCAGTGAGCTCCACAATCAAAATCTTACTCTTTGTCAGCTCCGGAGGCGTATGGCCATCGGAAGCAGAGGCAGGGCTGCCGGACAGTTCGTGAATGTGCCCGAGCACGTCGTCAAGACTCATTCTGGTGCCGCCATAGAACGCGTACGCTGTATCGCACCAGGTGCAGCGGAGGTTGCATCCCGTGAGACGCACGAAAATACACGGAAGGCCGGCATAGGTGCTTTCGCCTTGAATGGAGCGGAAGATTTCTGTTACTTGCATCATCAATTGCGGTTCCGCCGGGATTTGCTTTTCTGATAGTGGCGCACAGTCAATATTGCGGCCACGGCCGCGGCTGCCGAACCCAGAAAAGGACCGCCGCGAATTTGCACGCCGAGATAGCGAAGAACAATGACGTAACCAACGCCAACCAAAGCCGCGGGAATCGCGATCAGCAAATAGGCGCGACGCATCTCACGATCCAATCAGGGCATATAGGTTGCCGAAGTCACGTCGGTTTCCCACACCCTAATCGCCTTAATTCGAGGGGCATTGGGCATTTGGCGCATCTTTTTGGAAGCTTCCTCGTAAAGAAACTTGGCGATATTTTCAGCGGAAGGATTGATCGCATCGAACGGGGCCTGATCGTTCAAGAACTTATGGTCGATGTCGGCGATGAGATCCCGCAGGATCCGCTTGAGGTGCACGAAATCAAAAAGGAGGCCTATGGAATCGAGCTGTTCGCCTTCGACTTTCACACTTACGCGATAGTTGTGGCCGTGCGGATTCTCACACTTGCCCTGATACCCCCGCAGGGCGTGTCCGGCAGAGAATGTCTCTTCTACGCTGACTTCAAACATCGTTTTTGGGCTGATCGGCTGGCCCGGCGGGGTATTCGCCCTAGCTCGGCGCCTTCATGAAGCGTTGAACTTCAGCGATGTCCCGGGTGAGGCTGTACTCCGGCAGCGATTCGATAAAAATCTTACCATATTGCATGCGCTGGATGCGGTTATCGAGGATGGCAAGTACACCGCGGTCGGTTCGCGCGCGAATCAGCCGGCCGAAGCCCTGCTTTAGCGCCAGCACCGCTTCGGGAATCTGATATTCAGCAAAAGCGTTGCGGCCTTCCTCAGTCAGCATGCGCACACGCGCAGCCACGACGGGATCGGTGGGAACTGCAAATGGCAGCCGGTCGATAATTACGCAGGAAAGCTGCTCGCCGGGTACATCCACGCCTTGCCAGAAACTTGAAGTTGCGAAGAGCACCGCACCCGGAGTGGTCCGGAAACGTTCCAACAAGGCCATGCGGGGCGCCGTCCCTTGAAGCAACAGAGGGAATCGCACTCGAGCCCGCACTAGTTCGAAGATTTGATTCATCTGGGTATAACTGGTGAACAGGCAAAATGCCCGTCCGTCCGTCAATTTGAGTAACCGGGAGATTTCCTCCGCGGCTTTCTGCACAAACGCAGGATCGCGGACGTCGGGCAAGCCCGCGGGAATATAGAGCAGGGCCTGCCGGCCATAGTCGAATTCATGAGGCAGAACACTCTCATGCACTGCCTGGATGCCGAGCCGTTGCTTCAGAAAATCAAAACGGCCGCTCACGGCCAGAGTTGCGGAAGTCATTACGACCGTATCGAAGGCATCGAAAAGCTGCTCGCGCAGAATGGAACTGACGTCAATCGGCGTAGCGGCGACAAACACGCCCTTGCCTCGCCGCTCCAGCCAATACACGTAATTTTTTTCATTGGATTCGAATAGGAATGCAGTCTCAACGCGCTGTTCGGCGGCTCGGCGCGCGATGACCAGCAACTCTTCCGGTTTGGAGGGCAACGCTGCTATTTCGCTTTCGAGCGCCTGTAGTGCCGCCATTAGGCCGTCATAAGATGATCTGTATCCCTCTAAAAAGGCTGCGCGCGCGTCTGGCCCCAAGGCCGAGCGCCCCTCCCGAGGTGGCAATAAATTGAAAAACTCGTACGCTTTTTCCCGCAATCGCGTCACGCGGCGCAGCAACAGAGGCTTACCCTGCTGACTAATGCGCATGGCCTGCTCGGCATCTCGAGCCAGTTCCTCAAAACGGTAATTCGATATTTGTCGTCCGAAGTAATCACTGGCCACGCCTTCGATCTCGTGCGCTTCGTCAAATATGACCGCGGAATACTCCGGCAATATGCTGCCAAAATCGTCCCGGCGCAATGCCAGATCCGCGAAGAAAAGATGATGGTTGACGATGATCAAATCCGCGTCCGCGGCGCGACGATGCATCGCGGTAATAAAACACCTTTCGAACTGCACGCATTTCTGTCCGGTGCAAGTCTCGCGCCTGGCGTCCAGCTTGGACCACAGCTCGCCCTCATCCGGCAAAAAGGAGAGCTCCGACCGGTCCCCAGTCTCCGTCAAGCGTTCCCAATCGCGAATCTGCGTGAACCAATCCAGTTCTTCGATGCCCTTCAGGATAGGCTGGCTTTCCATCTGGTGAACTTTATGCCGGCAAAGGAAATTCGAGCGGCCTTTCATCACCGCCACTTTCAGTTCAGGCGCAAAATGCTTCTGCACAAAGGGCACATCCTTGGTGAAAAGCTGTTCCTGAAGCGACTTCGTGGCCGTCGAAATCACCACTCTTCGCCCGCTGCGAATAGCGGGAATCAGATAGGCCAGCGTCTTCCCGGTGCCCGTTCCGGCTTCCACAAGCAGATGACGCTTTTTATGAAAAGCTTCCTCCACTAGCTCTGCCATGCTCAGCTGCGAACGGCGATGTTCGTAGCCGGCCGGCATGCATCTCTCGATCATTCCGCCCGGACCAAACACACCCGCCATGCTTGGTGAAGGCGTCGATGATGCAGAGGCTTTAACAGAAGGAGTCATCCACAGGCCAGGACTTCTTGTCGCCTGCTAACTTAACACAATGCTCGTGCCGACACCCGAACGGAGCGGCCGCTACGGGGCCTCACCCGACCGATGGCACGTCGAAAGATGCCGAAATCAAAACAAGCCGCGAAAATCCGCGATTCGTGCTGCAGCGGTTGGCCGCGAATTCCCTCTGCTATACTCCTTCGGTGAGCCCCCAATCCCCGAAAAAGCTCTTTCTGATCGACGCCATGGGCTTCATCTTTCGTGCATTCTATGTGCCCACGCCGACGACCTTTCAGCACAATGGCATGCCCACCAAGGTCCCGTTTCTCTTCTCTAACATGCTGCGCCGCGTCACCAAGGACCTTCCGCCGGATTACTTGGCCGTTGTCTTCGACCCCTCCGGCCCGACCTTTCGTGACCAGCTCTTTACCGATTACAAAGCTCAGCGCCAGCCCATGCCCAACGAGCTTTTTATTCAAATACCTTCGGTTCGACGGCTATGTGAAGCCATGCGTCTGCCCATTATCGAAGTTGCTGGGTATGAAGCCGATGACGTGATCGGCGCGCTCGCCCGCCAGTCGGCGCGCCGCGAAGTCGACGTTTACATCGTCACCAGCGACAAGGACATGATGCAACTCGTCGGTGGCAGAGTTCGCGTCTTGCGCCCCGGCCAGGGCGCCGGCAAGCCCGACGTTATCCTGGATGCTGCGAAAGTCGAGGAAGTGATGGGCGTGCCCCCGGAACAAGTCGCCGACGTGATGGCCTTAATGGGAGACTCCATCGACAACATTCCCGGCGCCAAAGGCATAGGCGATAAGGGAGCTCGCGAATTGATCCGCCGCTTTGGATCGGTCGAAGCAGCCCTCGAGCACGCGTCCGAGGTCGAAAATAAGCGTTATCGTGAGGCGCTCATCAACTGCCGCGAACAGGTGCTTCTTTCCAAGCAGCTTGCCCGCATCTCAGACGACGTCCCGGTAGAATTGGACTGGAATGCTCTCGCACGTCGCGAACCGGATTGGGCCTCCCTGCGGAACCTCTACGCCGAACTCGGCTTCACTTCGCTATTGAAGGAATTGCCCGCGGCCACTACGACCTCTGCCATCAACACCGATTATAACGCCTTCACTTCTCCCGCAGCCGTTCGCGGATTTCTCGACACACAGCCACAGGATCGCCCTATCGCCGTGTGGCTCACACTGGATTCGGGCACGCGCGAGATTGAAGGTTACGGAGCCCGCGTCGCCGGTTTCGAACTATCGCCTGCACCTGGTGTCGGGCGCACCGCCTGCTGCGACCCCCAAGGCGCGATCATCGCGCCCCTGTGCTCATTCCTCGCCGATCCCAAGCGGCCGAAAATCGTACATGACCCCAAGCTCATCGAGCTGCTCGCCGGGCCTCTCCGGGGCACGACCGACGCAGTCATGCTCTACTCCTACCTTCTGCGGCCCACCACGGCGCAGCATGGCCTAGCCGAGATCGTACTGCGCCACCTGAATCTGACTCTCTCCGGCGCCGCCGGCGAGCGCGCCGACTTCTTGCAGCGACTGGCTCCTCTGCTCCGTCAAGAGGTCGCAGCCCAGGAGTTGGTCGCTGTGTTTGATCAAATCGATCTGCCTCTTGCGCCTGTGCTGGCGGCTATGGAACGACACGGAATCCGCGTCGATCCTTTCGCACTCGCGTCCATGTCGGCTTCGATGGAAAGCGAGATTCGTGCGCTCGAACGGGTCATCTGGGAATTGGCCGGCGTCGAATTCAACATCAATTCGCCGCCCCAGCTCGCGGAAGTCTTATTTGACAAGCTCAACCTTGCGCCTTCTGCCAAGCGCGGCCGGGCCCGTGCGCGCTCGACCGCTGCCGACGTTCTCACAGAACTGGCCCTGCTGCACGAGCTGCCCCGTAAGGTACTGGAATATCGCGAGCTCGCGAAGCTCAAGTCCACTTACGTCGACGCCTTGCCGCCTCTGATTGAGCCTGATACCGGGCGGCTGCACACTCGTTTCAGCCAAACCGGCGCGGCTACCGGTCGCCTTAGCTCTTCCGAACCGAATCTGCAGAATATTCCGGTGCGCACCGAACTCAGCCGGCAGATTCGCGCTGCCTTAAGGTGATCAACTTCGGCATCATCTATGGCCTTTCTCCCTTTGGACTCGCGCAAAACTTGCAAATCGATCAGAAAGAAGCCGCGAAGTTTATTGCCGCCTATTTCGACCGTTATCGAGGTGTAAGGGAATATCTGGACCGCTCCCTCGAGGAAGTGCGGCGTTCAGGCTTTACCCGCACGCTTTTTGGCCGCCGCCGGCCGATTCCGGAGATTTCATCGCCGCAGTTCAACCTGCGAACTCTCGCCGAGCGCACCGCGCTGAATACGCCGTTGCAGGGAACAGCCGCTGACCTCATCAAGCTGGCTATGATTAAAATTCACCGCGAACTAGAGACGCACCATTTGCGATCCCGGATGATCCTGCAGGTGCACGACGAACTGCTATTCGAAGCGCCGCCTGAAGAACTCACTCAGTTGGGAACTGGCGGCGCTTCTTTTTGGCCGCAGGAAGGTCGATTCCATGAGACATTCTCCCGGCTTTTTGAGATTGGTTGACGATGCCAAGTCGCGCATTAAGGAGGCGGATTTTCGCGAGATCAAACGGCGCCTGGACGCTCGTGAAAAGGTGACGCTCATTGACGTGCGAGAAGATAATGAATGGGCTCACGGGCATTTGCCAGGGGCCGTGCACCTGGGCAAGGGCATCATTGAACGCGATATCGAGCAAGCTTTCCCCGATAAACAAGCGCCCCTGGTGCTCTATTGCGGAGGCGGATTCCGCTCCGCCTTGGTCGCTGATAACCTGCAGAAAATGGGCTACACCAACGTCATTTCCATGGATGGCGGCTGGCGCAACTGGACGGTAGCCGGTTATCCCGTGGAGAAGCCCGGCGACAGTGCTACCGAATAGATGGCTGGGGCGGCTGGATTCGAACCAGCACCATCTGCATTAACAGTGCAGTGTCCTACCGGTTGGACCACGCCCCAACTGTTTTGTCTATAACATCTTGCGAAATTTCTGCCCACTTCGCAAGCCGTACTTGTAACAAGCTTGCAACGAACTCGGTGGCTTGGGCCCCCCTGATTTCGGAAGTCCACGCCAACTTTCCGCCAACAAAAGAATATGGCCTAAGAATCACCTCGGTTGGCTCCCAGCTTTCGCGTAAGTAATCCTCCCGATTCCAGCGGCTGACAATTAGTCCTTTAGTCCTTTGCTGCGCAGCCCGAATATTGATTGCCCTCGCACCTTGGGCGATATCGATCATCATTTCGATGGCCCGAGGGAGGGGAATCTGTGCGCCAGACTGCGCTTGAGTCCTGAGCAGCTTTGCCAGCGTGCTGCCTGATACATATTCCATGACGACGTAAGGACCGATCTGGGATGAGCTGCCTTCATTCACATGAAGTATCTCAACAACATTAGGGTGCCTGATCTGCTGCGAAGCCCTGACTTCATTCAATAAAGCCCGTTGAGATTCTGCGGAGGCGAGCACGCCGACCGGCAGCAGCTTAACAGCGACCACAGTCCCGGTTGTCTGCCCGACCGCACGATAGACTTCGCCGAACGCACCTTCTCCCAGGAAATCCGTGGTCTTGAACGTCTCGTGTTTGGTCCAGTTAAAGTGGTGCCGAGTACGATAGAAGGCATCTATTGATTGGCTCGATTCGTGAGGTCGTATGTCTTTCGCCGAGGGCCAGCTGCACCCTGACCTCGCCACGACCTCCTCTTATTTTCCTCCCAGCGCGTTCGCTACTTTCTGAAATGAAGAAAGTGATTCAGAAGAGTTATGACGGATGCGACCGTTGTCACGCCGCCACAAATTTTGAAGAGCTTGCTATCGGAGACCCGGTGCCAGCCGCTGCCTACTCGCCCCCGAATCCACTTCGATGCCCTTTTTGCCCTCTGCGAAATTCTTTGATCATCTCGAATCTGGAGTGTAGCTTGAACGATGTCGGTGAGTTCCGCTACCTGTTGCCGCATTATGGCAGGAAACTCGCAGCACCGGCCCGGCACAGGGTCGCGGAGTCACTAGCGCCGAACGAGAATCGGCTCGCGCAACAATTCCTCCTCATTCTCTACGAACTGCTTGACCCTCGCAGCATCCATTCCGCTCGAATACCGTTTATCAGCCTGGATTATTTCGTTTGTGGTATCCGCGTTGTACTGGTCCATGTACATTCCTGTCGTGGCAACGTTGCCAAGCCCTGCTTTGGCTGCCCCCAACTTGAACTCGTGCCACACTTGGTTCGCGTGGAAAAGAATGTCAGAAAGTGTTGCCCCATTTTCGACCATCTCTTTTGCCATAGTCCGCACAGCATCGTAGCCCTTATCAAAAATCGCATTTTCACGGTTCGAGTCTTTCGCCATCAGTCCCACCTCCAACAAATCCATTCTCTGAATCTGCGTCGCCCAGTGCTAGCGCCGCGCGGTACAGGCGTGCCTTACTCGTCAGCCGTTCGTTGGGGCCGATGTAGAGCGTAGTTCGGGAAGGACCCAGTCCTCATGGTCAAAAGGCGCGGCGATTCTGGTCGGATTGATGGGTTGGATGCGCGGCAGCATTGTTATAATTATCGTGGCTGGCTGGGGCGGCGCTAGGCCAGAATCTCAAGAAACGAAGCGTAAGTGAAAAAAGAGGCTCTGATAGGAGAGGGAACATGATGAGGATGATCATCAAATCTTGGCTCGTAGCTGCCGTCTTCGCCAGTATTTTCACGGTGACTGTGTGGGCCGATGAGGTTACCGACTGGAACCAGAACATGTTCACGGCTGCACACATCGCGGGGACCTCGCCGCTAATCATGGGTCGGGTGGCCGCCATCGTCCAAGCTTCTGTCTTTGATGCAGTCAACGGCATCGAGCGGCTACACTCCAATCCACGTTAATCCCGCCGCTCCTCACAGCGCATCCATCCGTGCCGCAGCCGTTCAAGCAGCTTATGCCGCTCTTGTGAACCTGTATCCCCGCTCAGAAGAGCAGCTTCGATGCGGAGCGAGCCGCCTCGCTCGCTGCTATTTCGAGCCACGATGATGTTGAGGACAGCGTATCCATTGCCCGCGGAATCGAATGGGGGCAAACAGTCGCGGACGCAATCTGGGCGTGGCGGAGCACGGACGGATTTACCCCGGCGCCGCCGCCATTTCTGGGCGGGACCGCTGTTGGAGAGTGGCGTCCCACCCCGCCCGGGTTTCTGCCTGGAGCGGGGCCGCAGTTCGCTTATATGACTCCATGGGTGATCGCCTCACCTTCGCAATTTCGACCCGCTGGTCCTCCGGCATTGACCAGCGCGACCTACACAACAGTTTTCAATGAGACTAAACTCACGGGAAGCTTGACGAGTCCGAGCCGCACATCCGATCAGACTGTCTTTTCACGGTTTTGGAATTCGAGCACTGCAAGTTATTACTGGGATCAGGTCGCCGTGTCTCTTGGCGAGCGCCACACTTCGTTGTCGGAAAACGCCCGGCTTTTGGCCTTGGTCAACGTCGCTATGGCGGACGCAGGTATCGGCTGCTGGGAGGCGAAATATCACTACGTTTTCTGGCGGCCTGTGACCGCGATTCCATTGGCCGCAACCGATGCAAACCCCGCGACGATAGCCGATCCGGGGTGGACGCCGCTGCTGATTACACCGAATTTCCCTGAATACCCGTCAGGCCATTCGTGTGTCAGCAGCGCGGCAGCGACGGTGCTCGAGGACTATTTCGGTGACAAGTCTTTCAGCGTGACTTCCGATGTGATGGTCGGGGTGGTCCGTTTCTTCGCGAGCTTCTCTGACGCGCTCGATGAGATCAAGGATGCCCGCGTTTTTGCCGGCATTCACTTCCGTACCGCTTGCGACGACGGTCAAATACTCGGAACCCAGGTTGCTAACTATGTCCTCGGCCGCTTAACGGAAAGAAAGAGGGGCGAATTTCATGATTAGATCGGTTCGCCCAAACATCTATTGGAGAAGCTAAGAAGCGCCTGGGTTTCCGTTGTTGACAAATATGAAGCCTCTACCAGCTTGAGGGCTTCGCGCGTGTGTTGCGATAAATACCCGCTCATTGGGCACCGTGACGGCCCTTTACTCTGAGAGGTGAAGGGCCAAGGTGAACCTCACGGTGCCCCTCGACGAAGCCAGAGGAGCAATCCCAGGACGACGCCTAGAACGAGAGATCCGGCGAAAAACCACCTTGCTTCCGGTATTCCCACTAGGCCAACCGCAAACAGCCCGATGACAATCACCAATCCCACCGGGTGTCCTGTTAAGAGACCTGCGCCGTAACGACCGAACGGAGTAACTTCTGTTGGGTTCGGATCTGTTGAAGCATGGGATCGTTTGATGTTCGTCGGCATGTTGGCCAGAAGGCGTCCGCAGACCAATAGCATACTCACCGAGCTTAACCAGCGCCTCGCGGACATCATCCGTATTCACGATGTTGTAGCGTTCAAAGATATGCTCGGTCTTATGCCCGGTGATTGCCATTGCAATTCCGCGAGGTACCCGGCACGGGTAAGATCTTAAAGTTGGGACAGAGGAATTTTCTCTGACGACTTATTCGTGCGACTCGCAAGAGTCGCAAGAGACTAGAAACGTTTTTACAAAGGCAGAAAAGCCCCGGGTGCCCGGCCCCAGGCCAGAGTCTCTCACCGGGCGCCGTCTGCCAGGCGAATTGACTCCGCACACGGGTCTCTACGAGATCGGCGTATCAGGCGTATGATGCGGTTCTGTGAAGCAATCGAGTCTGCGTTCGCCAGAGAATTCATGCGGCACTCAGTTGGGTCCCCTCGATCTGCTCAAACCGTCGCTTGACCGCCACCTTTGGAGGTTGTAATGAGCACCTCTACTTCCTCGCCCCGGGCCGCCGACAGATCTCGTGAATTCTCAGGCCTGGCCGCCGACTACGCCAATTACGACGGCCTGGGCTTGGCCGATTTAATTGCGAAAAAGAAGATCAGCCCGCTCGAGCTGCTTCACGCTGTGCGCCAACGGGTGGACGCATTCAACCCACAGTTGAACGCACTCTGTCATCTGTTCTTTGACAGGGCAGAAGCACAAATCAATGCAGGCCTGGGAACGGGGCCATTTCGCGGTGTGCCCTACGCACTCAAAGATCTGGGCCAGTATCTGGCTGGAACAATCACGTCGGCAGGGAGCCGAATCTGGAAAGACAGCGTGGCTGATTTCGATAGCACGTTGGTCGAGCGTTATAAACATGCTGGACTGGTGACCTTTGGTAAGACGAATTCGCCGGAGCTTGGGCTCACGACGACCACCGAGTCCGTTCTGTTCGGCCAGACACATAATCCATGGAACCTGGAACGGACTTCCGGCGGTTCCTCCGGCGGCTCGGCTGCGATGTTGCCAGCCGAATTCTACCGATGGCACACGGCAGCGATGGCGGTGGTTCGATCCGGATTCCAGCGTCCTGTTGTGGCGTCTTCGGTTTTAAGCCGACCCGTGGGCGCGTACCGCTGGGACCGAGGCAATTTGAAAGTTGGAACGGCAAAGAGATCGGCACTGAACCAGGGAGGTTACGCATCGCGCTCGTAACGGCGACGCCGGGCGGAACACCACTCGATCCAGAATGCAAGAAGGCCGCGCTGGACGCGGCAAAGCTGTGTGAGAACCTGGGACACAGCATCGAAGAAACGGCCTTGCCTATTGACCTCGCTCTGGCCCGCGGAGCCGACACCTCCTGGGTTGAAAGGTTTTTGACCGATGACTTCATGGGCTGTGACAGTCACGGGAGGTGGGACACGAAGGCGGAGTCGCTCAAGGAAATGGCCGACACCAAAAACAACAAGTTCAAC
>Ga0209577_10004734_pt1 | contig 12774 bp, 11 predicted proteins | sample GraSoiAngelo_109_FD_185874 | JGI IMG/M metagenome (GOLD analysis project Ga0209577, IMG submission 185874) | Grasslands soil microbial communities from the Angelo Coastal Reserve, California, USA - 14_0903_12_20cm (SPAdes) (version 2) | ecosystem: Environmental > Terrestrial > Soil > Grasslands... | reverse complement strand
TCATGCCTTCGGCCGATATAAGAGAAGCGGTGAGCACCGCCGTCAAAGCACGCATCATCAATAACGGCCAATCGTGCATCGCCGCCAAACGCTTCATTGTCCACGGGCAAATCTACGACGAATTTGAAAAAGGATTTGTTGAAGCGACGAAAGCTTTGCGCGTCGGCGATCCGATGAACGAATCGACGGACGTCGGTCCGCTGGCAACGAAGCAAATCCTGAAGGATCTGGAAGAACAAGTGCAGGTAAGCGTTGCCGCGGGCGCGAAAATCTTGACTGGCGGCCAACGGGTTACCTTCGAAGGCGAGCTTGCGGGCGGTAATTTCTATGAACCAACGGTCCTCGCCGACATTCCCAAAGATTCGCCCGCCTTTAGCGATGAAATCTTCGGCCCGGTCGCCTCACTGTTTCGCGTGAAAGATATTGACGAAGCAATCGACCTCGCCAATGCCACATCATTCGGTTTGGGCGCGGCGGCATGGACCAACGACGAGAGCCAACGCGATCGATTTGTCGAAGAAATCGAAGCCGGCTGCATCTTCATCAACGGCATGGTCGCCTCCGATCCGCGCCTGCCCTTCGGCGGCGTGAAGCATTCAGGCTACGGAAGAGAACTGGGCGAGTTCGGCATTCGGGAGTTTGTGAATATCAAGACGGTCTGGATTAAATAAGCCGTTTTCATTCGTCAAGCGGATTAACAAATCTTAGTCCTGGAAACCGGGCGAAGTCCCGATCGGTTGTGCACAGCACCGCCCCATGCTCGATGGCTAGGGCCGCGAGATCTCCATCCATTACCAGCGGACCCGACGCCTGACCAGCAGGTAAAATCTTGCTTAAGATCTCGAAATGTCGTTCAGTCGGATTGAGCGTGTGCAAGTTAGGCAAAGATAGCCACTCGGAGACGCTAGTAAGCGCTTCTTTGACGGTCAGCGGGCGAGGGAAGATGCGTGGCGTAGTCGAAATGCGAAGGAATGCGAGTATCGTAAGCCACGAAAGGCGAATCGGTTCCGGTTGTGACAAGACTTCCTGTAGCCAGCGTTTAGCTGCTTCATGATGTTCGGAAGACGTGTTGTAGGCGTAAAGCAGGAGGTTAGCGTCAATCAACATCATTTGTGAAAGGGTCCTTCCACCTGCTCAATTAGACCCCACACATCATCGTAATTTAGACCTGGTCTGACTCCCATCGCGCGCGCCCGCACCTTGAATGGCTTACTCGCTTTAACGGGCTTGCGCGCGGTAAGCCCAAGTCGTAAGTAATAATTCACCGCTTCTTTAAAAGAACGGCCGGTCTGGCGCGCGTCTGCAGCGAGCTTGGCCGCCACGTCGTCATCAAGTGTCAGTGTGGTTCGCATCATCTTGATGATATTGCCCGAGCATCATGATGTCAACGTGCGTCCTTCGGTTTCCAGAAGCTTACGCTTGCGTTCCAAACCCCAGCGATAACCACCAAGGCTTTCATCTTCACGAATCACACGATGGCAGGGAATAACTAGCGCGGCATGATTACTCGCGCAGGCGCGGGCGACGGCACGTACTGCCTTCGGTTTACCGATAGCATTCGCGATTTGTCGATACGAGCGAGTTGCTCCGAGAGGAATTTGCCTCAGTTCATCCCACACGCGCCACTGAAACGCGGTCGCTTGAATGTCGAGCGGCAGGTCGACGCGCGGGCTCTTGCCGTTAAGATGATCGAGCACTTGGTTAAGCCAGAGATTCAGCGCAGGGCTGATCGCGGTATCCTTCGAATCGATCGATGCATTCGGATATTCGGCAAACAACCCTTTGACAAGTTCGGTGTTGGAATCACCGAGCGCGACTGCACAGACACCACGCTCGGTTGCGGCGACCAGCAAGCGTCCCAGTGAGCAGTTGGCGATCGTGTAGATGATTCGCATGCCGCGTCCTCCGCGTCCATAAGTTGCCGGCGTCATCCCGAGATGCGCGGATGATTTTTCATAAAGGCCGCGGCTCGAGCCGTAGCCCGCGTCGTACATCGCCTCAGTAACCGACGAACCGCTGCGCACGTTCGCTTTGAATTGCTTCAAACGCCGTGACTCTGCGTATTGCCGGGGCGTTATGCCCATCACGTCTTTGAAAGTGCGCTGCAAGTGATGCGCGCTTAGCCCTGTGTTCGCGCTAAGGTTTTCCAGCGTCAACGGTTGTTCGTCGTTTTCATCGATCGTCGCGCAGACTCTTCGCACCAACTCAATTTCCGGATCGTGCTCGCGCACGCGACGCGGATGGCAGCGGTGACACGCACGAAAGCCGGCCTGCTCGGCGGCTTCGGGAAGTTGAAAGAACTGTACCTGCTCGCGACGCGGCCGCCGAGCGGGACAAGACGGGCGGCAGTAAATCCCCGTTGAGCGTACCGCGAACACAAAGCTGCCATCGCGCGAAGCATCTCGTGAAAGCACGGCAGTCCAAAGCTCAGGATTGTTCATCACACTCGGCATATTCATCGATAACTGTAACATGTCTCTTCACCTCATCAAGATTCGATGAAGCCATGATAGAGATAATGAGGCAGTCAATCTATCCGAAGTTTGCGATCGAACTTTTGGGCGAGTTCCGCCGGCTTGAATTTGAAAGACGCCGCGAAGTTACCATTCAGGATGTTTCAGTCCGAATCGTAAGCAAGGAGGATTTAATTATCTCCAAGCTATATTGGGCGCGCGATTCTCACTCAGAGTTCCAGCTTCGCGACGTGAAGAATCTGCTGGTTTCCGGCTATGATGATGAGTATCTTGAACAATGGACGCGCAGGCTCGGACTCCATGATCTCTTACAGGAATGCTTGATATGAACGACACCGATCCTGAAATTGAGCGAAGGTTTTTCGACATGATCATGGCTCGCTCCGGAGAAGAGCGCTTCATCATGGGCGTGCGATCGTTTGATGCGGCGCGCGACATCGTATTGGCTTCGCTGCCTAAGGATTTGCCGCATGATGAATTAAATCGCAGGTTATTTGAGCGGATTTATGGCGCGTCCATTGAAGAGACTGTGAAGCAGACTCGTGATGGCGAGGAATTGAGCTAGTAGCTTTCGGATAATTAGCCGGACAAGTCCGACCTCTAAACAAAACGTTAGTAGCGCAGAGTCATGATTCGCGTCAAAGACTTAAGCAAACAATCGAACGGCACGCGAATCCTGCATGGCGTCTCGTTCGAGGTTGCGCCGCAGACTGTTTTGGGCGTAATCGGCGCATCAGGCAGCGGCAAGACGACGCTGCTGCGATGTCTGAATGGCTTGGAACGGATCGACAGCGGGATGATCGAGTGTGACTCCGTGCGGCTCGAAGCCAATCTTTCTGCCAGCGAATATGCTCGTAGTGTGAAAGAACTTCGGCGCAAAGTCGGAACAGTCTTTCAGCATCTTTACCTCTTTCCGCATCTGACCGTACTCGGCAACATTATTGAGGCGCCGACGCACGTGTTACATGTGCCGCGTCGCAAGGCGGAGACCGAAGCTTACGCGCTGCTTGATTCTGTCGGCTTGAAAGATAAAGCGCGGCGATATCCTGAGACCCTTTCGGGCGGAGAGCAACAGCGCGTCGCGATTGCGCGGGCGCTGGCGATGCATCCGGCGCTCTTGATGTTTGACGAACCGACCAGCGCGCTCGATCCGAAACGAAGTGCAGGTCTGCGCTCACTACTGCGCGGTTTCGTGACGCGGGGACACACGATGGTTGTAGTGTCGCACTCGATCGGATTTCTTGAAGGGCTCGCCGATCAATTGCTGTACCTGGAAGGCGGCGAAGTTATCGAGCACGGTGATACAGATAAGATCCTTCACTCACCAAGCGATCCGAGAACGAAAGATTTCGTTGACCAGGCGAAGTGAGGAGTCACAGATTCACACGGATAAACACAGATTAATCAAATGAATTATCAACCCGCCATCTCTCTGATTTCCTGCTGGCTTTGATCTGTGTAAATCCGTGTTCATCTGTGGCTGATTCATACTTAGACCAGATTCATCGCGGTCGGATTCTTCGGATCTTTCGTGTAATCGTAGAACCCTCGGCCTGATTTGCGCCCATATAAACCGGCCATTACCATCCGCTTTAGCAGCGACGGCGGCGCAAAGCGCTTCTCGCGAAATTCATTGAACATGATTTCGGCAATGTAGTAAGTCGTGTCGAGCCCGACGAAATCGCCCAGCGTAAATGGGCCCATCGGATAACCACAGCCTAGTTTCATGGCGTTATCGATATCGACAATCGAGCCGACGCCTTCTTCCAAGGCACGAATCGAATCGAGCATGTAAGGTACCAATAGACGATTCACGATGAATCCGGTCTTGTCTGAAGCGCGCACCGGCGCCTTGCCCAGCTTCTTTGCGAACTCGATAGCGTCTTCATAAATACCCGCATCGGTAAGAATGGTGCGCACGACTTCGACCAGCTTCATAATCGGCACCGGATTAAAGAAGTGCAGCCCGATAAAGCGCCGCTGCCGCGCAGGAGATGTTGCCGCCATCATTTGGGTGATTGAGAGCGACGAAGTGTTCGAAGCAAAGATTGTTTCCTCTTTGCAGATCGCGTCAAGGTGACGATACGTATTCTGTTTCTCTTCCAGGTTTTCGATGATAGCTTCGATGATGATGTCGCACTCTGCCAAGTCGTCGAACGACGTCGTACCATGCAGGCGATCGCGAGTTTCCTTTTGCTGTTCGGCCGCGATCGTTCCCTTCTCCGCAAATTTCGCGAGCGACTTTTCGATTGCATTGAAACCCTTCTGAATCAGATCGTCAGAAACCTCGCGTACAGTCGTTTCAAAGCCCGCCATCGCCGCCGTTTGCGCGATTCCTGAACCCATCAACCCGCAACCCAACACGCCAACCTTCTTGATTTCCATTCTGAGTCTCCCTATTTGTTCGCAGATTACGCAGATTACAGGTTACAGAACCGCGAGCGGTAGCGACCCGGATCAGAAAGGCACCCGGAAAAAAACCGCGCACCAAATCGTCTCGTGATTGAATCGACGTCTAGTGTAGGATCCGGTCCTACCGCTCGCGGTTCTGTAACCCGAAATCTGCGGATTATCCAAAACGCCGCGCCACCATGAAAAAGCAGACACCAACCAGAACCAACGCCGCGATTTGCCACACGCGCCAAGCAATGGTGACGCTTGCCGGCGTGCCCGGACGTTTGTAGCTCACTACGCTGGCGATTGCGGCGCCTGACAACAGTCCGCCCAGATGCGCAGCGTTGTCGATGATGCCGCGCCCGAGAAAGCCGATGCCCAGATTCAACAAGATCACCGGCAGCATCCCAGTGCCGAAGGCTCGTTTGAAACCCTCAGGCAATTCGCGACGATACTTCAGGCCAAAGACAAACAGAACTCCGACTAATCCGAACAACGCGCCGGACGCCCCCGCTGAAGGATCGTCTGCGCGTTTGATTATAAAGCTCGCGATTAGGCCCGGGCGCGACCCGGGAATTACGGTCAAATAACTCGCGACGACTCCCGCAACGCCCGTCGAGACCCAGAAAACCACAAACTTTGCCGAGCCATAAAGCTTCTCGACCCACGGGCCGATGACCCAAAGGCTGTACATATTGATTAGCACGTGCGGAAGGTTCACATGAATGAAGATCGGTGTGACGAAGCGCCACCATTCATGATCGAAATTAATCGCGTAATTCGTTTTTGCGCCATACGCGCGCAGGACGTCTTCGGGAAACGCTGTCCAGAGGACGCGGGTCGACATTTCACTCGACTCCCACATCAGCAGAAAAACAAAAAGATTCGCCACCAGAAAGACGATCGTGAAGATGTACGGACGAGAGAGCACGGCACGCGCGAAGTTAATAGCGTTTCGCTCGTGTAATGGAAATGCGGAAGAGGACGCTGGCGAGAGCGGCGCGCCGCATACGTGACAACTGCTTTCCCCCGCGCCAATCAGCGCGCCGCAGGCGCGGCACATGCTTGGGCGACCGGGATATTTTCCATCTGTCATTTGATGGCATCGGTTCACGGTTCAGAGTTCAAGGTTTAGCTCGCGTCTTTCGTAAGTAGCAACCTAAAGGTTGAACTCTGACCACTGGTAGTCGACGGCAAATGAATGAAAAATGACAAATGGAAAAGCGAAAGTGATCTGGTTACTACTGCTCATGCTTTTGGCAGCAGCCTTCAAAGATCTACTTACCCAGTTCGCTGAGCAGGTTAACCAGATCGTCGGCGTGTTCTTCTTCTACCGCCAGGATACTCTCCATTAGACGACGCGTCGTCGGGTCGTCATTCCCGAAGTAGTTAATCATGTCGCGATAGCTGTCGATAGCGATCCGTTCAGCGACCAAATCTTCTTTGATCATGTCAACGAGGGTTTCGCCCTCGACATATTCGGCATGGCTGCGAGTTAGCAGACCGTCGGGATTGAAGTTTGGTTCGCCGCCGAGTTGAACGATACGCGCGGCAATCTGATCCGCGTGCCCCTGTTCGTCGTTTGCGTGTTGAAGGAATTCCGCCGCGACCCCTTCAGCATGAATCCCTGAAGCCATGAAATAATGCCGCTTGTAACGCAGCACGCAAACGATCTCTGTGGCCAGCGCTTCGTTCAATAATTTGATCACAGTTTCGCGATCGGCGCTATAGCCTTCGGTGACGGCGCCTTTCTCAATATGACGGCGCGCGCGTTCACGCAAAGTTTTGATGTCAGTCAGAAATGGTTTGTCAGCCACAGTGCGACTCCTTCTCAACTATATTTTCTGAGGGAAGCGATGATATTACTCGCTCCAAATGTTGTGAGCAAGTAAGCCACGACAACCAGGTCTCGCCCAGTCGTCATGACCGCGAAAGGTCGTCAGTGCTCGGTCAATCCGACAGAACCGGTTCGTTAGAGTCTCGTAAATAAACCAAAAGAGCGGCATCGGCAGTTGGCACGCATCTTGTTTCTGTCCGAGCCGCTGCTCCGGCTAACGGTGTAGCTTTGGTAATCAAGAGTCTCTTTAAGGAGCAACGTTTAATGCGAAAGTCCGCTCTTCTAGTACTGCTAGTCATCTTCTCGCTTTTCTCGCCGCTAGAGGCTTTTCTGCCGGGCAGGCTCTCACACGCCCAAACAAAATCCAGCAAGTCCCGTGGTGACAAGCTCGCGGAATCATTACGCGAGCGCGTACGACAGCCTGCCGGAGTCGGCAGCGAGACCGCGCGCGTCATCGTTAATTTGAGTGATGGAGCCGATCCGAAGCCGTTGATTCAGGCGCTGAGCCACGGATCGAACTCACCGAAGCATTTGGAAGCTTTGGGCCTGATGGTCGCGGATGTGCCATTGAGTAAGTTGGAAGAAGCTTCGGAGCGCGACGACGTTTCATGGATTTCGGCCGATCAAGAAGTGCGTTCGCTTGATAACTCAGTTCCCAACCCCGCTGACAACACCAGTCACGTCGAAGTTACGACCGGCGCCAGCAAAGTCCTGCCGACAGATACAACGTCCCAAATCGGTAGCGGCGTTGCGTACGGTGGAGCCGGAAACGGAGTAGGAATTGCCGTTCTCGACAGCGGTATTACTCCCTGTGACAATGCCGAGTTTGTAGGTTATCAATGGAAGCAGAGCAGCGGCACGCTCGGCACCGGACTCTTCTCGCAACCCTACCTGGCTACTTATGACCGGATCAAGAAGCACATCGATTTCACCGGCGAAAATCGCACAGACGATGTCTATGGTCATGGAACACATACGGCAGGCATCGCCGCCGGCACGGGCCAATCAAGTGAGGATGATGCAAAGGACAACCCGAGCTTGCCAACTTACGGCGGTATGGCGACCGGCGCAAATCTGATCGACGTGCGCGTCCTGAACTCACAGGGAATGGGCACAGTCTCGAACGTGATTGCCGGCATCAACTGGGCCATTCAGAATAAGACGACCTACAACATTCGCGTGATGAATCTTTCGCTGGGAACCGGCATCACGCAGAGTTACAAAACGGATCCTCTTTGCGTGGCTGTCGGCAAAGCTGTGGATGCCGGTATCGTGGTGGTTGTGGCGGCCGGCAACTGGGGCAAAGACGCGGCCGGCAACAAGATTTTCGGCGGGATTCTCTCCCCGGCTAACTCTCCCCGGGTCATCACGGTGGGCGCGACGAACACACAGCAGACCACCAAGCGTTCGGACGACGTCGTTACGACCTATTCGTCACGCGGTCCGACTCTCGTCGATGGACTGGCTAAGCCCGATTTGGTTGCGCCCGGTAACCGAACCGGCGCAGCAGAAACAGCAGACACGGCTCCCTCAACCAATTACTCTTCAAGCACTGAGGACGGCGGAATTATCAAAACGCTCTTGAGTGGCAGTACCACTACAGTCAATCCGCAACCGAATGGCTGGTATCAAGTCTTGAGCGGTACTTCATTCGCCGCGCCGGCGGTCTCGGGCACCGTCGCTTTGATGCTCGAAGCCAATCCTTCGCTGACCCCATCCATGGTCAAAGCCGTGCTGATGCGGACAGCCCAGCGTCTTCCCGTTTACGAAGGCATGGTGAAGGACTGGCAGATGACGAACTTCGAACGCATAGTTACCGAGGGCGCAGGCGAACTGAACACGAGCGCCGCAGTTACGGTCGCAAAAGCCATTCGTCAGGATGCCAATCGCGCTAAAGCCGGCGACAACCTGATCACAAAGGGCAACACAACTTATGCAACCCTGGGCGTGACGGCGCCGATCGCGGGCGAGAACATGCCGCTGAATAACGGCATCGTTTGGGTCGAAGGCGTGTCGTTTACGGATCGCCTGATGCTCACCAACGGGTACAAACTGGCGGACGGCACTACACTTAGCAGCGGCTTCGTCCTGGCCGACGGCTACATGCTTCCCGACGGCAGTTACGTTTTGGCGAACGGATTTGTGGTCAGCAGCGGTTTCGTCATAAGCAGCGGTTTCGTCATAAGCAGCGGTTTTGTGCTGGGCAGCGGTTTCGTGATTAGCAGTGGTTTCGTTATTAGCAGCGAGTACGCATCCGCCGACGGCTCGCTTTCGTCAGGGAGCACGAGCGCCATGGCTTTTGCCAATCAATCGACCTGGGCCTCGAACTTGATCGATCCCGCCTCGACCGGTTCGAACGAAGAACAAGTGATGATTCTGGGTGAAGAGGCCATGCCGTTGAACGTGCAGCGACTCTCGAGTGCCAGCCCACTGTTCCCCCACCGTTAGTATTTTCATGGCGCGAACAAAAGCAGAGAAAAAACTCCTGATCTATGAAACCGGAGTGACGGTGGTTGGCCTTTGTCTGTGGCTGGCCTCCGTCATGTTTCTCTTCACTAGTCACTCTCTACGAGAGCAACTGGTTCTGATTGGTTTCGTCCCGCTGATTATCTTCATCGGTCTGTTTCCGAATACTTTTACTCTTCCCTCCGGTCTCAAGCGAGATAAGATTACTTTTACTCTCTCAGACGCCTTCGTCTTTCTCATCGCCTGTTCGTACGGGACACTTCCTGCGGTCTTTGTCGCGGGCGCCGAAGGTTTTGTTTCGTCGCGCCGCACCCTGCGGCGTTTGTCTACCAATCTCTTTTCAGCCGGTATGATTTCGCTGGCGGCGGCAGCCGCAGGCATGACTTTAAATGCAACGCTGTACTACGGATTCCATGAAACCAATGTAGGAAAATATCATTCATTCTTTGCTGTTACCGTCGCTTTGCTGCCGGCAACTGCGGTCCATGTTTTGGTTAATGTGGGATTGTTGTCTGGTCTTTTTGCCTTGCGCAGTAAAACCAATTTCTTCCGCACCTGGAAGGAGAATCTGTCCTGGGCCACGCCGATTGCCTTGCCCACCAGTGCGGTCGCCAGCCTTGCTTATCTTGCTCTGCAATACAACTGGCTGGTCATGATTATCATCGGCGCGCCGATCCTGATCGCAATTAATTTTGGTCACCGTCAGTACCGAAATAACATGCACCAGCGCATTGAGTTGTTGGAAAAGGCGCATCGCGAAACCATCGAAGCCCTGGCGGTTGCGATCAATGCCAAAGATGCAGTCACTCACGAACATGTGCTGCGTGTGCAGATTTACGCGGCCGGTGTCGCGCGCTTGATGGGTTGTGATGACGCTGACATCGAAGCGCTCAAGGCGGGCGCTCTGCTGCACGATATCGGTAAGATCGCAGTACCGGATTACATCCTGAACAAGCCGGGAAAGCTGACTGCTCCAGAGTTCGAGCAGATGAAGATGCACACCATTGTCGGAGCAAAGATTCTCGGCCGAGTGGATTTTCACTATCCGGTTGTGCCGATCATTCGTCATCATCACGAACGCTGGGATGGTGGTGGTTATCCCGACGGATTGAAAGGTGAAGAGATTCCGTTGACGGCGCGAATCCTGACGGTCGTAGATTGCTTTGACGCACTCCGTGAGGATCGCCAGTACCGCCGTGGCCTTACGCGTGAAGAGGCCGTCGAGTTCCTGTTAAAAAACAGTGGTTCTCAATACGATCCGCGCGTTGTCGTGTTATTCATCACTCATCTTCCCGAATTCGAAGCTGAGATCGTCGCACACAAAGGCGCAGTTCCAACATTCGGAATTGAGCCAACTGAGCAGCTATCTGAAGCCGCTTTACGAGTCGCTCCAGCCGCGGGCCTGGCGACGACCGAAGACACCGTCACGGTGAGCGAGACTCGGTTCTCTCATAAGGAACTGGCGTCATTCTACGATTTGGTGCAGGCGCTCAATACGGCTCGTGATCGCGATGAGTTGCTGAACACCTTTGCTGAAAGTCTCAGTTCAATTGCCAGTCATGACACCTGCGCCATAACCTTGATCGCCGGCTCTGGAGAAATAGTCACCGAATATGCGCGCGGGCAACATGCCGAGGCGATCAGGGGGCGTGAGGTTGGTTTAGGCGAGGGCATCACCGGTTGGGTGATCGCCAATCAAAAGCCATTCTGCAATACCGATCCCAGGCTGGATTTTCCGCCCAGGCTGGCTGAGAAGTTTCAAAACTTTCGAACGCTTGCCAGCTTCCCATTATTGAAGGGCGACCGTTTATTCGGCGCGTTGACCGTTTACTCCTCAAACTGCTTAAAGTACCGAGAAGATCAGCAAAGACTATTGAAGGAATCGGCGATCATCCTGACAAACGCGCTTTGGGCAATCTCCGAAACGGTAGTGATCGCACCGGAGTTGGATCCTGACCGAATTCTACTTGCCCAGAATTCTCCGTTGGCGCCTCTGGGAACGAGTCTCGAATCTGAGTTAACCCACTAACGCGGCGCGCGATAGATCCGATGGGTTGCCGACGCGCTCTCAATTGGAGTTGACGCTGGCGCTTAATTGAACTTCGGTTGCAGCATTAACATCGGCAACAACTTCGAGCGGCGCGCGCCAAACCAAAGTCTTGATGCGGCAGGTGCCCGTGTTGTCTTCACGGCAATAAACGAAAGTGAACGAGACGTGAATCTCGGCCGCGCCTACGCTCTTGATCCCGAAAGGAACGCGTATGGGTAGACGCAAGCCTTTCGTACTGCGATTTGCGCTCTGCGGATCGATGGTGAGCGCTTCGCCGCCTTGCTCAACCGAAATCTGGTAATGCTGCGGCGCCGTGGGATTCAAATGATACCCGGCCGGCAATTCGAGGTTGATCGAGAGCACGCCATCACCGGTGTGAATTCTCTGCGGCGCTAACTTGATTTCTTCGGCGTTCGGCGTAACCTCGGCATTCGCAGTCGCTGCTTGATTTGAGACAGGCGGTTGCAGTCCCTTGATAGGCAGTGTCTTTGTTCCTTTCGTTTTCAAATCGACGACGCGAATCGCGTGATTGTTTGTGTCGGCGACGTACAATTTGTCGCCGGCGATTGTTAAGCCACCAGGTTCATAGAACGAAGGCTTCGCGCCGTCACTTTGTCCCGGCTTGCCGGTTCCCGCAAAGCTCTTAACTGAACGCGCCACTGGATCCAGTAATTTGATTTTGTGATTGTAGGTATCGGCAATCAAAAGCTTGTCGTTCCAACGAGCCAAGCCAAGCGGATGCTGCAAACGAACGTCGTTGCCTAATCCATCTTCATCTCCGAAGTCAAAAAGGTTGCCGCCAACCAGCGTGCGAACTTTGCCGGCAGAGCCGAGATCGATCGCACGAATGATGTTGGCTTCGGCGTCAGACACGTACAAGGTCTTTCCGTCAGTTGCCAGCGCTGACGGTTGCGCGAAGGCCGCTTGATCGACCGGACCATCTCTGCGCGCTTCACCTCCGGAACCTGCAAAAATTGAAACCTGCTGCTTGTCGAGGTCAAGTTTCCAAATCTGGTGCGGCCCGGCCATCGCGATGTAGAGCGTCCGTCCGACTAACTGCAAGTCCCACGGCGAATTCAACGCCGTGCTGCGCGCCATTCCCGCTTCAGGCTCGCGTGATTGCCTTCCGGTTCCGGCTACCGTCTTAACAGTTTTCAATTTCAGATCGACTTCGCGAATCAGATGGTTTTCAGTATCCGCAATGTACAGCGTGTCCCCGTCGACCGCCATTCCCTGCGGTCGAAAAAAAGATGCCCGATCAAAGGATCCATCATCAGCCCCGTGCCCGCCCGAGCCAATGGTCTCAATCAAAGTTCCGTCCAGCTTCGCTATGACGATGCGATTGTGATCCGAGTCTGCAATAAATAAGCGATCATTCTTCTCGTCAGCGAGGACTTTGCCGGGAAAAGCCAGCGGCAGATCGCCAATCTTCGCCCGTTCAAGCACAAGTTTAAGCGGCGCTTCATTCAATTTGCCGCGCTTGCGAAACTCTGCAATCGTATCGCCGATAGCTTTGTCGAGCGCTTCGTAACCGCCTTCGCCGGACAACCGGC
>Ga0209577_10004733_pt1 | contig 12777 bp, 7 predicted proteins | sample GraSoiAngelo_109_FD_185874 | JGI IMG/M metagenome (GOLD analysis project Ga0209577, IMG submission 185874) | Grasslands soil microbial communities from the Angelo Coastal Reserve, California, USA - 14_0903_12_20cm (SPAdes) (version 2) | ecosystem: Environmental > Terrestrial > Soil > Grasslands ... | reverse complement strand
ATCGCATCCTGGGGCTGTAGAAGGTCCCAAGGGTTAGGCTGTTCGCCTATTAAAGCGGTACGTGAGCTGGGTTCAGAACGTCGCGAGACAGTTCGGTCCCTATCTGGTGTGGGCGCAGGAGACTTGAGGGGAGTTGTCCCTAGTACGAGAGGACCGGGATGAACGGACCACTTGTGTACGAGTTGTCCCGCCAGGGGCATTGCTCGGTAGCGAAGTCCGGAAGAGATAATTGCTGAATGCATCTAAGCAAGAAACTCACCCCGAGATAAGGTCTCCCAACGCCGCTACGGCGGCGTAATAAGGCCGGTCGAAGACTACGACCTTGATAGGCGGGAGGTGGAAGCGCAGTAATGCGTGTAGCTGACCCGTACTAATCGGCCGTTCGGCTTGACCATAAAACTTTCCCAGCACGTCGCCATCCGATCGGGATGGCGATCCTGAGCGCCGCCATTGGCGCGATGGGTCTTGGTAGATCAGAAGAACTATTAGAGGCGTGCGGACGTTCTCAAGAGCAATTGCGGACGGTCAGCTTCTTCAGTTTGTCGATGCTAGATGAATCTTTAGCGTTCAATTTTCTGGTGGTCATACCGCGGGGGTCACACCCGTTCCCATCCCGAACACGGAAGTTAAGCCCCGCAGGGCCGATGATACTGCACGGGTAACTGTGTGGGAACGTAGGTCGCCGCCAGGATAAACAACGAGGGCCGAAGCAACGAACAACTGCTTCGGCCTTTTCCTTGTGTGCCGAGCATGTTCGTCAGCTAGTCCAACTTGACCAGTTGCCCAAGTGGGAAAGTTCGGCTAGGAGGTGCAAGTCCTCTTCACAACGTGCCGGACGAGCGGGCAAATGACCACGAAGTCCTTATCCATCAAAGGCACTGATTGTAAATCCGGCGATTGCGCGCCGAAGGCGGGCGAACTTACCTCGGGAGGATGAGCGATCGGCCCTGACCGGACGGCAGAAGTCAGCAGAGAGTCGAGGGCGGAGACACCAAAGCGGCGGATCGCGCCGAAAGCGGTCGTGTGCTTCGAGGAGCGAGTCCGGGAGCTGACGCGTCGGACGCGAGGTGTGAGCATCGAGCAGATGGCCGAGGAACTGGCCCGCTATTTACGGGGCTGGATCGGCTACTTCGGGAACTGCGAAACGCCGAGCGTGTTGCGGAGCCTTGAGGAGTGGACCAGACGTCGGCTGCGGTCGGCAATCTGGAAGCAGTGGAAGTGCGGGAGGAAGCGATTTGCTGAACTGCAGAAAACGGGGAGAGGGTACGGACCTTGGTGCTACAGTCCGGCCCTCGCTATCGCGCTGCCCAACGCTTACTTTGTCTCACTCGGGATTCCGCCTTTGGCTAGGCGCCCGTAGCTTAACCTACCGAATCGCCGTATACGGACCCGTACGTACGGTGATGTGACAGGGACAGCGGGTGAACGCACCTATGTCGATTTTCGATTTTCAGTTAGGCAATTCACCAAAAGACTATTTCTCGAAGCTGACGAAATCGCCGTTGTCGGCGCAGACCTGTTCGGCGATGCTCCAATCGGGATGAAGTTGGAAGCCTATATGCGCATTCCAGGGCTTAGCCAGAGCCTTGGGGTCTTCCATCGTGATATCGAGTTCCAGATCATTCAGGTTCATGCGCTGGAACCGCTCGACGACGTGCAACTGATCGCTATGGGGACGGCCGGCGCGATCGAGCCAAGTTTTATCGTTGAATCCAATCGTGTCCACTACGAAGGTATCTCCATCCCAGCGACCAATCGAATCGCCCATGTAAGTAGGGGTGAGATCGTCGGGATGCTTGCGCCCATCGGTAAGAACATGGCGAACCGTATGGTCATACTCGTATAGGATGATGACCTCTTTGGGAGTTTGCACGAATTGCAACGGGAAAGGCTGCAGATAGATTCGCGGCACGCCCGGAGGAAAGCACTTGGTGATAACCGGATCGTTTGTCTGCTGTAAAGTATACTGTCCACCATTAGAGGCCTTTGCCAACTTGAATTGCTCCTGGCCCCAGGGAGTAAACTCCGGGCCCTGCCGGTCGTAACTATTCCCGCCGTAGCCCCGCCGCGTGTTCCAGACGCCTGCCAGATCGTGGGGATCGTGCGGAGGTCCTTGCACCGGAGGTGCTGGTCCCCTTCCCATTCCTTGTTGAGGCGGATTACTTTGCGCGCCCGCCGGCGGATTCGCTTGCGCAGGAGGCTGGCCGGCCGGAGCATTCTGGGCCAGTCCCGCGGAGCAAATGACGACTACGCCGCCCAGCACAAACGTGCCGCACAGAAAAAGACTGCGCATTATTAAACTCCTTGAATCGCTGACGCACCTACATGCGGGGTCAAAGCAGGTCCCTAATTGTCGCCGCCGCCACCGAGCGAGACTTCCTGGCCGTCTTTCGTAATTTTGCGAATCCACATTGTCGGCGAGCCACTCTTTGCCGCTCCGCCCGTCAATGTAACTTCATCTCCAGGCTTGAGGGTACTCTTCGTCCACCCGACGCGGGCGAGGTGGTTGGGGCTAGTTAGTTCGCCCTGCCACTTCTCGACCTTGCCTGAGGAGTCCTTTACGTCCATGGCTATAAGTACGTGAGGATTAACGAACTGAAAGTCTGTAACGGTCCCAGTAACCGTAACGGTTTTGGACATATCGTACGCGGCGGATCCATGATGCGCGAAGGCAGTTCCTGACAGAGTAAGCAAAATGCCGAGGGATATTAGAGAGAAGATCGACTTCGTCCGCATGTTAGCTGCACCTCCAGCAAGCCTTTGAAGTCTCGCATTTGTCCCTAGGTCTGTCAACCGCTGCCGCCGTCAGGGGTGTGTTAAATTGATGTTAAGAAGCACCTTACGCGGTTTCTCGGCCTCCTCATAGGCACAGCTCTGGGGAGCCGGTGGAGACCCGTGAGGCGTGCCCATCATGATCAGCATCACTGGTCTTCAACCCATGTATGCACTACACGCGAATTCCTGAGACGCGAGCCAAATCGATCATGTGCCGTAAAAGAAACGCAGCAGACGCCGCGCGCCCTCCTGAAACTCAGCCTCGCGTGCAATCAGGCTCAGGACCAGGAAGCCATCGCGCGGGAAATCGAAGAAATGGCCGGGGTGGACGAGCACACCGGAGCTCTCGAGTATGTCGATTGCAAGATCTTCATCCGGACCGGTGGTGGGTACACGCAGAACGGCATACCACCCGCCTTCGCGTTTCAGGCGATCGACCGAACCTCCTTTCTGCAGTAGCGTATCAAGAAAGACCAGATTCGCGCAAAGCCTTTGCCGCATTTGTCTCTGCAGATCCTCGCGCAGGACCAACATTTCGGCCAGCGCAAGCTGCCCTGGCGTGCTCGGCGAAAGATAGGTGTCGCCGATCACTTCCAGCCGCTGCATGGCTGTGTCAACCAGAACGCTTGGCCCGCTCACGACAATCCAGCCGAGCTTCATCTGCGGCAGCAGAGAAATTTTGGAAACACCACTGAGGGTAACCGTCAGCGACGGAGACTCGAATGCAAAGCTGCTGGGCAGCTCTGGGCCATCCGCATAGTCCAGGAAAACTTCATCGGCAATGATGGCCAGATCCCGGCGCGCGCAGATCTCGGCCAGCCTTTGCGCTTCTTCTCTCTTGATGAAAGAGCCCGTGGGATTGTTCGGATGCACGACCACTACGGCTTTCGAGCGCGCGGTTAGCGCGGCAGAAAGCCCCGCAAAATCGACTTGCCAGCCCTGGTTGTAAAGCAGCGGGTAAGGCGCCGGGCGAACGTCGGCCAAGCCCGCTAGGTATTCAAATAGTGGATAACTCGGGGCCGGAACGAGGACTTCGTCTCCCACCTCGCAGAGCAAGCGAAAGATATAGTTGTAGGCTTCACTGGTGCCCGAAGTAATGACGATTCGCCCCGAACCAACAGGTGTCTTCGTGCCAAAAAATCCGGGCCGGCCGCGATAATAATCGGCTATTGCCTCGCGCGCCTGCCGCAAACCTAGGCTTTCAGGCTCATACCGGAGCGCGCGGCGATCACTTAGCGTGGCGAAAAGCTGGTCTTCCGGATACCTAAAGCCGCAAGTTGTAGGGTTAGAGTTCGTCAGCTCGAAAAGAGGCTTCCCGCGGCGCCGGTGCTCTTCGAGAGCTACCGCGAAGCGATTCGGTTCTAGATGCCAGTCTGTGCGCGACGCAAACATGCATAGGCAAAGCGAGTGCGGAGGATTTATATCATGGCCGCGCGGAGCCCGCGGCTAGCGGTACGGGACAGAGACCAGAAGAGCTAAAGTCGCTGATGCGCCTTCTCGTGCGTCACCGCCTCGTCGCATTCAATCTTGCCGTCCCGCAGGTGGATGATCCTGTCGGCGTGCTCTGCGATCTCGCGCTCGTGCGTCACCAGAATAATGGTGTTTTCCTGCCGGTGCAGGCGTTCAAACAGAGCCATGATTTCTTCCCCGGTGCGCGTGTCGAGATTTCCCGTAGGCTCGTCGGCGAGCAAGATCGACGGAGAATTCACCAGCGCTCGTGCGATGGCCACGCGTTGTCGTTGACCGCCGGAAAGCTCGCTCGGCTTGTGCGCCATGCGATCGCCCAATTCCACAGCTTCCAGCGCGCGCTTGGCCCTCTCCAGCCGTTCTTCGGCCCGCATGCCCTTATAGATCAGAGGCAATTCCACATTGTGCAGAGCGGTAGCCCGGGGCAAAAGATTGAACGTTTGGAAAATAAACCCAATCTCTTGATTGCGAATACGCGCTAATTGATCCTCGTCGAGGTCGCTTACCAGCCTGCCCGCAAGCCAATACTTGCCGGCGGTGGGCGCGTCCAGGCAACCGATCAGGTTCATCAGCGTGGATTTACCCGAACCGGAAGGCCCCATAATAGCAACGTATTCGCCACGATGGATTGATACGTCGACGCCGCGCAATGCATAGACCGTCTCGGCGCCCATTTCATAAATCTTTGTCAGATCCTCGGTTTTAATCGCCAGACCTTGATCTAGGAACCCGCCGCGAAGAGACGTGGGAATCGCTGAGCTAATGGCCATTAGCATGCTCTCAAAGGAGTCGATTCGAACATCGCTGGCGTTACCTCGAAATTCCTACCCAGAAAGCTCTTCGATCTCCTCAGGAATGGATTATTCTATCAGGATTAGCTCAACTAAAGATAGCCTATTGTCAACACAATTCTTCCGGTGGGGGAATTTGCGCACGGCACCGCTGCAGGATCTTCAATGTCTATGTGGTGTTACAGGGTTGGGCCGGAAGTCCTGGTCCTTCACGCCGGGACCGGACCTCCGTCCCCTAGCCAACAGGTTGACTGAGCTTGGTCGCGATGTGATATCAGGCAACCTAATAGCCATGTTAATGTTCTGAGAGACTAAAGTATAGCCTAGAGGTTGGGTTGGGATTCTCTCGTTGACGCCGTCCCACTCTGGGACTAGAATTTCAATTCAACGCAGGAAGAGGCACACTCGATGAAGAAGTCGCACTACCTCCGGCTTTTCATTTTGCTGAGTACTCTGTATCTGCTAGGAGGCTCCTCGGCCATTTCTGCCGTGGCGCAGGATCAGCCAGTCACCCAGAAAGCCTCTCCGAGCCAACAATCAGATCAAAAGCAAGACAACAACAGGAGAAAGGCCAACGAAAAGCAGGTCCTTAAGGAATTAGCCACCCCCTACAAAAAATGGCTGAGCGAGGACGTCGTCTACATTATTACGGACGCAGAGCGCAAAGCCTTTCTCGAATTGCAAACCAACGAGGAGCGAGAGCAGTTCATCGAAGAGTTCTGGCAGCGGCGCAATCCTGATCCGGATTCAGTCGATAATCCCGTGAAGGAAGAGCACTATCGTCGCATCGCTTATGCCAACGAGCATTTTGCGTCGGGCATTGCCGGTTGGAGAACTGATCGCGGTCGCATCTATATTATGTACGGCAAGCCCGACACGCTCGAAAGCCACACGCAGGGAGAGGATTACGAGCGTCCGCTCGATCAGGGAGGCGGTCAAACGAAGACGTACGGCTTCGAAGATTGGACCTACCACTATATTGAGGGCATTGGCGAGAACGTGGAGTTGGAATTTGTCGATCCCACCGGCACTGGCGAATTCCGCCTGACTACTGACCCATCAGAAAAAGATGCTCTGCTTTACGTGCCTGGCGCCGGCTTGACTCTCGCCGAACAGGAGGGAATGTCCTCCAAAGCGGCCCGCTTCACAAATACTGATGGAACACATATGGCGCCGTCGCCGTACGGGGCGCGGAGCTCCAAGCTCGACGAATTTAGCCGGCTCGAACTGGAGGCTAAGATTTGGCAGCCGCCTCCGGTAAAATTCAAGGACTTGGAGGAAGTCGTATCGTCACGCATTGTTCGCGAGCAGATCAAATTCGAGTACCGTTTCGATTTTTTGCGCGTTACCGGCGACACGGTCCTGGTCCCGATAACGGTACAGATTCCGAATAACCAGCTGAGCTTCCAGAGCAAGGACGGAGTCCACTCGGCCACGCTCAACCTCTTTGCTCGCGTGAGTTCCCTAAGCGGTCGGACCGTGCAAACGTTTGAGGATACCATCCGCCGGGATTTCCCCGATTCGCTGTTGCAAGCCTCGTTGCGCTCGGCCTCGATTTACCAAAAGGCGGTTCCACTGCGTCCCGGCCTGTATCGCCTAGACGTCGTGCTCAAAGATACGACCAGCAACAACATCGGCGTCGTAAACACCCGCCTTGCCGTGCCTCCCTTTGATGATGACAAGCTGCAAGCCAGCACACTGATTTTGGCGGACGAGATTTCCCCGGTGGCTGCCAAGGATATCGGTCTGGGTATGTTCGTGATCGGCTCGATGAAGGTCAGGCCGAAACTCGACCAGAGTTTCACCACCAGTCAGCCGATTGGCGTTTACTTCCAGATCTACAATCTCAAGATTGACGATAAGACGCACAAGAACAGTGCCTCCATCGAGATCCAGATCCGCCAGGGTGACCAATCGATCAAGCACGTGGTGCAAAGTTCCGAACAATTACACCAATCCGGTGAGCAAATGACGGTGCAGGAATCGCTCCCTGCCCAGACCCTAACACCGGGGAAATATCGCATCGAGATCAAGACGACGGATGCAGTCGCCAATCAAAACATTACCCGTTCGGCAGACTTTACGATTACGTCTCCACCCAACGAGAAGATTGCGGCGCAAACCTCTTCCGCGAGGTGATCAGTTGAAGTTGCTGGGGATTCCGGCTTTCGTTATTTTCGGGCTTCTCCTCACCGCTAGCTCGTCCTTTGCCGCCCACGATTTTGGCAAGCTAACAGGGATTGTCGCCGACCCTGCCGGTAACCCCCAAATGGGCGCCAGCGTGTGGCTGACGCCAGAATTTGCTGGCGGCCGGGCTATCGAGCTGCTTACCGACGAAAACGGAATCTTTGTTGGCCAGCGGCTTCGTCCCGGTCTGTATTCGGTCAAGGTCACTCTCGCGGGATTCATGCCCTCTGTTCAAGATCACATCAGCATCGGAGCAAGTGTGAATGCGTCGATACATGTCGAACTTGACTCCATTTTTGCCTCTCTCGATCAACTGCGCCGGAAATCACCTAAGCCTGCTGAGCCGGATGACTGGAAATGGGTCTTACGCACCTCGACTTCTTCGCGTCCCGTGCTGCAACTGCGGGACGGAACCGTCGTCATTGCCAATAGCTCCAGGGATGAGAAGGACGATCAGCGCCGTATGAGTTTGGAGTTGAACAACGGCTCCGTTCGGCCGGGTTCTTCGTCAGCATTGCCTGAGTTACTGGGCACTGCCGTCTCCTACGATCAAAGCTTGGGGAGCGCCGGCGAGCTGCTGATGGCGGGCGAGGTCGATTATGACCAGGCGGTTCCCGGAGTGTTCGGCGGCTCGGTGGCAAGCATCTGGCTACCCACTGGCAAATTCGGAGAAGGACCCGAAACCACTCTCACTGTTCGTCAAGTACGTCTCGGAGACTCGGGTCGATCCATCCGAGCGATGCGGTTTGAGCACTCCGAACAAATGGTCTTGACTGACCAGGTTGTTCTGGAATATGGAGGCGAATATCTCTCCGGCGGCTACGTTGGCGCGGTGACTTCCTCGTTGCGACCGCACACCCGCTTGGGCATGCGGCTGTCTTCTCGTTGGGACGCAGCTTTCCTGGTTGAGACGGATCCGGATGGTTACGGCCTGCGCACACAGGTTTCTGCGGAGCAACCGGCCATCGACGCTTTACAGACAGGTCCGAGACTCATCTGGGGCAATGGCATTCCTGTCTTGAGCGGCGGTTGGCACGAGGAATTTGCAGTCCGACATAGTGTGGGAGCACGTGGTCAGATCGAGAGCGCGGCATTTCGAGATGATTCCAGGCACCAAGCCGTATATGGAACAGTGACGGGATCGTCCGATGCCAATTCGCCCGTGAGCCTGCTTGGGCCATTGGCTCAAGATGGTGGACCTGCCGGCTTCTGGGGCACTCGCGTGGTTTACCGCGAAAAGCTCGCCGATAACCTCGAAGTGGCCGGGGTATATGCTTGGGCTGGCGCCTTGGCTCTCAATGGCCAATCTTTACCCGTTTTAGACCTGCGAGATATGGTGCAGACCACCTACCGACATAGCGTCGCCGCTAGGGTCGCCGGAAAGGTTCCTAAATCGAAAACCCAATTTGCCGCTAGCTATAAGTGGATAGACGGGACGGTTGTCACTCGTCAGGACCTGTACAACGAGGCCGCGATGGCCATAGACCCTAACCTTAGCCTTTCTATCAGGCAGCCTCTGCCCTCATTCCGTCGGTCAGGGCGCTGGGAAGCTATGGCGGATTTCCGTAACATGCTGTCACAGGGTTATGTGTCTCTTACCAGCCCAGACGGACGCATGCTTGTGATGCCGGTCGAACGGTCGTTTCGTGGTGGCGTAAGTTTCCAGTTCTAAATCAGCACTACGAAATAAGGTACTTCCCTTCCAGAAACTGTATGTGCGTCATGAGTGCGTTTTGCATCTTGGCCATCGCTCTGGATATAAAGGACTTAATACTGCTCAAATCCACATGCCGCGGTATAGAACGTGCTCCCGTTTCCCACCAGAACCGCTGAACCGATCATCATGATTCACCACGGCCAAAACATCGGGTCGCGAGTGGGCGCTGTTCTTCTCATGCTGCTCACCATGGCAGCCATTGTCTTCGCCATCATTAACTTCCAGCAGCGCCTTTCCTTCGATGTGCCTGACGATGGGATTTCCTGGTCGGATAGCGACCAGGGTGTTCAGGCGATCTTCGTGGCGCCCAGATCCCCGGGGGAAGCTGCAGGGATGAAATCTGGCGATGTGCTCGTCTCGATCAACGGCCAACCGGTGACGCGCGCGGTCGACGTTGTCAAGAAGCTCTGGGCATCAGGTATATGGTCGCAGGCCCGCTACCAGATCCGGCGGCAGAACCGCAGTTTCGATACCAGCGTAATAACTGCGCCCGCTCCTAAGCCTCTGTCTATTGAAAACTATCTCCGCGTGGTGGGCGTTCTTTATCTGGTCATTGGCGTGTTCATTTTCGTCCGTCGTTGGAACGCTCCGCGCGCAATCCACTTCTATATTTTTTGCCTAGCGTCCTTTGTGCTTTGCTCGTTCCATTACACAGGTAAGCTGAATTCATTCGACTGGGAAGTGTACTGGGCAAAGCTTGGGGCGCAACTTGTCGCGCCTGCGCTCTTGGTCCACTTCGCCTTGGTCTTCCCGGAAAGAAGCATCGCGCGCCGTATCCCTCACCGCATCCTTGTTTTGAGTTGTTACTTGCCGGCAATCTTACTGCTCGTGGTCCATATTTACGTAGCCATCGGCGCCGCTGGCTTCGCTCCTTCCTTTCCTGCGCGCATTGCGCTCGATCAACTGGAACTGGCCTATCTGGCAGCCTACTTCCTGTTAGCGGCAGCAATTTTTCTTGACAGCTATTGGCGGGCGCCCAATGGAGTCCTTCGGCAGCAGTTGAAATGGGTCACTGGCGGCACCCTGGCCGGCATTTTGCCCTTCGCCGCCCTTTACATTCTTCCTTTCTCCTTGGGAGCTATCCCGCGCCAGTGGATGAATTTGTCCGCCCTCTCTCTTGCGCTGATTCCACTGTGCTTCGCTTACGCCATCGTGCGTTATCGATTGATGGACGTGGACATCATCTTCAAACGCGGATTAGCTTACACCGCGGCGACCGGAGCTGTAGGGGCCGTCTACATTGCCCTCGTAGCTGTCATCGGCGGGCTGTTCCATATAGCTTGGCCGAGCGGGTTCCTGGGCGGGATCATTGCCATTGTAGTTGCGGCTTTCCTCTTTCAGCCCTTCCGTGACTGGACCCAAGCCCGCCTCGATCGCTTCTTCTATCGTGACCGCTTGAACTACCGGCGTACCCTGATCGAATTCGGGCGCACCCTAACAAACGAAGTGCGCCTCGAACCCATGCTCGCTTCGGCGATGGATCGCCTCTCGCAAACTCTGTTGGTGGATCGCCTAGCTGTATTTCTCGAGGATTCTTCTCAGACCGGCCTCTATCGCTTGGGCAGTTCGCGCGACTTGTTCATTCCCGAACCAGGGGCTGGTGCGCTGGACTTGAGTTTCCTTACCCCCGAGCGCCCCGAATTCGCCCGGGGATATCTCTTCTACGATCCCTCTCGCGGCGCGCGCGAGGAGAACGAGTCAGTGCGGAGCACGCTCGAGCAACTGGATCTTCCGTACTTCGTTCCGTGCCGCATCCATGACCGCACGGTCGCCGTTCTCGGTTTGGGCAAGACCGTTGATGGTGATTTCCTAACCGGCGAGGACCTCGAGTTGGTCGCTACGATAGCCGGATACATGGCCGTGGCACTCGACAATGCCCAGCTTTATTCCTCGCTCGAGCAAAAGGCGCAGCAGATCGAACGCCTGAAAGACTTCTCGGAGAATATCGTCGAATCGATGAGCGTCGGAGTGCTCGCAGTGGACTTCGAAGGCCGCATCGAGTTCTGGAACACGCGACTGGAGCAGTTGATCGGCGTGCGGCGCTCCGATGCCGTCGGTCGCACGATCGAGCAGATTCTCCCTGCCGGCCTGGCCGCGGAAATCGTGGCACGTTCCGACGAGGAACGCGTCACGAATCTGTATAAGTTCCCGTTACGAAATCGGGACGGTCGCACTCTGGTAGTGAATGTCTCCATTGCTCCGTTGGCGGGCAAATCAGCGGAGCGGCACGGCCGGCTCATCCTCGTCGACGACATCACCCAGCGTATGCAGCTCGAAGAGCAGCTGCTCCAGACCGAAAAACTCACTTCCCTTGGCTTGCTGGCCGCCGGCGTCGCCCACGAAGTAAATACGCCCCTGGCCGTGATTTCAAACTACATCCAGATGCTCGCCAAACAGCTGCCCGCGAACGATCCACGCCACAAATTGACCGAGAAAATCGTCAAGCAAACCTTCCGGGCCAGCGAAATTGTCAATAATTTGCTCAGTTTCTCGCGGACTGGCGGTGCGGGATTCAAAGAGGTAGATCTGAATCAAGTCATCGAGGAAACGCTCACTTTGGTGGCTCATCCCTTCCGCGCCGCCAACGTTCAGGTTATCAAAGATTTAGAAGACGATCTGCCCAGCATCCTGGGAGCGAGCAATCGCTTGCAGCAGGTCTTCCTGAACCTCTTCCTGAATGCCAAAGACGCCATGCCTTCCGGAGGCATGCTCGAAGTACGCAGCGCCGCTAACAACGGCAATGTGGAAATCGAAGTCACAGACACGGGCCTCGGCATCCAGCGCGAAAATATCGCGCGCGTCTTCGATCCCTTCTTCACCACGAAAGCTACAGGGCGCGGCACCGGCTTGGGACTCTCGGTCAGCTATGGCATCATCAAGGAGCACGCCGGCAAAATCGAGGTGCGCTCAACTCCCGGCAAAGGCACCTCTTTCCGCTTGGAGTTTCCGGCCGCAAGGAAAGCGGTTCATGCCTAATGGCTCGATCCTGGTCATAGACGACGAGGCAGAAATTCGCGAAGGTCTTGAGCTCCTCCTTTCCTCCGAAGGCTATGCAGTGGCTTCCGCCGAGACCGGCGAATCTGGTCTTGCCCACTTGGAGCAGGAACCCTACGACCTGCTGCTTCTGGACGTTAACCTGCCTGGCCGCAGTGGCCTCGACCTGCTTCGCGATATCCGTCAGCGCGATCCCGATCTTCCCATCGTGCTCATAACTGCCTATGGCTCCATTGACATGGCTCGCCAAGCCTTCAAGAGCGGCGCCCAGGACTACATCACCAAACCTTGGTCAAACGACGAACTGCTCGCGCAAGTCGCCTCGGCGGTCGAGGGGCGGCGTTTGCGGGAAGAAAATGTTCAGCTCAAGCGGGCGCTCAAGCAGCGTTACAACTTCCCGAACATAATCGGCAAGAGCGAACGCATCGTTTCCCTTCTCGATTTGGTCGCGCAGGTGGCCCCTTCACGAGCGACCATTCTGATTGTCGGTGAAAGCGGAACCGGGAAGGAACTTATTGCTAAGGCCATCCACTCCGGCTCTGCTCGCGCGGACAAACCTTTCGTGGCCGTCAATAGCGGCTCCATCCCCATTGACCTTCTCGAATCGCAGCTCTTCGGCCATGTAAAGGGTGCGTTCACGAGCGCCGTCGCCTCCAAGAAGGGGCTCTTCGAGGTGGCCGATCAAGGCACCATTTTCTTTGACGAGATTTCCACCGTCGGCTTGGAAACGCAGGCTAAGCTGCTGAGGGTCATCCAGGAACGCGAATTCATGCGTCTGGGCGGCACCGAAAATATCAAAGTGGATGTGCGCATCGTGGCCGCGTCGAATGTCGACCTGCTGGGTCT
>Ga0209577_10004732_pt1 | contig 12778 bp, 9 predicted proteins | sample GraSoiAngelo_109_FD_185874 | JGI IMG/M metagenome (GOLD analysis project Ga0209577, IMG submission 185874) | Grasslands soil microbial communities from the Angelo Coastal Reserve, California, USA - 14_0903_12_20cm (SPAdes) (version 2) | ecosystem: Environmental > Terrestrial > Soil > Grasslands ... | reverse complement strand
AACGCGAACAACTGCACCGAGAACAATCGGCCCATGTATTACAGCCAGATACGCGTCGATCCCAGCAATCCTGAGAACGTCTTCGTTGGTGGGCTCAACTTTAGCAGGTCAACGGATGGCGGCAAGACTTTCAAATCGCTGCAACCGGGAATCGCGCACAGCGATCATCACGCGGTCTGGATCGATCCAAAGAACGGCAAACACCTCCGCATCGGAAACGATGGCGGCCTGGACGTGAGTTATGACCAGGGTGACACGTGGGAATTCGTGAACACGATTCCGGCGGCCCAGTTCTATGCAGTTGCTGCCGACATGCGGAAGCCTTATTACGTTTACGGCGGCTTACAGGATAATGGTTCGTGGGGCGGTCCCAGCCAGACACGTAATCAACAAGCCGGCATCACCAACGCTGACTGGTTCCGCATCGGCGGTGGCGATGGCTTCTATGCTCAGGCAGATCCTTCTGATCCTTACATTCTTTATTCCGAGTCGCAGAACGGCGCGATGAATCGCATCGATCTGCGCACCGGGCGCTCGCAAAGCATTCGACCGCGCACGGCCCAACGCCGTGGAGCCGGCGGAGGGCGCGGTCAAGGCGGTGGTGGTCGACGCGGTGGCGGAGATGCACCGGCAGCGGCTGATACGGCCAACGCCTCAGCTCAAGATCCGCAAGCGGCACTGGCAGCACTCATCGCCGCAGGTGGTGGTGGGTTCGGCGGTTTTGGCGGTGCGAACCTCGCGACATCAAACGTCGTCCCCGCGCCGGCTGAAAACGAACAATATCGCTTCTATTGGAACACGCCGCTCGTGGTGTCGCCGCATAATCCTCGACTGCTCTATGCCGGAGGTAATCGGCTTTTCAAATCGCTCGACCGAGGCGACACCTGGACAGCCACGATGGATCTGACGAAGCACATCGATCGCAACACCCTTTCGATTATGGGCGTTAAAGGCAGCGCGCCGATGGCTTCGAAGAACGACGGCTATACCAGCTACGGATATGTAGTCACAGTCGCCGAGTCGCCGATGGTTCCCGGCATCTTGTGGGCCGGAACGGATGACGGAAATGTGCAAGTTAGTCGCGACAGCGGCGCGACCTGGACAAACGTCGCGAAGAACGTTCCCGTGCTGGCCGATAAGGCGCGTGAGCTTTATCACATCACTCGCATCGAGCCATCGCATTACGATGCCGGTACAGCCTATCTCGCGGTCGACGGGCATCGCTTCGACGATCTGAAGCCTTATTTATTTGTAACCCGCGACTACGGCGCTACCTGGACCTCGATCGTTAGCAATCTGCCTGCGTTGGGCAACGTCAATGTGATTCGCGAAGATCCGAAGAACAAGGAACTGCTTTATGCAGGTACGGAATTCGGCCTCTTTATTTCGCTTGACGGCGGCAAAGAGTGGAAGGTATTCATGTCGGGCCTGCCAAGGATTCGGGTTGACGATATTCTGGTGCATCCGCGCGACAACGATCTCATTATCGGCACCCATGGCCGCGGCATCTACATTCTGGACGACATCACACCGTTGCAGGCGCTTTCGAGCAAGGTCACGGATGCGGACGCGTTTCTGTTCGAAGTTCGCCCGGGCACCCAGTGGATGAATGACATCCGTTTGAGTCGCTACAGTGGCGGCTCGAAGCTGTTCCGCGGCACCAACCCCCAACCGGGCACCGCAATTAGTTACTATCTAAAGTCCGCGCCCTCAGCCGACGTGAAGATCACGATCTCTGATTATTCAGGCAAAGTGATTCGCAACCTCGTGGGGACGAAAGACGTTGGCATCAATCGCGTGCAGTGGAACTTGCGCGGTGATCCTCCGCCACGCCCGGCCAACCTGCCACCTGGATTTGGAGGTGGCGGTGGAGGCGGCGGCGGCGGTGGTGGCTTCGGCGGCTTCTTCAACCTCGGCCCCGTTATTGACCCGGGGGCTTACAACGTGAAGTTGTCGGTGAACGGAAAGGACTACGCGACGAAAGTTGTAGTGGAGACCGATCCGGGAATGACGCCTTAGTTTCGTGTGACGATCATTTTAAAGGCCCGCAGCGCTCCAGGCGGCGGGCCTTTGTCTTAATAATTCTTCGCCACTCAGCGTTCATCTCACAGCGGAAGAAACTGAAGGATGTTCGTCCATTCTTCAGCTTCAGATGCTTCCCAGATCATTATTAATTCCTCGGCTGCTAACTTGAGCGGCAAGAACTGTGAGAGCACAAACACCCCAGGGCTTTCTTGCCTGCCTATAAAAGTGGCGAAGTGGACCGGCATAGTAGTGCGGTCGTGTGTTACTACAATACGTCCTTCGGCAGCCGCAGTCGCCAAGACCCCAGGATCGTTAAGAGTGCGGATTTGCGCTTCATCTGCCGTTTGAAAATCAATTGCGGGCTGCCCTCTCCGTACAGCCCGCACAATTCGTTGATTCAAATCCGCGTCAGCCTGAAATCTGATTCTCATTTAGTCTGATTTCAAATTGATCGCGGGCTCGGCTCGACGCTGCTTGTGGGCCATTAGCTTCTCGTAGAGTTGCGGCTTTGTGGCCCGCAGTTGTTCAATATGCTTCTGGCGCAACACTTCGTATTCGGCTTCGCTCAAACGCAGGTATTCATCGATCTCGTCCTGATGGGCTAAGTAAAAGGCAAGCGCACCATGGACCTGTTCCAACGTGAGCACAGGAAACTCATCAACAATGCTTTCGGGCGAAAGGCCGTTATGCCAGGCGTAAACGACTGAGTCTAGAGAAACTCGCGTTCCCATCAGACGATATGCCCCATTAGTTTTAGAAACATATTCTTTACTCATAATCTGTCTCCAATACGGGATTGTAACTCACTGAGACTGTCAAAATCACTGATTACAAGAGGGGGGGCGTCCTTCTTTAACTGATCGCCCGCGCAATCACGCATTTTAGATAATGCGTCTCGGGCACGCCTAGCAGCACTGGATGATCGCCTGATTGTCCGCGCTTCTCGATGATTTGCACGCGACGACGAGCATCAAGCGCGGCTTCGGCGATAATGTCGAGGAACATTGCCTCGCTCAGGTGATAGGAACAGGTGCAGGTGACCAGGATCCCACCCGGGTTGAGAAGCTTTAACGCGCGGAGGTTGATTTCTTTATAGCCGCGAGCAGCTGCGGTTACACTCGACCGATTTTTGGCAAAGGCCGGCGGATCGAGAACGATCGTGTCAAAGTTTTCACCGGCCGACTCCATTTCGCGCAACGCATCGAACACATTAGCCGCGCGAAATTCAACGTTGCGTGCGTGGTTGAGTTCAGCGTTGCGTTGCGCGGCAGCGATGGCGTCAGCCGAGATATCTATGCCGAGCACGCCATCGCAGGCCGATGCGATGTGCAGCGCGAAACCACCATTGAAGGTGAAACAATCAAGCGCGCGCCCATGAGCGAGACTACGCGCGGCCAGATAATTTTCGCGTTGATCGAGGAACGCGCCGGTCTTTTGCCCGCTCAGCGGCGAGACAGAAAAGCGAATCCCATGTTGATTTATCTCGATGCCAGAAGTTACAGAACCGCGAGCGGTAGCGCCCGGATCAGACGATTTCGGATTGCGAATTTCGGATTGCGGATTGATGAACTCCTCGTCTGTTCTAGATTCGAAATGGTACGTTCCGGTCACTACCTTTCGCGGTTCTGTAACGCGCTCATAAAGCACGCCGGTGCGCAATTCCAGTCCTTCAAATTCGCGCACGCGCCCATCGTTGCGCTCGACAACTATCTCCGGCTTAAACTCTTCCATCAGCAAATCAACCAAAGTACTCTTCAACCGTTCCGCACCCTGAGATAATGTCTGTATCACGAAAACTTGATCATAAATATCGACAATCAATGAGGGCATCAGATCGCCTTCTGAATAAACCAATCGGTAGGCATTCGTTTCGCGTGCAATGGCCTGGCGGCGCTCGGCGCACCTGCGCAAACGCTCGCGCCACCATTCGCCATCGATCGTCTCCTCGCGCGTCGTTAGAAAGCGCAAAGCGATCTCTGAAAGGTCGCTGTGGAAGGCTTGCCCGACGAAGTTACCCGTATCGTCAATCACCTCGACGATCTCACCGGCCTTCGCGTCCATTACATCGCGCACATCACTCCGATACACCCAGAGGTGGCCCTTTCGAATCCGCTTCGCGCCGCGAGTTGAGATCTTTATTTGGGACATCGTCGGTTCGAAGTTAGCACAGACACGGCGTTTTTCGAGTGCGCCGAGAAGTTGGTGACTCCCTTCCTTCTCATTCTCAGGATGTGCTCAGAGAAGAACTAAAAGGCTAGGCCGTCGCTCGGACCCTCACCCCGGCCCTCTCGCAATGGGAGAGGGCGAAGCAGTTCAGCACTTGACCCTGCGATGATTTCCGCGTAGAAGATTTCCGAGCGCCCCGACGACTTTGCGGATTTTAACTGCCCCCGGTGGATCCCAGCTCATGGCCGTATCTATTGACGTAAACGACCCCCAAACCTCGCAATCGGAAAGCGCCGCCACGCTGCGCACCATCGTCGAATTGGTCCGGCGGATCACGCACGCCGACGTGGCCAGCGTGGTCAGTTTTTCGGTGGCCGACAAGATCATCACCTGGAGAGCTGTTAGCGGGTTTCGAGCGCACGCTATCGATGATACTCAGACACTGGTCCAGCCGATCACCAGCGAGCTTGCGCGACGCGCCGCGAACGCCGATTCAGTTCTCGTTCTCGAAGGCATCGGAGTGCGGGACGAGCTGCCGGCTGATGAATTTCCCGTCCACACGGCTGAGGGGATTCGTGATCTGGCAGTCGCGCCTCTGAAGGCCGGAGACCAAACGCTTGGCGGGCTGGTCGCGGGTTACCGCACTCCTCACCATTTCACTGCCGAAGAGAAGAAGCTGCTGCAAGATTTGGCAGAATTGGCGGCGCTGGCACTCGATAATGCGCGGCTCCTGGAGACGACAAGCAAGAGTCAGGCGGGCATGGCCGGCCTTATAAACTCGGCCTTGGATGCGGTTATCTCGGTAGATGCGGAGCAACGCGTCATGCTTTTCAACCCAGCCGCTGAGCGCATGTTTGGCTGCGCCGCTATGGAGGCGCTCGGCAGTTCGCTTGACAGATTCATCCCCATGCGCTTCTGGGACCAACGTCGCGATCACATCGAGAACTTTGGCCAAATGGGAGCCACGGCGCGGCGCATGGGCGCGATGGGTGCTCTGAGCGGCGTCCGTGCCAATGGCGAAGAGTTCCCCATCGAAGCGTCGATCTCGCACTCAGAAGTTGATGGTCAAAGGCTGTTCACAGTGATTCTGCGCGATATCACCGAGCGCAGGGGCGCCGAAGAAGCGCTGCGCCAAAGTGAAGAGCGCTACAGGGAGCTCTTCGAAAACGCCAACGACATCATGTATACCCTCGACCTTGAAGGTAACGTCACTTCAATCAACAAAGCAGGAGAGCGACTAAGTGGCTATTCGCGTGAAGAATTGATGAAGATGAACTTGAGCGAGTTGCTCCTTCCTCACTCGGTGCAATCATCGCGCGAAATGCTCGAACGAAAGCTTTCTGGCCAGGAAAGAACCAATTACGAAATTCAGATTAAGTCGAAGGACGGACGAGTGCTGATGCTCGAAATCAGCAGCCGTTTGGTCACGAAGAACGGCGAGACGGTTGGAGTACAAGGCATCGCCAGAGATATCACCGAGCGCCGGCGCGCCGAAGATGCGCTGCGCGCCAGTGAAAAGCGCGCCTGGCGGGGCAAACAAATCTGGGAGGAGACTTTCGACGCCATCGGCGAAGGCATCCTCGTTTACGATCGCCGCATGCGCATCGTGCGTTGTAACATGCGCACCGCCGAGATGATGGAAATGCAGCCGGCCGAAGTGATTGGACTCTCATTCACTGATGCTTTCGCGCGCTTATTTGGCAAACAGGCCGCCGGGTATTACCTCGCAAAGGAGCGCGAGACCCCCGCGGCATTTGAGGTTAGAACCGAGAGCGGACGAAGGAACCTGGTCTCTATCTTTTCAGTTGAAGAGCCCGACGGAGACTCAATCAGCGTGGTGACTTTGAATGACGTCACTCGTCTGTCGGAAGTGCAGGAACAACTGGGACGCTCGCGGAGGTTAGCCAGTGTCGGTCAATTGGCGGCGGGCGTCGCTCACGAAATCAATAACCCGCTCGCGGCTATCACGACCTGCGCCGAGGCCACAATGCGTGATCTGCGCCAAGACAGCGAGACTCAGGCACTGGCAGAGAGTCATCAATGGAACTACTATCTCGAAGAGATAGTGCGGCAATCGCTTCGCTGCAAAGAGATCACCCGCGGTCTGCTGGATCTTACCCGGCAGCGCCAGGCCCAGCGAGCGAAGTGTGACATCAACTTAATCACGAGACAGTGCGCCAAAGTCGCTTTGCAACGGGCAGGTTCCGCGGTCGAATTCGCGATTGAGCTAGATCAAGACATCGGTGAAGTTGCGAGCGATGCTGCGATGCTGCGACAGATACTCGACAACCTTTTGAGCAATGCCATCGATGCGCTGGGAGAGAATGAAGGCAAGATACATGTCTTAACGAAGCGCGACGGCGACCGCTTGATGATTGAAGTGGCCGACACCGGATGTGGTATTCCTGCTGATTCGTTGGCGCGAATCTTCGATCCGTTTTTCAGCTTGAAGGGGCCGGGAAAAGGTTATGGTCTTGGTCTGGCGATCTGCTCAACGCTAGCCGAATCTCTGGGTGCAGCCATTACCGTGGAATCGAAGGAAGGTAAGGGCAGCCGCTTTCGTCTCTGGATTCCGCGTCGCGCTCCCGAGGAGTAGCATAGACTTTGTAGTATGCCAAGAATTTGAGAACTAAGCTCCCTCTCCCAGGCGGGATAGGGGAGAGAAACAAAAAGATCATGAACAGAAAAATTCGCGTACTGGTCGTCGACGATGACAGCCTCTTGCGCAAGCTGCTGACTGAGCAGCTTTCTCGCGCCGAATTTGATGCGGCGCCGGCAGCCAGCGGCAACGAAGCATTAAAGATTTTGGGTGAGTCAGATTTTGACGTGGTGCTAATGGACATCATGATGGCCGGCCTCTCCGGCCTCGACGCGCTCCGCGAGATTCGCAAGTTAGAGGACCCGCCCGAAGTCATCATGCTTACCGCGGACACATCGCTGGCTACGGGCCTCGAGGCGATGCGTCATGGCGCTTATGATTATCTGACCAAGCCGGCGACCCTTGACGAAACCGAAGCAGTAATTCGCAAGGCCGATGAAAAGCGGCGGTTGATAAAGCAGAACGCGTCGTTGCGTTCGGTGGCACGGCCCACGAGCAGCGGTGACGAAATACTTCCGATCATTCATGAGAACTCCAGGATGGCTGCTGTCGTTGCCCAGGCTGAAACCGCGGCGCGAACTGATTCGACGATTTTGCTTACCGGCGAGTCCGGCACAGGCAAGGACGTGCTGGCACGCTTCATTCACTCAAAGAGCGCCCGGCAGAGCATGCCGATGCTCACCGTCAACTGTGGCGCGTTTCCCGAGACGCTCTTTGAATCGGAATTTTTCGGCCACGAACGCGGCGCTTTCACCGGCGCCAGTTCTTTGCGGCGCGGGTTGCTTGAAGCCTCTGATGGTTCGACGCTTTTCCTGGATGAGATTGGCGACATGCCGTTGGTGATGCAGGTCAAGCTCTTGCACTTTCTCGAGCAGGGACGTTTTCGGCGCGTAGGCTCGACCCGCGATCAGAATGCTGACGTGCGCGTGATCGCTGCAACCAATCGAAGTCTTGCTGACGAGATTGACCACCAACGATTTCGCGCCGACCTTTATTATCGATTGAACGTTTTGTCCTTACAGGTGCCGCCATTACGTGAGCGTTCAGAAGACATTCCCAAACTGATCGAATATTTTTTGGGAATTTATCGACAACGCTTCAATCGGCCTAATCTCGATCTAGCCAGCGAAGCTCGGCAGCTTCTGCAAAGCCACTCCTGGCCGGGCAATGTGCGCGAATTGCGGAATTGCCTGGAACGCGCGGCGGCGCTCTCTCAGGGTGACATGATCGAAGCTAGTCAAATTCTGTCAGGCGTTGAGAAAACCGGAGTCATCGAAAGTCCCTCCTGGCGGGCCGTCGCTGCCGCGCCGCAACCCGCTCCGGTTACACTCGAACAACTTGAACGAGAGCACATCCTGCGCATACTCAAAGAGAGCGACGGAAATCGCGAACGCGCCGCCGCCATCCTCGCCATTTCTTCGCGAACGCTATATCGCAAGCTGCGTGAATACGAAACACAAACTCGATCGGATGGGTTGGCCACGGAAGGCTAAAAAGGTTGGCGTCGGATTATGGCGCTTAGCCTAATGTCTCACCACTCAGTTGGTCCTGGTCGATTCTGGAGCACTCCTTACACAACTCACGATCAGTCGGCCGGTCGGATGTGAGATGGAGCGATGACGTCTTGGCCGGGCGATCAATCACGATTGGCACCACGCTTCGACCACACAGCGTACGATCCTTGCTCTCCATAAGCAGGTGATAAAAAGGAGTTGAGGAACTCTTGGCGTACATTATGCCATACTCTCTCTACTGCCACGTTGGTTGAGAAATTCTTGAACTTGCCGGCCCGCAGGATAAGCTTACAGAAGTCTAATTGTCGGAGCTAATTCCTTGGAGAGCAAGTCTGGACCTCCGCAGGAAAGGCAAGTTAAGAAGTTCTCGCTAAGTGCTAAAACGGGGATCTGGTGACTGCTAATCACTCCATCCTGACACCCGGTAAGCAGTTTGATTAAGACTTCACATTATCGTTGAAATGTACCCCTTGTCTGCCGTCGATAAGCTTCGCGTGACTAAACCTGCTCCGGCCTTACGGGTCAGAACAGTCAAGCAGCCAAAACCCACAAGCAGCCAGTAGTAGGCAACAATGGAATGACAGACAACGGCTGACGGCCCACGAAAATGGAGGGACATGGGTATCTCTCCTTTTGAGCAGCTATGGAAAAATGCGAATCCAGAAGATTGCGTATTTTGGAAGAAAAATTGGTTATAAGTCTATGACTAAATTCCGCAGCCTTGTACTACTTCAATTGAAAGATGTCAATGCCTTACCCATTGAGTCTGTGACGAAGATCTCAATCCGGGCAAAGTTGTGCTGCAAGCGTTTCACGCAATCATCCGCTTACGCTGACAAATTGTCATTCCCGCTGACAAAACGTCCGCGCCTCTGTCAGGCGCCTGCCATGCTCTCGAGTTCTCGATTCTTTGCCAAGCTAGAGCAAAGCCTCGCGGCTTCTTCACTTTAACTGCTCGAATCAATCAAACCAAGGGCATGGCACGGTGCTTGTAAAGCAGGCGGTGTAGTTGATTGTCTGCCATCAATCAGCGAATCCCCGACCAACTCGGAGATTCTCACGTTCCAATGGCCTTTAAGGAGAAGACGATGATCAAGTCGAAGAAACGATTTAGCGTGTCCCTAATGGCTGCGCTGATATTATTGGTTGCCGGCGCCGCAGGTTTCGCGCAGCGCCATTTCATGCTTTCGAATGTGGCGCGTCCCGAGGTGAAGATGCAACTCTCCGCTGCGGTCGAGCGCGAGTCAGGCGCGGTGCCGTTATCAAAGGACACGGTCGTCAGTTCCGGCGACATGCTGGATTGGAGCATCACCTCCGAGAATGACGGCAACGGTGCTGCAGTCGAGTATAAAGCCGTCGCCCATATTCCGCGCGGCACAACCTTCGTCGCTGACAGCGCAAAAGCTGATGGCGCGAAGGCCTTTTACAGCATCGACAGCGGCAAGTCTTATTCACGCCAGCCCATGATTGAAGAGAAGCAGGCCGACGGATCCAGCAAGCGTGTGCCCGCGCCCGTTTCGATTTACACCGACGTTCGCTACGAGTGGGCCGATCCGCTCGCGCCGGGCGGCAAGCTGTCCGCTTCTTACAAAGTGCGCGTTAAGTAGCCCAGCCTCTGATTCTCATAGGCGATCATTTGTGGCTCGCCTACTCGCGAAACCCTACGCCCAGCAATTTTTAATGAGGACTATTATGAAGAACCGAAGAACACTTGTTACTCCTGCGATTTTGCGCTTACTGATTGCTTTCGCCATTGCTGGTGCGCTTTCAGCGCAGACTGCGGCGCAAACACCCGGCGGCACTTCGATTTCGAACCAGGCCAGCGCGACCTATTCTGACGGCACCAACAGTTACTCGACGGTTTCGAACACCGTGACGGTAACTGTTTCGAACGTTTCGGGCCTGGCAATTACGCCGGATGCCGGAACCAATTCGGGCATCGTGGCCGGACAGACCGGAGTGATTTTCAATTTCACCGTTACCAATACCGGCAACTTTAGCGACAAGGTTCATTTTGTGCCGGGAAGTGCTCACCTGAGCGGTACAAGTCCCGCCACGATTACGCGCGCCGTTATCGACGTGGATAATAGTGGCACCATTAACGCCGGCGATACCGATATCCTGAGCATTGCGGTGGACTCGGCGAACATTGCCCAGAATGGATCGATCCATGTTCTGGTCGAAGTCAGCGTGAATGCCGGCGCCACGCCCAGCCAGAGTGTTCAAGTCTTGCTGGGAGACTCTGCCACTGGCGCACCCTCTTATGACAACCAACCGGTTGCCGCACCCAACACGAATGAGGTGCGAACTGTATCTGCTTCTTCCGTAAACGGGCAGCGCGAGGCGCGTGGCGATATTTCGGCTTCAGTTAGTGACGATGCGCTGTTGAAACTGACGCTCACCGCTCCCACCGGACCAGTGGCTACCGGTTCCGACATCACCTACACGTGGCAAGTGTGCAACACTGGTTCGCAAACAGCTTCAGGCGTCACTCTCAACGGATCGACGCAGGTCTACATCATCGTGCCGATACCGGTGAACACGGTGTTGAAGTCGGGACAAACTTTCCCGGCAGGCACGCTTTATGCCGACAAGACGAGTAGTCCGCTGTCGGTTGCACCGTTATCGGCGACATGGAGCGCGACCCCTCCATCACCGCTTTCGAATACGTCGCGCGTCGCTTTTCCAGTCGGCTCGACTCTGGCGGCGGGCGCTTGTAGCTCGTTAGTCAACATGAATATGGTCGTCACGATCGACACCGGCGTCAACGCCTCAAATACGATAGACGAAATTGGTGACGTGTTCGGTAAGAACAGCCTGGGCACGAATATTACGGATCAGTCGGGCGATAACACGACCAATAATGGCGACGCCAATGCCAACTTCGACGAAGGCTACGTAGCCGGACCCGGCCACGGTGTCATTTGGCGAACAACGCTAGCGCAAACCGGCGCGGTTTTGATTGGGCCGAGCGGAGCGCCCAGCGCAAATGGCCCGACCGACAACAACGATGACTACAGCAATAAGAGCGTCAACACCGGCATCGCCGGCGTTGGCCCAGGCGGCGTCACGACCGCGTCCGGCCAACTCGTTTACGTCAACACGGTTCAGAACACCGGCAATGCGAACGACACGTTTACAATTGACGCGCCGACAGTGCCGGCGGGCTTCACTGTCGAAGTCTCTACCAACGGCGGCACAAGCTATACCACAGTATCGGGCGGTGGATCGGTTTCGCTCGCGGTTGGTTTCGGCGCTTCCGCGAATATCAACGTTCGCATCACGGAGCCGGCGGGCCAGATCGTCCTTACCGGCTATGACATTGTGATTCGCGCAACTTCAACTAACACGCCCGCATCGTTCAACAAGACGATTGATCGCCTGTATACCGGCTTTGTTCGATTGGACAAGTCTTCGAGCGTCAGCAATTCGACTGGCGTTGGCGCCGCAACCGATCCGGTTCCGGGCGCGGTCATTACGTACAACATCGCTTATTCGAACGTCTCCACGTCGAATGGCGACGTCAACTGCGTCAAGTTGACAGTCAGTAACTTGGTCATCACCGAAGATGGACTGGCCGCGCCAAATAACTGGGGAACCTACACAGCCAACAGCGGCACGGCGAGCGATTCAGGTTCGGGTGCGGTGGTCACGGTCAGCGCAACGAAGTACACCGATACGGTCGCTTCGCTCGCCCCAGGCGCGTCCGCGATCTTCACATTCAAGCGTTCGATTAACTAAGGCGACGCTTAGCGTGCGTCCTGCATCGTCAACGGAAGCGGCGCGGCGGTTTCTTGACCTGCGATCGCAGTGGAAGCCGACGGGCCGCTTCTGATCAATTAGGTACCAACTCGTAAAAGTATTGTCGGCCCTTTTGAAACCGTCCACCTTTCTCATGTTGAGCGCTCGATCAAAGAGAATCGCAATCGTCTCCATATTGGTGACGATATTGCTTGGTAGCTCAACAGATTTGTTGGCGCGCGCTTTCGATGGTTCAACCAATGGCGGCACGATTATTTCCAATCGCGCCGAAGCGACCTACCAGGATGGCGCGGGTGAGAATTTTAGCACTGTCTCAGAAACGGTTACGGTGACCGTACAGACGGTTGTAAGTCTTGCCGTCACGCCCGACGAAACTTCTCCGTCCGACAGGATCTCGCCACACGCTCAGGTGACTCGTCTCTTTCGCGTCTGCAACACCGGCAATTACTCTGACAGCTTCACGTTGACGCACGCCGATATCACGGCGCCGGCAACCATTAGCGCGTTTTATTTCGACAACGATGGCAGCGGAACAGTCAACGCCGGCGATACTCAAGTCCGTCTGAATGAAACCGCTTCGCCCCAATCGACGCCAGGTGGCTGTCTCGGTTTGCTCGCTGTAATCGATACCAACGACGCGGCTTCGCAAAGCACGATCACGATCAGGATTACCGCACGCTCGAACGGGGCCAATGCTACCAACGGTCGCGCG
>Ga0209577_10004730_pt1 | contig 12780 bp, 13 predicted proteins | sample GraSoiAngelo_109_FD_185874 | JGI IMG/M metagenome (GOLD analysis project Ga0209577, IMG submission 185874) | Grasslands soil microbial communities from the Angelo Coastal Reserve, California, USA - 14_0903_12_20cm (SPAdes) (version 2) | ecosystem: Environmental > Terrestrial > Soil > Grasslands... | reverse complement strand
CGTGGCAAGGCGCAGTTTCATCGCAGGCAGGAGGCTATGTCCTCCGGCCAGGATTTTGGCGTCCTCGCGCGAAGAAAGCAGTTCTAGCGCTTCGCTAAGGGTGCGGGGAGATTCGTAGTCAAAGTTGGCTGCAATCATGCGCGCCTCCCGGCCGTCTTCCGGCCCGATTTGCTGCTAGAAGGTTTCGCGACCGCGCCCGCCATCGCTAGTTCATGCTCATCGCGCGAAGCCTGGGCGTGCGTGATGGCGCGCCAGACCCGTTCGGGCTTGAGTGGCATATCGATGTGGCGGACGCCCAAAGGTGAAAGCGCATCGCAGACAGCATTGACCATGCACGGCGTCGACGCGATGGTGCCAGCTTCGCCGACCCCTTTGACGCCCATGGGATTCACCGGCGAAGGCGTGACCGTGCGTTCGAGCGTGAAATCCGGCAGCAGATGAGCCTTGGGAAGGGCGTAATCCATGAGCGACCCGGTGACGAGCTGCCCGTCTTCGTTGTAGATGAGTTCCTCCCACATGGCCTGGCCTAAGCCTTGCGCGATGCCACCGTGAATCTGTCCATCAACCAGCAGCGGATTGAGCACGTTGCCGCAGTCGTCCACGGCAACGTATTTGTCGATTTTGACTTCACCGGTCTCCCCATCGACTTCTACGGAAGCGATGTGTGCTCCGAAGGGGAAGGTAAAGTTCGATGGCTCGAAGAAGTGCGTGGCTTCCATACCGGGCTCGAAGCCCGGAGGAATATTTCTGGCGGTGTAGGCCGCCATGACCAATTCACCGAAAGAAATCGACTTTTTGTTGCCCTTGGCCGTGAGCCGGCCGCGGCCAATGGTGATGTCGGCAGGCTTCGCACCGAGCAGGTGCGCGGCTAGGGTCGCCATCTTGGCTTTCAACTTTTGCGTAGCCATGTAGGCTGCCGTGCCGCCGACAGCCGTGGCGCGGCTTCCGAAAGTTCCGATTCCGTAGGGCACCGCCATGGTGTCCCCGTGAACCACGTTGACGTCGTCCGGATCAATCCCTAGCTGGTCGGCGATCAACTGGGCGAAGGTCGTCTCCTCGCCCTGCCCGTGTGGTGATGCGCCCGTGAGCAGCGTTACCTTCCCGGTAGGCTCGATGCGCACCGTGCCGCTCTCCCAGCCTCCAGCGGGTGTCGCCGCCGACGGGCCAATAGCACAGATCTCAACGTAAGTTGAGACTCCTACCCCGTAATACTTCCCTTGCTTCCATCCGCTCTTCTGCCGACGCCGCAAGCTGTCGTACGCGGAGAGCTGCAGGGCCTTTTTGAGGCTCTCCTGGTATTTGGCGGAGTCGTAGGTGAGTCCCGTAATGGTGGTGTAGGGGAATTGCTTGGACAGCGGGAAATTCTTGAAGCGGAATTGCGCCGAGTCCATCCCAAGCTCGTGGGCAGCGACGTCCATGATGCGCTCGACGATGTAAGTGGCTTCGGGACGCCCCGCGCCGCGATAGGCATCGGTGGACATTTTGTTGGTGAACACACCCTGAATTTCAATGTCAATCGCAGGAATTTTGTAGGAGCCCGCCAGCATCAGCGCAGTGAGCTGCGGGATCAGTGGAGTGAGGAGCTGGTGATACGCGCCGAGATCGGCCAGAATTCGCACTCGCAGGCCGAGGATCGTGCCGTCTTTTTTGAGCGCGAGTTCGACATCGTTAATGGTGTCGCGCCCATGGATGGTGCAGGCAAGGTTCTCGCGACGGGTCTCAGCCCATTTGACCGGGCGATTCAGTTTCATAGCCAGCCAGGGAACGATGGCTTCTTCGCGATAGACATTGAGCTTGCTGCCGAAACCGCCGCCCACTTCCGGCGCGATGACCCGCACGGCAGTTTCCGGAAGGCCGAGCATCACGGAAAGCTGGGTGCGCAGCAAATGCGGAATCTGCGTGGCTGACCAGATCGTGAGCCGATTTTCTCCCGGCAAATACTCGCCGACAACAGCACGCCCTTCCATCGCCACTGGCGCGAGGCGCTGGTTCAGCATGCGTTGCTTGATAACGTGATCCGCCTTCTTGAAAGCGGAAGCAATGTCGCCATTCTTCAATGCATGGGTAAACGCCCGGTTGGTGCGAAACTCATCGTGCACGAACGGCGTGTCCTCGCTGAGCGCCTTCTCCATATCAGTAACGACGGGAAGAGGATCGTAATCCACTTCCACCAGTTCAGCGCCATCGCGGGCAGCGTATATATCTTCGGCGACCACCACCGCAACCGGTTCGCCGACAAAGCGTACCCGTCCGGTGGCCAGCACCGGATGTTTGGGCACTTTGAGGTCGGGCATCTGGATCGCGCAAGGCACCATGCCGATCCCGGAAGTATCCTGCGACGTGAAAACTCCTACTACGCCGGAAACCGCGCGGGCTTTATCGGTGTGAATATCACGAATTTCCGCGTGCGCGTGAGGAGACCGCGCAAATGCGCAATAGAGCATACGGGGAAGCTTGATGTCGTCGGTATAGTGGCTGATGCCCTGGATGAGGCGCGGATCTTCCTTCCTCTTCAGTTTCTTGCCTACCCAGTGGGCAGCCTGGCCATTTCTTTTGCCGTTGTTCTTGGGAGCAGCTTTGGGTTTTCCGTTGCGTGCCATAGTTACCTCGCTGCGGCGGCGCGTGCCGGGACGCGCTTGTTCATCTTGCGGGATGCCGATCGGATCGCGTTGACGATGTGCTGGTATCCGGTGCAGCGGCAGAGATTGCCATTGATGGATTCGCGAATCTCGGTATCGCTGGGGCTCGGGTTGCGGGACAGTAGATCATGTGAACATAAGATCACCCCGGGCGTGCAGAAGCCGCACTGCAAGCCATGTTCTTCCCAGAAGCCTTCCTGGATGGCATGCAACTTGTCGCCCTGAGCGAGACCTTCGACCGTAGTGACCTTGCGGCCATCAGCCTGGACCGCCAGCACAGTGCAGGATTTCACCGCGCGGCCGTCGAGCAGCACGGTGCAGGCGCCGCACAGCGAGGTTTCGCAGCCGATGTGCGTGCCGGTGAGTCCGACGACCTCGCGTAGAAAATGCACCAGTAGAAGGCGTGGCTCGACCGAGGCGCGGTGCTCCACCCCGTTCACAGCAATGGTGACATTCTTCATTTGACCCCCAACGACCTATTGGCAGGAAGTTTATGCGGGCGCCCACAATAGCAGAGGTGGGCCGGGGTTTACAAGGCGGAGGGGTCCGCTTCGGGTGTCAGGGCCGCCGCGGTGTCCGGCGTCAGTTTGCGAGACAACTATGTGTGTTGGGAACGAAGGACGTGTTGTCAGCCCAGGGGTGAATCGCTCATGCGGAAACGGGTACGCACGTGTTCGGATAATAATTCGATGGCCGCACGATTCGTAACCGGATCGGCTTGCGCCAAATACTTCATCGCTTCCACCAACAGGCGCTGGCCGTCGACGTAACGCGGATCGGACTTACGTTCGCGCTTTCTCCGACCAATGTCGGGAACAACCGGAATGGTAAAAACTTTAGCCATGAATATCACTCACCGATTAGTGTGCGAGCAGTATAACGTTCCCCACTCGGTTTTTCAGCTTGAATCGTAAGTTACGTCAGACGTTAGCCTTGCGGCGATACGACTTTCGTTTTGCCGTCGGTTTTGATTTTGAAAACGCTATCGGGAATCTTCTGGTTGAGTTCAATGTTGGAATACTTTGTTAAGCGATAATCGCCGCTAGGCTCAAAAAACTGCTGTTGAACCGAAACGCCGCGCGCGGGATCAATCCACAGCAGAATGCGCTCCACATTGTTGCGTACCTTAACCGACTTGGGGATGAGTTGCAACTTCTCAGCGTTCAGGCTATCGGCCTGCTCAGTCCCCAGATATTTCACTTCATACTGCTTGAGCAAGTCGCGACCGCTGCCCCCAAACCCGAGAACCAGGAAACTCTCCAGTTCCACCCGATTTTTGGCGACGTTGTACTCGGTTATTTGATTGATGCCCGGCTGGTAAACCTGAACTTTACCGCCGGAGAAGAGAAGATATTTTTTGGCAGGCTCGGTGATATCCGCCGCCATCTGGATCTCCTGCCCCTGTCGCCGAAAATACACTTTGCCTTTCTGGATGTCGTGTTCGTTGACTACTTTCTGATATTGGTCCCAGACAAAATCTGCTTCGGCGGTGCGGAAGTTGCTGGCACCTTTGTCCAATTGACTCAGCACATGCTCGAGGCCGGCTTTGGACTGTGAGCTTGAGCTGGGCGGTTGGGAGTTGGGTGCACCTTGGTCAGCGGGTTTTGAAGTGGGCGGGCGAGTGGGCGTAGTTGCGTCCTGCGCGACTGCTGGCAGTCCCGTCACCAGCACTGCAGCCACGAATACCAGAAACGTCTTCATCCGCTTCATCGCATTCCTTTTGACAACGCAGTCGAAGCTGTTCGCACGCGCTATTCTTTCTGCGCCCAAACTTTGTAGCTCTGCACGTGGCCTTTGTTGTCCTTCACGCGCTCGTAGCGCGTGATGGTAACAGCACCGGAAACCGGCTCGATAATCTGGCGCAACTGATCCTGGATTTCTGCGTCGTCGTTCGCCGTAACTGCTGACGACTCAATCTGATAGATAAACCCACCCTGCTTGTCGGGAAGCACTACTAATCCAGTTGGATGCGGATTATGTTCGACCGGTTTGTCGTTGAAATTTATCCAGTAGGGCGAGAGAAAAACAAAGATGAGAATGAGCGTTACCATCACGTCATAGTGCAAGGTGCCGCGCTCATAGGACCACCAGATGTAGCCGCGGATTGTACGCCAAATCGGGTTCATCGACAGGGCAGGCGCATTGGGAACGGACGTGCTGGCGTCAGTTCGAGGCAAGTCTAGTGTCAAGCTCTGATCTTATCAATGAAAGTCTCGATCATGGAAGTCCGCAAAATCAAACGTTGACCTTCAGGCGGCGAAAAACGAAGTGTGAGCGGCACGGTTGAAGCAGTGATGAACCAGCAGTGACAGAGCGGCAGCGGCTTAGAACCTCGGATAACCGCGTCTCTCGAATTAGAATTTCTTCGGCGTTATGCGGTCTGCACCCATGTAGGGCTGCAGGGCTTCGGGGATGTGCACGCTCCCGTCTGGCTGCTGGTGATTTTCCACCAGCGCGACCCAGGTTCGGCCAACCGCCAGCGCACTGCCGTTCAATGTGTGCACGAATTCGGTTTTGCTTTTCCCTTCGGGACGGAAGCGGATATTGGCGCGGCGCGCCTGGAAAGCTTCGAAGTTCGAGCAGGAAGAGATCTCGCGAAATAACTGCTGGCCCGGCAGCCAGACTTCGATGTCGTAGGTCTTGGCGGAGGAAAATCCCATATCGCCGGTGCACAGCGTCACCACGCGATAGTGCAGGCCGAGTTTTTGCAGAACATTCTCGGCATCGCGAGTGAGTTTCTCGAGCTGTTCGTAAGACTCTTCCGGCCGGGAGAACTTCACGAGCTCGACTTTCTGAAACTGGTGCTGCCGGATGATGCCGCGGACGTCTTTGCCGTACGACCCGGCTTCACTGCGAAAACAGGGAGTGTAGGCGGTGAGCGAGATGGGCAGCCGCGCGCCGTCAATGATTTCGTCGCGATAAAGATTCGTTACCGGCACTTCGGCGGTCGGGATGAGCCACAGGTCGCGCTCTCCGTGGGGCACGCGAAAAAGATCGGAGGCAAATTTCGGCAACTGGCCAGTGCCGTACATCGATTCCGAGTTGACCATGTACGGAGGCAGCACCTCGGTGTAGCCTTGCTCCTTGGTGTGCAGATCGAGCATGAAATTGGCCAGGGCTCGTTCCAGCTTGGCTCCCAAGTCCCAATAGACAGCAAAGCGTGCGCCGGAGATTTTGGCGGCGCGCTCCAGATCGAGTACGCCCAGCTGCTCCCCTAGCTCCCAGTGAGGCTTGGGCGCAAAATCGAATTTCGGAGGCGCCCCCCAGCGGCGAACCTCGACGTTCTGCTCCGCAGAAGTTCCAATGGGAACGCTTTCATTTGGCAGGTTGGGAATAGTTTTTAGCACCTGCAGCAGCTTTTCGTCGTCCTCCCGCACCCGCAATTCGAATTGCTCGATAGTGCTCTTCTCGGCGGCAACTGCCTTCGCAAGATTCTCGAGTTCTTTTTGCTGGTCGCCACTGAGAGTTCCCCTCTTTTCTGCTTGCTTCAAAACGCCGATTTTGGGAGAAAGCTCGTTGCGCCGCCGCTTTGCGGTTTCGAGAGTGGTAATGTCGCGTCGCCGCTCCTGATCGATGGCCGAGAAGTTGCCCAGCACCTCGGCCGGGTCCATTCCGCGTTGGCGCAGCTTCTCTTCGACCAGAGGCAGGTTGTCGCGAACAAAATTGAGATCAAGCATGGAAGCTAACTAATGTAGCGGAAAACGGGCTGGGAGTGCATCTTTCTCGGACGCCCCGTAGTGTCACAATCTCAACTCCAGGTTTTCGTCGCCGCCTTTTGGGAACGCAGCCATGACGGAATTGTGGAAATTGAGCTGGTTTTTGGCAGGCTGCACGGCAGGCTGTAAACTACCAACTCAATGAGACTCCTGCGATGCTGCCTTACATTGCTGATCTGCCTGCACATCGGAGGCCGCAGTTTTGCATCGGCCTACAATGCACGTCCTAAGCTGATCGTCGTCGTGGTCGTTGATCAGCTTCGGGGCGACTATCTGGAACGTTACCGAAATCAATTCGGCGAAGGCGGCTTCCGCTTGTTTCTCGATCACGGGGCCTACTTCAGTGACTGCAATTACGATTATGCCAACACACGCACGGCTCCGGGGCATGCCACCCTGCTCTCGGGCGCATATAGCGATGGGCACGGCATCGCCGCCAATGAATGGTGGGACCCGCAGAGGAAGCGAATGGTAACTTCCGTTCAGGATGACAGCACAAAAATTGTGGGGCAAGTGAGCTCAGGTCCCGGTGCTTCTCCTCACAACCTGCTTGCGGATACTTTGGGCGACGAATTGAAGTTAGCCACCCAGGGCAAAGCCCGGGTTTTTGCTCTTGCGCTCAAAGATCGATCCGCGATTCTGGCTGCAGGCTTCTCCGCCGACGGCGCCTACTGGACAGATTCGAGGACGGGAACGTGGGTCACATCAACGTATTACCGCAATGAATTGCCGCAATGGGCGCAAGAGTTCAATTCCACGCATGGGCCACAACAGTATTGGAACCGGGAATGGAAGGACAGCAGCGGCAACACCTTGCGCACCATAGCTCCGCGAAACGGAAATAACGGCTCGGCCGTGGGATTTGTCGAGGTCGTCGGCTCCACGCCATTCGCCAATAATTACGAGTTCGAGTTCGCCAGACAGTTGATCGCCGCGGAAAAGCTGGGCGACGGACCCGCCACCGATCTACTGATTATCGGCCTCTCAGCCAACGACATACTGGGACACCAGGTAGGTCCAGATTCCCCGCAAATGGATGCCATGCTACTTGCGACGGACCAGCAGCTTGCCCAATTCTTCGATTTTCTTGGCCACCAGATCGGGCTGGCAAATGTCTGGCTCGCGCTTTCGGCCGATCACGGTATATCTCCGTTGCCCAGTGCTGCTGCGAAGCTGCATATTCCTGCTGCGAACCTTGGCCAGGATGCATTGCGTACACAGCTCAATACAGCGCTAGGCAACAAGCTCGGCCATCCTGCAGAGTTCGTCAAGGCTTTCGATTATCCTATGGCCTGGCTGAACGAGGATGCCTTCACGTCACTGCATGTCAAGGAAGAGGATGCGGAACGCGATGTCGGGATCGCCATGCAGCAGCTCGGGATGCGCGGGTACTTCACGCGCTCTCAGTTAGCGGGAGGCGAGGTACCGAATTCCGAGATGGGCCGCCGTTACTTGCACAGTTATTCGCCTCAGGGCGGCTGGTACGTGATGGGGGTTCCCGCTCCGTATACCGTAGGCCCGCTGAATGGGACCGACCACGCTTCGCCTTACAGCTACGACACTCATGTGCCACTGGCGTTGTACGGACTTCCTTTCCAGCCCGGGACGTTTCGCACTCACAGCGAGCCAGTCGATCTGGCAGTCACGCTGGCATCATTGCTCGGCATCAACGCACCAACCCATGCTGTTGGGCGGGTCCTGACTGAGGCCCTTCTTGCTTCCCACCCAGCGGAAAATTCTTCCAACGCCCCTGCGCGACCGGCATCCGGAGAGCCATCCAAAACGGGGCGCGCGAGACCCGCTGCAGCGGTTGGAGGTGCGCAATGATGGCAATTACGGGGAATGGGACGCGCGGGCCCGATTTAACGGTCAGCGTGGCCGGAATCCAGCTCAAGAACCCGGTGATTGCTGCCAGCGGCACTTTCGGTTACGGGATGGAGTTCGAAGATGTGGTTCACCTGGATAAGCTGGGTGGGCTGGTGGTGAAAGGACTCTCGAAGGAACCGATGGCGGGAAATCCACCGCCGCGTTTGTATGAAACCGCAGCGGGAATGTTGAATGCGATAGGATTGCAGAACATTGGGGCGCGCGCTTTCGTGGAAGAAAAGCTCCCGGCGTTGCGTCAGAAGAAAAACATCGTGGTCTTCGCCAATGTGTTTGGATACACGCGCGAGGATTATGAGAGGACAATCGAGATCCTCAATGAAGGCGAAGGCATTGCAGCATATGAATTGAACGTGTCATGCCCGAACACTGCGCATGGCGGTATTCAATTCGGCAGCGACCCACGACTGCTGGATGAGGTTGTTTCCACCGCAAAGCACCATTCGCAGCGTCCACTGATCGTGAAGCTTTCGCCTAACGTCACCAGCATCGCGCAAATGGCATATGTGGCGCAGGAAGCCGGCGCCGATGCTGTGTCGCTAGTCAATACCTTTGTGGCTATGGCTATCGATACAGAGACGCGCAAGCCGAGAATTTCCAATATCACCGCCGGGCTCTCGGGGCCGGCCATTAAGCCCATCGCCGTGCGTATGGTTTACGACGTAGCGCACGCCGTCAGGATTCCCGTAATCGGTATGGGAGGTATTTCAACGGCGGCCGACGTAGTGGAATTCATGCTGGCGGGCGCTACCGCGGTAGAGATTGGAACAGCCAGTTACTGGGATCCATGCGCGACGGAAAAAATTGTGGATGAGTTGCAGAACTATTGCGAAGAACATGAAATCGCACGAGTAGCGGAGCTGACGGGCGCGCTGGTAATGGAATAAGCGTCGGCGCCCGGCTTCCTGTTCCCGGGTCACCAGCTCGTCTGGCCGTGTCTGTCGGAGAATTTGGGATCGAATCCGGGCGCCGGAAGCCGGCTGCCGGCTGCCTGAATCGCGAGGCTGAGCTATCCGCTTTTTGCAGTCGAGTTGCGACTAGCTTCAGCCAGCAGCAGCAGCTCCGCCGCCTTGGGAAGGTAACTCTTGCGACGAAACCAATCTTCCATCGCGGATTTAAGCTCGGCCAATGGGACGCGCGTCCCAATTTCCATCAGGCCATCAGCAACCGGCAACGTCTCATCAAAAACGCTCGCATTGGTGAAGTTGCGCATGCTGAAACTGTCCAGCCATTTCAGTGGGCAGGGATGGTGCCGGCCGTTTTCTACGTACTCCACGCGGATCTTGCGGGCAAACATCACCTCCAGTTTCCGGTTTCTGGCTTGCAGTTGCAAGATTCAACTGCAGGAAACAGATTTGACAGTGGCTTTCAGGGAACAATTTCTTGAAACTTCATTTGTAATAGGCTGTCTTTGACCAACTTTAGCAATGGAGGATGAATGTTCTGGCTGGTGTGGATCATTCTTGTCGGCCTTATCGCCGGTTGGGCGACCGGCAAGATCATGAAGGGGTCTGGTTACGGGCCGTTGATCGATATCCTTCTCGGCATCGCGGGGGCTATTATAGGCGGCTTCATTCTGCGGATTCTCGGGTTCTATACGTCTGGTGGCATCATTCCGGAGATTCTGGTTGCCATATTTGGAGCCGTCGTCCTTGTCTGGCTGGCGCGAAAAATTAAATAGGCGACTTCTCGCTCTTATAAAAGTAACGCATCCGCCACAGAGTTCATCGCGGCTCGTTCAGTAGAACAAATCCAGACCGCAGGAAAGCCCGGGCTCAGTTCCTTGACACCCCTTCGGCCCCGCCTTTATTCTTAAATGTTGCTCCGGTAGAATCTGCGCCTCCGGGCGTGCTTCCGCGGGCCTTCGCGGTATTCAGGTGGGGCGCGGAGGATCCTATGCTCATCGAAATACGGGAATTGGAACTCCATCCTGTTGATTTTAAGGAGGAGTTCGAGCCGGGTGCTGTGGACCTGGGGCCTGACATTCAGCAGCGCACCCCTCTGAAAGGTGCGGGCCGGGCGCAACTGGTCGAGGAGCATCACGGTAAGCATAAGAGCTTAAAGGACATACGGCTGCAAGGCCAGTTGTCTACTAGCTTGGATCTGTATTGTGCGCGTTGCCTGGAGCCTCTTTCCCAGGATATAAAGCGCGATTTTGACCTGTTATATCGCCCTCTGGGAGCCGATGCCGGGAAGCCGGAGACTCCCGTCAGCAGCACGGATGCTGAGATCGGCTACTACCAGGGGGAGGGGCTACTTTTAGAGGATGCCTTGCGCGAGCAGTTACTTCTGGCCCTCCCGCTCAAGGTTATTTGCCGCGAAGATTGCAAGGGCCTGTGTCCGCAATGTGGCAAGAACCTGAATGTGGAGCAATGTTCCTGTGCCGAACCGGTGGAAGACCCGCGCTGGTCGGCATTGAAAGAGATCCGTGACAAGCTGGATCACTGATATTCTGACCAGCCGAGATTCAATATAACGAAATTTTCGAGCCTGGGTCGCGATGACCTGGCTAGACGAGGACTCTTATGCCGAATCCCAAACGGCGTCATTCCAAGCGGCGCACCAGTACCCGGCGCGCCCATGACGCGCTCAGCCGGCATTCACTATCTGAATGCCCCAACTGCCATGAGCAGAAAATGCCTCACCGCGTCTGCCCAAAATGCGGCTACTATAAAGGCCGCGAAGTGATCGAGGCCAAGGAAGCCAGCTAACCCCGCCCACTCCGCGCACTCCATGCCAAGCGCCATAGCTCTGGATGCGATGGGTTCGGATCGCGCGCCCAAGCCGGAAATCGAGGGCGCGCTGCAGGCCGCGCGCCAATTCGGCATTCGTGTGCTCCTGGTCGGTCCGGAGCCGCAGATCAAAGCCGAACTCGACCGCCATCGCTCGTCATCACGGCAGTTGCTTGAGATCGTGCACGCCAGCGAAATCATTGGCATGTCGGAGAAGGCGGCGCATGCCGTTCGTTCCAAGCGCGACTCTTCCATGCATGTTGGCTTGCGACTGGTACGCGAAGGACAGGCCGCGGGCTTTGTGAGTGCGGGCAATACCGGGGCGGCCATGGCTACCGCCAAGATGATTCTTGGCGCCCTGCCGGGCGTAGACCGTCCAGCGCTGGCCGCAGTTTTTCCTACGGCGCTGGGGACCGCCGCGATCCTCCTCGACGTTGGCGCCAACGTCGATTGCAAGCCGCAAAATCTGGAGCAGTTCGCTGTAATGGGTGAGACTTACTGCCGAAAAATCTTCGGCACCAAGCGTCCGCGAGTCGGCTTGCTCTCCATCGGGGAGGAAGAGACCAAGGGCAATGAACTCACCCGCGAGGCATTCCCCTTGCTCAAGCAGCTTCCGTTGAATTTTGTCGGGAATGTGGAAGGACGCGACATCTATGGCGGCCGCGTGGATGTAATCGTCGCTGATGGATTTGTGGGCAACGTTGCGCTGAAAACCTCTGAGGGGGTCGCGCAGCTGGTCAGTTCCACGCTCAAAGAGTCGCTCAGGGCAACAATTACGCGGCAAGTTGGCTACATGCTGTCGCGTAGCGCGTTTACCGACTTCAAGAAGCGGCTTGATCATACGGAATACGGCGGAGCCCCGCTGCTTGGTGTGAAGGGTGTGTGCATCATCACGCATGGTTCGTCAAACGCAAATGCAATCAAGAATGCTCTTCGGGTGGCAGCGGAATTTGCCGAGCGGGAGATCAATGAAAAAATTGAAAAGGAACTGGCGGCTTTGCGAACTCCGGTGACGGTCAATACTTAAGAGTATCTGACGCGGCGTTACGACTTCCTTTCTAGGTGGATTCTTTGAGAGACACTCCTCACAGCCGTACTGCATTTCTCTTTCCTGGGCAAGGTTCACAAGCGGTGGGAATGGGCAAGGAACTCGCTGAACACCATCGCGTCGCCCGGCAGACTTTTGAAGAAGCCGATGACGCCCTGGGCTACAAGCTCTCTCAGGTTTGCTTTGAGGGTCCCGAGGATCAACTTCGGCTGACCGAGATTACCCAACCGGCGATTCTCACCATGTCAGTGGCGGCTTGGCGCGTGCTGCAGGAGAACGGCATCAAGGCGGACTTGGTTGCGGGGCACAGCCTGGGTGAATATTCGGCGCACGTGGCGGCCGGCACACTGAGTTTTACGGATGCTGTCCGCGCGGTGCGCCATCGCGGCAAGTACATGCAGGAGGCCGTGCCGGTGGGAGTGGGAGCCATGGCTGCGGTCCTCGGCATGGACGTAAATAAAGTTATTGCGGTTTGTCAGGATGCCGCGCATGGAGAAGTCTGCGAAGCCGCTAACATCAATTCTCCCGAACAGGTCGTCATTTCCGGCCATGCGGCAGCTGTCGAGCGTGCCACCAAGTTAGCCGATGAGCGCGGCGCGAAACGCGCCAAGCTGCTCCCTGTGAGCGCGCCATTTCATTGTTCGCTCATGAAGCCCGCACAAGATCGTTTGGCCAAGGACCTGAAAGCGCTAACTTTTAAAGATGCAGGTATCCCAGTAGCTTGCAATGCGGACGCGGCGCTCGTGGCGGCCGGGGAAGCT
>Ga0209577_10004728_pt1 | contig 12782 bp, 15 predicted proteins | sample GraSoiAngelo_109_FD_185874 | JGI IMG/M metagenome (GOLD analysis project Ga0209577, IMG submission 185874) | Grasslands soil microbial communities from the Angelo Coastal Reserve, California, USA - 14_0903_12_20cm (SPAdes) (version 2) | ecosystem: Environmental > Terrestrial > Soil > Grasslands... | reverse complement strand
TCGCTGGTGCAGGGCATCGAGTACTATCGCAACGCCAAACCTGGCACGTCCATCCCCGGCTTGATGCACGTCGACCTCGGCGGTTATCACATCCGCGACATCGAATTCTCGGCCGCCTTCGACATCGACAAGGAGAAAGTCGGCAAAGATCTGGCTGAGGCCATCTTCTCCGGCCACAACAACACCGTGAAGTTCGCCGAGGTACCTCATCTCGGGGTTAGGGTCGAGCGCGGCATGACGCACGACGGCCTGGGCAAATACCTTTCCGAGATCATCACCAAGGCCCCCGGGCCAACAGCCGACATCGTCGGGATCTTGAAGGCGACCAAAACCGACGTGGTCGTGAACTATCTTCCGGTAGGCAGCGAGGAAGCCGTCAAATGGTATGCCGAGCAGGTGCTCGATGCCGGCTGCGCCTTCGTCAACTGCATGCCGGTCTTTCTGGCCCGCGAGCCATACTGGCGTGGACGCTTCGAGAAACGGGGCATTCCGATCATCGGCGATGACATCAAGTCGCAGGTCGGCGCCACGATCGTCCACCGCATCCTCACCCGCCTCTTCGAAGACCGGGGCGTCAAGCTGGAGCGGACCTACCAGCTGAACTTCGGCGGCAACACCGACTTCTTGAACATGCTGGAACGGGAGCGCCTCGTCTCGAAGAAGATCTCCAAGACGAACAGCGTGAAGTCGCAAATGAAGACCGATATCGGCGCCGACAACATCCATATCGGACCCTCCGACTACGTGCCCTGGCTGGGCGACCGCAAGTGGGCCTACATCCGGCTGGAAGGCCGATCGTTCGGCGACGTGCCACTGAACGTCGAGCTGAAGCTGGAGGTCTGGGATTCACCGAATTCCGCCGGCGTCGTGATCGACGCCATCCGATGCTGCAAGCTCGGGCTCGACCGAAAGCTCGGCGGCGCGCTCGACGGGCCGTCGTCGTACTTCATGAAGTCGCCCCCCACCCAGTACACCGATGGGGTCGCGCATCAGCTGACCGAGGCGTTCATCGCCGGAACGGCGGTGAACGGTCACGCCGGTGCCGACGTCGAACGCGTGCCCGCCGAAGGGACCGCGCGGCGCTGATGCTGCTCCCTCGCCTCTTCAGGCTGGGGAACTGGGTCATGCGGGCGTTGCCGCCCGGCGTCCGCTACCCGCTGGCGGCGCTGACGGGTCGCTGCGCCTTTTTCGTGATGCCCAGGCGCCGCCGGGTCGCTTTCGAGAATTTCGGCCAGGTGCTCGGCTTGCCCTGGAACGACCCGCTGGTCAAACGCACCGCCCAGCACGCCTTCGGGAACTACTTCAAGATGTTCGCCGATTTCATGCTGATGGATACCCTCAAGCCTGAGGAGATCCGGCGAATGGTTCGGCCCCAGGGCGTCGAACAGATCGATCGGGTGCTCGCGGAAGGGAAGGGGGCCGTGGTCGTCACCGCCCACGTCTCCAACTGGGACATCCTGGCGGCGGCCTCCGCCGTCTATGGTTACCCGATCAGCGCCGTAACCAACGACCTGCCGAGCGGCGGTCTCAACGAGTTGGTGATCGCCTCGCGAGAGCGAATCGGCATGAAGATGATCGGGCTCGGTGCCGGCAGCCTTCGTCAGATCCTCAAGGCGCTTGGGCGCAATGAGCTGGTCGCCCTGGCCAGCGACCTGTACAGTGGTGACCGTGGCGTGCGGGTGCCATTCTTCAACCGGCCGGCGTTGTTCCCGGCTGGCCCCGCGGCGATCGCCTTGAAGACCGGCGCGCCGATCCTTCCGGTCTGGTGCCGTCGGCAGCCGGATAACCTCTACATCGCCGAAATCGAAGCGCCGATCGAGGTCAGCCGCACGGGCGACACGCAGCGCGACATCCAGGTGACCACGGAGCGGATCGTGCAGTTTTTCGAACGGATCATCCGCCAGGAGCCCGACCAGTGGCTCGTGTTCCTGCCGGTCTGGCGGGTGGACCAGGTGACGCCGAGCCCGGGGTCGCCGAGGCAACCGGTCCTCGATCCATCGTGATCACATACCTGGGGTTTCGCGTGGTCGAGGGCGCGATCGCCCGGCTGCCGCGACGGCTCGCCTACGCCCTGGGCGTGATCGCCAGCACGCTGGCATTTCCGTTGCTGGCCCGCCAGCGGAAGGCACTCGAGGCGAACCTCCATCATGTCGTGCCCGAGATGCCGGGGCCGCAGCTTCGCAAGCTCGCCTGGCGGAACTGGCTCAACTACACCAAGGCCTGGATCGACTTCTTCAAGATCCCCCGCATGGACCAGCGCCGGCTCGGCGGCCTGCTGACGCCGACGGGCCTGGAGCATCTCGATCGCGCCATGGCCGCCGGAAAGGGCGTGATCGTCGTCGCCCCGCACATGGGCTCGTGGGAACTGGCCGCCGCCAGCTGGGCCGCCTCATTTGGGGAGATCGGCATCATGGTCGAACAGATCGAGCCGCGCCGCCTCTTCGACCACGTGTCGCAGCTGCGGTCGCGGATGAAGATCCGGGTGATCCCGTTGAGCCGGACCGGGGCGCGCGACATCATGCGGATGCTCAAGGAGCATCGGATGGTCGTGCTGGCGATGGACCGCGACATCCTTAATACCGGTCAGCGCTACAAATTCTTCGGCCGGTTGACCTCGTTTCCCACCGGCCCGGTGGAGATCGCGCTCAAGACGGGCGCACCCATCCTCCCCGCCTTCTGCATCCGGGACCGCAATGACGCCTATGTCGCCGTTGGCGAGACGCCCCTCTTCCTCACCCCGAGTGAAGATCATGACCGCGACGTCCGAGGTGCCATGGAACAGATCCTGGCAACGTTTGAACGGTATATAAAGAGGTATCCCGACCAGTGGCACGTGCTCGAGCCGATCTGGCCGGAGGAGCCCGTCGTCCCGGCCGTCACCATTCCGTCACCTCCGGCGCAAGCCGCCGTAGGCGAGTAAGGAGGATTTGTGGGCAAAGCCGACTTCCACATGCACACGTCCCTGAACGACGGGACCGCTACCGTCCGCGAAGTGCTGAACTACATCCGCGACCGCACCGACCTCGACGTGATCGCGATCACGGATCATGATCGCCTGACCGGCAGCTACGAGGCACTCGAGCTCGCCAACGAGTACGACTTCGATGTCTTCGCCGGTTGCGAGATCACCACTCTTCATGGTCATCTGCTGGGGCTGTTCATCGACAAGCCGATCCCGATGTGGCGACCACTGGATTGGACGATCGGCAAGATCCACGAGCAGGGCGGTCTGGCGATCGCGGTACACCCCTTCTCCATGCTCACCCGAAGCATCGGGTTCCGATCCTTCGACGGCATCATGAAGAACTCGTCACCAGAGATCTACTTCGACGCCGTGGAGACGTTCAATCCGTCGGTCGCGGGACGGACCTGCGCCGCCAAAATCCATCGTCTGAACAAGAGCCGCTTCCATCTGCCCGAGGTGGGCAGTTCGGACAGCCACCACCTGGAGGGTATCGGCACCGGCTACACCACGTTTCCCGGAAAGTCGGCCCAGGACATGAAGAAAGCGATCCTGGCCAGCCAGACGAAGGCGTTTGGCGAGTACTGGGACTTCGTGACGCATCGACGCATCGCCCAGCTGAAGTTTCAGCGGATCGGCCGGAACTGGGCGCGGATGGGACGATCGGCCGTTCGGGCGTTCGCTCGCGGGTAAGCGGTGCCATGAAAATCGCGCTGGTTTCGGCTTACGACTATGCGCATCCTGGGGGCGTGACCGAGCATGTGCGCCACCTGGCATCCGGCTTGAGACGGCGCGGCCATGACGTCACCGTCTTCGCACCCTGTTCCGACCGCGACGTGGCCGCGCGCGATACCGACTTCATCCGCGTGGGACGGCCTTTTCCGATTCCTATGCATGGCTCGGTGGCCCGCATCACGGTCAGCCTGCACCTGACCAACCGGATCAAGCACTACGTGCGTGACAGCGGCTTCGAGGTCATCCACTACCACGAGCCGTTGATGCCGGTTCTCCCGGTAACAGCCCTCCGTTTCTCGAAGACCTGCAACGTGGGCACCTTCCACGCATTTGCCCGCTCTAACGTCGGCTATTACTACGGCAAGCCGCTGCTGAGACGATACGTACGGCGGCTGCACGCTCGGATCGCGGTATCGAATCCGGCCCGCGAGTTCGTCCGGCACTATTTCCCGGGCGATTATCGGGTCATTCCCAACGGCATCGACGTAGGCCGCTTCCTGAACCAGCCAGCTTACCCGGAGCTCCGGGATGGGATGTGCAACCTGCTTTTCGTTGGCCGGCTGGAGTATCGAAAAGGGCTCGGCTACCTGCTGCGCGCCTTCGCCCAGCTCAAGCCGCAATATCCGAAGCTACGCCTGATCATCGTCGGCGACGGCCCGCTGCGCCGCTGGTATGGCAACTTCATCGCCCGTAAGCAGCTGGACGACATCGTGATGGCCGGTTACGTGCCCGCGGAGGAACTCCCGCGTTACTACGCCAGCTGCGACCTCTTCTGTACGCCGGCGACTGGCGACGAGAGTTTTGGCATCGTGCTCCTGGAGGCGATGGCATCCGGAAAGCCGATCGTGGCCACCAGCATCGACGGCTTCCGCGAGGTGGTGACGCACGGGCGTGAGGGCCTGCTGGTGGAACGGAAGAGCCGCCGGCAGCTCACCTATGCCTTGCAGACGATGATCAACAACCCGGCGATGCGGCAGGAGATGGGCCAGGCGGGCCTGCAGAAGGCTCGTCAGTACGACTGGGAACGGGTGATCGACCAGGTCTCGGAGGTCTACCGGCAGGCGCTCGATTCCGCCCAGCCGGCTCCCTCGGTCCGGCTGGAGCCCAGCCTGAGTCCCCGCTGATGTTCACCCAGAAATTCCAGGCATGGGTGCGGCGGTGGGCGGAGCGGGCCGTCGGCGTGTTTCGCGATTCGCCGATCACCCCGAACATGCTCACCCTTTTCGGCCTGGTCATCACCGGAGTGGGCGCGCTCCTGGTGGCGATGGGTCAGCTGCTGATCGGCGGGGTGGTGCTGGCCTTCGCCGGCCTGTTCGACATTTTCGACGGCGCCCTGGCCCGCGCGGCGGGCAAGGTCTACCGCTACGGCGCTTTTCTCGATTCCACCGTGGACCGATATTCCGAAGGCGTCGTCTACCTCGGGATTCTCATCTACTTCCTGGATCAGCACGACGGATTGCGGCCGATCATCGTCCTCATCGCCCTGGCGGGCTCCTTCCTGGTTAGCTACGTCCGCGCTCGGGCCCAAAGCCTGGGCTTCACCTGCGACGTCGGCATCCTGGCGCGACCGGAGCGGGTGGTCATCATCGTGGCGGGATTACTGCTGGAATCGCTGGGCATCAAAATCGGCGGATGGACGCCCCTGACCGTCGCCCTGCTGGTCCTGGCGGTCGGCACCAACTTCACCGCCGTCCAGCGCGTGTGGGTCGTCTGGCAGCAGAACCGCGCCGAATTGCGAGCCCTTCGCGGGCAGGCCCCGACCGCCGCTCCCGTCGACCGTCCCGCATCGCCCCAGCCGGTGCGGGCCGCGATGCGACGCTTCTTTGAAAGTCTGAGCAAGACGTAACCGGGCAGGTGCGCCTCACAGCGTCCCATCACGCACTCGGTCGGAATTCCATCGGACCTCGTATGCGTGGTACAGGACGCAGTTCGGCGCCTGCCCTAATTCGCGCCAAAGCGCGGCCAGCAGAAGCTGGCTCGAGTCGCTATCATTTCGGCGTGCAGGTCGCGATCTACGCCGATCATGACCCTGGCGGCAAGAAGTTGATCGCCACCCTCCAGCGGCGGCTGAAGAACGAGGATATTCGCGCCTGGCAGGTCCAGAAGAAGGTTCCCTTCACCCTGGTGCATTCCGGCGATCGCTATACGAAGATCCGGGTGAGCTTCGTCCCGGCCGGGACGCCGACCTTCAGTCGGGCCGCCCGAGCCGGGGCCCTTGGTGCGTTTCGAAACCCGGAACCGGCGCTGCTGGCCACCATCTCGGACGGACCGTCGGCTGATCGCGTGCTCGGCTTCCTGGTGGGGATGCTCACGCGCCACGCCGAACCGCTCGGCGTCTCTGGGGTTGGCATCCCACTCAGTCAGGCGGCTTCTCGCCGCTAGCTCGTCTCGGTTTCCGTTCGCACCCCGCCGCGCAGACCGAAGAGATGCTTCTGCCACGCCAGGTAGATGACGATCGCGACGTTGATCAGCAGGATGCTCACCCGCACCGGCGTCTGCCGGCGGAGCACTTCCATCAGCTCGAAGGGTATGCCGATGCATCCGGCGATGACCGTGAGGTACTCGGCCCAGCGACGCCGCCGTGCCAGCCCGATCGCCTCGGTCAGCTCGAGCGCCCCGAAGAGCAGCGCCCCGATCCCGATGAGCAGAACCGTGCGCGTCGAAAACCCGCCGATGGGCCGCAGGACCGTGACCAGCAGCCTCGGAATTAACCGCCGCTCCGGGTTGACGTCCAGCTCCGCGACCCAGCCGCGCACCAATGTGACGACACCGCTGCTGTTGGTGAGCAGCGCACCGCCGAGGATCGCGACCAGGGTGCCGCGGATCGCCCGCTCCAGGATGATCAGCCGTACCACCGTATCGACCGGTTGCGTTTCGCGACCGAGTTCTCGGGTGACCTTCTGCCAAAACGTCACTGAGGAAGCGCCTCCAGCAGGCGATCGATATCGGTGTCGCTGTTGTAGGAGTGCGGCGACGCGCGCAGGAAATCTCCGCGCAGCGAGATGATGATGCCGGCCTCGCGGAGCCGGCCATGGAGCTCGGCCGGGACCATGCGGGGATGGCGGAAGGACACGATACCGGAACGCTCGGCGGGCCTGGCTGGTTTCAGCAGCAGCTCGTAGCCGCGCGGCGGCAGTTCATCGCGGAGCCGGTCGGCCAGGCGCAACACTTCCTGTTCCACCGCGGCGCTGCCCGCCCGCAGCAGTAGATTCACGGCGGCGCCCATCCCGAGGATGCCGGGGTAGTTCGGCGCCGCCTCCTCGTAGCGTCGCGCGTCCGGCTTGAGCGTCAGGTCGTAGTCGAAATATTCGTCGTCGCGGACGACGCTGTCGGTGCCGATGACCACCGGATGCAGCCGCTCCAACATCCGCGGCCCGACGTAGGCGAAGCCGACCCCGATCGGGCCGAGCAGCCACTTCTGGGCTCCGGCACAGAGGAAATCCACGGGCGATTGCGCGAGGTCGAGGCGCATCGCGCCCGCCGCCTGGATGGCATCGACCACCAGCAGGGTGTCCGTAGGAAGCGCCGCCCGGAGGGCATCGACATCCAGCCGAAAGCCGTTCCAGAACTGCACCGCGCTGACGGCCACCACCCGGGTGCGCTGGTCGCAGAGCCGGGCGATCGCGCGAGGTTCGATCCGTCCGTCGCTCGACCGATGAAGGCGCAGCTCGACCCCCTTCCGGCGCAGCGCCATCCACGGATACACGTTGGCGGGAAACTCACGATCGACGCCGACCACGTTGTCACCGTTCTCCCAGTCGAGGCCGGCCGCTACCATTCCGAGTCCGGTCGTGGTGTTTTTGATGAACGTGATGGACTCGGCACCCGTCGAGAGGAGCTCGCCCACCCGGATGCGCACCTGGGTACGCAACCGTTCCCAGTGCGCCAGCTCGAATGGTTCTTCCATTTGACGCGCCAGAAAGACCTCCATCGTGGACCGTACGGGGATCGCCAGCGGGGCGATCGCCGCGTGATCCAGATAGGCGTACCGCTGGGCAATCGGAAACAGCGCACGCATCTCGGAAGGCGTTAGCGGCATCTTGGGCACACTACACTAGGGCTGTTGGTCGGGGCCGCTCTCATTGACGTCGCGGACTTCGAGCGCGTCGACATGCGCGTCGGTCGGGTGCTCGAGGTTGAGGCGTTTCCTGAGGCGCGAAAGCCGGCCTACAAGCTGCGGATCGATTTTGGACCGCTCGGGATCCGTCGATCGAGCGCGCAGCTGACGGTGCACTATCCTCCCGAGCAGCTACGTGGCCGGCTGGTGATCGCGGTCACCAACTTTCCGCCGCGTCAGATTGGCCCGGTCCGCTCCGAGGTGCTGGTGCTCGGCGTGCCGGACGCCAACGGCGCGGTCGTCTTGCTCGAGCCCACTGAGGACGTCCCCCTCGGAGGTCGCGTCTTTTGAGCGGTGCTGCAACCGCGCCGTACCTCGTCAGCGAGTGGCACGATCACGCCAACGGCGCCCACGGCTGGTTCGTGATCGACCGGCTGGTCGAAGGCATGTGCTCGGGCGGCATCCGGATGCGGCCGGGCGTGACCGTCGATGAGGTGAGCGACCTGGCGCGCACCATGTCCCACAAGATGGCGGTGCTGGATATTCCCTATGGCGGCGCCAAGTCTGGAATCGACTATGACCCGGCATCGGCCCAAGCGCCGGCCGTCCTCCGTGGCTTCATCGAGGCGATCCGGCCCTTCATCGCCGAACGGTACGCGACCGGGGCGGACCTCGGCACCCGCGAAGACGACATCATCGCCGCCTGTCAGCTGGTCGGTTTGACGCATCCGCTGCAGGCCGGCTTCAAGGCGGATGGCGGCGCCGGCCTGCGCCGCGTCAAGCAGGCGCTTGCCCTGAACAGCGAGGGCGTCCCCATCACCGAATTGATGGCCGGCTACGGCGTCGCGGAATGCACGATGGAGGCCGCCGATGTGATCGGCCTGCCGCTACGCGGGGCGACCGTCGCCCTCCAGGGATTCGGCAACGTCGGGGGAGCGGCAGCTCGCTATCTCGACCGGGCGGGCGCCAGAATTACCGTCATCGCCGACATCGAGGGCGCCATCCTCGACCCCAGCGGCCTCGACGTGCCGCGGCTGCTTGCCATCCGTGACCGCTTTGGCCACATCGACCGCTCGCGCCTTCCTCCCGGCGCCCGCCGCGCCCCGGAGCCCGCCTGGATCGAACAACCGGTCGACATCATCATCCCGGCCGCGGTTGGCAACGCCATTCGCGCCGATAACCAGGCCGGCGTCCGGTGCCGCTTGTTGGTCGAGGCGGCGAACAACCCGCTGACGGATCAGGCCGAAGCCGAGCTGGAGCGGCGAGGGGTCACGGTCCTACCCGACTTCGTGGCCAACGCCGCCGCCGCCTTCCTCTTCTGCGGCCTGCTGGAAAAGCGGTTGGAGCCGAACCTCGAGTCCATCTTCACCGTGACCAGCCGCCAGCTCCGGGGCACGACCCGTGAGCTGCTGGAGCGCGCCCGTCGCGAGCGCCTCTCGAGCCGGCGCGCGGCGGAAGCGATCGCGGAGGCACGACTGCGAGCACGGCAGCGCTAGAAGTTAGTGCCGGCGGCGCTGCGCGTGGCGGCGCATCATGCAGTCGTCCATGACGACATCGAGTCCGGCTTTGCGCGCCCGCTCGGCCGCCAGCCGATCGATCACCCCGTCCTGCAACCAGACGGCATGGGCGCGCATGGCGATCGCGTCGTCGACGATTGGCCCGACGAACTCCGATCGACGAAAGACGTCCACCACGTCGACCGGGTCGGCGACATCTCGCAGCGACGGGTAGGCGCGCTCACCAAGCACCTCGTCGACCTTGGGGTTGATGGGAATGATGCGATAGCCGACTCGTTGCAGGTAGCGGGCCACCCCGTGGCTGGGCCGGAGCGGGTCGGGGCTCAGGCCAACCACCGCGATGGTTCTCGCCGACTCCAGGATTCGATCGGCGGCGTCAGAGGGCGGCTCCACCGCCTCAACCCTACAATTTCTCGGTGGCGCCGTCAGCTCGGCTCACCCCGATTCCGGCGGAGATCGTGGAGGCCTTCCGCGCCGTCGCCCCGGTCGTCGAAAAGTTCGCTCGTGAATATGGGCTGCTGATCGAACGCTACCGGCGAGGCAAGTCGGCTTGGGAGCTGCGCTTCGCGCGACGCGCGGGCGGCCAGGCGGTGCTGACCATCAGCTACCGCGAGCGAACCGGGCATGTGCTCGACATCAGCGTTACCTGGTGGGTCGACGACCCGGATCAACGGACGCGGCGGCTGCGCTCCGAGAAGGTTGCCGTCTTCGACCGGCGCGAGACGCCGGCGGTGTTGCGCCGTCAGCTGGAGGTCGGGCTGGACCTTCTCGACCGCTGGACCACCGCGGACCTCGGACCACCGCATGGTCCCTTTAAGGCGCCGATGGAGACGCCGGCTTCGACGCCGCTGCCGATGCGATGAGTCAACCGCCCGACGATCGCAGCGTGGAAGAGGAACTCCAGCTAGCCTTCGGTCGAGCGATCGGATTCACGCTCGTGGCGATCATCACGCTGGTGGGCGGCGGCGTCGCCGTGATCGCCCTGGCTGCGGTCTTCTTCAGCTTCCTCTACGGCCGCTAGCGCAGCCGGCGGGCGTCGCCCGCCGCCGGCGGATCGACGCCCTGGGGATGCAGGATGCTGGCGAGAATCTCGACGCTGTCCACCAGTCGCGGTCCGGGCCGGCTGAAGTACGCGTTGCCATCCACCACCCAGAGCTCAGCGCTTCCGGCCTGGTCGGCGAGGTCGACCCGTTCGATCTCGCGCAGGCTTCGCTCCAGCCCAAAGCCGCAGGCGATGACGACGATCACCTCCGGCTGAGCATCGACGAGATCTCTGTTTTCGATCGGTCGAGCCGGGCGGCCCGCTGTTCCCAGCAAATCCTTACCGCCCGCGAGCTGCACCAGACCAGGCGTCCAATGGCCGCAGTTGTAGAGGGGATCGACCCACTCGAGACACACCGTCCGCCGCGGCGGCCGGCTGCCGATCCGATCCTGGACGATTCGGATGCGACCGGCCAGCTCGTCGAGCAATGCCGGCGCCCGGCCCGCCCGGTTCGTGAGGGCGGCGACCGTGGCGATGTTCTGGTAGACGTCATCGAGACTCTCGGGCTCCAGCGAGACGAGCTGCGTGTCCGCGTCCAGCCGGCGAACAGCGCGCTCGACGATGGGGTAGGAGACCGCGCAAACCTCGCACAGCTCTTGGGTCAGGATCAGGTCAGGCCGCAGCGCCCGCAGTCGCTCCGCATCCAGCGCGTAGATGCTGCTTCCCTCGTGAACCAGCCGGCGGATGTGCCGGTCGATCTGGGCACTCGTGCCATCGCTCCCCAGGACGCTGCTGGTGATCACGGGTTTGGCGCGGACGGATGCGGGATGGTCGCACTCGTGCGTCACGGCCACCAGCTCCTCCTCCAGCCCAAGCGCGCACACGATCTCGGTCGCACTTGGCAGCAGCGAGACGATCCGCACGATCAGCTCGCGGGGACAAAGGGATTGAGCAGCTTTTCTTCCTCGATGGTCGTGCGCGATCCGTGCCCGGGATAGACCACCGTCTTCGGCGGCAGGGCGTAGAGCACGTTCCGAATCGAGAACACGATCTTGCGCATGTCCCCGCCGGGCAGATCGGTCCGTCCGATGCCGCGCTGGAACAGGGTATCGCCCGCGTAGCAGTCCAGCCCGAGCAGGAGGCACACCGAGCCCTCGGTATGACCGGGTGTGTGCAGCACCCGAAGGCTGACGTCCTGAAACGGGATCGTCACCTGGTCGGCGAGCGCCGTGTCGATCGAGAAGGGTGCGAAGCCGGCCGGGGTAAACGGCAGTTGCGCGAACTGGTCCCAGTCGATGATGGCGAGATCCTCCGGGTGCATGGCGATCGGCGCGCCGGTCTCGAGATGGAGACTCGAAACGCCGGCGATGTGATCGATGTGCCCATGCGTGATCAGGATCCGATCGATCTCGAGGTGGTCGGCGCGGACCTGCTGCTTGACCCGTTCGACCTGCAACCCGGGGTCAACTACGAGCGCCGACGGGGTATCGCGCCGCCGGATCAGGAAGCAGTTTTCGCCAAACAGCTCATCGGCGAAGACGGAGACGTCGAGCTTCTCCCGCAAGGCCTCGGCCGGCGTCATTCAATCGATACCTCGCGCGAGGCGGGCGTCAGCACCTCCGGCTCGTTCTCGGTGACCAGCACCATCTCCTCCAGGCGGACGCCACCCCACCCAGGTCGGTAGATGCCGGGCTCGTTGGTGATCACCATGCCCGCCTGCAGCGGCGTCTGGTCACTGGGTGAGAGAAACGGCCGCTCGTGCACCAGCAGGCCGATCCCGTGGCCCAACCCGTGCTGGAACGCGTAGGCGTCGCCGTCCAGCGACTCGCGAGCGCGACGGTCGATCACATCCGCGGCCACCCCCGGTTTCATCAGCGCCATCGATTCTGTCTGTGCCCTCCGCACCGCGTCGATCACCTGGCGCTGCTCCGGCGTCGGCTTACCCACCACGATGGTGCGGGTGCAGTCGCTGTGGTAGCCGCCGGCGCTCGCCCCGAAGTCGACCACGATCATGTCGCCTCGCTCCAGCACGCGATCCGACGCCCTCCCGTGCGGCAGCGCGCCGCGTTCTCCTGCCGCGACGATGGTGTCGAACGCCGGTCCATCCGCACCGAGCTCCCGGAACGTCTGCTCCAGGAGGAATGCGACATCGCGCTCGCGCAAGCCCGGCCGGATCGCCGGCTGTACCCGATCGAAGGCGCGACCCGCGATCTGGGCGACGCGGCGAAGGAGTTCGACTTCGTCCGTGGATTTGAGCATCCGCAAGCCTTCAACCAGGCCCGCCGTCGCGGTCAGCCGGATCTCGACCGGCAGGGCTGCGGTAAGGCGCTGATGCTGCTCGACCGTGAGGTGCTGGGACTCGAAGCCGGCGCGCTGCAATCCGAGTCTTTTCACCCGCTCCGCCACGAGTGGCCACAGCCCATGCGACGCTCCCGACCGCACCAGCGCGAAGCCCGGCGCCTCCGCCTCCATCTGTAGCCAGTAGCGGCTGTCCCCGAGGATTTCCGCCGCCTGCAGGCTGATCACCAG
>Ga0209577_10004726_pt1 | contig 12786 bp, 11 predicted proteins | sample GraSoiAngelo_109_FD_185874 | JGI IMG/M metagenome (GOLD analysis project Ga0209577, IMG submission 185874) | Grasslands soil microbial communities from the Angelo Coastal Reserve, California, USA - 14_0903_12_20cm (SPAdes) (version 2) | ecosystem: Environmental > Terrestrial > Soil > Grasslands... | reverse complement strand
GACGAGGTCGTCGCGCACCTCGGGGCCGACCGCGACGAGGCGGGTCGTGTGCCGCGCGAGTGCGCGTTCCGTCTCGCGGAAGAACTGCGTGCGCACCGGGTCGAAGTACCCGCGCAGCACGTGCCCGTGATAGGTGTGCACGATCACCGGCGGACGCGCGTCGCCCGCGATCAGCGCAGCGGCGCGCCCTACGGCACCCGCCTTCGCGGTGTGCGTGTGCAGGATGTGCGGGCGCACACGCTTGATCTCGCGCACGAGCCGCGATACGGCGACCGGGTCGTACACGGGCGAGACCTCGCGGTGCAGCTCGGCGAGCGCGAGCACGTCGACGCCGAGCTCTTCGGCGACGAACGCCATCGAGTCCTCGCCGCGCGCGAGCCGTCCGGCGACGAGCGTCGTGTGGTACCCGCGCGTCTCGAGCCCCTTCGACAGGTACGACACGTGCAGCGCGGGACCGCCCGTGTTCAGGCGCGCGATCACACGCAGGATGCGAATGGGCTCAGACAAGCGTCTCGACGGTCCGGCGCAGGCCTTCCTCGAGGCCGACCGTCGGTTCCCAGCCGAGCACCTCCCGGGCAGCGGTCACGTCGGCCCAGGAGTCGCGGATGTCGCCGACGCGCGGCGGCTCGAACGTCTTCTCGACCGGCTTGCCGAGCACGGCGCCGATCGAGGCGGCGACCTCGTTCACGGTCGCCGGTGCGCTCGCTGCGACGTTGAAGATGCGGCCGCTCGCGCCTTCCGCTTCCGCGGCGCGGATCGTCGCCTCGACGACGTTCGCGACATACGTGAAGTCGCGCCGCTGCTCGCCGTCGCCGTAGATGGTGATCGGCTCCCCGGCGGCGATCGCCGTCACGAAGAGCGGGATCACCGCGGCGTATTGCGAGAACGGGCTCTGCTTCGGGCCGAAGACGTTGAAGTAGCGCACGACGACGCTCTCGAAGCTCTCGTACACGCGCGAGAACGAGACGCAGTAGCGCTCGGCCGCCAGCTTCGCGACGCCGTACGGCGAGATGGGGTCGGGCGGCAGGTCCTCGGTCACCGGGAGCTCGCGCCGCGGGCCGTACACCGACGAGCTCGAAGAGAAGACGACACGCCGGACGTTCTCGTCGCGCGCGGCGAGCAACACGTTCAATGTTCCTTCCACGTTGACTGCGCTCGAGGTGAGCGGGTCCTGCACCGAGCGCGGGACCGAGCCGAGCGCGCCGAGGTGGAAGACGACCTCGCTACCGCGGACAGCGTTGTGCACGCGCTCGTACGAGCGGAGCTCCCCTTCGATCACGTCGACGTCGAGCCCTTCGAGGTTCGCGCGGTTGCCGGTCGAGAAGTTGTCGAGCACGCGCACCTCGTGGCCCTGCTCGAGGAGCGCGCGCGCGAGGTTCGAGCCGATGAAGCCGCCGCCGCCGGTGACGAGGGCCTTCACGCGCGCGCCTCCGCGACGGAGACCGCGGCGACGCCGACGCCGAGCCAGGTCAGCGCGGCCACGGGTATCCCCGCAACGAGGCCGTAGCCGTTCCACACGCCGAGCACGAGCAGCGGCAGCGCCGCGCCGAGCACGCGCGCGTCGCCGACGCCGCGGCGGACGGCGAGGAACGCGGGGACGAGGAGCGCCGCCAGGAACGCGGGCAGCCCGAGAATGCCCATGTCGGCGAGGCTCTGCACGTACGCATTCTGGACACCCCAGCGATGTTGGCGCGAGGGGAACGCTTCGGCGGGCTGGTCGAAGTGCTTCTTGGCGTCCGCGACGTACGGCTCGAACGCGAATGGGTCGGACGAGCCCTCGAAGCCCACGCCGAGCAGCGGATGGTCGAGGAAGATCCGTCCGCCGACGTAGGCGAGGAGCGCCCGCTGCCGGTAGCTCTGGATGTGCGTCGAGGCGCCGCCCGAGCCCTGCTTGACGCCGAGGAACTTCAGACCGTCCGCGACCGCCGAGCTGCGGATCATCAGCACGCCGACCGTCACGACGGCGAGGATCGACACGATTACGGCGACGTGTCGCCGCAGGAGCAGGACGAGCACGAGCGAGGCGAGGTAGAGCCCGAGCAGGGTGTCGAGCGGCCCGCCGAGGATCACCCCGAGGCCGCCGGCGACACCGGCGAGGAGCGCGACACGCTGTTCGGTGCGGCTGCGCGGCCCGCGCGCGAGCACGAGGAACGCGATCAGGAGGGCCGTGCCCGAGAGCGCGGCGAAGTCGTGGTAGCCGAGGAACGACGGCTTGCGGCGGCCCGCAGGCGTGTCGTCGAGATCGCCGAGCACGCCGACGAACTGGAGGAGGCCGACGACCGTCGCGGCGGCCGACCAGAGCACGAGCACGACGGCCGCCGGCTCGAGCTCGCGGCTGCGCCGCACGACGATCGCGAGCGCCGGCGCGAGCAGCATGTACTCGAGCCACTTCGCCGCGGTCACCGCGTGCGTCCCCGCCGGATACCCGCCGAAGCGCAGCGCGCCCCAGGCGGTCGAGAGCACGACGAGGAGCGCGAGCGCGCCCCAGCCCTCCCAGACCGGCAGTGAGCGCGCGAGCGGCCGCCGGTCGAACGACGCGAGCGCCGTGACGACGATCGCCCCGGCCGCGACGTCGGAGAGGTCGGCGTTCAGCGACCCGACATGTAACGACGGCTGGTAGTGGCTGTGAAGAAAGAGAAAAGGAAGCGCGGCGGCGCTGATCAGCGGTCCGACGCCGTAGCGCGTGCGCAGTGTCGCCAAGTCGCACAACTATACTCGTGACCCGAGATGAGCACCCGCGTCCTAAGGCGTCGCGCGGCGACGGCCTTCGGGATCTACGGCGCGGCGCTCGTCGGGTTCCTCGCAACGATCGTCGCTGCGCGCGAGCTCTCGAAGCACGACTTTGCCCGCTTCGCGCTCGTCTTCGCAGCGGTCAGCCTGCTGCAGCTGTTCGTCGACCTGACGATCGACGAGGTGGTCGTCAAGTACGGCAACCGCTATGCCGCGCGCGAGGACTGGGGGCGCTTCCGCAGGCTCTTCCAGGTCGGCCTCGCCGTCAAGATGGCCGGCGGCCTCGTCGGGACGCTCGCGATCGTGGTCGCCGCGATCCTCGCGCCGCATATCTGGAACGTCTCCGGCCTCCGCGAGCCGCTGTTGATCGCATCGTTGATCCCGCTGCTGCAGCAGCCCGAAGGGATGGCCGGCGCCGTGCTGCTCGTGCGCAACCGCTACGACCTGCGCGGCGTGCTCCTCTTCTGGTCGATGCTCCTTCGCCTCGTTGCAATCGTGATCGGCGCGCAGCACGGGTTGAACTGGCTCTTCGGCGCGATCGTCGTCGCACAGGCGGTCTCGAGCATCACAGTGTGCGCGATCGCCTACGCCGTGTTCCGTCGCTACCCGCGCGTCGCACGCGCACCGCTCGGTGACGACGCGCGCGAGATCCGCAACTTCGCCGTGCAGTCGACGATCTCGTCCGGGCTGACATCCGTGCGCACGAGCATCCCGACCGTGCTGATCGGAGTCGTCGCGACGTCGTCGCAGGTTGCGAACTTCCGCGCCGCACAGGCACCGTCGACGGCGTTCGCCTCGCTCTCGGCCCCCGCGCGCCTCGTGCTGCTCGCCGAGCAGACGCGCGACGTCGAACATGGCCGGCTCGACCGCGCGTACGCGCTCCTGCGCCGCTACATCTTCGGCACGGTCGCGCTGAGTGTCGTGATCACGCCCATCCTCTGGATCGCGATGCCGACGCTGATCCGCTGGATCTACAAGCCGAAGTACGTGCCGGCGACGAACGCGTTCCGCGTCATGCTGCTCGCAGCCGTCGTGCAGCTCGTGTTCGCGTGGACCAAGTCGTTCCCGGTCTCGATCGGGAAGCCGGGGCTGCGCACCGTCGGCCAGCTCGTCGAGATCGCCGTGCTCGTGCCTGCCGTGCTCGTGCTCGGCGACCGCTACGGCGCGACCGGCGCGGCGACGGGCGTTCTGCTCGGCGCACTCGCGCTCGGGCTCTTCTGGCTCGCGCAGCTGCGGAGGCCCGCGTGAACGTCCTGATCGTCTCCGGGATCTGGCCGCCCGACGTCGGCGGTCCGGCGAGCCACGCGCCCGAGGTGGCGACGTGGCTGCGCGGGCGCGGCCATCGCGTCGAGGCGGTCGTCACAGCGGACGCCGCGCCGGCCCGCGAGGAGTACCCGGTGCACTGGGTGTCGCGCTCGCTGCCGCCCGGCGTCCGCCATCTCGCGGCGCTGCGCGCGATCGTCGCCGCGGCACGCCGCGCCGACGTCGTCTATTCGACCGGGATGTTCGGGCGCTCGTCGCTCGGTGCGGCGCTCGCGCGCACACCGGTCGTCCTCAAGCTGACCGCCGATCCGGCGTTCGAGCGCGCTCGGCGCCGCGGCCTCGTCGCGGGGGAGGTGGAGCAGTTCCAGGCCGGCGGCGGCGGCGCGGCCGCGAGGGCGTTGCGTTCCGCGAGGGACGCGGCGCTGCGCCGGGCGGCGCACATCGTCTGCCCGAGTGCGTTCATGCGCGACCTCGTGCTCTCGTGGGGCGTGCCCGCCGAGCGCGTGACCCTCCTGCCGAACCCGGCCCCGCGCGCGGAGGACGCCGAACCGTTCGACGCCGGCACGCGCCCGCTGCTCGCCTTCGCCGGCCGCCTCACCGCGCAGAAAGACCTCGGCACGGCCTTCGCGGCGATCCAGGACACGCGTCTCGTCGTCGCCGGCGACGGGCCCGACCGGGCGCGGCTGGAGTCCCTCGCCGGCCCGAACGTCGAATTCGTCGGCCCGTTGCCCCGCGCGCGGGCGCTCGGCCTGCTGCGCGCCGCCGACGCATCGATCCTCACATCTCTGTGGGAGAACTTCCCGCATGGCGTCGTCGAGTCGCTCGCCGTGGGCACGCCCGTGATCGCGACGCGCACGGGTGGCGTCGCGGAGATCGTGCGCGACGGTGAGAACGGCCTGCTCGTCGAGCCCGGCGACCCCGACGCGTTCGCGGCGGCTGTGCGGCGCTATCTCGACGACGACGCGCTACGCGAGCGGCTCCGCGCGAACGCCGCCGCGTCGGTCGCGCAGTTCGACCGCGACGCCGTCTACGGACAGCTGGAGACGATCCTGGAGCACGCATGCGGCGCGTGATGTTCGTCGCGCGCAATCGCTACCGCCTGCCGCTCTCGCCGAGCCTGCGCCTGAAGTGGGACGCGCTCGCCCGCGTCTTCGATGTGCGCGTCGTCGCGTCGTCGCCGGACGCCTCGCGCGGCGACGAGACGTTCCACCTCCGTCCGCGCAGCTCGTTCGACGGCCCGCGGTTCTGGCTCTCGCTCCCGGGGCGCATCCGCCGCGAGGCACGCGAGTTCCGTCCCGACGCGATCGTCGCGCAGAGCCCCTTCGAAGCGGCGGCGGCGCTCGTCGCGCGGACCGGCGTGCCGGTGATCGTGGAGCTGCACGGCGACTGGCGGACCTTCGGCCGGCTGTACGGCTCCGGTGCGCGGCGTGCGATCGGGCGCGAGCCGGCGGCGACGTTCCCCGCATTCATGGACCTGCAGCCGTTCGCGGCCCCGCCGAAGCCGCTGCCGCCGGAGACGATCGCGCTCTTCATCGGCGTGCTCGAGCCCTACAAGAACATCGACGGTCTCGCAGAGGCGTGGCGGAGCCAGCGCCCGAACGCCGAGCTGCGGATCGTCGGCAAGGGCACGCGCACCGACGTCGTGGCGACGCTCGTGCGCGACGGGCTCGCGACGTGGCAGCCCGAGCTGTCGACGGACGAGATCGTGCGCGTGCTCGACGAGGCGGCGGCGCTGATCCTGCCGTCGCGCTCCGAGGGGATGGGGCGCGTCGTGATCGAGGCGCAGCTGCGCGGACGGCCCGTGCTCGGCTCGAACGTCGGCGGCATCCCCGACCTCGTGACCCACGGCGTCGACGGCGTGCTCTTCGACCCGGCCCGCATCGACCTGGCCGTGCTGAACGACCGCACGGAGCTCGAGCGGCTCGCGGCGAACGCGCGCGCGGCCGGCGAGCGCTGGCTCGTCTCGCCGGACGAGTACGCGGCCCGCATGCGCGACCTGGTGGACGGATGAAGCTCGCAGTCGTCACCCAGGCCGTCGACACCGACGACCCGGTGCTCGGCGCGACGGTGCCGAAGCTACGAGCGCTCGCCGAGCGCGTCGACGAGCTCGTCGTGCTGGCGCTGCGGGAGGGCGAGCATTCGCTGCCCGGCAACGTGCGCATCAAGCCGATCGGTGCGTCGAGCCAGGCGCAGCGCGGCCTGCGCTTCGCGCGCGCCCTCGCGCCCGAGCGGCCCGACGCCGTGCTCGCGCACATGGCGCCGATCTACGCGCTCCTCGCCGCGCCGATCGCGCGGCCGGTGCTGCTCTGGTTCACGCACCCGCAGGACTCCCGGCTGCTGCGCGTCGCCACGCGCGTCTCGCACGCCGTGCTGACCGTCGACGAGCGCTCGTTTCCCTTCGCCTCGCCGAAGGTGCGCGCGATCGGCCACGGCGTCGACGTCGCACGCTTCGCATGTCGCGAGGCCGTGGGCCGCGAGCCGCTGCGCGCGCTCGCCCTTGGTCGTTTCTCCGACGTCAAGAACTACGACCTGATCCAGCATGCCGTCGACCGGGTCACCGGCGTCGAGGTCGAGTTCGTGGGGCCGGGCGAGCCCCCGGCAGGACTGCGCGCGACGCGTCCCGCCGTGCCGTGGACGCAGGTGCCCGAGCTGTTCGGCGAGTTCGACCTCTTCGTCTCTGCGACGAAGGCCGGGTCGGCCGACAAGGCCGTCTTCGAGGCGGGCGCATCGTGCCTGCCCGTCCTCGCGTCGTCGCCCGCGTTCGCCTCGCTGCTCCCGGAGGAGCTGCGCTTCTCGTCCGAGGACGAGCTCGTGCAGCGGCTCGAGGCGCTGAAGAGCGCCAACCGCGGCGCGCTCGGGCGCGAGTTGCGCGCACGCGTCGTGCACGACCACTCGGTCGACCATTGGGCAGATGAGGTGCTGCGGGCCGTATGACGATCGCGCTGAACGTGCAGAAGGTCTCCGGCATCTCCGGCTCGGAGGCGCACCTGCTCTCCGTGCTGCCGCTGCTGCGCGACCGGGGCTGGGACGCGCGGATGCTCGTCCTGCACGAGGACGAGCCGGGCGCCCACGAGTTCATCGACGCGATGCGCGAGCGACGCGTGCCGACGGAGGCATGGCGCATGCGCTTCGACCTCGACCCGCGGGTGCCCGCGCGCATCGCGACCCGGGGCCCCGCGATCCTGCACACGCATCTCGTGCACGCCGACGTGCTCTGCCTGCCTGCGGGCTTTCGGGCGCGAGCGCGCGTGAGCACGAAGCACGGCTTCAACGAGTTCCGAGGCAACCGCGCAGTCGCGGCCGCCGACCGCGCGGCGGCGCGCTTCGCCGACGCGCAGATCGCGATCTCGCACGGGCTCGCGCGCTACCTCGCACAGACGGAGGGCTTCGCGGAGCGCGACTTCACCGTCGTCCACTACGGAATCGAGCCCGGCCCCGAGCCGTCGCCTCCACCGGCGCCGACGCGGCTCGCCGCGGTCGGGCGGCTGATCCCGATCAAGGGCTTCGACCTGCTCCTGCGCGCGTTCGCCGCCGCGCGCGAGCAGGTGCCGGAGCTGACGCTCGAGCTCGCCGGCGCCGGCGCGCTCGAGGGGGAGTTGCGCGCCGCCGCGCCCGAGGGCGTGACGCTGCTCGGCCGCGTCTCACCCGTGCAGGAGGTCTACGACCGGAACGCGATCGTCGTCGTCCCGTCACGCGGCGAGGGCTTCGGGATGGTTGCGCTCGAGGCGGCGGAGCGCGGCCGCGCCGTGATCGCGAGCGACGTCGGCGGCCTTCCGGAGATCGTCGCCGACGGCGAGACGGGGACGATCGTGCCGGCCGAGGACGTCGGCGCGCTCGCGCGGGCGATCGTCGTGCTCGCACGCGAGGAGGAGCTTGTTCGTCAATACGGTCACGCCGCGCGCCGACGCGCGCTCGATCAGTTCTCTGCACGCTCCGCTGCGGACGGCGTCGAGCTCGTGTACCGCGACTTGCTCCACGCGCGGTCGATCGCCGCGCCCGCGAGCAGCGCGAGCACGAAGTCGAACGACACGCGGTAGCGCGTCGCGCCGGCGAAGACCCACGCCGCGAGGGTCTCGTAGAGCAGGAAGATCGCCGCGAGCGCCGCGAACCGTCGCGGCACGACGAACAGGCCGACGAGCGCGAGCAGGTAGACCGGGATCGCCCAGAGCGCCTCGACCCATCGCCGGAAAGTCCCCGCGGTCGCCTCGGGCCCGCCTTGCGTACGCGTCTGCTTCGGGCTCCACAGCATCTCGGTCGCCTGCCCGATCAGCTTCGCCTTCTCGCCGGGATGGTGGCGCCAGAACGACGTGGTCGCGTGCTCGTACAGGTGCATCTGCGCGCACTCGTCGACATGAGGGACGGGCTTGCCTTCCGCGTAGATGTCGCGCTCGAACTCGGGCGTGATCGCCGGCGCGCCCGGGAGCGGCGGCACGTTGTCGATCCAGAGGCCGCGCTTCAGCGTGGCGTAGGTGTCGACGTTGTTCGCCTTCCAGAGCGCGCGTGCGTCGGTGGTGATCGCGTAGCAGCCGACCTGCACCTTGTTGCGCACGACCCACGGGAGGAGCACGAGCACGGTGCACGCGAGGAGGACGCCGATGATCGTCGCGGCGCGCCGCCGCTGGTGCCAGGCGACGAAGATCGCGAGCACGAGAGGCAGTGACGCAAGACGCGAGTTGCCGAGGATCGCGAGGCCGCCGACGGCGCCCGTCGCTGCCGCGAGCCAGATCGAACCGCGCTGCGCCGCGAGCAGCACGAGCAGGAAGAGCGCGGCGGCGACGATCTGGTCGACGATCTCGCGGTTGATGTGGACGTCGTGCCAGATCAGGTACGGGTTCAGCGTCGAGAGCAGCGCGCCGACGACGCCCGCGCGCTCGCTCAGGAAGCGCCGCCCGACCTCGAGCACGAGGTAGGCCGTGCACGCGGCGAGCGCGATCTGCGCCAATCCGACGAGCGCCCAGTTCCGGTCGATCCAGTAGAGGGGGATGAGGAACCAGCCGTAGAGCGGCTGCGTGTTCGCGGAGGGGATTCCCGGCACGAACCCGTAGGTGCCGCTCGCGACGAACGTGCGTGCGAAGTCGTCGCTCTTCTCCGTGAAGGAGCCGAGGATCGCGCCGCGCTCGTGGAGCAGCGCAACGAGCCGCGGCAGGACCGCGGCTGCGAGGACGACCGCGGTCGCCGTGCGTTTCGCTGCGAAGATGCGCACCGTGGAGGGCCTTGAACGCTACGCCGTCGTCTCCTGCCACGTCGAGCAACCGCTCGACGACGGTGTCTGGCGCGCGTTCGAGCGCCTGCTCGAGCGGCGGCCGGCCGGGTTCGTGATCACGCCGTTCATGCGGCCGCCGGCCGTCGGCGAGGACGAGGAGATCTGGCTGCAACGTGCACGCCGCGCCGCCGAGCTCGCGCCACTCGGGCATCACACGCATTGGGGCGGCCCGACGCAGGCCCGGCCGGACGACGACGTCGATGCCGCGATCGTCGTCGGGGCGGAGGCGGAGTGGCTTCGCGCGCGAGGGCTCGCGCCGCGGTTCTTCTGCGGCGGCGGCTGGTACCTCGACGCGCCGGTCGCCGAGACGCTTGCCGGCTTCGACTACGTCGACTGCACCGCGACGACCTTTCTCCAGTCGTACCTCGACGACGATGCGCCGCGCCTGCAGCTACCGGGCCCGCGGCGCGTGACGCTGCCGTCGGGCGCGACGCTGCTCGAGCTGCCGGCGACGCACTCGGCCGGCAGCCTGGCGCGTGGGCTCGTTCGGCTGCGCGGCCTCGTCCACGTGCACTTCCACGACTGGGAGCTGACCGACCGCAAGCGCGCGCTGGCACTCGAAGCGGCGCTGTTTGCGTTGCGCCTCCGCCGCCGTCCCCTCACGGTCGACGAGCTCGCCGCGCAGGCCGCCGAGGCGCCGGAGGTCGCCTGGCCGTCTACGATCGCGCCGTGAACGAGCCGCTCCCGGCCGAGGACGTCCGCGCCCATCGGCCGTACTACCTCTCCGCGTCCCCGTTCAAGACGCTGATCCGCCGCGTGGCCAGCATCGCCGCGCTCGTCGTGATCGACGTTGCGGGGCTGATCATCGGTCTCTACGCCGCGCTCGCGATCCGCTCGGAGATCTTCGACCCGAAGCCGATCCTCTGGGGGCTCCTCTGGAACCACGAGACGGACTGGCTCCCGTTCCTCATCCTGCTGCTCGTGCTCGTCTTCTGGCGCGCCGGGCTGTACGCGCCGCGCGAGCTGCGCGTCGGCGCCGGGCGGGTCGTGCCGAGCGTGTTCCTCGTCGCCGCGCTCGCGCTCGCGTTCGCGATCGGCACCGGGCAGCACTTCACGACGTTCGGGCTCTACGTCGTCGGCGCCGTTCTCGTCGCGGCGCTGGTCGCGCTCTTCCGCGCGAGCTACGAGCTCGTGACGGGCAGCTTCATGCGCGCGGTCGGCGTGCGGCGCAAGGCGGTGCTCGTCGGCGACCCCGAGTCGCGCGCACACCTCCGCGAGTCGCTCGGGGCGAGCCGCGGCGGCATCTACTACGCGTTCGAGGGCGAGGTCGATCCCGGCCCCGACGTTGAGGCGGCGCTCGCCGCGCAGCCCCTCGACGAGCTGCTGGTCGCCGACTCGGGCCTGCCGGACGGACGGCTGCTCGAGATCGTCGAGGCCGCGCACCGGCGCGGTGTCAAGGTGCGCGTCGCGCCGCGGACGACCGAGCTGCTGATCGAGCGCGGGCAGTACGTCCCGGGCCAGGGCGTCCCGCTGTTCGAGCTCCGGCCGCCGATCTTCGCCGGGACGGACTGGGCGACGAAGCGCGCGTTCGACCTGCTCGTCGGCGTGCTGATCGTCGTCGCCGGTTCGCCCCTGTGGCTCGCGATCGCCGCCGCGATCAAGTTCAGCTCGCGCGGGCCGGTGTTCTACGCGGATCCGCGCATCGGCCTGGGCGAGCGGCCGTTCCGGATGCTGAAGTTCCGCACGATGGTCGAGGGGGCCGACCGGCAGAAGTCCGAGCTCGAGCGCGCGAACGAGGCGAGCGGCGCGCTGTTCAAGATCCGCGACGACCCGCGCGTGACGCCCGTCGGCCGGCTGTTGCGCCGGTTCTCGCTCGACGAGGTGCCGAACGTGCTCAACGTGCTGCGCGGCGAGATGTCGCTCGTCGGCCCGCGTCCGCTCCCCGTGCGCGACTTCGGCCGCCTCGAGCCCTGGCACCGCAAGCGCTACAACGTGCTCCCCGGCATGACCGGGCTGTGGCAGGTTGCGGGCCGCTCCGATCTCACCTTCGACGACCTCGTGCGGCTCGACTTCTACTACCTCGAGAACTGGTCGATCTGGCTCGACGTCACGATCCTCTTCAAGACGCCGTGGGCCGTGTTCGCCGCGCGTGGCGCGTACTGAGCCGTTTACCGCGCCGTAACGCCCCTCTGAGACACTTCGTCGCGTGAAGCTGCTCGTCGCCGCATCCGCGATCGACCTCGACTTTCGGTACGGCTGCACGCCCGCGTGGTGGCAGCTCTGGAAGGGCCTCTACGAAGAGGGGGCCGACCTGGTCGTCACGCCGTACCGCGGCCGGCCGGTCGAGTCGCCGTGGTGGCGCACCGCGCCGAACCCGACCTACGTCGAGGGGGAGTCGTTCGCGCGCGCACGCGACGTCGTCGCTCGCATCAAGGGCGACACGTACCTGCGCCGCGCCGAGGACAACCCGGAGGACGGCTTCGGCGAGCGGATGACCCGCGAGGCGGTGTGGCGCTGGGTGACCCCGCGCTGGCAGAAGCACCTCGACCGCCTCGTCGAGCGCGAGCGTCCCGACGCGCTGCTCGTCTTCACCGTCCCGATGTCGCACCTCCGTGGTGTTCCGACGTACCTGCGCGAGAAGCACGGCATACCCGTCGTGTTCTACGACGGCGACGCGCCGATGAGCCTGCCCGAGTTCGGCGGCATGGACACCGGCTTCAACTGGTACCACCAGGCCGACCCGTCGGAGTACGACCTGCTCGTCTCGAACTCCGAAGGCGCGCTGGAACGGCTGCGCGAGCTTGGCGCGCGCCGAGCGGAGGCGGTCTTCTGGGGCGCCGACCCCGAGTTCTTCGCGCCGCAGCAGGTCGACAAGTCGATGGACGTCTTCTTCTACGGGTACGGCGACAAGTTCCGCCGCGAGTGGATGGAGGCGATGGTCGGCGAGCCGTCGCGCACGCTCGATGCCGACTTCGCGCTCGGCGGCCGGGACTTCCAGTGCGACACCGGCAATGCGCGGCTGATCGGCGACGTGCCGTTCAACGCCTTCGCGCGCGCGATCTCGGCTGCGCGCATCAACCTCTGCATCACGCGCCGCTCGCACGCGACCGTGTACGCGTCGTCGTCGTGCCGGCCGTTCGAGCTCGCGTCCGCCGGCGCAGCGATCGTCGCAAACCCGTACAACGGCATCGAGCGCTGGTTCGAGCCCGGCTCGGAGCTGCTCGTCGTCGAGGATGCCGAGCAGGCGACGAACGCGTACCGCGACCTGCTCGCCGATCCGGCGCAGGCAGAGGAGATGGGCCGCCGCGCGCGTGAGCGCGTGCTCGACGAGCACACCTATCGCCATCGCGCGCGCCAGCTGCTCGAGCTGATCGGCCTGAGGGAAGGCGTCGCGGCGTGAAGAGCATCGCGATCGTCCCGGCGTACAACGAGGAGCAGAACATCGGCCGCGTGGTCGACGAGCTGCGCGCGTTCGACCCCGAGCTCGACGTGGTTGTCGTCTCGGACGGCTCCGTCGACCGGACAGCGGAAGTCGCGGCCGAGCGCGGCGCGCACGTCGTCGCGCTGCCGTTCAACCTCGGGATCGGCGG
>Ga0209577_10004725_pt1 | contig 12787 bp, 9 predicted proteins | sample GraSoiAngelo_109_FD_185874 | JGI IMG/M metagenome (GOLD analysis project Ga0209577, IMG submission 185874) | Grasslands soil microbial communities from the Angelo Coastal Reserve, California, USA - 14_0903_12_20cm (SPAdes) (version 2) | ecosystem: Environmental > Terrestrial > Soil > Grasslands ... | reverse complement strand
CCGGTAGCCGGACATGCTTTCTATGTCAGCAGCGGACAATTAGCAAACGGTGCGCAAGGCATAGCCGATCAGTTACAGGTCGATTTGCAAAACGTCCAGGCCCCTCCAACAGGGAAAAGCTACTACCTCTGGCTGCTGCCTGATAAAGATACGACACCAAAACCAGACCTGTTGGGGCCAGCGCCAATACACCCGCCCATCCTGCTGACCAATCGCTTGCCTGTGCAGCAGAATGGGAGCGTCCATTACCAATACCTGGGCGATGCACAACACAACGACCTGCTCTCAGCAACCAGCCGCCTGCTCATCACGCTGGAAGATGCAGGGAAAAACCAGGCCAGCCCATCAACCGACCGCTCTAGCTGGGTCTACTATGCGGAACTGCCCCAGGCACTCATCCCGCAAGACCCTACCGGTTTGAGGGGACTTGATCACCTTCGTCACCTGTACTATAACGAGGACCACCTCCAAGTGTTAGCGCTCGACGGCGGGCTAGATATCTGGGTCTTTAGAAATACGGCAAAGCTTCTGGAGTGGTCCACCAGTGCGCGAGATGACTTCGATGGCACAACAAGAAATTATGAGTTGATGCACGCCCTGTTCACCAGTATCCTGGACTATCTCGATGGTACACCAAACGTTCATGTCGATGTACCGCCCGACACACCTGTAACGGCCGATCCCAGTATTGCCAGAGTGGGCCTCCTGACGGTGGACACAACGCGGCAGGGAGTAGCGAAGTTTCTCGCAAGTGATCCCCCTGGCGACCTCGACCATATGAAGCTTCATCTCAATCAGCTGAACAGGGCGCCCGACGCAACACCGCAGATGCATACGCTCTCGCAGGAAATTGCTGGTGCGCTTGACAATGTGAAGGGATGGCTGCAACAAGTTCGTACAGATGCCAAACAGCTCTTCCATATGACGCCTGCTCAATTGGCACAGCCTGCGGCACGCGATGTACTGGACGACCTGGTCACACACGTCACGTACGCCTACATTGGCCAGCTTGACCCGATCACGGACACCCTCAAACCTGGTGTGCTCCAGGCGCACTATGACGTGCTGAAGCTGGCAACCTTCGACATCACAAAGAATGTGCCAAAGCAGCTGTGATCTGGATCAAGCACACGAGGCAGGAGCAAGCATGAGCACGGAGCCACGCCACCTTGGCAAATACGAACTGCGAGAACGCCTGGCACGTGGTGGGCAGGGCGAAGTGTGGAAGGCTTTTGATACCCAACTACGACGCTATGTCGCTATTAAGCAACTCCACACCAATATGCAGTCTGATCCGGATTTCACCTCTCGTTTCGAGCGTGAAGCACAATTTATTGCCTCGCTGCACCATCCCAATATCGTGCAAATTCACGACTTTCAACTCGTCCATTCTCCTGACTCGGACATCACCACAGCCTATATGGTGATGGATTATATCGAAGGACCGACGCTCGCTGACTATATCCGTAACACATCGCACAAAGGGCAATTCCCGGCCCCCCATGACATTGTGTACATCTTCACAGCAGTCAGCCTCGCTCTTGACTATGCCCATGAGAGGGGGATGATCCATCGCGACATCAAACCCGCCAACATCATCCTTGACCAGCGCCTTCCCAGGAGGAACGCTATAGGCTCGCCTATCCTCACAGACTTCGGCATTGCCAAATTACAAGGAGTTTCGGCCGACACGACCAAAGTGCTCGGTACACCCCTCTATGTCTCGCCCGAACAAGCGCGAGGGCTTGCTGGCGATAAGCGGAGCGACCTGTATTCACTCGGAATCATCCTCTATGAAATGACCACAGGCGTCACGCCATTTCGTGGCGATTCCGTCATGGCTATCCTTTTGCAACATTTCCAGGAACCTCCCACGCCGCCTGATCAGATCAACCCGCATATTCCGCCAACCTTATCCGAGGTCATTCTTAAAAGCATCGCGAAAGAGCCGGATGAGCGTTTCTCCAGCGCATCTGCCATGACCATCGCAGTCGCTGAGTCCTTCAACGTAGTCGTTCCTGCTGAACTGATCAAACCCGACGCCACACCCGATGTTGACGGGTCGAACTCCTACAATCCACTACAGCCTTCCCAGCCATTGGGGATGACTCCAGTACCTTTAACACCATTCTCATTCCAACCCTCGCATCCCCCAATTACCTCGTCACCTTCCGCATTCACGCCACCTGCAAGCGACAGGCAAACTCCTTTAACGGCTCCCGCTGACAGCAGACCGGAAAGCCCCTTGTCCCCAAACGCGGCCGCGAACGCGCCTACCGGCGTCAAAGCACAACCGTCCCAGGTACCTTCACCAGGGCTTGCTCCTGCTCCGTTGGCGCGAAGAACCCGCATCATCTTGCTTGCCTTGCTCGCTTTGCTTGCTGCTGCTGTTGCCGGCTCAGGTCTTCTCTTTGCCCTTAACCGAACGACCGCACCACCCCCATCAAACTCGGTCGCAGGGCATCTCCGCTTTCTCAGCAGCCCAAATGCTCCTCGAGGCAGCCTCGACGAGGTGGAGATTACTATTCAACCTATCCCAGACGCGCCTCCAGGCGAGCGCTATTATGCGTGGTTGCAGATCAATAATGAAAACTTATTGCCCATCAACTGGCCATTAACAACACAAAATGGCCGCCTGTCATCTCCTACCCATATCAATCCGCTTCTGCTCAAGAACAAGCCTTATCTGTTTCTCATTACGATAGAAAAGGCGAATACCGAACCACAAGTTGCCACCTTCATCCCCAGCGCGCGTCTCTACTATGCCATCCTCCCAACTACTATCCAGCATCCGGCTACTTTTGATATTCGACCGTGTCCAAAAGGTGGCAACGCCGATGTTTGTATGTCTTGAAGATAAATAACAGGACGAGCACCTATGAGAGGAAATCAACCAGATCTCCACATACGGAGAGCGAAAGCAGACGATGCCTGGACGATCGCATCAGTACTCTACGCATCATTTGTAGAGTACGAATCTTCCTACACAGCAGAAGCATTCGCCGCGACCACTTCCACATGTGAACAGGTACAGCACCGGATGAGCGAAGGGCCAATGTGGGTTGCGCTCCAGGGTGACAACATCGTGGGCACCGTCTCCGTCGTTCCCAAAAGCGAGGCGGTGTACATTCGAGGCATGGCTATCCTTCCCACCGCGAGAGGGCAAAGAATCGGGACCCTCCTCCTGGAGCAGGTAGAGGCGTACGCCTCTGGACACGGCTATAGGCGTTTATACTTGAGCACAACCCCTTTTCTCACTCGCGCCATCCGATTGTATGAGCATTGTGGTTTCCAACGGAGCGATGAAGGTCCTCATAACTTGTTTGGCACACCGCTCTTTACTATGGTGAAGACGCTCAAGGCTGAGGATGACTACTCACGATCACACCGTCCCTGAACAGTACGCGGGCAGTGCTCCAGAGAACTTATCGGGATGAGTGATCTGTCCCAGGCAGCGTAGCCCCTCTACCAGTCGTGGACCGGGATGCTGCATGATGTTGACGTTAATGTGGTACACCTGGTGCAGTTTGAGCGCATCAATGCTGCTCCAGTTGGGGCGCTTATACACAAGAGCAGGATTGCCCCCATAGGCTGGATCTTCAGTCAAAATGACAAACTGCGGGTTGGCAGCGAAAATTGATTCGTCTGTGACCTGTGGATAACCACCGCCACCCGTATTGCCATGGAAAATATTGATGCCATTGGCATCTTGAAGGAGTTCATCGCCAAAGGAATCGCCGCCAAAGACGTAGGGTTTTCCAGGCGTACTGTCGTCTACCTCTAGTAATACCTTGGGAGCAGGTGCACCTGCCACTGCTGTTTTGATCGCTTTGATTTGCTGCTGCAGCTGGTTCACGACCGTTTTTGCCGTATCCTCTGTAAATGTCAGACGCCCTACCAGCAAGATTTGCTGGAGAACCCCAGAGAAATTGGCAATTGGCAGATCGACGACATTTAAGCCCAGGTTTTTGAGCTGTTGATCGTAGTCTTTCGTCTCTCCACCCCAACTCAAGATCAGGTCAGGCTTCAATGCAACGATCTGCTCAACATTGTATTTTCCATTGACATCCGAAACCTTCGGCAGAGATGCCAGCTCAGGCGGATAGCTCGTGTAATAATCAACAGCGATTACCCGACCCTGGAGATGCAACGCCCCCAGCATTTCACTTGTGTTTGGAAGCAGCGAGACGATCCGTCGCGGAGCAGTGGTCGGAAAGACAACCGGTGTTCTGTAAAAATCGAGCGCTGTGGTGGGAGTGGGCGTTGGCAGTGATCCGGTTGTTGTTGATGTGCTTTGTCCGCATGCACTGAGCAGCACGAATAAAGACAAAAGCAGCATCAGGGAAAGTCGAAAGGAAAGAAAACGGGAGAACATCGAGTTGTAACCTCCTAATTACAACGCTCGTTGTCTCCTCGCGGCAATGGAGGCAAACCAGTGACATATACGAACCCAACTTGTGAAGTGACGTTTTACCTCACGTTGGTCGTCAATATCCCGGTAGCTCGCTCCTCTTACGCGAAGGATTGTGAGCATATCTCATCGGGCAGGTCTCCTGGCTTCTGGCTTCTAACGCTTCTCATCTTGCCTTCCCATCCGATTTCGGAAAGTGGCTTAATCTCTTTAACGAAAGAGGATGAGTCGCTCACCAGTTACAGTAGCGCGTGAGACTGCGCCGGATTTGCACCGGCTTCCCTATTCTGCCTATACTCCAGGCCACCCAATGAGGAACAATAGTGATGGATGTAGTATATGCATTGGGCATTGGCGATGTCAATGATACAACTCGTTACCATCCACTTCATCTGGGCGTATAGTTAGACCTCATAAAGAGGCCTCTTCATGCAAACGCTTGATATCTACCGCCATGCCTGCCACCATCAAATACACTCGATCAGCAGCCTGGGCAAGGCGCTGATTAACATATCCAAGGGTGTCCCGGTAGACTCGCCCGAGAGGATAGGCCGGGACAACGCCGAGGCCAACCTCGTTCGTGACTACTATGAGTGTTTTGTTTGGCTCCGCGGATTGCACCACGGCGAGAAGCGCTTCGACCTGTTTCAAGCATGCTTCATCAAACAGGTTGCTCGTTATACGCAGTTCCTCTATGCTCTTATCATCATTTTCGCGCTGCCCCGGCTCTTGCGACAACATATTCCCCAACCAGAGTGTCACACAGTCCAGAAGCAATACATCTGCGAACCTGTACGCCTGCCGTACTGCTCCTGCAAGGTCAAGTGGTTCCTCGATCGTGTGCCACTCCCGTGGGCGAGATGCGCGGTGGTGAGCAATGCGTGTGCGCATCTCGTCGTCCCCAGCTGTGGCTGTGGCAATGTAAGTCACAGTCCTCCCACTGCTCGCGGCCAGGCGTTCCGCAAAAGCACTCTTTCCGCTGCGCGCACCTCCCAGTATCAGTATCAACTGTGGAGGAATCGTTTTCTCTGAAGACACGATGGATTGCTACTCCTTGATATCTTTCCCACACGGGAACTCCCTCAATTCATTTTATAGGCTGCATTGTAACAATGGAAGACTCCAAGCGACGTACTCACACTCGTACCAAGACCAATACCAGCAACGCCACTACCTCTGCCACTTCTTCAATAGCTCCGTAACTATCACCCGTCAGTCCTCCAATGCTCCGGGTTATCCAGAATCCCAGTATCAGTGCCGTAAAAGTCACCGCCATCCATACGATCAGACCAATGAATTGTCCGGTAGTCAGCACAATTGCTAGAGCGATGATGCCTGTTGCTAGCAGTCGCTCGGTCGTAATAGCCTGGTGAAAGGCTGCACCCAAACCAGTGGTGCGCGCACCAGGAAAAACGCGCAACACCAGCACCATAGCCCAGCGTGCAGAGGGCAACGCAATCAACAGAGCAAGCGGGAGTGCGTGTGCGCTTACACTGGCGAACAACGCAAATTTGAGCAACAATAGACACGTTGCGCCAAGCACACCGAAACTTCCTACACGACTATCGCGCATAATCTCTAATTTGCGTTCGCGCGTACTGCCTCCAAAAAGCCCATCACACGAGTCCATCAGCCCATCTAGATGGAGTCCTCCCGTCAGTATCACCAGCGCTACAACAAGTAACGCAGCCAAAACGAGTTGCGGAACGAGCGGAGCAAGTACCAGCACAAGCAACCAGAGCAGCAATCCCAGCAGCAATCCCACCAATGGGAAATATTCACAGCCGATCACCAGGCGCGGCGTGTCCTCGTCCTTATCAAAGGCCCGCGTACCCCCCGGCACAGGCAGCACTGTGAGGAAACGCACTGCCGCCACGAACTCCATATATTGGCTCAGGAGCACACTCCTCAAGGGAGGAAAACGATTCTGCCTTCTGGATGATTGCTGTTTCTGCCTTTTATACATCTCGCGTCGTTCCTTGTTCTCGCCGGTTCTCAGAGGCACCTCCTGTCAGGGCCGGACTCTTCGCGAATTGATCCGTGTGCACAGCATATTGATCGTTCAGCAGGGCAAGTATAGCGCGCGGGACAGTCGGATCGCGTACCGGTAGGAGATCAATAGCGCTGAGTGAACCGGGGTCGAGTCGTAGCTGCCACTGGCACTGTAACGGCATTCCTAGCAGGCTGCACAACATGATGCGCAGAGGACCTCCATGGCTGACAATTACCGCATCACCCGCCGTTGGCAAATCATCGCCCTGCACAATGGCTGATAACGCATCCATTACTCTCTGCTGCATATGCGCCAAAGACTCACCATTAGGTGGAGAACAATGCTCAGGATCGCTAAAGAAGCCCAACTGGTCTTTGAATTGCTCTGCAATCTGCGCATAGGTAAACCCCTCCCAATCGCCGAAGTCAATCTCGCGCCATACTGCCGACACCCTGATCTGTACTGCTGGTGTTCTCTGCCGGGCAATGATCTCCGCCGTCTCGCGCGCTCTCACCAGATCACTCGTGTAAATGGCGCAAATCATCTCTTTCTGTAACCGCTCTGCAAGCCAGAGCGCCTGTACTCGTCCCTGCGCTGAAAGTGGAATATCACGGTGGCCGCAGTACCATTGCTGTGTGTTCCACATAGTCAGTCCATGCCGCACAAGCCAGAGACGCCTGGTGTTTTGCCTTTTGCCGCTTTGCGCTGTTGTGATGTGTGTCGTTACTTTAGCCATGAATCGCTTCTTTTCATACCGGGGTAGTGTATACTGACCGGGAGACTTTGCAACATTGGAGAAGCCTATTTTTGCTATACTGAACTGGTACAAGCGTGTCATTGATAGAATGCACCATACAATGCTGGTGTGTCAATGAAATTGGCGAGACTCCCCGGAAGCATACTACAGAAAGAGAACTACATGATGCAACACATACTTGATAGGATAGCAAGCGTCACACCTCTCGATACGGCTGCGATGGAGTTGGCGCGTGCTCGCCAGCAACAGTTAACGAAGCCGGTAGGCAGTCTTGGGAGGCTCGAAGACATCGCCATACAAATGGCAGGTATTAGCAAACAACGCCTGCCGAGTGTAAAACAAAAAGCAGTCATCATTATGGCGGGAGATCATGGCGTCACAAGAGAGGGGGTAAGCGCTTATCCGTCCGCTGTGACGCCGCAAATGGTCTATAATTTTCTCCGCGGAGGGGCAGCTATTAACGCCCTTGCTCATCAAATTGGGGCAAAGGTGATCGTCGTCGATGTCGGAGTGGCAGCCGATCTCTCTCATCCTGGCTTACTCTCGCGGAAAGTGGCCTTCGGTACGGCCAATATGGTTCTGGAACCTGCTATGACCCACACACAAATGCTAGAGGCGATGCAGGTTGGTATCGATGTCTTTGATACTCAGTTAGAGCAGGGAATTGATCTTGTAGCCACCGGAGATATGGGTATTGGCAACACAACGGCTTCGAGCGCAATTGCCGCGGTACTGCTGCAAAAGCCGGCAGCGCTCGTCACTGGACGCGGAACGGGGATCGATGATGAGCAACTCGCTCATAAGATACAAGTGATCGAGAAAGCGATCGAGCGCAACATGCCCAACCCGCGGGAGCCTCTCGACGTGCTAATGCGAGTAGGGGGACTAGAAATTGCCGGACTGATTGGTGTAATCATAGCCGCTGCCTCGCGCTGCATTCCCGTGGTTATCGATGGTTTCATTTCAGGGGCTGCGGCGCTGATTGCAGTTGAACTCAACCCGCTAATTGGCGCGTATTTGCTTGCCGGACATGCATCAGTAGAACAAGGGCATCGTTTGATTCTCGAGAGGCTTGGACTCTCCCCTCTTCTCGATCTTCATCTCAGACTTGGAGAAGGGACAGGAGCCGTACTGGCAATGAGTATCATCGAGGCGGCGCTACATACACATTGTGAGATGGCTACATTCGCGGAAGCCGGTGTAAGTACACGCGAGGAGAAGTAGGAGTAGCCAGATGTTAAGAAATCTTAAACGGAAGCGTATTAGATGATGATGATATAGCCATTTTTTCTAACTTCGTATAATTTCTCTGGTCGACCAATTATAATCAGGTTGGGAGATTCCAGAAAATCAGGTTATTCCTCACTTATTTCTTCCAAATTATGATGTTCGTTAGGTAAGTTCGTATTCGTAGGTAGGTTCGTATGTATGTAGTTGATTTAAGTAGTGAGTCTGCGTTTACCCACCATAATATCTCAGAGGGTTCTACGCCTGAAGTTGTCCCTTCTCATCCCACTCTTTCCCATATCACCAGGTACACTATCACAAGCAGGCAAGCATCTGAAAGCTCCTGGATATTCTTCACTAGCGATCCCGTTACCTTCAAACCTCTTGTCATGAAAGTGTTACGTCCATATAGTGACATACGCTACAATCTGTCAGACGTAGCTGAGCGCCAGCGGTGCCAGATTGAGGCCTTTCAGCAGAATCGTATCTTTACACCAGAGGTCTATATAGGTCTGGCACGTCTCCATAATCAGCCTTCCTCAGAAGATCATATTCTGATTGGAGACACTATTCACCATCCTACCCTGGCAGGACTCGAGCAAGGCACTGATTACGCTCTCATTATGGAGCGGCTCCCCGATGACCGAAGGCTCGACCAATTGCTCAAAGGCGATGAGCATGCTGTTCAAGACTTTTTATACACGTTAACCAGTCACATTGCCTCTCTGCATACGTATCGAACGCTATCCCTCCCAAAAGAAGAGAGCACTTACTGGGGAGGTTATTCAAAATTACAGTGCAAATTAGAAGAGAACCTGGCATTCCTCGCGCTTGTACTGGTCAAAGTGAACTCTTCTTCCGTGAAAGCAACCATTGACCGTCTCACGGCGGGACTGCGCGAGATATTTACAGAGGAACGCTTCGCTTATCATCTTGAACATCGTGTACAGGCAGGCTACATCAAGCATTGCCATGGAGACATCAAATCACTCAATATCTGGATTATGCCTGATGACACTGATGACCGCCAGCAAAATCTCTCCGTAAAATTGCTGGACGCTATTGACTTCAATCCGCTCTTCCGCAACATCGATATTCTAAGCGATTTTGCCATGCTGGTGATTGATGTCTGGGCTCGCACCTGGCCTGCTATGTTTGCTTGCAGAATGATTAATGACTATCTCCAGTTGACTCAGCAAGATGATACACCCGCTCGGAATATATTTGAATTCTATCTTGTAGAGAAGGCTATCGTCGCTGCCGCGATTAACATCTTGTTTGATAACCAGCTTGGGCTAGGATTGCGCTTGCTGCAACTTGCCCAGGAACACTTAGAACACCTATTGCACTGCTGGCTCTACCAGCCTGCATGAAATTGAGACGGGAGGGCACATGGTATGTACCCTCCCGGTTTCCTCTGCAACGTCAATTCAGAACCATACCCTCACTTCAATCCTCCCGTAAAATGTAGCCCTTTCCTCGTACGGCAATAAGATAGCGTGGGTTGTCAGGATCAGGTTCGATCTTCTCTCGTATACGTTCGATAATCTTCTGAAGCGCGCTGTTTGTTGGCTCATTGCTTTGCCAGACAGCCCACTTGATATCTTCCCTCGGACATAACTCTCCTCTATGCGCTTTCAGGTAATCATAGACCTTTTTTTCCTGGTGCGTTAGACCGGGCATTTCTCGTTGCCAGCCAGAAGGATCTTGAGGTAGTATTGTGATTGAGGCAGAAGCGGGTTCTTGCTTCAAAACAAATCGCCGCATTGCTTCAGAGAATACACGCCAGACCTGTTCATATTCGATTAAATCACGCCTTTCAAGGTCTATCAATATTTTCTGCTTCTCATAGACACTCAGTTCTGGCAGTATATATGCTTCTATTGTGCCAGTAGGACTCTTTGCTATATCTAGTAATGCTCGTTGATGAAGCGAAAAGAATGACGCCGCTTCGTGTTGTTTGTCGGTACCTCTGGACTCATTCCGTAGTTCTGGTCTGGCAAGTCCCTGCCAAAGTTGCATGCAAAATGGTCCGGCAGAGTTATCAATGCTGTAGTCAAGATACGTTTCATCATCGAGGCTTTGTTTACCAGCGAGCATTCGGCTATCTTGTAATCTGTACTCAAACATAGAGGCGCAAGCGATGCGCAATAATGCCGGGTGCCGCCCACCCATTTTTCTAATATACTCGACATCGCTCAGCTTCCAGGCGCTATTATCTGCTCTGGCTTTATCACAAGCTCTGCTAAGAAAGCGATCCACATCCTCAATTGGAGGCAAATTCAGGTAGATGGGATCTCCGAAAAGATTCCATAACGGCGAAGGGGTCGACCAATTCGAAGGATGATAGAGCAAGTACAGGAGATCACGACTGGCAACAACGTAGGTGCAGACCCTTGCCATCGAGCGCAACCATTCACTATCTCGTAATGGAAGATGCGCTACACCCTCAAAATTGTCTAAGACAAAGGCGACTTTGCATGAGTGATTCTGGACAAGGTCTTCCAGTTCCCACCTGATCTCTAAAGCTGTATCAATGTATTCCTGATCTGCATGTACCTTCGGCTTTGTTAGACGAGGTGATTTACCTCCCTGGAGTTTTTCCCATGTTGCATCGTAGAGGTCCCACCAGAACCGCGCTGAGGCCAGATCTTTCATATCATCTGCGACTTCATCACCATAACCAGCACAATTGAGATAAACAAAAACAAACTTCTTCTTTAACTGCATCAATAAACTGTTCAGTTCTGGATGCTCGACTACTAGCATTTCCTGTGCGTTGCTAAGATACTGCAACAGCTTGGTCTTGCCAAAAGTATCCTCACCAATGATAGCGCAGCTACGAGGCGCCTCGCTGAGCAGATAGCGGCTAATGGCCACCAATTCTTTATATCTGCCCCAGAACTCTGTTTCACTAAATGGATTATGAGAGAGTAAAGAAAATTGTAATTCATTCATAGCCTGGACGCCTCCTTCAGTGCTGTATTGAGTGAATAATGCTGGTGCAACCAGCGGGCAAATAGATCAACCTTTACTGAATAGTTCGCCTGATGATGATGATTGAGCACCCCCAGCTCCGACAAATCATTGAGCGATTGGACAAGGTCATGTTCTGACACTGCGGCGCCTATGGCGTTGAATAAACGATCATATTCAACGACGTGAGTTGTATTTCCTAGCTGAGCAAGAGCGCTCAAGATCAGTTTATTTCTCTGTGTGCTTGTTGTATCATGTCCTTCCCAGAAATGTTGAAAGCGACTGGCATCAGCAATTGCCAGCCATTCACGTATACGCTGTGAGACGACATCTGAGGTAAGTACCAATCTGTCTTCCTGAGCGTAGTCATGAAGCATTGAGCAGAGCAACTGGAGATAATAAGGATGACCAGCGGTATAGTTCAACAGCAGTGTAATGGCATTGTCGGTAATACTCCCAACTGTTGACAAGCCATCCTTAATAAGCCGACGCGCGGCCCTCGACTCCAGACAGCCGAGCTTCTCGGGATGAGCAATGTTGAACAAAGAAGCAATATCACTCTGATCCTTCAAGTAGCTCAACAGCCCCCCCCCGCTCAAAATCAGGTGAGTGCCTTGTCCATGCTGGGAGTGACTACGCAAGCGGTTAAAGATAGCGCTGCGGGTAGCTCCTTCCTCTCGTAGGCTGTTCAAACATTGAAATTCATCCAATATGAGGACAAGTGGATAGCTCCTGGTGATCTCCTCAATGCGATACATGAAGGTATCAAAATAAGCAAGCGGATCTTTTCTCAAACGATTGTGAGTAGGAACCTTAATCTCTTGTGGCGTATCTACAGCATTGTCCTTGAACACCTGGGAAATCCTATCCATCAACCGGTGTAAAAACATCGCCGTGCTGGCATCTTTCAAGCCCTGCAGGTCAATATAGATTGGAAGGAACATGCCTCCCGCTTGTTCTTTCAGGCGTAAGACGAACGATGTCTTTCCAATGCGACGCTGTCCCCAGAGCAGAATAGCTACGTTCTGTGTCTTGTTACGAAGGAACCCCAGAACAGGTTCCCTTTCCCCTTCTCTGCCATAGAAACGTGAACCTTCAGCTATGCCAGAGCCATAAGGATTGGGATAGCGTAATTCTTCGCTTATACCAGTATTAGCAGGTATACCCTGCTTAGTAGCGATCGATAACTTCGAGGATATGGACGGCAGTGTAGGAACAGCCAGAAGCGGAGCATGAATCAATTCAACAGTGTTGACAGAAGGTACCCCTTCCAGAGCCTTCTGGATACGATCACGTTGGGCCGGGGTTGTCCTACCTAGATACACGTGGACATCCGCCATCACTCCATCGGAACGCCTGGCAGCAGAGAATGTTGGCATATCGATAGCGGACATGGTAACGATATCGCAGATATCCCTTGCCA